>Ga0335084_10008697_pt1 | contig 10122 bp, 10 predicted proteins | sample Lox_Sample_44_FD_206721 | JGI IMG/M metagenome (GOLD analysis project Ga0335084, IMG submission 206721) | Soil microbial communities from Loxahatchee National Wildlife Refuge, Florida, United States - Lox_Sample_4.4 | ecosystem: Environmental > Terrestrial > Soil > Wetlands | place: USA... | reverse complement strand
TCTTCGGAGGGCGCGCATTACATATGTGGAATGGGGTCGAGCCAGTCAAGCGCGTTGACATGGTCTTACGAGTCCCCTAGGTTCGGAGCGGAACCTCTGATGGGAACAGCAGTTGGCAGCAGGTGATAGGACGGTCGAGGCCCGTGCTCGGCGCGGGCCTCTTTCTCCGAAGAGGGGGCAGGGGCGTGGAAACCCGCGAAGCTGATGTTCGGGCCGCTTCCCGCCGCATCCTGGCGACAAGTGAGCGGGAGCTCCAGCGCATCGTGCTCGACATGCACGATGGGCCGGTCCAGGACATCTTTGCCGCGCTGTCCCAGCTCCAGGTGCTGGAGCGCGCCCTCGCCGCCGACCCGGTTTCCCAGCAGCGCGCCGAGCAGGCGATCGGCCTCCTCGAGCGGGCCCTGGGCGAGATTCGGAACTTCATCGGGGCGTTCCGCCCACCCGGCTTCGAGCGCCGCCCTCTCGACGCGATCATCGAAGGGCTGGCCGTCCAGCATGAAACACTGACGACGCAGACGGTCGAGTTGACGGTGCCGCCCGACCTGGGGGACTGTGCCCTGTCCACGAAGATCGCGATCTACCGGGTGCTCCAGGAGGCGCTGGCCAACGGGCATCGCCACAGTGGGGCCACGCGCCAGCGGGTGGTCGTCGCGCGGCGGGGGCAGGCGATCACGCTGACGGTGGCCGACGACGGGAAGGGGTTCGACCCCAAGCGGGTGCTCGCGCGCGAAGCGGACGTGGGAGTCGAGGGAGGGCATTTCGGCTTGCGGGGGATCCAGGACCGCGTCGCGATGCTGGGCGGGACCTTCGCGCTCGAGAGCGCGCCTGGGCACGGCACGACCCTCACCATCACGTTTCCGGCCGAATGAGCTCCGTTCGTCTCATCCGGGTCCTCCTCGCCGACGACCACGCGATCGTCCTCGAGGGTTTGCGCGCCCTCCTGGACGGCGAGCCCGGGATCAAAGTGGTCGCGGCGACGACCGACGGATCCGAAGTGGTCCGGCTGGCGGAGCAGCACAAGCCGGACGTGGTCGTGTTGGATCTCGAGCTGGGCGGCATGAAGGGGACGGCGGTGCTGGCGGCGCTGCGCGAGCGCCCCGATCCACCCAAAGTCCTGGTGCTCACGGCCTACAATGACGGGGACGCGCTGCGTTCGGCCCTAGACGCCGGCGCGGACGGCCTCGCGCTCAAGACAGAATCGCCGCAACAGACGCTCACCGCGATCCGGCAGGTCTACGCCGGCCAGCTCGTGTTCCCCCAGGCGGCGCGGCGCTGGATCGAGGGCCGCGGGACCGGCGCACCCGGGGAGCTCACGCCGCGGGAGCGCGAAGTCTGGACGCTGATGGCGGCGGGAATGACCAACCCGCAGATCGCGGAGCGCCTGGGGCTCTCCGACAACACCGTCAAATTCCACGTCCAGCACCTCTTCTCGAAGCTCGGCGTAAAGAACCGCACGGAAGCCGCTCTCAAGTTCGCGCACGGCCGCTAGCCATGTAGACGCGGGTTGCCCAGCACCAGCGGCTGCCGCGCTTCGCGATGTGCACCGCGCCGCTGGCCGCAAGTCTTTCGACGAGCGCGAAGTGGGCGAGCAGCTCCTCAGCGAGTGGGTACCACTGCTCTTCGACAAGCTCCACCTTGGCAAACCTGGCGCGCGCGGCTTCCAGGGCGGTAGCCTCCCGTGACAGCGTGAGCAGGGGGAAGATCAGCACGCCCGAGGACGACAGGTAGTCGGGCGCCTGCGCCACCACATCGAGGATCCAGCGGGTGCCGTCGGGCCCCGCGTCGCTCGGAACCGCGGCCGGGTACCAGCCGGAGGCCCGGGCGAGCGGCTCCGCGACGCCCGCGACGTCGTCCACGATCAGGTCGAAGCGCTGGTCCTTCCACGGCTCGAACAGGCTGCCCCGCCGGCAGTCGATTTGGACGCCGTTCTGAGCCGCGTTGTGGCGCGCGAGCCGTACCGCGCCGGCGCTCAGGTCGGAGGCGCTGACGACCGCGTCCGGCGGCAGGCATTTCGCCAGGACGATGCCAACCACGCCGCAGCCACACCCCAAATCGAGCACGGTGCGGGGCCTGTGACTCAAGGCGCGACGGGCCGCTCGGAGCAACAGCACAGTGGTAGAGGTCGGATAGAAGACATCCGGAGCCGCAGCGACGCGGATCGTCTCGGTGTCGCCCAGCTTCTTGTCGCGGTAGGCGAATTCGCGTGACAGTCCGGCTGTCACGACGCGCGCTCAATTCGAAACGAAACGCTCACGATGTCAATCTATGTGAAGCGATGAGCCCCTGCGCGGTCAACTTGACACGGCGCCATATGCGGTGCAGCGTGGTTCGGCTCGTGACTCGACTTGTCGGACCTGCTTCCATCGCCCAAGGAGACTGGACCGTATGAATATGGTGACGGCACTCGCGATCGCGGCCGGCGTGCTGGTCGCAGTATGGGTGAAGGTCTCTGCACTTATCACTGTGCCCTACTGGTACGTCGGGGTGTTCGGCTGGGCCTGTTACATGGCGGCTGGCGGGGGCATGAACGGCCTGAAGAAGGCGATCCCGGCAGGCGTCTTGGGCATGCTCGCAGTAGCAGCCGCCGAGATGGTCGCGCTAATGACCGGTCACATGGAACTGGAATGGCTGCTCCTCGGCGCCGCTACCTTCGTGGCTGTATTCGTGTCCCGGTTCGCATTGTTCTCGTTCATTCCCGCGGCATTCTGCGGCGCCGCCATCATCGGCGCCGGCGGGCCCGTCGGGATCTTCGATCTCATCACGAACGTGAAGCTCGGCATCGCCTTCGTGCTCGGCGCTATCATCGGTTTTATCGCTGACGCCGTCGCGAGGATGATGACGAAGAAGGCGTAGGCTCAGCCATCCGCGGGATGACGTGTGGGGGCGCAGCGTGCTGCGCCCCCACGGTCTTTGTCCCTAGAGGATCTTCGCCGCGGTCCTGAGGGTGCGGTAGATACCCCACGCCAGGGGCATACCCACGAGCCCCCATGCGATCGCCACGAGCCACCAGGTGCGAGCCCCGGGCCGGGCGGGATCCGTCGTGAGGTTGCTCGCGAGCCGTGGCGGCGGGCTACGCTCCGCGGCGAGCTCTTCCGCCGTCATGAAGTACCGATCCGCCACCGGCCGGACGGCGAAGTTGGCCGCGCACCCGATCGCGAGCAGCGCGGCGAGCACGTACATCGCCGTATTGTAAGCCTCCGCTGCCGGCACGCCGTGCCCGATCTGGTACTCCCGCAAGTAATTCACGAGCACGGGTCCCAGAACGCCCGCCGCCGACCACGCGAGCAGCAACCGCCCGTGGATCGCGCCGACGAACCTCGTGCCGAACAGGTCCGCGAGGTACGCCGGGATCGTCGCGAATCCGCCTCCGTACATCGTGAGGATCATGCAGACCAGGCCGACGAACAACGGCACGCTGCCGAGCCTGCCGGCGAACGGCACGGAGCAGTAGAGAACGATGCCTAGCACGAAGAAGACGTAGTACGTCGTCTTGCGACCGATGTAGTCCGACAGCGACGCCCAGAAGATGCGGCCGGCAATGTTGAAGAGACTGATCAAGGCGGCGAAGCCCGCGCCGATCGTCGCCACCTGTGCGCGCTGGTCGCCCCCCAGGTCCTTGAGCGCGGCCGCCACGCCGATCAGCCTGCCGCCAAACACCTCTTGCAGCATCGGCGAGGCCATGCCGATCACGCCGATCCCGGCACTCACGTTCATCCATAACACGACGAACAGCAGCCAGAACTGCGGGGTGGTCCACGCGCGGTCGACATGCACCTCCCGAGCCGTGATCATGGTGTCCCGCTGGGCAGGTGGTTGCCAGCCCGACGGACGCCAGCCGTCGGGCGGCAGACGATAGCCGAACGCGCCGCAGAGCATCGCCACGAAGTAGATGACCCCCAGCGTGACGAACGTGGACGCAACGCCGATGGACGTAGCGGTTGCGTAGTGCCGCATCAGGATGTCCGCGAGCGGCGAGCCGATCATCGCACCGCCGCCGAAGCCCATGATGGCCATGCCCGTGGCCATGCCGCGCTTGTCAGGAAACCACTTGATGAGCGTCGAGACGGGAGAGATGTAGCCCAGCCCGAGACCACAGCCGCCGATCACACCGGACCCCAGCCAGAGAAGCCAGATCTGGTGGAGCACGACTCCCAGCGCCGAGATGAAGAACCCGCCACCCCACGAGCACGCGGCCACGACGCCCGCCTTCCGCGGCCCCTCGCGCTCCACCCAACGTCCGAATACGGCCGCCGACGAGCCGAGAAAGACGAAGAACAGCGTGTACATCCACCCCAGCGTGCTGATCTTCCAGTCACCCGGCGCCGGTTGCGTGATGCCAATGGCGCGGGACAGCGGGAGCCAAAAGACGCTGAACCCGTACGCCATGCCGATCGACAGGTGGATCGCAAGCGCCGCCGGCGGCACGAGCCAGCGGTTGAACCCTGGTCCCGCGACGGTCCGTTCTCTCGAGAGCAGTCCGGCCATGCGATCATCTGGGAGGGAGAAGAGGTATACTGAGTACCGGAGCCAGGGCTCGCAAGGAGCCGCAATGACTGCAACGCACTACGCCCCCACCCGCAACGCCGCCTTGCCGCCGCACGTCTGGGCGACGCTGGTCGCCGCGACCAGCGTGATCATCGGCGTGATCTGGGATATTTCCTGGCATCGCTCCATCGGCCGCGACACGTTCTGGACGCCTGCCCACCTCGCGATCTACCTGGGTGGCGCGCTCGGCGGCGGAGCGTGCGGTTGGCTCGTGCTCCGTACGACCTTCGCCACCCCACCGGCCGAGCCCACGCCGGGCGTCCGGTTCTGGGGGTTCCGGGGACCGCTCGGAGCCTGGCTGTGCATCTGGGGCGCGATCGCGATGATCGCGTCGGCCCCGCTCGACAACTGGTGGCACGACGCGTACGGCCTGGACGTCAAGGTGCTCTCGCCGCCGCACACGGTGCTGGCGCTCGGCATGCTGGGCATCCAGTTCGGGGCACTGCTGCTCGCGCTGGCGGAGCAGAACCGCTCGGGCCGGGAGCGGCGCTACGGCCTCTTGGTCGCGTGGCTCGCGGGCGTGCTCATTCAGAACGCTTCCGTTCTGGGCATCGAGCAGGTGGGGTTTGCGAATGAGGCGCGTACGGCGCTGTACTACCAGGTGGGCGCGGCGCTCTTTCCCACCGCCCTGGTCGCCGCCGGCCGGGCCGCGGGTATCCGCTGGGGAGCGACGGCAGCCGCGGCGGCGTACATGGCGATCTCCATGGTGATGATCTGGGTGCTGCAGCTCTTTCCCGCCACGCCGAAGCTCGCGCCTGTCTTCAATTCGCTGACGCACATGGTCCCGCCACCCTTCCCGGTGGTGCTGGTCGTCCCGGCGGCGGTGATCGACGTCCTGCTCCGGCGCATCGGGCCGGGACGCGACTGGCGGCTGTCGGTGCTGATCGGGATCGGATTTCTCGCCGCCTTCGTCGCGACCCAATGGGTGGCGAGCGAATTTCTGCTGTCTCCCTACGCGCGGAACGCATTCTTCGGCGTGGACAACTGGGACTATTCCAGCCGGCTCGGACCCTGGCGTTACGAGTACTGGCGCACCGCGACCGATCCGATCACGGCCGAGGGGTTGGGATGGGCCGCGCTGTTCGCGGTCGCCGGGTCGCGACTGGGCCTGTGGTGCGGGAACTGGTTGTCGAAGATCAAGCGATGAAGGCGCGCCGCAGGGGGCGGCTGCTTGCCGTCGCCGCCGTTGCGCTCGTCACGTCCGCCCACGTCGGAAGCCCCGACACCTACTTCGAAGGCCGGGCGGGCCCCTACCCCGTCCGCGTGATCGTGCGTACGCCCGGCGTCATTCCGGGACTCGCGCAGATCACGGTCCGGTTGCTCGCCCCGCCGGCCGCGCCGAGGGTGCTCGTGGTGCCGGTCTTCTGGGATCCGAAAACCGCGGCGCCACCACCCCCGGACATCGCGAAGCGCGTGCCGGGAGACTCGACCCTCTACAGCGCTTCGCTCTGGCTCATGCGCTACGGGGCCTACAGCGTGCAGGTGAAGGTCGAAAGCCCTGACGGCGACGGAACGACGCTGGTGCCGATCAATGCGATCGCCACGCGCCGGCTCGGGCTGCCGACGCCGCTCGCGATCCTGCTCGGCGCGTTGGGCGCGCTCCTCTTCGCGGGCGCCGTCACGCTCGTCGCCGCGGCGGTGCGCGAAAGCGTCCTCGAGCCTGGCGCCGTGCCCGATGGCCGCCGCAGGCGAATGGCGCGCATAGCGGGCGGCGCCGGCGCCCTGTTGCTCGCGCTCGCCCTGCTCGGCGGACGCGCGTGGTGGAACGCGGTCGACGCGCAATTCCGCACCGGCTTGTTTCGGCCCCTCCACGCCACCACGAGCGTCGCCTCCGTGGACCGCCAGTCCGTGCTGCGTCTCACGATCGACGATCCGGCTTGGACCGACCCGCGACGCCACCCGGCGCCGCTCGTGCCCGATCACGGTCACCTGATGCATCTCTTCCTGGTGCGGGATTCGGGAATGGCGGCCTTTGCCCATTTGCACCCGACGCCGACTGCGCCCACGACGTTCGAGACCGCTCTGCCACCGCTGCCCCCAGGCACCTACCGCGTCTATGCGGACATTGTGTTCGAAAGCGGGTTCTCGCAGACACTCGTGAGCAGCGTGGGCCTCGCACAACCGGCCGCCCTCTGGCATGCGTCGGATGCCGACGATTCCTGGCTTACGACGGGTCCGTCGCCGGAAGCGAGCGGGGATACCGTGTCGCTCGCAGACGGCTCGACGATGATCTGGGAGCGTCACAAGGAAGTACTCGTGGTAGATCGGGAGGCACCGCTCCGTTTCCTGGTCCGGGCACCGGACGGCACGCGCGCGGCACTCGAGCCTTACATGGGAATGGCCGGGCACCTAATGCTCGCGCGGGATGACGGCGCGGTGTTCGTGCACCTCCACCCCGCGGGGACCATCTCTCTCGCGGCGGAGCAAACCTTCGTGCTACGCCAGCCGGGCGACACCATTCCGGGCGCGCTATCGAAGCGATTCAACGCAGAGCATGAGAGCCACGGGCTCGACCCGGCCTTTCCCGCCACGACGTCGTTTCCTTACGCGTTCCCGTTGCCCGGTCACTACCGCCTGTGGGTGCAGGTGAAGCGCGGCGGGCGGATTCTCACGGGCGCGTTCGACGTTACGGTTCAGCCCAGGTCGGGTTAGCGGCGTCGAGCATAATGTCCCATCAATTGAGCCGTGGCGAGCACGTGCCCGTCCATGGCACGCTCCACATCTTGCTTCGACACTCCCGGCTTGAGTCCCAGCTTCTTGGAAAGCGCATACAGCTTGAAGTAGTAGCGGTGCGGGGCGCCGGGAGGCGGGCATGGCCCCGCGTAGCCGGGCCTTTTCGAGTCGTTCTTCCCCTGCACGGCGCCCCCGAGCTCCTTCGGCGCGTCGGCCTTGGACACATTCTCGGGAAGCGCGCTCAGCGTTGCAGGAATGTCGCACAGCACCCAGTGGACCCAGGTGCCGCCCGGCGCGTCGGGGTCGTCGGCGATGAGCGCGAACGTCAGGGTGCCCTGGGGAGCGTCCGTCCAGGCGAGCGGAGGAGATCGGTCAGCACCATCGCAGGTGTGCGGGACGGGAATAGCAGTCCCTTCAGCGAATGCACTGCTGGCAAGCGAAAAGGTCATGAGCGCCTCCGGATTGGCATTCTCAGCGGTCGAACAAACCCTTGATTCCGCGGGCGGGGTCGAGCGGCGCATCGGAGAGGTTCGTCAGGATGGCGATGACGAGCCTCGAGTCGCGATCCAGACCGAATACCGCGGTACCCCCAACCGCGGAGCCGCCGTGAAAGACCCAGCGGTGGCCGAGCGTATCGGTCGTGACGAACCAAGCGATTCCGCAGGGGGTCACCTCGCCCGCGCGCGTGCGCTGGGGCGTGAACAGCAACTCGAGCGTCTCGGCTTTGAGGAAGCCGGGTTTCGTGAGCGCCGAACCGAACTTCACGAGGTCTTCGGCGGTCGTCACGAAGCCGCCGCCGGCCCACTTGGCGCTGTTGTCGACGGCGGGCGAGAGCACAAAGCCGCGCCCGGAGTCGGCGTCGTAGAAGGCGGTGCGCTGCGAAATGACGCTGTCAGCGCGGTCCGGAGCCGTGTGCGACATCCCGAGCGGCCGGAAGACGTTGTGGCTCATGTAGCCAAGGAATTCTTCCCCCGACGCGCCTTCGATCACCGCCGACACGAGCGTCCAGCCGTAGCTCGAGTATGAGAACCTCGTGCCGGGCGGAAAGAGCAGCGAGTCGCCTTCGAAGATGGTCAACTCCTCGCTCACCGTCGCGTAGCGGCGGTTCGAGAGGGCTTCGTTGCCACGGTAGTGCCGGATGCCGGCCAGGTGTCCAGCGAGCTGCCGCGTGGTGATCGGGTAGCCCTTGTCGGGGAAGGACGGCACGTAGCGCTGCACGGGCGCATCGAGGTCGAGTGTGCCGCGCTCGTACAGCTGCGCGACCGCCGCGGACGTGAGCGCCTTCGACACGCTCCCGACGCGGAACTGCGTCTCGTTGGTCACGGGCACCTTGCGCGCCAGGTCCGCGTACCCGAATCCCTGCGACCAGACGAGGTTGCCATCGACGGTGACCGCCACCTGCACGCCCGGGATGCGAGGCCGCAGGCGATCGCACACGATGGCCCGCGCGTTGGCGACCGCTTGACGATAGGCGGGCGGAACCGGGGCGCTGAAGCGCGAGACGCACGGCGCGATACCGCGGGGCGTGGCGAGCGGTCCCGCGACGGCCGCCGACAGGAGAGCGGCGAATCCGAACGTTGGCCCGATGGGGGTCATGACCTTCCTCCCGGGTGCGTCTCGTTCCCGTTCGTAGTACTCTTCACACCCATGAACGGGTCAGCGCGGCCGACGCGCTACAAGGTTGGTCTCGTCCAAATGGCCATGTCGACCGACCCCGACCGGAATCTCCAGGTGGCGGTCGCCAAGGTCGCCGAGGCGAGCCGTGCCGGCGCCGCCCTCGTTTGCCTCCCCGAGCTGTTCAGGTCGCGCTACTTCGCGCAACGCGAGGATGCGGCGCGCTTCGATCTCGCGGAGCCTGTGCCGGGCCCGACCACGGAGGCGCTGGGCCGCGCCGCGCGGGAGGCGGGCGTCGTGGTGATCGCGCCAGTGTTCGAGCGCCGCGCGCCCGGCCTGTATCACAATAGCGCGGCCGTCATCGATGCCGATGGCCGGATGGTGGGGCTGTACCGCAAGATGCACATCCCCGACGACCCCGCGTACTACGAGAAATTCTACTTCGCGCCCGGCGATCTCGGGTTTCGCGCGTTCGATACCCGCGTCGGCCGCATCGGGACGCTCGTCTGCTGGGATCAATGGTATCCCGAGGGCGCGCGTCTCACCGCCCTCCAGGGTGCCGCGGTCCTGCTCTACCCAACGGCGATCGGCTGGCATCCCAAGGAGAAAGCCGCGCAGGGCGCGGCGCAAGTCGATGCCTGGCGTACGATCCAGCGCAGTCACGCGATTGCCAATGGACTCTACGTGGCGGCGGTGAACCGCGTCGGCTTCGAGCCGAGCGAGGGTGGCGACGGGGGGGGGATCGAATTTTGGGGCTCCTCGTTCGTGGCGGACCCGTTCGGCGTCGTGATCGCGCAGGCGCCGGCCGATCGCGAGACCGTGTTGATCGCCGAGGTGGACCTGGGACGCATCGAGGAGGTCAGACACGGCTGGCCGTTCCTGCGGGATCGGCGCGTCGATGCGTACGCCGGGCTCGGCGAGCGGTTTCTGGATCAGTCAGCAGCAAAGCAGTGACCTCAGCCGCCGCCCGCGGCTTCCGCATGCCGGCGGAGTGGGAGCCCCACCACGCCACCTGGATCGGGTGGCCCCACAATGCCTCCGACTGGCCGGGCAAGATCACCGCGATTCCCTGGGTGTACGGCGAAATCGCGCGCGCGCTCGCACGGGGTGAGCGGGTCCGGGTGCTCGTGAACTCGGCGAGTCACGAGCAGCGCGCCCGCCGCGTCCTCAAGCAGGTGGGCGTTCCCGCCGACCGGGTCGAATTCTTTCGTTTTCCCACCAACCGCGGCTGGACACGCGACTTCGGGCCATGCTTCATCAGGAGAGAGAGCCCCGTCGAGGTGGCGATCG
>Ga0335084_10008696_pt1 | contig 10122 bp, 12 predicted proteins | sample Lox_Sample_44_FD_206721 | JGI IMG/M metagenome (GOLD analysis project Ga0335084, IMG submission 206721) | Soil microbial communities from Loxahatchee National Wildlife Refuge, Florida, United States - Lox_Sample_4.4 | ecosystem: Environmental > Terrestrial > Soil > Wetlands | place: USA... | reverse complement strand
TGGCGACGTTCGTCCTGGGCGACTGACCGGCACGCTCAAGCCGTTTGCGTGACCCACCGATGCGCCACCGTCGGAGGTGTCGCGCATGAAGGACGGTCGCACGCGCCAGGTCGGGGTGTCGCAGGCGGAGCGCCGGGACGGCTACCTGGCCCGGCACTCGGTCGCGCTCGTGTTCGAGTCGGGCCCGCTGTCGGGCTCCGAAGCGGCTCTCGAGAAGCCGCGCCTCACCCTGGGCCGCGGCCCGAGCTGCGACGTGCGGATCGACGACGCGTCGATCTCGCACCAGCACGCCGCGCTCGAGCTCGGCGCCAACGGCTACCGCATCCGCGATCTCGGCAGCACCAACGGCGTGCAGGTGAACGGCGCGCGCATGGCGCTGGCCGAGCTGAAGCACGGCGACAAGCTCACGCTCGGCGAGATCGAGCTGCGCTACGTGGTCGAGGCGCGCAGCGCCGCGCCGAAGACGCACGCGGTCGACGAAGGCTAGCGCGCGCGCGAGCGCTCCGGGCATGTCGACGAACGGGCCGCGCACGATCGGGAACTTCGCGATCGAGCGGGAGCTCGGCTCTGGGGGCATGGGCGTGGTGTTGCTCGGGCGGCACCAGTCGCTCGACCGGCCCGCGGTGCTGAAGCGCCTGCGCCCCGACCTGTCGGCGAGCGAGGATCTGGTCGAGCGCTTCGCGCGCGAGGCGCGCTCGGCCGCGTCGATCCACTGCCAGAACGTGGTCGCGGTCTACGACTGGATCTCCTGGCGCGGCGAACACTACATCGCGCAGGAGTACGTCGACGGCGTCGACCTGCGCGAGGCGCTCGGCCACGCACAGCGCTTCCCGTGGCGGCTGGCGGCGCTGGTCGTGCTGGAGCTCGCGCGCGGGCTCGAGGCGATCCACGCGCGCGGGATGGTGCACCGCGACCTGAAGCCCGCGAACGTGCTGCTCGGCCGGAACGGCGACGTGAAGATCGCCGACTTCGGCATCGCCCTCGACGCCACCAGCGACGGGCTCACCCGGCCCGGCACGACGATCGGCTCGCCGCCGTACATCGCCCCCGAGCAGCTGCTCGGCGAGCGCGTGGACTCGCGCGGCGATCTCTTCGGGCTGGGCGTGGTCTTGTACGAGCTGCTCACCGGCGCCCCGCCCTACCGCGAGCCAGGCCCGGGCGAGACCGACAGCCTGCTCACGCGCATCCAGCGCGAGCGCTACCAGCCGGTGCGGCGGCTCGCGCCGGCCACGCCGCGCTGGCTGCTGCGGTTGGTGCGCGCGCTGGTGCGCGCGCGGCCGCGCTCGCGGCCCGCCTCGGCGCAGCGCGTGCGCCAGCTACTCGAGCGCAAGCTGCGCGCGTTCCCGGCCGACGCGCGGCTCGAGCTGGCGAGCTGGCTGTGGGAGACGGGGGTGTTCCATCCGCGCGAGGGGGACACCATCGTGCTGTCGCCGCCGCCGCGCGCGCGCCGGCGGCTCTGGCGCGGGGTCGCAGCTGCCGCCGCGGCGGTGACGGCGGTGCTGATCGCCTCGACGGTCTACGTGTCGGGGGCGTCGCCGCGCGGGCTCGTCGACCGGACCCGCGCCGCCTTCGCCCGCTTCGACGGCTCCGCGACCCGGCCCGCGCGCGCGCGCTTCGAGATCGACCAGCGGCTCGGCGTGGCGATCGATGGCAGCGCCTCCACCGGCGTCGAGCCCGGCGACGAGCGAGAGCTCGCACCCGGTCGACACCACCTGGTGTTCGAGTGGCCGAGCGGCGCGCGCGCCGAGCTCGACCTCGACGCTGCGCCCGGCGAGGTGCTCCGCATCCGGCCACAGCGCTCGGGAGACTGACGCCGGCTCAGCGTTCCGTCAGGTGGAGCAGGAGGATGCGGCGGATCTCCTCGATCGCCTCGGGATTGCCCTGCGCCGAGTGGCCCGAGCGCACGATCTTCTCGGACTCGACGCCTTTGATGTGCGCGCTCTCGTAGCGCACCACGCCGTCGCTCGCGTCCGCGAGCGGGCCGTCGCCGTCGACGGCGATGATCGAGTGCGCCCGGACGCCCGGCGCGACCGGCGTCGCCGCCAGCGTCTTGATGAAGTCGCTGTGCGGGTTCATGTTGTCGATGCTGGTCGGCATCCCGTCGATCCACTGGCGCGCGATCTTGCCGCGATTGAGCGAGGCGACGTCGATCACCTTCTTGGTCAGCTCGCTCGGCAGCGAGACGAACGCGCCCACCCAGTGCGCGAAGCTCATCGCCGCCAGGAAGCTCCCGTGCTGCGGCGTGCACAGGAACACGACGCGCCGGACGAACGGCTCGGGCGTGAAGATCAGCGAGCTGCGCAGCTCGTCGACCGTGTCGGGGTCGCGGACCCGGAGCTCGTCGGGGGAGAGCGAGGTGAACTCGTCCCAGAACGAGCGCCCGCTGTCGACGACGAGGAGCTTGGTGAGCAGCCCCCCCTGGCTGTGGCCCACGACGACCATCTCGCGCAGCGCCGGGTCCTTCCCGTCAGGGTCGAACTCGGCGACGGCGTTCTCGAGCGTGCGCCGGAAGATCCCGGCCGAGTACCCGATCGGGTTGCCGCTGTTGTAGATGTACAGCCAGATCTGGTACCGGCCGGCGATCCGGTCGTCGATCTCGAGCTCGTTGATCAGGTCGGCCCAGCGCCCGGGGCTCGACGCAGTTCCGTGTACCAGCACGAGCGGGATGCGGCCCGGGCGGTAGGGCTGCACCAAGAGGAGCCCGTCGCGTTTGCCCTTGTCGGCCCAGGGGTTCACCGCCGCGGAGAAGAAGCTCGCGAGCTCGGTGTCCCACCAGGGCGACTCGCCGAGCGTGTAGGCCAGCGCCGAGCTGCCCTCGGACTCGAGCGGCCAGGCGCGGCCCTCCACCTCGACACGGGGAAACTCGTCGGCGGGATAGATCTCGAGCTCGGCCTCGAGCCAGCCCCTGGCGAGCGAGCCGCGCGGCCTCTCGAAGCGGAGGAACGCGGTGACGGGCACCTTCACGTTCCTCGGGATGCGCCGGTGCCCGGCGACGTTCATCTGCACGTCGGACTTCGCGAGCCCCGCGACGAGCGGCGCGCCGATCCCCGCGCGGCGGTAGCGGTTGCGCAGGCCCAGCACCTCGAAGTCGGCGGCGGGCTGCAGCTTCCCCAGCCGGTAGCCGCCCCAGCCGAGCGAGCGCTTGTCGACCGCGATGTCGACCGCGCCGAACGGCAGGATCCTGGTCTCGGTGCGCAGCTCGACCTCGCCGTGCTTGCCCGTCGCGAGCCCCTCGGCGACGCCGCGGTTGTACAGATCACAGGCGATGCGCAGTCGCGGGTCGCTCGGGTCGAGCGGCGCCTCGTCGGGGATCTCCGAGAACAAGAGCGCGTAGGCGTACAGCGCCGCGGCGAGGTAGTAGCTGCGGTCCCCGCTCCGCTCCGCGTACGCGAACGAGAGCTCGGAGAGGGCGAAGAGTCGGTAGCGGTCGCCCTTGGCGTCGAGCCCCTGGTGCAGGATCGCGAGCGTGCCGACCGGGTCCTCCTCGTAGGCGGTGTACACGTCGAGCCGTTGCAGCACCTGCACCGAGAGCGCGCTCGGGCGTTCGGAGTTCAGCACGTTCGACGTGACGTCGCGCTGCACGCTGGCCGGGTCGGTGCGCACGACGCGCACCGGCACGCCGTTGCACGCGGCGAGCGCCGCCGCGCACAGGGCGACCCGGGCTACGCTTCGAAGCGTCGGACCCAACCGCCCACCACGCGCGCGATCCGGTCGGCGGCCACCTCGTAAGCGCGCTCGCGCCCGCGCGTCTCGACCACCACGAGCCCCGCCTCCTCGAGCTGCCGGAGGTGCCGGCTGGTCGTGGGCCAGCTGCAGCCGAAGCGCCCGGCGATCTCGCCGGCGGTCATCGCGCCGCCGTGGTGCAGCAGCGAGAGCAGGATCTGCCGACGCGAGGCGTGCGCGAGGCACGCGAACACCTCGTCCAGCTCCTCGAGCTCGCGCCGGGCATCACGCTTTGCCAAGGACCTTCAGCTCGACCGCGTGCGGGAACTCCATGTTCGGCCGACCATCGCGCGCTTCGCAGAGCTTGTCCATGCGCTCCCAGATCGCCATCAGATCGGGGTGCTGCGAGGCGAGCTTGTGCGCGTCGCCGTCCACCCACTCGAAGATCTCGAAGAAGATCGGCCGGCCGTCGAATTCGGCGCCGCGGTAGTGCCGCGGGCGCTTGCGCGTGACGAGCTTCAGCTCGCGCAGCAGCGGCCAGTGCCGCTCGAGGAGCTTGGTGAACTCGCGCTCGCTGCCCTTCGCCACCCGGTACTGACAGATCACGTGGACCGGCGCCGCCATGGGGCTCTCCTTTGATTAGCCAGTTGGCTAATCATTGACCGAGCGCGCGGCGCCGTCAAGTATGATCTGGCGAGCATGCCGGACGAGGGCTCGGACCTGCAGGAAGTGAGGGAGGTCGCGGCGGCGTTCTTCGCCGCGTGGAACGCGCGCGACGTCGCCCGGATCGCACCACTCCTCAGCGGAGACGCCGAGTTCGTGAACTCGCTCGGGCTCTGGTGGCGCGGGGCGGACGAAGTGGTGCGCGGGCTGTCGGCCATGAACGCGATCGGGCCCGCGATGACGGCGGACGCCGTCTCCGCGCGCCTGGTGGCGCGCGATGCGGCGATCTGCAGCGTGGCACTCACTGCGGGGGCGCAGCGGGGCATCGCGACGTTCTTCATGGTGCGGCGCGGCGAGCGCTGGTCGATCGCCGGCGCGCAGACGACCCCGCTGAACGAAGAGGCGATCGCGCGGGTTCGGCGGACGAGCTAGATCCGCTCCAGCGCCTCGACGGTGCGCTCGCTGCGCACGTTGCCGGTGTTCAGCGTGCCGGCCGGCTCGAACAGGAGGAGGCTCACCTCTTCGTCCGCCACCGGCTTGTGCTCGACCCCACGGGGAACGATGCAGAGCTCGCCCGGCTCGAGCTCGACCACGCGGTCGCGGAAGTGGATCGCGAGCCGCCCGCGCAGCACCAGGAACAGCTCGTCCTCGCGCTCGTGGTGGTGCCACTCGAACGCGCCCTTGGCCTTCACGAGCTTCACGTGCTGGCCGTTCAGCTCGCCGACGATCTTCGGGCTGAAGTACTCGGAGAAGAGCGCGAGCTTCTCTTCCAGGTTCACCTTGTTCATACGCGCCGGATCTCGACGCCGCGCCAGGCGTCGAGCTCCGCCTGCCGCGGCGCCCGCTCGGCGCGCGGCGGTACGTCGAAGATCAAGGTGTCCCGACGCGCGGCGGTGTAGGGCTTCCAGGCGGGCAGCCCGGCGTGATTCGGGTCGCCCTGCCGCGCGAAGGCGAGCCACGCCTCGCTCATCAGGTCGGCGAGCTCCTGGCGGTCGGCGCGCGCGCCGGTGATCGGCGCGCCCTCGACGCCGTCGAACACGAACGGGATCTCGAGCGCGTGGGCCGCCTTGAACAGCCCGCCCATGAAGTCGGACTGCCACTCGAAGAGGTACATGAACACCGGCGCGGGGCCGCCCGCCGCCTTCCGCTCGGCGAGGCGGATGGACATCAGGCGCGTGGGCTCGGTGGTGATGGCGATGAACAGGTCCCACGGCGTCGCGGCCGGCCGCGTGCGCTGGTAGGTCCCGAGCACCTGTTCGAGCTTGTCGCCGAGCATCGGCCCGAGCCGCCGCCGCAGATCCTCCTCGCTGAGCCGCCGCCGCTTCGGGTCCGCTGCCACGAACATCGCCGACTCGTCCAGGTTCGTGCCGATCATGAGCGGCACGTTCGCGGCGCTCGGCGCGGCCGCCGGGGTGAACGGGTGCGCGGGCAGGTGCACGCCGTCGACCACCGGCGAGAGCCGGAACATCGCCGGCGTGCCCATCAGGAACGGCCCGCTGCCGGGCCCGCGACCGGGCAGCGCGTTCACGGCCTTGAAGATCTGCTCGGGCGGCAGGTGCTGCAGCTTGCGCGCGTCCTTCGCCGGGATCTCGAGCTTCGCGAGGAGCTGCTCGGTGAACTCGGCCGCGGCCGTCCGCTCCACGCCCGTGAGCCCCGGGCCGCTCTGGATCACCGCGCGGTGGAACAGGCCCCGGGCGGCGGGGATCGCGAGCATGGTGCTCACCTTCGCGCCGCCACCCGATTCACCGAAGATCGTCACGTTGTTCGGGTCGCCACCGAACGCCTCGACGTTGTCGCGCAGCCACTCGAGCGCGAGCACCGCGTCGAGCAGCCCCGCGAGGCCCGAGCCCGCGAACTCCTCGCCCAGCGCGTCGGTCAGGTGCAGGTAGCCGAACGCGTTCAGCCGGTGGTTGATCGTGACGATCACCGCGTCGCCGCGCCGCGCGAGCCTGGTGCCGTCGTACCAGGGCTCCGAGCCCGCGCCCGCCATGAAGCCGCGCCCGTGCAGCCAGACCATCACCGGGCGGCGCTTCCCGTCGCGCAGCCCCGGCGTCCACACGTTCAGCACCAGGCAATCCTCGCTCTGCGGCAGATAGCGCACGACGCCGGTCACGTTCGCGTCGGACAGCGCCGGGTCGACGAGCGACCCCTGCTGCGGGCAGATCGGGCCGAACTCGGTCGCGTCGCGCACGCCGCTCCATGGCGCGGCGGGCCGCGGCGGCAGGAAGCGGCGCTCGCCGCCGGTCGGCGCGCCGTACGGAATCCCGCTGAAGCGGTGGATCCCGCCCTGCGTCAGCCCGCGGAGCTTCCCGGCGCGTGTGTCGACCAGCGTCTCGCCCATGACCGCCCTCCTCGTCCTCGGGGCGCCCAGGGTAACAGGCGGACACTAGCTGCTGTCACGCCCTTTCCAGGTCAGCTCCCAGATGCAGGAGGGCGCGCCGACCACACGGCAGCGGGTGTGCCTGGCGCACGAGTCCTCGAAGCCCAGCAGCGCCATGCGCTCGGCCTGGTAGCCGGTGAACGTGTCGCAGATCTCGCGGGTGGGCAGCGCGAAGTTCACGAGCTCCATCACCGCGCGGCCCGCCTCGCGCTCGACCACGCGCATCTCGCCGCTGTCGTACATGGACGACATCAGCGTGAACGCGGCCTTGCGGTCGGCCTGCCTGTTGAAGCGGCTGTACGTGCCCTGCATGTGCGCGCGCGCCGCGTCGCGGCCCATCCTCTCGCACGGATTCATGCGTCCGCCGACGGCGACGCGCGTCACCGCGCGCAAGAGCTCGGCGTAGTCCTCGAGCGGATACCACGACGCGAGGACGATGCGCTGGTTCAGGTAGCCGGCCAGCTTCGGCGACAGCGCCGCCGTCGCGCGCTCGCGGTGCGGCAGCAGCGCCTTCACCGCCTCGACGACGACCGTTCCCTTCGCGTTCGCCACAGCCCTCGCGGGATCGGCCCCGCCCCGAGCCGGCTTGAGACGAGGAGCAGCGCCGAAGGGACGGCCTGAGGCTCGACCGGATATCCTGCGGCGATGACGCAGACGAGCCCGCCGGATCCCGCGCTGCCCAGCTTCACCGAATGGGACGACCTCGCCGACTTCGAGCGCCGCTCGGTGACCTTGAACGGACAGACGAAGCTCGTGTTCGTGACCGGCTCGGGCCCGGCGGTGATCGTGATGTCGGAGATGCCCGGGATCTACAGCCTGGTCGCGCGCTTCGCGCGCAAGGTCCGCGACGCCGGCTTCACTGTCTGGATGCCGCAGCTGTTCGGCCAGCCGGGCCGGCCTCCCACGATTCCGTACGGGCTGGGCTCGATGATCCGCGGCTGCATCAGCCGCGAGTTCCGCGCCTTCGCGGCGAACGCGTCGAGCCCGGTCACGCAGTGGCTGCGCGCGCTCGCCGCGCACGCGCACCCGCTCTGCGGCGGGAAGGGCGTGGGCGCGATCGGCATGTGCTTCACCGGGAACTTCGCGCTCTCGATGATGCTCGAGCCCGCGATGCTCGCGCCGGTGCTCTCGCAGCCGAGCCTGCCGATCGGCAAGGCCGGCGGCATGCACATCGCTCCCGACGAGCTCGAGCAGGTGAAGAAGCGGCTCGAGCGCGAGGACCTGACGGTGATGGCCTATCGCTTCGAGGGCGATCCGTTCTGCAAGAAGGAGCGCTTCGAGGCGTACCAGAACGCCCTCGGCGACCGCTTCGTCGCGCGCGTGCTGCCCGACTCGGCTGCGCGTCAAGGCACGCCGATGAAGCCGCACAGCGTGGTGACGCTGCACCTGATCGACCGCGCGGGCGAGCCGACCCGCGCGGCGCAGGACGAGATCCTGGCTTTCTTCGCGCAGCGCCTGAAGAGCTGAGCGCTACACCACGCCGCGTTGGCGCAGGTCGGCGATCTCGGCGGGCGTGAGGCCGAGCTCGGCGAGGATCGCGTCGGCGTGCTCGCCCGCGTCGGGGGTGGGCGTGCGCACGCTCGGGCCGACGCCGCTCATCCGCGCCGCGTTGCGCACGAGCTCCAGCCGGCCGAGCGCGGGGTGCTCCACCGGCTGGGCCATCCCGAGGTGGCGTACCTGCGGGTCGGCGAACACCTCGTCCATCTTGTAGACGGGACCGCACGGCACGCCGACGTCGTTCAGTATCGCCACCCAATCCGCGGTGGTGCGCGTGCGCAGGCGCGCAGCGACGAGCTCGTTCAGCTGGGCGCGATTTCGATGGCGCTTGCCAGGCGAGTCGAAGCGCGGGTCGCTCGGCAGCTCGGGCAGGCCGACCGCCTTGCAGAAGTTGTGCAGCAGGCGGCCGGCCGGGCCCGCGATGTTCACCCAGCCGTCCGACGTCTCGAAGCAGCCCATCGGCACGAGCGTCGGGTGGTGGTTCCCTTCCTGCGCGGGCACGACTCCGTCGATCGTCCAGCGCGCGGCCTGCAGGTCCATCATCCCGATCATCGCCTCGAGCAGCGAGGTGGTGACCCAGCGCCCTTCGCCCGTGCGCGCGCGCTCGTGCAGCGCTGCGAGGATGCCGACCGCGAGGAACAGGCCGGCGGCGAGATCCGACACGGGGATCCCTACACGCGTCGGTGGCGTGCCGGGCAGGCCGGTCACGCTCATCAGCCCGCCCATACCCTGGGCGACCTGGTCCACGCCGCCGCGCTCCGCGTAGGGTCCGTCCTGACCGAAGCCCGAGATCGAGCCGTACACGAGCCGCGGGTTGCGCGCGTGCACGGTCGCGAAGTCGAAGCCGAGCCGGTGCTTCACGGGCGGGCGCATGTTCTCGACCAGCACGTCGGCGCTGTCGACCAGCCGCAGCAGCAGCGCGCGGCCCTCATCCTGCTTCAGATCGAGCGACAGCGCGCGCTTGTTGCGGTGCAGATTCTGGAAGTCCGAGTCGCGCCCGCGCTCGTGCGCCGAGCCGAGCAGGTCGACCCCGCGCGGCGGCTCGATCCGGATCACGTCCGCGCCCCAATCGGCGAGCTGGCGCACGCAGGTCGGGCCGGCGCGCGCGACCGTCAGGTCGATCACGCGGATGTCGTCGAGCGGTAGCGCCACGGCGCGATCGTATCCGATCCCGGCTCAGCCGAGCGTGAGCAGCGAGCCGGCGACCATCAGCGCCACCCCCAGGCCCAGCCGCCAGCTCACCGGCTCGTGCAGGAGCACGGCCGCGAGCGCGACGGCGATCGGCAGCGAGAGCTTGTCGATCGGCGCCACGCGCGAGGCCAGGCCGAGCTGGAGCGCCCGGAAGTACGCGAGCCATGACACGCCCGTGGCAACACCAGAAGCGGTCAGGAACGCGAGCGTCCGGCCGCTCAGGCCCGAGAGGGCGCGGGTCTCGCCCGTCCCGAACGCGATCCCCCACGCGAACACCAGCACCACCGCGGTGCGGACCGCCGTCGCGAGGTTCGACGGCACGCCCTCGACGCCGAGCTTCGCCAGGATCGCAGTCGCTCCCGCGGCCGCGGCCGACAGGAGCGCGTACCAGAGCCAACTCGCCATGGGGGTCTCCGTTCTGCTACGCGTCGCGCGGGAAGTCGAAGAGCTGGCGCGCGATCACGAGTCTCTGCACCTGCTGCGTGCCCTCGCCGATGTCGAGGATCTTCACGTCGCGGTAGAGCTTCTCGAGGTGCTCGTCGGCGCGCACGCCGGCCTCGCCGACGATGTCGAGCGCCGCGGCGACCGCGCGAAACACCATCGGCGGCGCGAACAGCTTCGCCTGCGACGCCTCGAGCGCGTTCGACTTCCCGGCGCGCGCGAGCTGCACCGCGTGCACGCACAGGAGCCGCGCCGTCAGCAGCCCGCGGCGGATCTCGCCGAGCCGC
>Ga0335084_10008694_pt1 | contig 10123 bp, 6 predicted proteins | sample Lox_Sample_44_FD_206721 | JGI IMG/M metagenome (GOLD analysis project Ga0335084, IMG submission 206721) | Soil microbial communities from Loxahatchee National Wildlife Refuge, Florida, United States - Lox_Sample_4.4 | ecosystem: Environmental > Terrestrial > Soil > Wetlands | place: USA: Florida... | reverse complement strand
TCGCCGTGATCGACGACGGCGAAGGCATCCCGCTCGAGGCGCGCAAGCAGATCTTCGAGTCGTTCTACTCCACCAAGCGCGCCTCGGGCGGCATCGGCCTGGGGCTCGCGATCGTGCGCCGCATCGTGACCGACCACGGGGGCGAGATCCGCCTCGAGGACCCGCCAGCCGGGGGCACCTGCTTCACCGTCGAGCTGCCCGCGGTGCGAGCCGGCACGTGGCGAACGTCCTGATTGCGGAAGACGAAGCCGAGCTCGCACGGACCCTGGCCGAAGTGTTGCGCGCCGCCGGTCACACGGTGCGCACGGCGCCCGGCGGAAGTCAGGCGCTCGCGCTGGCCCGCCAGCTCGCTCCGGAGCTCCTGATCTCGGATCAGGACCTGAGTGACCCGCCGAACGGGCTCGCGCTGTACGAGCAGATGAGCGCGGCGCGGCCCGGGCTGCGCGTGATCCTGATGACGGGCTACGCCTCGCCCAGCCTGCGCGCCTGGGCCGAGTCCCACGCGGGTGCGGGCCTGCTCGAGAAGCCCTTCTCGCTCTCGGACTTCCGGGCCCTGGTGGCGCGGGTGTCGGGAGTCACGGGACCGGCTTGAGGTTCCAGATCGCGGTCGCGTACTCGCGCACGGCGCGGTCGCTCGAGAAGTAGCCCATGCGGGCCACGTTCAGGATCGCGCGCCGGTCCCAGCCGGCGCGATCGAGCCAGTCGCGCGAGACCCGCTCCTGACACTCGCCGTAGGAGGCGAAGTCGGCCAGCACGAGCCAGCGGTCCTCGCGCTCGAGTGACTCGAGCAGCGGCGCGTAGCGCTGCGGCTCGTCGGGCGAGAAGCGCCCGCCGCGCAGGGCGTCGAGCACGCGGGCCAGGCGCGGCGTGCGCGCGACCAGCGCGCGCGGGTCGTACGTGCCCGACGCGCGCAGCGCCGCGACCGCGGGCGCGTCCAGGCCGAAGATGTAGAGGTTCTCCTGGCCGACCGCCTCGCGCATCTCGATCGTGGCGCCGTCGAGCGTGCCGATCGTGAGCGCGCCGTTGAGCGCGAGCTTCATGTTGCCCGTGCCCGAGGCCTCCTGGCCGGCGGTCGAGATCTGCTCCGACAGGTCGGCCGCGGGGATGATCTTCTCGGCCAGTGACACGCGGTAGTCGGGCACGAACACCACCCGCAGCTTGCCGCGCGTGCGCGGGTCGCGGTTCACCACGGCCGACACGTCGTTGATCAGGCGAATCACGAGCTTGGCGGCGAAGTACTCCGGCGCGGCCTTGCCCGCGAAGATCAGCGCGCGCGGCGCGGTCGGGTCGCGGCCGTCGTCGGCGATCTCGAGATACATCTCGATCCCGCGCAGCGCCGCGAGCAGCTGGCGCTTGTACTCGTGCATGCGCTTCACCTGCACGTCGAACAGCGTGTCGGGGTCGAGCGCCACGCCCGCGCTCTGGGCGACCACGCCCGAGAGCCGGGCCTTGTTGGCGCGCTTCACGTCGCGGAAGGCGCGCTGGAACTCGGCGTCGTCGGCGAACGGCTCGAGCTCGCGCAGGCCTTCGAGGTCGCTCTTCCAGCCCTCGCCGATGCGCGAGCTGATCAGGTCGGAGAGGCCGCGGTTGGCCTTCTGCAGCCAGCGCCGCGGCGAGACGCCGTTGGTCTTGTTCTGGAAGCGGCCCGGCCAGAGCTCCGCGAAGTCGGGCACGAGCGCGCTCTTCACGAGCTCGGAGTGCAGCTTCGACACGCCGTTGATCGCGTGACTCCCCACGATCGCCAGGTGCGCCATGCGCACGTGCTGCGGGTAGCCTTCCTCGATGATCGACATGCGCCGCAGCTTCTCGACGTTGCCCGGCCAGCGCACCTCGACCTCGCCGAGAAACTGCGCGTTGATGCGCTCGATGATCTGCAAGTGTCTCGGCGCGACGTGCGCGAGCAGCGGCTTGGGCCAGCGCTCCAGCGCCTCGGGCAGGAGCGTGTGATTGGTGTAGGCGAACGTGCGCTGCGCGAGGTCGAAGGCGCGCTCGAAGGGCATGCCGTGCTCGTCGACGAAGATGCGCACCAGCTCCGCCACCGCGAGCGCGGGGTGGGTATCGTTGAGCTGGATCGCGACCTTCTCCGGGAAGCTGTCGAAGCCGCGCCGCGTGGTGAGATAGCGCGCCACGATGTCGTGCAGCGCGCAGGCCACGAAGAAGTATTCCTGCAAGAGCCGCAGCTCCTTGCCGGCGTTGGTCGACTCGGGCGGGTAGAGCACCTTCGAGACGCGCTCGGAGGCGAGCTTCTGCTCGAACGCGCGCTGGTAGTCCCCGCCGTGGAAGATGCCGATGTCGAAGTCGTCCGAGGCCTGCGCGGAGTAGAGGCGCAGCACGTTCACCGTGCGCCCGCCCCAGGCCGCGACCGGCAGGTCGTCGGGCGCGCCGAGCAGCACGCGCTGGTGCGTCCAGCGCGTGTTGCGCAGGTCGTCCGGGCCCGACGCGACCTTCTCGAGCGAGCCGTACACGGGAATGCGCAGCGTCTCGCCGCGCTTCTGGATCAGCCAGGGCGAGCCCTGCGCGCGCCAGCTGTCGGGATGCTCGCGCTGCTCGCCGTTCTCGATCGCCTGGCGGAACAGGCCGTGCTCGTAGTTGATGCCGTAGCCGAAGCCGGGCATGTCGAGCGTGGCGAGTGAGTCGAGGTAGCACGCCGCCAGCCGCCCGAGGCCGCCGTTGCCCAGCGCCGCGTCGGGCTCGAGCTCGCGCAGCGCCTCGAGGTCGACGCCCAAAGACGCCAGCGCCGCGCGCACCGGCTCCAGCATGCCCAGGTTGAGCAGGTTGTTGCCGAGCGAGCGGCCCATCAGGAACTCGACCGACAGGTAGTACAGCCGCTTCGCGTCGGCGGCGCGGTAGCGCTCCTCGGTCGCGAGCATCTGCTCGATCAGCGGCTCGCGCAGCGCGAGTGACACGGCCAGGAACAGGTCGCCGGGCGCGGCGTCCTGCCAGCGCTTGCCCAGCCCGTAGCGCAGGTTGCGCTGCACGGCTGCGGCGAAGTCGGGCAGGGGGGCCTTCGAGTCGCTCATGCGGGGCTTCCCTCCGGCTCGCCGCGCCGGTCTCGCGTGCGCGCGGCGGCGTCCTGCAACAGTGTCTCGAGCTCCGGGTCGGCGGCGAGGTCCTCGAGCTCACGCGCCATGCGGCGCGACCAGCTGCGGTGCACGGCGACCGGAATGCCCGGCAGATTGAGCGGCTCGCGCTCGCCTGCCAGGTCGTCGAGCGCGAGCCCGACCAGCCGCGACGGCGTGCGCGCCAGGAAGCGCTGCGCCGCGCGCGAGATCGCGTCCACGTCGGAAGCTTCGCCGAGCTCGCCCTCCTCGCGCAGCTTCGAGGCCAGGCCCTCGCGGTCGGCACTGCGCGCGGCGAGCGCGCCCTCGAGCTCGTCTGGCGGGAGTGACCCGACCTGGGCGCGCAGGCGCAGGTCGGCGCCTTCGAGCCAGCCGGCGATCGGCGGCAGGTCGTGCGTGACCACGACCGAGAGCGCGCGGCGCGGGTAGCCGGCGCTCGGGCGGAACGCCGCGCCATCGCGCTCGAAGCACACGACCCGCATGGACAGCACCCCCCAGCTCTCGAGCTCCGGCCCCAGCTCGACCGGAACGGTGCCCAGATCTTCGCCCACGACGAGCGATCGCGCGCGCCGGCTCTCCAGGGCGAGCACGCCGAACAGGTCGTTCGCGGGCTGTGCCACGTAGGTGCCCTCGCTGCCGGGCCGGCCCTCGGGGATCCAGAACTGGCGCTGCAGGCCCATCACGTGGTCGATGCGCAGCGCCCCCGAGCTGCGGAACGCGGCGCGCAGGAGCTGGCGCAGGAAGCGGTAGCCATCGGCGCGCAGGCGGTGGGGCACGAGCGGCGGCAAGCCCCAGTCCTGGCCCGAGGCCGCGTACGCGTCGGGCGGCGCGCCGAGTGACACGCCTTGGGCGAACAGGCCGCGCCACAGCCAGGTGTCGGCCGAGTCGGGCGCGCTGCCGATCGCGAGGTCCTTGCACACGCCGATGCGCATGCGCGCCCCGCGCGCGGCGCCCGCGACGAAGGCGAGCTGCAGCTCGGCCTCGGCCTGCAGCCACGAGCGGAAGTCGATCTCCTCGGCGTGCGCCGCGGCGAACTCGCGCACCTCGGGCGAGCGCGGGTCACGCAGCTCGGCGGGCCAGCGCCGCCAGTCGGGCTCGCGCAGCTCGGCCTGGAGTGTCTCGAAGGCGGCGAAGTCGGCGAGCTCGGGGCCGAGCTCCTGGCGCGCGCGCGCGTGCGCGCGGCCGCGCGCGGTCTCGCCGGCGCGCTCGCCCGCGACGAACGCCCGCCACAGCTCGCGCAGCACGGCCGTCTTGGCCGCGAGGATCGCCGGATGGTCGAGCTCGCGCGCGCCGCGCAGCCGGGCCAGCGGCTGCTGGGCCGCCATGGCGCGCGCGCGCTCGGCGTGGGCGAGCTCGGGCACCGCCTCGACGTCGAGATACAGCGGGTTCATGAACACGCGAGACACGGGGCTGTAGGGCGCGATCGCATCGCCCCGGTTGGCGAGCGCGTGCAGCGGGTTCACGGCCACGAAGTCGACGCCGAGCGGGGCCAGCCACTCGGCCAGCCGCGCCAGGTCGGAGAAGTCACCGAAGCCCCAGTTCACGCGGCTGCGCAGCGTGTACAGGTTGGTCCAGACGCCGAGCGCGCGGTCCTCGCCCAGCGCCTCGTCGGCGCGCCAGGCGGTGCGGGGCGCCACGATCAGGAGCTGCGAGGCCTTGCGCTCCGGGAACTCGAGCTGCAGCTCGTGCACGCCGGGGCCCAGGTCGGCCGGCAGCGCGAGCTGGCCGCCGCTCACCGTGACTGCCGAGCGGGTCACGCCCCCGGACTCGCGCGCGAGCTCGAGCTGGGCTTCGCCGTCGGGCGCGCGCAGCCGCAGGCGCAGCGGGGCGCCGGGCTCCTCGCGCAGGACCGCCACCGGATCGAGCCAGTGCTCCGCCTCGTGCGCCGCGAGCTCGGCCAGGCGCGCCTCGGCCTCGGCTTCGCTGGCGCAGGCGTAGCCCATGGCGCTGCACAGCGCCTCGCGCGTGGCATCGCTCGTGGGCCGGTAGGTGCCGGCGATGTCGTGGTAGCTCGCGAACACCCCGAGCCGATCGGCGAGGCGCGCCAGCGCAGGCCGGGCCGAGTCGGTCATGGCAGGTCACTCCGCTCGGCGCCGAGCCAGAGACAGGCGTGCGCCGCCACGCGCGCCCGCCCGCGCCGGAGCGCCAGCGGTACCTTGCAGGCGCTGCCCAAGAGCGCGCGCCAGCGTGCGCCCGCGCCGGGGTCGGGCAGCTGGAAGGACACGCCCCGCGTGCTCGCGTTCACCAGGAGCAGCGCGGGCTCGGGGCCGTGCACGTGGAGCCCGAATGCGCGGCGCTCCGGATCGCGCCAGTCGTCGGGCGAGAGCGGCTGCCCGTCGGGCCGCAGCCAGGTCACCTCGCGCTCGGTGAAGAAGCGCTCGCGCGCCAGCGCCGGGCTCACGCGGCGCAGCGCGAAGGCCGTGCGCACGAACTCGAGGAACTCGCTGCGCCGCTCGTCGAGCGTCCAGTCGATCCAGGTGAGCGGGTCGTCGTGACAGTAGGCGTTGTTGTTCCCCGCCTGCGTGCGGCCGAGCTCGTCGCCGTGCGAGAGCATCGGCACGCCCTGCGCGAAAGCCAGCGTCGTGATCAGATTGCGCTTGGCGCGCTCGCGCAGGCGCAGCACGCGCGGGTCGCGGCTCGGACCCTCGGCGCCCCAGCCGTGACTCCAGCTCTCGTGCGCGCCGTCGCGGTTCTCCTCGCCGTTCGCGTCGTTGTGCTTGTGCGCGTAGCTCACCAGGTCCTCGAGCGTGAAGCCGTCGTGACAGGTCACGAAGTTCACGCTCGACAGCGGCGAGCGCCCGCCGCGGCCGAACACGTCCTGCGAGCCGGCCAGCCGCGTGGCCAGCTCCGAGTGAGTCCCGGCGTCGCCCCGCCAGAAGCGGCGCGCGGCGTCGCGGAAGCGATCGTTCCACTCGCGGAAGGGCTCCGGAAAGGCCCCCAGCTGGTAGCCGTCGGGGCTTGCATCCCAAGGCTCGGCCACGAGCTTCACCCCGCCCAGCACCGGGTCGGCGACGAGCTCCTTCAGGAACGCCGCGCCGGCGTCGAACGCCAGCGGGTCGCGCGCCAGCGCGGGCGCGAGATCGAAGCGGAAGCCGTCCACGTGCAGCTCGCTCACCCAGTGTCTCAGGCTGTCGAGTGCGAGCTGGCGCGTGCGCGGCTGGCGCAGGTCGAGCGTGTTGCCGCAGCCGCTCCAGTCTTCGTACTCGGCGGGCCGTTCGGGGTCGAGCCGGTAGAAGGTCGCGTTGTCCACGCCGCGCAAGGAGTAGGTCGGCCCGTCGGCGCCGCCTTCCGGGGTGTGGTTGTAGACCACGTCGATCAGCACCTCGAGCCCCGCGTGGTGCAGCCGGCGCACCATCTCGCGGAACTCGCTGACCTGCTCGCCCGTGTCGGCGCTGGCGAAGCGCGCGTCGGGCGCGAAGTAGGCAAGCGTGCCGTAGCCCCAGTAGTTCGCGAGCCCGAGCTTGGCCACATGAGCGTCGGGCGCGGAGTGCTGCACGGGCAGGAGCGAGAGCGTGGTGACTCCCAGCGCGCGCAGATGCTCCACGATCGGTGGCGCCGCCAGCCCGAGGTAGCGCCCGCGCTCGGCCTCGGGCAGCTCGGGGTGGAGCCGGGTCATGCCCTTCACGTGGACCTCGTAGAGCACGGTGTCCTGCCAGGGGACGGCGGGGGCCCGGTCGTCGCCCCAGTCGAAGCGCGGGTCGACCACGAGGGAGCGCGGCACGTAGGGCGCGCTGTCGAGCGGGCTGTCGCCGCGCAGTGACTCGTGCCAGCGCACCGCGCCGGTGAGCGCGCGCGCCCAGGGGTCGACCAGGAGCTTCTGGCCGTTGAAGCGCAGGCCGCGCTCGGGCGCCCACGGGCCGTGCACGCGGTAGCCGTAGAGCTGACCCGGCCCCACGCCCGACACGCGCGCGACGAAGCAGCCGTCGGGGCCGCGCACGAGCGGCAGGCGCTGCATCTCGCGCGGCGCGTCGCGGTGCGCGAACAGACACAGCTCGACCGACTCGGCGTGCACGGAGGCGAGCGCGAAGGTCGTGGCCTCGCCGTCCCAGTGCGCGCCGAGCCGCTGCATCAGAGGCGCCCGCGCGCCTCGCGCGCCACGGCTTCGAGCTCGGCCTCCCAGAGCGCGGCCGGGCGCGACCACGAGACGTCGACCCGCAGCAGGTCGCGCGCGATCCGCTCGGATCCGCGCTCCGCGAACAGCTTGGCGGCGCGGTTCGCCGCCGCGGTCAGCGCCCCGGGAGTGAGCGGCGAGAACAACAGACCCGACTCACCGTCGCGGATCGTGTCGACCAGCCCGCCGGTCCGGTGCGCGATCGGCAGCGCGCCGTAGCGCTGCGCGGTGAGCTGCACGAGGCCGCAGGGCTCGAAGCGCGAGGGCACGAGCACGCCGTCGGCAGCGGCGTAGAGCCGCCGCGCGGCGCGCTCGTTCCACGAGATCGCCGCAGACACCCGGCGCGGGAAGCGCCGCTGCGCCTCGAGCAGTGACTCGGCGATGGCCGGCTCGCCGTCGCCGAGCAGCGCCAGCACGCAGCCCGAAGCCACGAGCGCCGGCAGCGAGGCCGCCAGCACGTCCCAGCCCTTCTGGGGAGTCAGCCGCCCGATCGCCGCGAGGAAGCGGCCGGGCTCCGCGTGCGCCAGGCCCAGCTCGCCCAGCACGGCCTCGCGGCAGGCGCGCTTGCCCGAAGGCGCCTCGGCCGCGAAGCGCTCGGGCAGTGACTTGTCGGTCGCCGGGTCGAAGCGCACCGCGTCCAGGCCGTTCGCGATCCCGGTGAGCCGGTCGCTCCGCAGCTGGTACAGGCCCTCGAGGCCGAGCCCGAACTCCGGCCGCTGGATCTCGCGCGCGTAGGTGGGAGACACCGCGACGATCCGGTCCGCCCACACCACGCCGCCCTTCAAGAGCGACAGGTCGCCAAAGAACTCGAGGCCGTCCGGCGCGAACAGCTCGGCCGGGAGCGCCGTCCAGGCCATGGCCGAGGCCGGCTGCCGGCCCTGGTACGCCGCGTTGTGCAGCACCTGCACCGTCGCGATCGCGCGCGCCGCGCCGCGGTCGTACAAGGTTCGCAGCACGCACAGCGCGAGCGCCGCGTGCCAGTCGTGAGTCACGAGCACGTCCGGCCGTTCCTCGTAGGCGCGCAGCGCCAGCGCACGCGAGAACGAGATGAAGCGCGCGGCGTCGTCGCCGAAGCCGTACAGGCCCGCACGCTCGAAGAACGGCGGCACGTCGAGCAGCCGCAGCTCGACCTTGGGCGAGAACGTGCCCGCCAGCCAGCGGCCGCGCACGTCGCCGAACGGCCCGGGCAGGCGCACGGCGCCGGCGTCCGAGAGCCGCGGGCAGGCCGGGTGCGCGAGCGCGCTGCGGTACGCCGGCAACAGACAAGTCACTTCGTGACCGCGCGCCGCGAGCGCCTGGGCGAGACCCGACACGGCGTCGCCGAGGCCGCCGCTCTGGGCCAGGGGAGCGAGCTCACTGGTCGCGAAGAAGACGCGCAATCCGGCCCCTAGACGTCGAACTCGTCGCGCTGCCCGAAGTCGGCGCGAGACACCACGACCACCCCGTTCTCCGAGACCGTGAAGCGCTTGCGGTCCGCCTCGAGGTCGTAGCCGATCGTCTCACCCGGGGGAATGCGCACGCCCTTGTCCACGATGCAGCGCCGCAGCTGCGCGCCGCGGCCCACGTCGACCAGCGGGAACAGCACGCTCTCCTCGACGTGACTGAAGCTGTTCACGCGCACGCGGTAGAAGCAGACCGTGCGCTCGAGCGTGCCGCCCGAGATGATCGAGCCCGAGCCCACGATCGAGTCGATCGCCTTGCCCACGCGGCCCTCGGCCTCGTCGCCGAACACGAACTTGCACGGGCCCGACGGCGGCTGCGTGCCGCGGATCGGCCAGGCGTCGTTGTACAGGTTGAGGTGCGGCTCGACGGACACGAGGTCGAGGTTCGCCTCGAAGAACGCGTCGAGCGTGCCCACGTCGCGCCAGTAGCCGCGCGAGTTCTCACTCTCGCCAGGGCAGAGCTGCGAGGCGAAGTCGTAGGCCAGGACGCGCATGCGCTTGTGTGCGCTGGTCAGCACGTCGCGGCCGAAGTCGTGAGTCGTCGAGGCGGTGTCGGCGTCGCGGCGCAGCTCCTGGAGCAGCGTCGAGGTGCGGAACACGTAGTTGCCCATCGACACCAGCGTCAGGTCGGGGTTTCCGGGCATGCCCGGTGGATCGGCCGGCTTCTCCAGAAAGTCGACCACCCAGCCCCGGTCGTCGACCTTGAGACAGCCGAAGGCGCGCGCGCTGGCGCGCGGCACGGGCAGCGTGGCGACGGTCAGCTCGGCGTCGCGCTCGCGGTGCGCCTCGAGCATGAGTGACACGTCCATCTTGTACACGTGGTCGGAGCCGAAGATCGCGACGTCGCGCGGGCGCAGCTCGCGCAGCAGGTCGAGGTTCTGCCAGATCGCGTCGGCGGTGCCCCGGAACCAGAACGGGCCGATGTTCTGGCCCGCGGGCACGGGGTCGATCGCGGCGTCGAGCACGCCGCCCAGCGACCAGGCGCGCGACAGGTGCCGGATCAGCGACGTGGCGTGGTACTGCGTCAGCACGCGGATCTGCTGGTAGCCGCTGTTCACGAGGTTCGAGAGCACGAAGTCGATGAGCCGGTAGCGGCCGCCGAAGTACATGGCGGGCTTGCTGCGCTCGTTGACCAGAGGCGAGAGGCGGCGGCCCTCGCCGCCGGCGAGCACGAGCGCCAGGCTGTCGCGTACCGGGACCACTCGTTTTCGTTCTAACCCGGGGCCTGCGCGCGGGCAAGCACCGATCGCGTAAGATCGTCGGCATGCTCATCATTGCAGGCACGTTCCGCATCGCCCAGGAAGGCCGCGAGGCGACGCTCGCGGCCGCGCGCGACATGATGGCCGACACCCTGAAGGAGGCCGGCTGTCACGCCTACCGCTTCACGGCCGACCTCGACGACCCGACGCTCATGCACCTGTTCGAGCGCTGGGAGTCCGAGGACGCCCTGCGCGCGCACTTCACCACGCCACACATGGCGCGCTTCCAGGCGGCGCTGGGCAAGCTCCGCC
>Ga0335084_10008693_pt1 | contig 10125 bp, 7 predicted proteins | sample Lox_Sample_44_FD_206721 | JGI IMG/M metagenome (GOLD analysis project Ga0335084, IMG submission 206721) | Soil microbial communities from Loxahatchee National Wildlife Refuge, Florida, United States - Lox_Sample_4.4 | ecosystem: Environmental > Terrestrial > Soil > Wetlands | place: USA: Florida... | reverse complement strand
AGATGCATTTGCCCGGTTCGTAGACAATCTCCGGATGCGACGTATCGCGTGAAAATCGTCGTCGTGCCCCCGCGAACCGGTAGGGATCAACAGCGAATTCCGTCGCTAACGTCCGCACCGTGCAGCAGTCTGCCTTTTGGCATCCGCAAGTCATGCACCGGCGCGCTTCCCGCTCCGCCTGTTCCGCGGTCAATCCCCTTTCGACTTCCGCGAAGCTCGTCAGCCGCAGGTTTGCTTCAATCTCCGGCATCCGCACGCGCGCCGCCTTCTCGATGTTGCGAAAGATCTGCGCTCGCTCGAACTCGTCCACCGGCCGCATATGGATGCCGTTTTGCACCGGCTCCCCAACCACCGGCTCTCCCCGCAGGAATTGGTCGATCGAAGTTGCCGCCATGCGTCCCGCGGCCACCGCGCGCACTGCCAGGTCCGCTCCGAGAACGGCGTCCCCGCCCGCGAAAACGCCGCGGAGGTTGGTCTCGAGCGTCCGCTCATTCGCCGAAATTCCCCACCCAGTTACGCGCAGCCCCTCGCGCTCCGGTAATGTCCGATCCACCGACTGCCCGATAGCCGCGATCACCGTCGAGCAACTGATTGCGAAATCCGATCCCTTCACCGGCACCGGACGCCGCCTGCCCGATTCATCGGGCTCGCCCAGTTCCATCCGCTGGCAGACCAACACCAGGCGATGGTTCTCGCCTCGCTCGAGCCTTACCGGCGACACCAGAAACTCCACGCGGACGCCTTCGTGTTGCGCCTCCTCGGCTTCGGAAAGCAGGCATGGCATTTCCTGTCTTGTCCGGCGGTACAGAACCCGCACGTTCCGGGGCCCCAGCCGTACGGCCGCGCGCGCGCAGTCCATCGCCGTATTGCCTCCGCCGGCAATGAGCACGTCGTCGCCTATCTCCGGCGGATTGCCCTCGGCGATAAGCTCCAGAAACTCCAGGCCGGAAAGCGCCAGTTCCTCACCCTCACAGCGGAGGTCCTGCGAATGCTGCGCCCCGATGGCCAGGAAGACCGCGTCGTAGCTTTGTTTGAGCTGCGCCAAAGTGAAATCGATGCCCCAGCGCCGCCCCATCTGAAACTCCGCGCCAAGCCGGCGCACGGCATCGATCTCAATGTCCAGTACATCCTTCGGCAGCCGGTGCGCCGGAATCCCATAGCGCAGCATGCCGCCGGCCGAGGGTCGCGCGTCGAACAGTGTGCAGCCATGCCCTCTGCGCAGAAGAAAATACGCAGCCGCCAATCCCGCCGGACCCGCGCCGACGATCGCGACGCGCCTCCCGCTCTCGCCCTGCTTGCCTGGCACATACGCTCCCGCCTTGTCAGCCGCGTAACGGTGCAACGCGCCGATGGCCAATCCCTCGTCGTGATCATGACGGCGGCATTGCTGCTCGCAGAGCCGCGGACAAATCCGGCCCAGCGATCCGGGCAGCGCCAGCCGGTCCGCAATCACCGGCATCGCCTCGCTCGCGTCGCCAATGGCGATCTCGCGAACGAATCCGGGAATGTCCAACCCCGCGGGGCACGTCGCCGCGCAAGGCGCTACGCAATCGCCGGCATGGTCCGACAGCAGCAATTCGATGGACATGCGCCGCGCGCGGAGGACATCCTCGTTGTCCGTCGTCACCACCATGCCTTCCGCCACCGGCAGGGCGCACGACGGCGCCAGCGTCCGCCGTCCCGCGACCTGCACCGCGCAAACAAAGCAGGACGAAGCCGGCTCCACCCCCGGCACATGGCACAGCGTCGGAATCCGTATGCCCACCTGCCGCGCGGCCGCGAGAATTGTCGTTCCCGCTTCAACGCTCACCGGCCGCCCGTCAACAGTAAGCGTGACCGTTACTGAGCCGCGAGCGTCAGCGAGCGGTTTCACGCAACCTCCACGGCATCGTCCTGACACACCGTCCGGCACTGGTCACACCGCGTGCACAGCGCATCTTCCACCACATGCTTCTCGTACGGTTGATACTGGATCGCCCCCGTCGGGCACGCCTGCGCGCACAATGTACAGCCGATGCAGCGGTCATTGATCCTGTACCGGATCAGGGCAGGGCACTTCCCCGCCGGGCAGCGCTTCTCTCGCGCATGCGCCTCATATTCATCCCGGAAATACCGCAGCGTCGTCGCCACCGGATTCGGCGCCGTCTGCCCCAGACCGCACAGGCTCGCGCGGCTGACCATGTCCGTCAACTCTTCCAGTTCGTCCAAATCCCGCGGACGCGCCTTTCCTTCGCACAAGCGGTTCAGAATCTCCAGCATCCGCTTCGTGCCGATGCGGCAGAACGTGCACTTCCCGCACGACTCAGCCTGGGTGAACTGCAGGAAAAAACGCGCGATATCCACCATGCAATCCTGGTCATCCAGAACCACCAGCCCGCCCGAACCCATGATGGCGCCCGTCGGTGCAATCGCCTCGTAATCAATCGGCGTATCCGCAAGCCGCTCCGGAATGCAGCCGCCCGACGGCCCGCCAAGCTGGACGGCTTTGAATCTCCGCCCGTTTTTGATTCCGCCGCCGACGTCTTCGACGATTTCGCGAATCGTGATCCCCATCGGAACCTCGATGAGGCCGCCGCACTGAATCTTCCCGGCCAGGGCAAACACCTTCGTCCCTTTACTGGTCGCGGTGCCCATGGCCGCGAAAGCCTCCGCGCCATGCCGCAAAATCCACGGAACGCAGGCGAGGGTCTCAACATTATTGATAACCGTCGGCCGGCCGCGAAACCCGCGTTCCACCGGATAGGGCGGCCGCAAACGCGGCATTCCCCGCCGTCCTTCCAGCGACTCGATCAGCGCCGTTTCCTCGCCGCAGACAAACGCCCCCGCGCCTTCCCGAACCTCGAGAGGCACCGGCAGCAGTCCCCGCTGCTCCGCCTGCCGGATGGCCGCGCGAACGCGCGTAACGGCCAGGGGATATTCGGCACGGATATAGAGGAACCCCTCCGTCGCTCCAATCGCGAGCGCCGCAATCGACAAACCTTCGAGCACCCTGTGCGGATCCGCCTCCAGCACCAGGCGATCCATAAATGCGCCCGGATCCCCCTCGTCGCCGTTGCAGATGACGTACTTGACAGAGTCCGCCTGCGCGCGCGCCAGCGCCCACTTGCGTGCTGTTGGAAACCCCGCGCCCCCTCGCCCCCGCAGCCCCGCCTTCTCGATGGTCGCGATGACATCGCCCGAAGCCCCATCCCTGTACAACTGCAACGCGCGATACCCATCCCTTGCCAGGTACTCATCAATATTGGTCGGATCGATGATGCCGCAGTTCTCCAGCACCACTCGCGTCGGTTTGCCGTCAAACCATTGCTCTGGCAGCGGCCCGGTGCTGTGAAACGCCCGCAACCAGCGAGGACGCAGATGCCACCGTGCGATCTCGCGAGCCCCTGCCTCCGTGACGTTGCCGTAGTGAAACGACCCGCCGCTCCGCTCAATCACTTCGACGATCGGCTCGCGGTAACACATCCCATTGCACCCAACCGCCTTCACCACGCCCCTCGACCCAAACTGCGCCGCGAGCACATCGCGGACCCGCTCCGCCCCGCTTGCAATGCCGCACGAGCTGAGGCCGACGCGAATCTCGAGGCCGCTCACTGCAGGGCCTCCCGCGCGCTCGATGGTGTGAGCTTGCCCACGGTATGCTCGTCCACCATCATCACCGGGGCCAGGCTGCAGCAACCCAAACACGCGACCTCGTCGACCGTAAACGTGCCATCGGCATCGGTGTCCGTGCCCTCAGCGATCTGAAGCCCGCGCCGTAATTCTTCCGTGATCTGACGCGCGCCGGCGACGTGGCAAGCCGTTCCGTGGCACACCCGCACCAGATGATCCCCCACCGGACTTCGGCGGAACCGTGAGTAGAACGACGAAGTGCCCGCAATCTGCGCCGGCGTGATGTCGGTCAGCTCGCAAACCCGTCGTAGCGCATCATCGGGCAGATAGCGGAACTGCTCCTGGATCGCCTGCAGAATCGGAATCGCAGCCTCCGCGGTTGTCCCTTCGCGCGCCACGATATCGTCCACCATCGAAAGGCCCGGCCGCGGCGATTTTTTTCGTTCAAGGCGAGGCATCGCCGCCTGAATCTTGTACAACTTCGGCGGCGGAGCCGGCTTTTGCGCAAGCTGCCACTTCGCTCCCGTCAGAAAGATCGCGCTCGCCGCAATCAGCACCATTGCGAGCCTGTTGATGCGGACCCGCCGCACTCGATTGGCCTCCGCCATCCGCTTTTGTTCGGCTTCCAGTGCCCGCGCCTGCGCGGCGTTCGATCGCACTTCCTCCTGCAACGCCGCAATGTGCTTGTCGTCCGCCGGCGCTCGCCGCCGTGCGGCGGCGTAATCAAACGTCAGCACCCCCGTGCACAACAGAATCACGGCCGCCGCGAACATCGTGATGCCGGCGATCCAACGCTTCACGTCAACGGCTCCGTGGGCACGACGCGTAGCAGCGCGCGCAATAGAGGCAATCCTTGCGCACGGCCCGCAACTTCTCGATAGCGCCATACGGACACGCGTCCGTACACAGACCGCAATCCAACTCTTTATTCGGAGTGATCGATACACCCCGCCCCGCCAGCCGCGAGCACCACGCCAGCAGCCCTCCGTATGGGCACAGATACCGGCAATACGGCCGCCCGACGAACATCCCGAGCACCAGAAAACCCGCGCCGATGCCGATCATGTGGGCAAAGCCCGTTCTCCGGAAAAACCCGACGAACGGATCAAAACGGCAAATCAGGAAATCTCGACTCGCCAGCGGCAGCACCGCAAACCAGATCGCCAGCCCGAGATAGACATACTTGAGCAAACCCAGCACCTGGTCCAATCGCCGAGGCACATTCACCGGCTTCAACAGCACCAGTTCCTGGATTGATCCCAACGCGCAAACGCCCCCGCAAAACGCCCGGCCATAGAACACCGCCACCAGCAATGGCAGAAAAAATGTCGCAATCACGACGATAGGAACCCGGTAGTGCGCATCCGTCAGCGCCAGCGCGACATTCTGGATCGATCCCACGGGACACACGCAGCCTTCCCGGTAAAAGCCAAAATACGCCACCGAAGCAACGCTGAGCCCCACCAGCCACCTGTGGTTCCGTCGCGTAACGACAATCCAAATGGATGCCCCCATCGCCCCGGCCAGCAGCACGACATCGAAGATTTCGAGCCACGCCCGCCGCGGCAGCGGCTTCTGAACCTCGGGCGTCACGTACCCGCCGCCGATATCCTTCGCCTGCGGCGCGACGTCCACGGGCCGCTCATACTGGATGGCTTGCGCGCTGGCTCCGGCTCCCAGCAAAACGAAGATCGCCAGCGCCAGCGCGATCCGCTTCATGCCGGCGCTTTCCTTGCCAGGGCCTTCGAGACCGTCCACTGCACCAGCGCTTCCTTCGGGCACGCCGTCGAAATCGCGCAATTGTTACAGTTCACGCAGAGGTTATGCCGCACTCGCAGCCTTACCGAACCGAGCCCGGCCGGCTCCTTGCACGCCATCACGCATTTGCCGCAGCCGTCGCACTTCGTCTCGTCAATGACGTACTCGTAGAAGTTGTTCGCCGGGTCGCCCGGGTCCGCCTCGCCGATCGGCTTCCGCAGGATCGCATCCCTCGGGCATAGCTTCTCGCTCGGCAGCCCGTCCCGTCCCACCGCGCTCTTCACGTTGTAATAGGCCGGACAAATGTAGCACCGCCCACACTCGGAATACTCATTCACCGCCCGCACGGCCGACTGCGAGACCACGCACTCCTTCATGCACAGGTCGCAGACTTTGACGCCCACTTCGCCCAGCCGGCTGTTCACGCATTTGGCCGGGTCAACCTGCCACACCACCTGGCCCTGCGCCTTTTGTACGAGATACCCTGCTGTGCCGCCCAATCCGGCCACCACCGTGCCACGTGCCAGCCGGTCAATCGCCTTGCGCCTTGAAACAGGTTTACTCATGATCAAACACCACAATTCGCCGCCGGACCGCATCCGCCACATACACGCGGCCCTTCGAATCGACTGCAATGTCCATGTTTTTGCTCGCCGGATCGAAAATGGAGTCGGCGATCACAGCGACCAGTTTCCCCTCCCCGTCGAGCACCTTCGCCCGCGGCCCCGCCTTTTCGGTCACAAACAGCCGTCCCGCCGGTCCCAGGGCAACATTGGTTGGATTGCAGCAACCCGGAAAGCCTTCGGGGTCCAGTCCATCAAATCGCCCGATGTGCCCGAGCAGCCGGCCATCGACTGTATATCGCTCCACGCGGTGCTTGCCCGGATTTGTCGCATGCACCACGCCCTGCGCGTCCACATCAAAGTCCAGAACGCCGTTCGGAATCAGAAACCCGCGCGTCCGGTTGTCCTTGCCGATATGTCCCATCAGCCGCAGCGACGAGTCGTAGCGATGAAGCGAGCGGTCCTTTGCATCCGCCACCAGAATCGATTCCCCGGCAAACCCGATCGCCGTCACCAGGCCTAGGCGGCCTTCGTCATTGAAAGTCCTCGTCAGCTTGCCTTCGCTGTCAAAAACCTCCATCTGCCCTTTCTCGCCGGCGTACACGCTCCCGTCCGCCGACGCCGCCACCGCCGAAGCGACACCCGAGACCTTCCACTGCCGCACCGCTTTCCCCGCGCGATCGAACACCCTCACATCCGACTCGCCCGCCGCATACAAACGGTCTTCCCGGTCCACCCACAACGCCACCGCCAAAACATCGATCGCTCCAGCCTGGCGGTATTGCATTATCGGCCTCGCACGTCGATGCACACCATCTTGGTGAGATCGCGCAGCACTAACTTCCCATCCGAGAGTGCCATTGGTCCCCACACATCCTCTCCGCTCAGCACCTGCGCGCTGGCGAGTTCCTTGTATCCCGTCGCGTTCGCCTCCAACAGACGGAGCATGCCCGTTTTCCCCTCGAGCACGAAGAACATCCCATCCGCCATCAGAAAGCTTCCGAGTTCGAACGAGGCCTTCCCCTCGCTATCCCAAACCGGCTTGCCGTCGAAGCCCATGCAGGTGAACAAGCCGCGTTTCTTTTTACCGACCGCATAGAAGTGCCCGTTCCACACAATCGGCGTGTGCACTTCCGAGTTCCACTCGTTGTTCTTCAAATCGAACGCCGCATCAGCCTTGAACGCGCCGCCCGCCTGCGTCACGCGAACCATCGCGCTTCCGGCATCGTACGGTCCGGTGACAAAGACCCTCTCGCCGTCGACAGCCAGCGGCGAAGCCGTCGCCGCCACATTGAACTTCCGCGCATACGTCCATAGCAGCCTGCCGTCTTTTGCCGACACCCCCAGCGGCCCGTCGAGCGTCGAATACAGGTATTGCTTCACCCCGCCTAAGGTCGCCGGCATCACCGACACATGCGACAGAATCACCTTCGGCGTATTTGGCGTCCGCCAGATCTCTTTTCCCGTCGCCTTATCGAGCGCCACCAGAATGGCGTCTCCACCCGTGGCGACAACTATCCGATCCGCCTCCAGCAGCGGATTCTGCCCGTTGTACCAGGGCGGAATCTGCGTCTTGTAGACCGCCACCAGGTCTTTCTCCCACACCACCTTGCCGGTCTTCGCATCCAGGCAATGCAGGCCGAGCTTGGGGTCGATCGAGAAGACATACTTCCCATCTACCGCCGGCACCGTCCGTGTGATCGCGTGGTTCGGCCGGATCTTCCGCGAGATCGTGTACCGCCAGACTTCCTTCCCCGTCGCCAAACTCCGGCAGAACACCCCCCACTCCGACCTCGCCTCATCGTAGTCGTTGTGGTACACGAAGCCGCCGGCAATCGCCGCCCCGGCATACCCCTGTCCCACGGGTGTCGTCCACAGAACCTTCGGCCCGCCCGCCGGCCATTTATGCAACAGCCCGGTTTCCCGCGAAATCCCATCCCGTACCGGACCGCGGAACTGCGGCCAGTCCGCTCCGAAGGCGACCATCACGGCAAGTACACTGATCAGCCCGAATCGCACTCAATTGCCTCGCTCGCCTCAGTATATCTCGAAAGGAGACAATCAAGTCTACTTTACTGAAATCAAGATGCTGATCCACACCGCCACAAAGTGGCAAACGCTGCCGCCCAGCACGAAAAGGTGCCAAATGGCATGGGCATACTTCCGGTTCCAGGCAAAGAAGGCAACCCCCGCGGTATACAGGACCCCTCCGGCTACCAACCACGCAAGTCCCTGAAAAGTCATTGCATGGATCAAAGGCCGGATCGCGATCAAAGCCATCCAGCCCATGGCCACATATACCCCGGTAGAAAGCACCTGCCACCGCCCGGTCAAAAAGCACTTAAAGACGATGCCTGCCACAGCCAATCCCCAGACCACTCCGAACAGGCTCCACCCCCAACCGCCGCGCAATGTGACGAGCGTGAACGGCGTATACGTCCCCGCAATCAACAAGTAGATCGACGCATGGTCCAGAATGCGAAACACCCGCTTCGCCCCCGGGTGCGTGAGCGCATGGTACAGCGTCGAGCAAAGGTACAGCAGCACCAGGCTCGCCCCGTACACAGCGCAGGCCGTAATCTCCCACGCAGTCCCCCGCCGCGCAGCGATCACCACCATCGCCGCGAGTCCCGCCACGCTGAGCACGGCCCCAATCCCATGCGTGATGCTGTTGGCGATTTCTTCCATCACGCCTTCGGATGATTCGGCGAATACAGCAGGCTCTCCGGCCGTGGCACCAGCGTCCCACCTTTTACAAATTTCTCGCCCCGCGGCTGGAGGTGCTCAATCATCCTCGCCCGCCAAAGCCGCAGCCGCGCGCTGTCATCCAGAGGCCGCGTTTCCATCGGATCGGCGGCCAGGTCGAACAACTGCTCCTCGCCATCCATCGCATGGTAGATGTACTTCGTCTTCCCATCCGTCAGCGCGTTCCAGTGATTCGACCGGTCATAGCAAACGTCATGCTCTAAATCGATGAACTCCCTGGCCGGCAGTTCCCGCCGCGTCAGAATCCGAAACACATCCCGAACCTCAACCGGCACATCGCTGATTTGGCCCCGACCGCCGCCGGGCATCCGCAGCAGGAAAGGAATCCGGGCCGAAGGCTCGTACGCGTAGGACTTCCGCCACAGGAAATGGTCCCCGGTCATGTCCCCGTGATCACTCAAGTATAGGATCAGCGTCTCATCCAGAACCTTCTGTTTCTCCAGCGCTTCCAGAATTCGTCCGATCTGCTCATCGACAAACGTCACTGACCCGTAGTAACCCTGCCGCGCCCTTCGCACCGCCTCCGGACCGGCATCCCCATGCCAGATGTCATCGCGGTCCGAATTGCGCCCTCTGTACTTCTCCGACCACGCCGCATGCGTAGCCGGGGGAATCGGTGCCGCCTCGTACCTGTCCCAAAACCGCTGCGGAGGATCATACGGCGAATGCGGCCGAGCAAACGACACCTTCAGGAAAAAAGGTTCCGCCCGCCGGTACGTCTCGATGAACCGTACCGCACAGTCGCCCGTCCACCGTGTCGGATGCAGCCGCTCTGGCAGGACGTACGGCTTCGCGGTGTAATCATTCCACCCAATGCCCGTCGCATCCGGTTCCAGGTTCGGAGCCTCGGTCGCAAACCACGCCCGGTAATCCGACCGGAAATCGGGCGACTCCACCCTCCCCGACTCATCGAGCAGCGCGCCATCAAAGCCGTGCACGTTCCGCTGCGGCGCATAGTGCAGCTTCCCGATCGCAAACGTCGAATACCCGTCCTCGTGCAACGCCCGCGGCAACTCGCTCCGGTACCGCATCGCGAGCTTGCCATAGCCGAGCATCCCGTGGTCCCAAGGTCCCAGCCCCGTCAGCAGCCCCGTCCTCGCCGGAGTGCAAGTCGGCGTAGACGAATACGCATGCCGGAACCGCACCCCCTCCCCCGCAATCCGGTCCAGGTTCGGCGTCCTCAACACCGGATGCCCCGCGCACCCCAAACAATCCCCGCGATGCTGGTCCGACATCAACAAGAGCAGGTGCGGCTTCGAACCCGCAAGCGCCCGCACGAATGCGGGCGCCTTCAAAAACGTCCGGCGATTTACCTCTACCACGTCACTGCTTTCCCCGGCTCCACCGGCCAAATCTCCACGCCCGTCCCCGCCACCAGTGCCGCCAGCGCCCCCGGCCTCCCCGTGAGCGGCGGAAAGGTCCCGAAATG
>Ga0335084_10008692_pt1 | contig 10125 bp, 5 predicted proteins | sample Lox_Sample_44_FD_206721 | JGI IMG/M metagenome (GOLD analysis project Ga0335084, IMG submission 206721) | Soil microbial communities from Loxahatchee National Wildlife Refuge, Florida, United States - Lox_Sample_4.4 | ecosystem: Environmental > Terrestrial > Soil > Wetlands | place: USA: Florida... | reverse complement strand
GTCCCGTTGCTGGAGGGGCGACTGTTTGATGATCGAGACATGATCGACGCGCCACACGTCGCGCTGATCAGTCAATCGCTCGCCAGGGAGAAATGGCCGGATCAGGATGCCATCGGTCGCACGATTGAGTTTGGAAACATGGACGGCGACCCTCGGCTGTTGACTGTCGTCGGGATTGTCGGCGATGTGCGCGATCAGAGCTTGGAGTCTGCACCCCGCGCGACAATCTACGTGAACTACCGGCAGCGACCGCAAGCGACCGGCGCCTTCACGATATTCATCCACGCGCCCAGGGATTCGGAGGCAGTCTTCACAGCAGCACGAAAGATCGTGCGGGACCTGGATCCGACAATCTCTCCACGGTTCAGCACTCTGGCCAATGTCTACAGCGCGTCGCTCGGAGCACGACGGTTCAGCCTAACGCTCGGGACGATTTTTGCCCTGGCAGCTCTACTCTTGGCCATGGCAGGAATTTACGGAGTGACGTCCTACGCTGTTGCGCAAAGAACACGTGAGATCGGCGTGCGCATGGCACTGGGCGCGACGAAAGCGGAGGTTCTGCGGATGATGCTGCGGCAAGCAGCAATCACCGGCCTGGCCGGCGCAGCGGCGGGAGTCGCAGGATCGCTGGCTGTAACTCGTTGGATGCAGTCACAGCTGTTCGAAGTAAGCGCCACCGATCCGGCAACCATCGCCGGTGTAGCAGCATTGCTGATTCTGGTTTCGCTTGTGGCTTGCTGGATTCCGGCGAGGCGTGCGGCACGCGTCGACCCAATGATCGCCTTGCGATACGAGTAAGGGGCTGGCATGGAAATATTCTCGCAGGACATCAAATACGGATTCCGGATGCTGAGCAAGAAGCCGGGCTTCACGGCGATCGCGGTTTTGACGCTGGCGTTGGGCATCGGCGCCAACACCACAATTTTCAGCATTTTGAATGCGGTCCTCCTGCAGCCGCTTCCCTTTCCGGAACCGGCGCGATTGGTAGCCGTGTGGGGCACGGACGCGCGAAATGGCGAATTCCATCGGCCGTTGAGCTATCCCGATTTCGCCGACTACCGCGCGCAAAATCGCTCGCTCGAGGGCGTAGCGGCGTACAACGACGGGGCCTTTACCTTGACCGGGCGAGGCGAACCCTTGCAGGTTCACGGAGTGAGCGCCAGCGCAAACTTGCTCGCCGTGCTGCATGTCGCTCCGGAGTTGGGCAGCGGCTTTTCCTCCACAGACGACCAGCCGGGTGCGCGAGTCGTTCTGCTGGGTCACGCGCTTTGGACGGCGAGATATGGAGGGGATCCGTCGATTGTCGGCCAAACCATTACGCTGGATGAACGTCCATATACCGTCATGGGAGTAATGCCGCCCGGATTTCAATTTCCCTTGGATACCGCTCCGATTGATTTGTGGACGACAATGGCGCCCCAGATGATCAGCTCGGACGGGGACAAGCCAATTACCTCCGAGCGCGGGGCGCACTTTCTGGGGGCCATTGGGCGATTGAAGGCCGGAGCCACACTTGCTCAGGCGAATGCCGACGCAACCGCGGTTGCCGCCGGACTCGAGAAGCAATACCCCGACGAGAACGGACATTTGGGTTTAGCGCTGCAGTCGGCATCCGAAGCACTGGTCGGTGATGTCCGCCAGTCCTTACTGCTGCTTCTGGGCGCGGTCGGATTTGTGCTACTGATCGCTTGCGCTAACGTAGCGAACCTGTTGCTGGCTCGGGGGGCGGCGCGCGAACGGGAAATCGCCGTAAGGGCCGCTCTCGGCGCAGGCTCCTCCCGGCTGGTCCGGCAACTGCTGACCGAAAGCATTTTGCTTTCTTTGGCCGGCGGCATCACCGGCCTCTTCCTAGCCATATCGGCGACAAACTATCTGTCCACATTGCCGGCGCTGCAGATTCCTCGAATCGCGCAGGCGCGGTTGGACTGGACGGCGCTACTGTTCATGACCGGAGTTTCTGTTACCACTGGAATCATCTTCGGCCTTGCGCCGGCCTTGCACGCCGCGAAAGTGCATTTGGCAGCGAGCCTCAAAGAGGGGGGCAGGTCGGCAACTGGAAGTGTCTCGCACAACCGTTTGCGTCGGCTCCTCGTGATCGGCGAAGTCTCACTGGCGCTCATTCTCCTGGTTGGCGCGACATTGATGGCGGAGAGCCTTATGCATTTGTGGCAGGTGCCGCCCGGATTCGATGCGAAGGATATGCTGACATTCGATGTAAGCCTGCCATCGACGCGTTACGGCAAGCCGGAACAATCTATCGCCTTCTACCGCGAGTTGTTGGAGAGAGTGAGAGCGACGGCCGGTGTATCGCAGGCGAGCGGAATCTTCCCGCTGCCATTATCGGACAGTCACGTGCGGACAACTTTTTCGATTGACGGGAGGCCCGTGGCGAAGAGTGACGAACCGCGGACACAGTTTCGCACCGTAGGCATGGACTACTTCTCGACGATGAAGATACCGCTGCTTGCAGGCCGCGAGTTCACGGCGCACGATGACGCGCACGCGGCCCCGGTCATCATTATCAATCAAGCGCTGGCCCAGAAGTTCTTCCCGGATGAGAACCCCATCGGCAAGCGCATGAAGCCCGGCGCGTCCGCTTCGGGCGAACCGGTGATGCGGGAAATTGTCGGCGTGGTTGGGAACGTGAAGCATCGGGGTCTGGCGCAAGCGCCTGACCCGGAATCGTATATGCCATACGCACAGGTGCCGATCGGCGACATCACGATCGTGGTACGCGCCCAGGGTAATCCCCTGGGGTTGGTGCCCGCGATGCGGCAGCAGGTGAAAGCGCTGGATCCCGAAATTCCGTTGTACAGGGCGCGCACGCTCGAGAGCTACATCGCGGATTCGGTAGCCCAGAAGCGGTTCACCGGGATGCTGTATGCCACTTTTGCCGGCTTAGGATTGTTGCTTGCGATCGTCGGCTTGTACGGCGTGATGTCGAATCTAGTGGCTCAGCGAACGCACGAGATTGGAGTCCGGCTGGCGGTGGGTGCCTCACGCCGGGATATCTTGCGGCTTGTCCTGGGCCATGGCATGTGGCTATCCGGAATTGGAATGGTTATCGGAACCACGGGAGCGCTTGCGATGTCCCGAGTGCTGGCTAGCCAGCTTTTTGGTGTCACACCGACGGATACAGGAACGTATTTGTTCGTCATTGGCATGCTGACTCTGGTGGCGGCAGCGGCATGCTATCTTCCCGCGCGACGAGCAACCCGCGTCGATCCAATGGTCGCGTTGCGCTATGAGTAGGAGAGATTGATGGAAGCACTCTGGCAAGACATGAGGTATGGAATCCGGGTACTGATGAAGGACGGAGCATTTACGCTGGTGGCGGTGCTGACGTTGGGCCTCGGCATCGGCGCAAACAGCGGAATCTTCACGGTCATGAGCCAGGTGTTGCTGCAACGTTTGCCGGTTCCCCACCCCGACCAACTCGTGTTGCTCTACGCGCCGGGCCTGCGCCGGGGCCATGTGAGTTCGGACGAACGTGATGGGTCCGAATCATTTAGCTACCCGATGTATAAGGACCTGCGTGACCACGTCTCGGTATTCGCCGGACTTGCGGCCAAGGCTGATTTCCCTATCAGCCTCACGTATCAGGGCAACACCGAACGCGCAAGTTCGGAGATCGTTTCGGGCAACTATTTTGAAACCTTGATCGTGCGGCCAGCGCTTGGGCGACTGCTGCTCCCTTCGGACACAGCCGTCGAGGGCGGGAATCCGGTGGTGGTGCTGGGTCACGGGTACTGGAAGAAGCGATTCGGCAGCGACCCGAAGATTCTGAACCAAAGCGTTCAGGTTAACAACCAGTTGATGACCGTGGTGGGAGTGGTGCAGGACGGTTTCGATGGTATTCAGTTGGGTCAAGTTCCCGATGTGTATTTGCCGATTACGATGAAACCGCTGATCACGCCGAACTGGAACGGGCTCAACGATCACAAGGACTATTGGGTGAAGGTGATTGGGCGGCTGCAGCCGCAAGTTTCCCGCGTACAAGCGACCGTCGGCATTGCGCCTGCGTATCACGCCCTCCTGCAGGAAGAGTTGAAGCTGAATGATGATTTCAACGAACAAAACAAGACTGAATTCTTGGCAAAGCAAATTGTGCTGCGAGACGGCGCGCGAGGCCGCCCGCTCCTTGAGAACGAAACGGGGAACCAGCTGCTAGCACTCATGGGAATGGTGGCGCTAGTGCTCTGCATCACCTGTGCGAATGTTGCGGGCCTTCTGACCGCTCGCGGCGCCTCTCGCCAAAAGGAGATCGGGTTGCGTTTCTCGTTGGGAGCAAGCCGCTGGACAGTGATCCGGCAGTTCATCGTGGAGTCGTGCCTGCTCTCGCTGGCTGGCGCGGTTCTCGGCTTGCTCATCGCAAGCTGGATGAGCACGGCGCTGGTGCATTTCGCATCAGCCAATGAGATTGCAGACGGACTGTCCGACAAATTGAGCCCGCCCGTGCTGCTGTTCACTATAAGCCTGTCAGTCGGGTGCGGACTTCTCTTTGGCGTAGGCCCGGCACTCAACGCGACGCGGGTCGAACTCGCGTCGACGCTAAAGGATCAAGCGGGGTCACTCGCCTCGGGGCGATCGCATTCCCGGCTGCGTAAGGTGCTCGTCGTGTCACAAGTGACCTTGACGCTGCTGCTTGTGACGGCCTCTTGGGGGTTCGTCAAGAGCCTCTACAATCTGAGGCATGTCGACCTCGGTTTCCAGTCCGGGCATGTCCTCCAGTTCTCGCTAGCTCCCCAGCTGAACGGTTACGATAATGCGCGGAGCGTCGAATTCTACCGTCGCCTGGAAGAGCGGTTATCGGGCACGCCGGGAGTCGTTTCGTTCAGCGCCGCGGAAGAACCACTGATCTCTCACAGCGACCGGGGCTCAAATGTAACCGTCGAAGGAACGCCCGCCGATGCCGCGGAATCGCAGCACGTCAATTGGAATGGAATCGCGGCAGGACATTTCGCAAACCTGCAGATTCCTTTGCTGGCTGGCCGAGAGTTTACCCGCCAGGACACCGCCAACGCTCCCAAAGTCGTGATCGTCAACGAGACGATGGCCAAGAAGTTCTTCGCGAACGGACAAGCGGTGGGAAAACACATGAAGTTCGGCGCGGGTGACGGCCCACTCAACATGGAGATTGTCGGCGTCGTTAAGAACAGCCTGCATTCCGACCTGCGCGAGAAACCTAATACCTTCGCCTACGTTCCTTATGAGCAGGAAAGTTCGATTCGCTCGCTGACCTACTATGTGCGAACGGCACAAGACCCGGAGCATACGGCGAGTTCCATACGCCAAGTGGTGAACGAACTGGATTCGAGCCTGCCGATCTACGACGTGCGCACGTTCGACGAGCAGATTGACCAGACTCTTTCCGGGGCAAAACTGGTCGCATTCCTGGCGCTGGCTTTCGGCGCGCTCGCCGCAATCCTGGCGGCGATGGGAATTTACGGCCTACTCGCATACATGGTGACCCAACGGACCAAGGAAATCGGCGTACGGATGGCACTGGGGGCGGCACCAAAGCGTGTCGGATGGATGCTATGCAGAGAAGTGGCATGGCTCACGGCAACAGGCGTGGTGGCGGGGATCCCTCTGGCCTATGCGCTGAGCAGGCTCGTCAACTCGATGCTGTACGGAGTGCAAGCGTTTGGAGTGCTGGGCGTGCTCACGGCAGTCGGTGCGCTGATGTTGGTTTCGGCGGCAGCGATTTATGCGCCGTTGATACGGGCGACAAGAATCGATCCCATGGTGGCGCTGCGGTACGAGTAGAAAGGGAGAGAGATGCCAAACCTGTTGCGGGAACTTCGGGCCGCGCTGCGAGCCATCTGGGGCGCCCCCACCGTTGCGATTGTCGCGATCCTCACGATTGCGGTTGGTGTGGGTGCTAATACGACGATTTTCAGCTGGATCCGCTCGCTGCTGCTGAATCCCCTGCCGGGAGCGACGGAACCTGAGCGCGTCGTCGCCGTCGAAAACACCGCGCCCGACGGTTCACCGATCACCACGTCCTATCTGGATTTCCGTGATTTTCGCGACAATCTGAAACTCGTCCGCTACGTGACTGCTTATCGCGGCTATGTTTTCTCCGTTGGAGAGGCGCCGAACACCGAACGGGTGTGGGGCCAAGTCGCATCGGGTGCGATCTTTGACATGCTTGAGATCAGACCCGAAGCCGGGCGATTCTTCTCGGAAGAAGAGCGGGATGACGCGCAAAACACGCATGCGGTGGTTGTAATCAGCCACAGCTATTGGAAGTCGCACTTCCATGCCGACCCGGCTGCGGTCGGCAGCGTTCTCCGGATCAACCGCACTCCCTTCACAATCATTGGCGTGGCGCCTGAAAGCTTTCACGGCACCCATTCGGGTTTGGAATACTCGTTCTGGGTGCCGCTGACGATGTACGGGCAATTGACGCATACAGGTACCTGGATGCTGCGGGACCGGAATACGCGGAACTTCATGTTGCTGGCGCGACTGGCCCCGGGCGCCACGCTGGAACAGGCGCGGGCGGAGATTCAATCGCTGGCGAACCGGATGGCGGTTGCGGATGCAGATTCGAACCAGGGAATCGGGGCGACGGCGCTGCCGGTGTGGCAGTCGCACTTCAGCACGCAGGCACTGCTGCTGACGCCAGTTGCCATTCTGATGGGCGCCGGTTGCGTTGTGCTGCTGATCGTGTGTGCGAATCTAGCGAATCTTCTGCTCGTTCGCGCAACCGGTAGAATGAAGGAATTCAGCGTCCGGCTGGCGCTGGGCGCGAAGCCGAGCCGAATTGCAGTGCAACTGTTCACAGAAACGTTGCTCATGGCCATCGCGGGAGCGGTGGGTGGATTGTTGCTGGCAAACTGGCTGGGTGACGCGCTTCGCTGGCTCTTGCCGTCAGTGGCTCGCCCGGATACTCAGGTATTTGCGTTCACGGCGATCCTGGCGATTGTTGTCGCTATTCTGGCGAGCCTGATTCCCGCAATTCACGCTTCGCGCACGAACATCAACGGCGTGTTGAAGCAGGGCGGCCGGAGCGGGAATTCTGCTGCGTCGAGCAGTCGGCTGCGCGGCCTGCTGGTCATCTCGGAGATGGCGTTGGCGGCAGTGGCCCTGATCGGCGCCGGACTTTTCGTCAAGAGTCTGCGAAGCGCGCAGGCCGTAGACCCGGGGTTCTCCCCGGAAGGCGTGGCGCTGGCTCAATTCGACTTTTCGACGGCTGGCTATGACGCACAGCAGGTCGACAACTTCTGCCGCCGGCTCAAGGGGCGGCTCGAGCAGCTTCCCGGCGTCACTGCCGTCAGTTATGACGATTCTGTGCCGCTGGGCTTTTATGGCGGCAATTGGGAGACGCTGGATGTTGAGGGTTATGTTCCCGGTCGCAACGAGAATATGAAGATCTACAGGGACCTCATTTCTCCTGGATATTTCGAATCGATGAAGATCCCTTTATTGGAAGGGCGCGACTTCGATTGGCGCGACGGCCGGGATTCGCAGAAAGTGATGATCGTCAACGAGGAGTTCGTCCGGCGCTTTCTGCGGGATCGCGTGCCCATCGGGGTGAAGGTCCATGGTTGGGGAGAGTGGTTCACGGTTGTGGGCGTCACGAAGGACAGCAAGTATCACCAGGTGACAGAGCGCCCGCAACCGTACTTTTACATCCCGATTCGTCAGATCTTCCGGCCAGAATATGGCCTCACATTCCATCTTCGGACCTCAGGATCGGTAGACCAGGCGATCCGGTCACTTAGGACGGAAACCGCTGCCATTGACCCGGCCTTGACGATTTTCGATGCCCAGCCGATGACTGAATACATCGCCGCCTCCCTGTTTGGGGCGAAAATCGCCGCTACCCTTCTCGGTGTACTGAGTGGCGTGGGGCTCTTATTGGCCGCTATGGGGTTGTACGGCGTGCTTGCGTATTCGGTGGCCCAACGTACCCAGGAGATTGGGCTCAGAATGGCGTTGGGTGCTGGCCGGAGAGACGTGTTCCAACTGGTGATAAAGCAGGGGTTATGGCTGACGCTCGTGGGTGTGACGGCGGGATCCGTCGCGGCGTTGGCGATCGGACGTTTCCTGGCGAGCCTGCTGTATGGGGTTAAGCCGGCCGATCCGTTGACGTTCTTGGGGGTATGGGGAGTTCTGGCGGGCATTGCCCTCCTGGCATGCTCGATTCCGGTGCGCCGGGCCACGCGGATCGACCCAATGGAGGCGCTGCGGTACGAGTGAGTTTTGGTTGTTCGAAGGAAGGAACTTTCGCTGGTAACTTACGTATTTAGAAGGGATGAGAGGAGAGGTAAGGAGCAAAAATGGCCGACTCAAACGTGTTAATCAAGATGGAAGGCGTAAAGAAGGTATTCCTGACGGACGAGGTGGAGACGCACGCGCTTTCGGAAATCCACCTGCAGATTCAGAGAGGGGAATACGCGTCGATCTCTGGGCCATCGGGCTGCGGCAAGTCAACATTGCTTTCGATCCTCGGACTGCTGGATTCGCCGACCGATGGCAAGTATGAACTGAACGGCCAGTCGGTCGCGAACTTGAGCGCGAGCGAGCGGACGCGCATTCGGAACCGCGAGATCGGCTTCATCTTTCAGGCGTTCAACCTGATCGGCGATCTCACAGTTTACGAGAATGTCGAACTGCCCCTGACCTATCGCGGCACGAGCTCGACGGAGAGGAAGCAGAAGGTTGAGCACGCTCTCCAACGCGTCGGCATGGCTCACCGCATGCGCCACTACCCTTCCCAGCTCTCCGGCGGTCAACAGCAACGCGTTGCAGTTGCGCGCGCGCTGGTGGGGGATCCCTTGATCCTGATGGCGGACGAGCCGACAGGAAACCTCGACTCGCGCAATGGCGAAGCGGTGATGGAACTACTGCGCGATTTGCATCGCAACGGCGCAACCATCTGCATGGTCACCCACGACGAGCGTTACTCGCACTTCGCGGAACGCACAATCCGCCTGTTTGACGGGCGCATCGTGGAAGAAACGCAGGAAGCACACGCGGCCAGCTGAGATCGCCGCACACAGACGGACGAAAAAGGAGCGCGAGTGGATCCTCTGATTCGACTAGTGAACTTGGAAAAATCATTCGATGCGGGCGGCCAGAAATTCCACGTACTGCGCCGCATCACGCTGGACATTCAACCGGGCGAATTCGTCACCATCATGGGGCCTTCCGGCGCCGGTAAGACAACGCTGTTGAGCATCCTCGGCATGCTGGATGGTGGTTGGACCGGCGAGTACCACTTCCTCGACAAGGCCGTTCACCGCCTCAACGTCAAACAGCGCAACGAACTGCACAAAGCGAATATCGGCTTTGTATTTCAGAGCTACCACTTGATCGACACCTTGACCGTCTACGAGAACCTGGAAATTCCGTTGTCGTACCGAAACATCCCCACAAAAGAACGGTCGAGCATTGTCTGCGATGCGTTGGACCGCTTCAACATTGTCGGGAAGAAAGACTTATTCCCCAACCAGCTTTCGGGCGGACAGCAACAGCTCGTGGGAGTCGCGCGCGCCGTGATTCAGCATCCGAAACTGATCCTGGCCGACGAGCCGACGGGCAATCTTCACTCTGCGCAGGGCGAAGAGATCATGGACCTCTTCAAGAAGCTCAACGAAGCCGGAACCACGATCGTGCAAGTGACGCACTCTGAGAAGAACGCGGCGTATGGCCACCGGATCATTCAATTGAAGGATGGCTGGGTCGCCGGCGTGGAGATGACGGCTACCGCGCAGCAGGCGTAGGCCGCGAGTCCTCAGCTCAGCGGAACGTTCGCGCTCGCCATGTGGAGGGGTATATGCGGGGACTCTGGCAAGATTTGCGCCATACCATCCGGCTTCTGTTCAAATCGCCCGGCTTTACGGCGGTGGCGGTCCTTACGCTGGCCATCGGCATCGGCGTGAACACCAGCGTATTCAGCATCGTCAATGGAATTTTGCTTCGCCCGCTGCCGGTGCCGAACCCTGGGCAGATCACGGTGCTCGCGTCGCAGCAGTCGGGCAGCGCGGAGTTTCAATCGTTCTCCTACCCGGACTATCTCGACATTCGAAATCAGGCGGGCGTGTTCAGCGATGTCCTGGCGTATCGGGTCTCGCTGGTTTCCCTAACGGCCGATGGTAAGGGCGAGCACTG
>Ga0335084_10008691_pt1 | contig 10125 bp, 16 predicted proteins | sample Lox_Sample_44_FD_206721 | JGI IMG/M metagenome (GOLD analysis project Ga0335084, IMG submission 206721) | Soil microbial communities from Loxahatchee National Wildlife Refuge, Florida, United States - Lox_Sample_4.4 | ecosystem: Environmental > Terrestrial > Soil > Wetlands | place: USA... | reverse complement strand
TCCTCACGTCCGGCGCGAAGTATCGCACTCCTGCGGTTTGCAGCCGTGCCGTCTTGTCCCATCATCGGGCCATGCTCCGATAGGAGAGTTCGATGTCGCACGTCGTATCGCCGCTGAACGTCGCAAACGGCTTGACGGAACTTTGGTCGCCGCGCGTCGTCGCGGAACTCGACGACGCGTACGTGAAGGTCGCGAAGGTCAAAGGGACGCTCGCGTGGCACAGCCACGACGACGAGGACGAACTGTTTTACGTGCTGAGCGGCAGGTTGCGGATCGAAATGGAGCACGACACGGTCGAACTCGGCGCCGGCGATGCGTACGTCGTGCCGAAGGGCGTGCGGCACAATCCGATCGCGGACGACGAATGTCTCGTGATGTTGATCGAGCGCAAGACGACGTTGCACACCGGCAACGAGGTCACAGACCAGACGCGCAGCATCGAGGATCAGCTGCGCCCGATCGGACCCGTTGGGAGGTAACGACGAGGGGAGGCAACATGAAACTCGATACGGTGGAATACGCGGTCGACGACGGCATCGCGCGCATCGCGATGAACCGCGCGGACAAGCGCAATGCCTTGAATCACCAACTGCTCGACGATCTCGATCGCGCGTTCGACGCGGCGGAGGCCGACGACGCGGTCGGCGTGGTCGTGTTGTCGGGTAATGGCCCGTCGTTTTGTGCCGGCTACGATCTGAAAGGCAGCTACTACACCTCGGTACCGCCGAAGGAAGGCAAGTGGACCGTCGGCAATGCGCTGAAAACGTTGCGCGGCATCGAGGCGCGGTATCAGCGGATCTGGAATTGCACGAAGCCGACGATCGCGCAGGTGCACGGACACGCGCTCGCGGGCGGCTGTTATCTGCAGTTGCTCTGTGACATCTCGGTCGCGGCAGACGATGCGCAGCTCGGTCACCCGGCCGTGAAGATGGGCGGCGTCAGCAGCATGCCGCTGTGGCAGATCGCGTTGCCGATGAAAGTCGCGCGCTATTTGCTGCTCACCGGACGCGTGGTGAACGGGCGCGAAGCGGAAAGGATCGGCCTCGTGTCGATGGCGGTGCCGGCCGCCGATCTCGCGCGCACCGTCGACGGGATTGCGCGCGACTGTCTCGCGGTGCCGCGCGACGGGCAGTTCCAGAACAAGGAGGCGCTCAACACCGCGCTCGAGATCATGGGCGTGGGCGCGCTGTTCCGCTACCACGGGCAGATGAATGCGCTCGGCCGCCTGCGCGACCGCGGCGGCGACGACGGCTTCGATCGGTTTCGCGAATAGGAGGCCCGGCCATGAGCGACGTGCGATCGCAGACCTTCGTCCCGCCCGGCTGGCCGCGGATGGCAACGCGCATCTTCGCCGACGACACGCGCGCCTTCGTGCGGTTTCTGGTCGACGTGTTCGGTGCAACCGGCTCGTACCAGACCAATCGCCCGTCGGAGATTCGCATCGGCGACTCGGTGCTGCTGGTCAGCGGCATCGCCGAGCGTGCCGCGATGGGCGCGTTTCTATACGTGTACGTGGAGGACACCGACGCGACGTATCGCCGCGCAATTGCGGCGGGCGCGCATTCGATCGAAGCGCCGGCGATCATGACGTACGGCGACCGCCGTGCGATGGTCGAGGACCGTTGGGGCAATACGTGGCAGATCGCGACGTTTCGCGGCTGAACGGGATCGTTGGGAGTAGACGGCATGAAAGGAACTCGAAGCGGCGTCGCGGCGATCGTGGGCGGCACCGCGCTGTGTCTCGCGGCGCTCGCGCACGCGAAGCACGGCGACCTTGCGCAGATCGAGGCGCTCGAAGACGCGCTGACGAAGGCCGTGAATGCGCGCGATCTCGACGCCGTCATGGCGGCGTATCTCGACAATGACAGCTTGTTCGTGTTCGACGTCGTGCCGCCGCGGCAGTACGCCGGCGCGGCGGCCTACCGGGCCGATTGGAAGAACTTGTTGGCAGGGCCGATTTCGTATCGGACGAGCGATTTCGTCGTCGAGACGCACGGCACCATCGCGTTCGGACACAAGATCTTCCATGCGGTCGGCACCGACGGAGACGGACACCCGTACGACTTCACCGCGCGCGTGACCGACGTCTATCGCAAGATCGACGACAAGTGGGTGATCGTGCAGGAGCACGTCTCGGTGCCCGTCGACGTATCGACCGGCAAGGCCGATCTGGAGTCGAAGCCGTAGTGGCCGGAGCATCCATGTTCGACCACGTCGGCATCGTCGTTGCGAATCTCGACGTCGCGCGCGCCTTCTACGGCGGATGCCTCGCCGCATTGCACTACCATCTGCTGCAAGACCTGGCGCAAACGCCGACCGAAGGCCGGCTCGTGTTCGGCCGGGGCGGCCGCGGCGATCCGTTTTTCGTCGTCGCGGCGGGCCGGCCGTCGTATTGGAACACGGTGCACAGGACGGGCAGTGCGCCGGATCACCTCGCGTTCGTCGCGCCGAATCGCGAAGCGGTCGACGCGTTTCATCGCGCCGGCTTGCAAAACGGCGGACGCGACAACGGTGCGCCGGGTCCGCGGCGCTCCTCGACCGAGTACTACGCGGCGTTTCTCGTCGATCCGGACGGCAACAACGTGGAAGCCGGGTTTCGATCTTGACGGAGCAGAGATGAGCGACCTCGCGATCGACGATCGCGACCACGGCTATTCGGTGACGTTTCCGAAGCTGACGCCGAGCGGGCAGGCGGTCTCGGTTCAAACGGGCGTACGAAGGGGCGCCCACGTGATGCACGCCGAGACGCACGACCAACACGAACTGTATTTCGAGGTGACGACGTATCCGAGCCGGCGCGATCACGCAGAACTAGTAGCGGACCAACTCGCATTCCTGCGCGATCGCGCGCCCGACGGCCGCACGACCCCGCCGGCCGCGGGGCGCGTCGGCCGCTTCAACGGCACGACGTTCGACTTCGCCGGTACACTCCAGGGCCGATTCAAGGAGCGCCGCTTTCTGTTCGTCGACGTCGATGGCCGAACCTATCGAGTCGTGTTCGACCCGACGTCCGGTCTGAACGCGAGCATGCTCGATCGCCTCGTGTTCTCGGAATCGTGAGTTCGGCGACCGCCACGAACGAAGCCGACCCGTGGCTCGACCGTCATCTACCGACGCTGGCCGGCGGCGCGGTGTTCGAGATCGGCTGCGGCGGCGGGCGCGACACCCGTGTGCTCGTGAATGCCGGCTGCACGGTGGTCGCGATCGATTCCGCCAGCGCCGCGATCGAACGCGCGCGCGCAGCCGCGCCGGCAGCCGAGTTCCACTGTCAGGACCTGCGGGCGCCGTGGCCCACGTCGGTATCGCACGTCGATGCGGTCGTTGCGAGCTTGTCGCTGCACTATTTTGCGTGGGCCGAGACGGTCGCGATCGTCGATCGCATCGCAACGACGGTGCGCGCGGGCGGCGTGTTGCTGTGCCGGCTCAATTCGACCAACGACTTTCACTACGGCGCGCGCGGCCATCGCGCGATCGAGCCGAACTACTATTCGGTCGACGGGCAGCCGAAGCGTTTCTTCGATCGTGCGGCAGTTGACCGGTTGTTCGCGGAGGGCTGGAATCTGCGCGAAGTCGAGGAGCGCACGGTGATGCGGTACACCTATCCCAAGGTCTTGTGGGAAATCGTGGCCACGAAGGCGGCGAACGATGGCTGAATCGAAACGACGCGTGGCGCAGTGCAGTTGCGGTGCACTGTCGGTGACGACCGACGGCGAACCGCAGAGCGTGGTCGCTTGCCATTGTCTCGACTGCCAGCGGCGCAGCGGCGCGCCGTTCGGACTCGGAGCATATTTCGCGGCGGAGCAGACGCACCTGACGGGTTCGCCGAGCGTCTACACGCGCTCGACCGAGGCGGGTAACCGCTTCGTGACGCATTTCTGCCCGACCTGCGGGACGTCGCTGTATTGGCACTCGGGGAAGAATCCGGGGCTGATCGGTGTCGCCGTCGGCGCATTCGCGGATCCGGGATTCCCGCCACCGGTACGCTCGGTATGGGAACGCTCGCGTCACGCGTGGCTGCACGTGCCGGTGCAGCACCATTTTCAGAAGGGCCGCGACGGCTGAGCGAGCGATGACAGTTGCCCGCGCCCCAGTGATCCTGTTGTACCTGCTCTGTTACGGGATCGTCGGATATGCCGCGATCGCATACGGCCTGCTGCCGCTCGGCCAATTGGTCAATTCGACGATGCAGGCGACGTACCGCGCGCATCCGGTCGGGATCTACACACACATCGTCGGGGCGGTCGTCGCGCTCTCGCTCGGACCCTTGCAGTTCTCGGCGCGGTTGCGTGCTCGGCGGATCGCGTTGCATCGATGGATCGGCCGTACGTACTTGACCGGTGTCGCGATCGGCGGACTCGGCGGGCTCTACATGGCGTGCTTCGCGTACGGCGGACCGGTCGCTCGATTCGGATTCGGCGCGCTCGCTGTGGTGTGGCTGTATACCGGCGCGCGGGCATACACCGCGATTCGTCGTCGCGCGTTCGACCTGCATCGCGCGTGGATGGTGCGCAACTTCGCGCTGACGTTCGCCGCGGTGATGCTGCGCGTCTACATGCCGGCATCGGCGGCCGCCGGCATCGACTTCGACGTCGCCTATCCGATCGTCGCGTGGCTATGTTGGGTGCCGAATCTGATCGTCGCGGAACTCGCGTTCAACGGTCACTCCGGAAAGCGGGCGGCGCCGGGCTCGAGCGGCAGCCGCAGCGCGTTCGTCAAGTAGCTCACGGTTCGATAGAAACCCGCGAGCAACAGCAGCTCGAGCAGTGCTTCGTCTCCGAAGCGCGCCGTCATTTGCTGCCACAAGCCGTCGCCGATCGTGCAGTCGCGATGCAACGCGTCGCAGAAACGCAGCAGTAGACGATCTTCGTCGGACCAACACGCATCGTCTGGATCGCCGCAGGCCAACGAGCGGAGCTGCGCGGCGTCGAATTCGGCCCGCGCGCCGAAGATCGCGACGTGTACGCCCCATTCGTATTCCGAACCGCACAGCGCCGTCGTTCGATCGATGACCAGCTCGCGTTGGCGGAGCGTCAAATGACCGCGATCGAGCAGACCGCCGGCGAAGAACTTGCCGAACAGCCGCGCGTCGCGCGCGAGCGTCGTGAACAGTACGAGCGGCGGCGTGCCGGGCGGCATGATCCGACCGAGCGCGGTCTGGATGGCGGGGTCGTACGGCGGAACGGCGGGGGCGATGCGGGCTTGCACGATGCGGCCTTTCTCTCGATGCTACGTTTTACATAGCACTCTGAACCCGATGCTATGAAAAGTAAAGCACGAGGGCAGATTCGATGGTGACTCCGAAGATCGGTCGCAAGGTGCGCGGCTCCACCACCGGTCGGCCGATCATGGTGTTGTTCGATCTGCTCGGCCGGCGCGGCGCCCAGCGCATTCTGTGGGAACTCAGAGGCGAGCCACTGACGTTTCGGGCGTTGCAGGATGCTGCGCAGACGAACCCGAGCCTCCTGAACACGCGCCTGCGGGAACTGCGCGACGTGGCGTTGGTCGAGCACGACGACGGCGGTTATCGGCTCACCGATAGCGGACGTACGCTGCTCGCCGCGATGCAGCCGTTGTACGACTGGGCGCAACGGTGGAAGGTCTGAGGGTCCGCGATTCGCGCCGCAGTTGGACGATGTCGAGCCGACGGCGCGAGTCGCCTTGCACCGTCGCGGCGATTCTGCGACGGTGCGGCGATGCACATCACCGTCGTTCCGGTCACGCCGTTTCGGCAGAACTGTTCGCTGATTCGCTGCGAGCGCACCGGCGAGGCGGCCGTCGTCGATCCCGGTGGCGACCTCGACTCGATCGAAGCCGTGATCGCAAGCGAGCGCGCCGAGGTGCGGCAGATCCTGTTGACGCACGGCCATCTCGATCACGCCGGGGCCGCTGCTCGTCTGGCGCAACGCCTGTCGGTGCCGGTGATCGGCCCGCATCGCGACGATGCGTTTCTGTTGGGTGCGCTCGCCGAACAGGGCGCCCGTTACGGGTGGCACGATGCCGCCGCGGTCGAACCGAGCCGTTGGCTCGACGACGGCGACACCGTCGACGTCGGCGCTTGCACGCTCGACGTGATCCACTGTCCGGGCCACACGCCCGGCCACGTCGTGTTCTACGAGTCGACGAGCAACGTGGCTCTGGTCGGCGACGTGCTCTTCAACGGCAGCGTGGGGCGCACCGATTTGCCGCGCGGCAACTATCGGGCGTTGGTCGATTCGATCCGCAGGAAGCTCTGGCCGCTCGGCGAATCGGTGACGTTCTATCCCGGCCACGGACCGACGTCGACGTTCGGTTGGGAGCGCAAATGCAATCCGTTCGTCGCGGATCTGGCGTTCGACGCCGATGATTGAACTGGCGCTCGCGTTCGCCGTCGACGCCTGGACGCACTACGGCGGCGATGCCGGCGGCATGCGCTACGTCGAGGCGACACAGATCGATCGAACCAATGTCGCGACGCTCGACCTAGCGTGGGAGTTCCATTCGGGCGATCTGTCGATCGATCCGAAGGCGCTGCAGCACAGCGCGTTCGAGGCGACGCCGATTCTGGTACGCGACAAGCTGATCTACTGCACGCCGTTCAATCGGATCATCGCGCTCGATCCGGACCACGGCGCGAAACTCTGGGAGTACGACGCGAAGATCGCGCTCGATCAACAGCCCGCCAACCAATTCATCTGCCGCGGCGTGTCCTATTGGGAAGATTCCGCGGCGAAGGGGCCGTGCGCCGCGCGCATCTTCATGGGCACGAACGACGCGCGCTTGATCGCGGTCGACGCCGACACCGGGCGCGCCTGCGCCGACTTCGGCACAGCCGGGCAGGTCCGGATCGATCCCGGCATGAAGCTCCTGTGGCCCGGCGAGTTTCAGATCACGTCGTCGCCGGCGATCATCGGCGACGTCGTGATCGTCGGCTCGGCGATCAGCGACAACGCGCGCGCCGATGCGCCGCGAGGCACGGTACGCGCGCTCGATGCGCGCACGGGCGCGATGCGATGGACGTTCGATCCGGTGGCGTCCGACCTGCCCGATTCGTGGCGCAACGGGTCCGCCGCGCACACTGGGCAAGCGAACGTGTGGAGCACGATATCGGTCGACGCGCAGCGCGACCTGGTGTTTCTGCCGACGACGAGCGCGAGCCCCGACTTCTTCGGCGGCGAGCGGCCGGGCGATAACCGCTACGCGAATTCGGTCGTCGCGCTGCGCGGTTCGACCGGGGCGGTGGTGTGGTCGTTCCAGACGGTGCATCACGACGTCTGGGACTACGACCTCGCGGCGCAACCGAATCTCGTCGATCTCCAACCGAACGGCGAAGGGGCGCCGATCGCGGCGGTCTTGCAGCCGACGAAGACCGGGCTCGTCTTCGCGCTCGATCGCGAAACGGGCGCGCCGTTGTACCCGGTGGAGGAGCGCGACGTGCCGACCGACGGCGCACCCGGCGAATGGTTGTCGCCGACGCAACCGTTCCCGGTGAAGCCGCCGCCGCTGGTGCCGCAGAAGATCACACCGGACGAGGCGTGGGGTTTCACGTTCCTCGACCGCAATGCGTGTCGCAACGCGATCGCGTCGCATCGTTCCGAAGGGCTTTTCACGCCGCCGAGCGTCGAGGGCACGATCCTCTATCCTTTCACGGGCGGCGGCGTGAACTGGGGCAGCGCCGCTTGGGATCCGCAGCGGCAATGGTTGGTCGTGAACACGAATCGCATCATGCACGTCGTCACGCTGATACCTGCCAACGAAGTCGAAAAGGCGCAGCGCGCGGAGCCTCACAAAGAAATCTCGCCGCAGACGGGCACGGCGTTCGGCATGAAGCGCGAAGTGCTGACGTCGCCGATCGGCGTGCCGTGCAATCCGCCGCCGTGGGGTACGCTGACCGCGGTCGACATGAAGCGCGGAACGATCGTGTGGGAGGTGCCGCTCGGCGGGTTCCTGACCTGGAACGTCGGTTTGCCCGGCGTGGGCGGTCCGATGATCACGTCGAGCGGGCTCGTGTTCGTCAGCGCGGCGATCGACGGCTATCTGCGCGCGTTCGACATCGAGACCGGCCGCGAACTGTGGAAGGCGAAGTTGCCGGCGGGCGGCCAAGCGACGCCGATGAGCTACGTCCGCAACGGCCGCCAGTACGTCGTCATCGCTGCCGGCGGCCATTCGACCATGGGTTCGAAACTCGGTGATAGCATCGTCGCGTACGCGCTGCCGCGCTAGCCGCGATCGATCGCCTTCAACGCCTCGCGGCGTGACAGCGGCGAAAACGCGTCGACGTGTTCGGCAACGTAGCGTCGTACGACGTCGGGCGAGAACGCTTTTAGGAAGTGCTCATGTTGCGTGTCCGAGTTCTCAGCGTCCTACCGGTGTTGATGTTGTTCGTCGCGTGCGCTGCCGCAGCCGCCACGCTGGCGGAGCGCGCACAGGCCGCGATGTTGCGCGTCGAAGTGCGCCCCGATCAGGAACAGCAGTTCGAGAAGATCATGAACGACTACTACGAACGTTGCACAGCGATGATCCGCCGCGAGACGAACACCTCACCGGGCGAGGTCGACACGCGCGTGCCCCGGCTCATGCGCACGATCGCGAATGACGCGACCTCGAAGATGGAGAAGTTGCTCGATCCCAAACAGATGGAAGCATTCCGGTACGCGCTCGATTTGGAAAACCGGCGCTTCCTGCAGAACTACGGCGTCAAGGAACCGTAGCGGCGTCTTCATTGGCCGAAGCGGCTGGCCGTCCGCAGGAATTCGATCTCGTCCGCCGTCGAAGCACGCCCGAGCACGGCGTTGCGGTGGGGAAAACGCCCGAAGCGCAATACGATGTCGCGGTGTCGCATCGCGAATTCGAGCGTGTCGAGCGCCTTGGCGTGATGCGATTGCGGCGCTTCGGCGACGAGTTGCGAGAACAAGCCGACCGACGTGTGTTGATCGACTCTCGATTCGGAGTGCTCGAACGGCAGATAGAAAAACGATCGTTCGTCGGGACCGAGTTGGCGATCGTGGCCGATCGCGATGCCGTCTTTGGCGCAGGCGAGCGCGCGAGAATCGGTCGCAAACGCGCGCGCCGAGCCTCTGTGAATCTGTCGGGAGAACTGATCGGTCACGACGATGAACGCGAGGCGTCCGCGCGGCGTCTTCTTCCAACGTCGCAAACGATCCGTCGCTGCGGCGTCGAGCAGCGTCGTGAACTGCGCCGCGCACAACGCGTCGAAGTCGCGATCGCCCGCGAACCAGCGCTGCCGCGTCGCCGCATCGGCGAGGCCGTCCGTCATCGTTCCGAACCAGAACTCCAGCACGCGCGCGATCTCGGGACCGTTCGCGCCGCTTGTCGGATTGTCTCGGCTCATGAGCTAAGCAAGAATGCACGCCGCAGCGCACCGATCGAAATTGTGGAAGCGTACAGAACCGCGTTCAAGCAAGGCTGGGAACGGATCACGAGCGGCTTCGTCGATTGGCTCGCGGCGCGCGGCGTGACGCCGAATCAAGTGTCGGTCGCCGGATTGTTGATTTCGATCGCGTCTGCGCCGGTGCTCGCGTGCGGTTGGTTGTCGATCGGCGCCTGGGTCCTCGCCTTCGGCAGCGTCAGCGACAGCATCGATGGCGCGTTGGCGCGGCGCACGGGCTCGTTCAGCGAAGTCGGAGCGTTTCTCGATTCGACGTTCGACCGTATCGGCGAGGGCTGCGCCCTGGCCGGCGTCGCGATCTTTCTCGCGCGCGCGGGGAACGACCTGGCGGTTGGCGCGATCGTGCTCGCTCTGCTCGGTGGCAGCCTAACGAGCTATGTGCGCGCGAGAGCGGAGTCGTTGGGAGTCGAATGCACCGTCGGTTGGTTCAGTCGCACGGAGCGCGTGTTCGTGATGTGCATACTGCTCGTGTTCGATTTCGCCGAAGCAATGGCTTACGCGCTGGCGGTCGCCACGTGCGTCACGGCCGGCCAGCGCATTTGGCACGTGCGCACTGCTCTCGTGAGTGCTGATCGATCGAAGTCCGTTTGATTCGGATCTCCATCGCTGTGGTTCGGGGCGTTCGCTGACCGGTGATCAGTTCACAGTTGCTGTTGGCTGGGGCGGTGGCGGGGGGGGGGGGGGGGGGTGGGGGGGACCGCCCCCCCCGCCGCGTGGGGGGCAAAAGAACCACCAAGGGG
>Ga0335084_10008689_pt1 | contig 10128 bp, 9 predicted proteins | sample Lox_Sample_44_FD_206721 | JGI IMG/M metagenome (GOLD analysis project Ga0335084, IMG submission 206721) | Soil microbial communities from Loxahatchee National Wildlife Refuge, Florida, United States - Lox_Sample_4.4 | ecosystem: Environmental > Terrestrial > Soil > Wetlands | place: USA: Florida... | reverse complement strand
GCTGCGCTCTGCGCGCTGTTGTACAGCGCGAAGTTCGCACCGTCCTTTGCCAACCGATCATGGCATTGTGCGGCCGCTTTAGTCGATAAGTCGGCGCTCTGTTCTGGGCTTAAATTCTCATCGAGGGTATCGAGGGCTTCCTGCTTGAGCTCTGGACAGGTGAATGACGGTTGAGAATAACCGGTGCCACGTTGATCGAACAGGATCACATCGCGTTTGGCCGCCAGCGGCCCAAAGACGATATCAAACTGCGCGGGATAGGATTTCAAGGGACTACCACCCGGCCCACCCTCTAAATACACGATGGGATCAGCTTCAGGTTGGGAGGCATCGCTCTTGAAGCGAGCCACCGCGAGTTTGATGGTATTACCATCGGGCTTGGCGTGATCTTCCGGCACAATCAGCCAGCCGCACTCTACATCCCGCCCGATCGGCGGTTTGAACCAACAGTCGGTTTTCTCGTACTGCGGCACACCGGTCGGTTGAGGTGTGACCGTCGCGGTGGCCGACGCCGTGGGTGCGGGCGCAGGTGTTGTGTTACACGCTGACAGCAGCAGGGCAAGTATCACAATGATCCATACAGGTTTGCGCAAAGTCATGAAATCTTCTCCTTTGAAGAGTACAGTGGGCGATTGTACAGAATAGATCGCGCTTTGGCAAACACCTAGGGTGCACTGAACTACAACTGGGTTACAATCCCCTGAACCCAACTCTCAATACGTGGTATTGGCCTATAATCTATGGTAGAATCGGCAAGCAGATGAGTAGGAGGAAGTCTATGGGCCTAATCTTCGAGTCGCACGAGTCGTCTGATCGGACGCCGGCTGACCTTGAGCGGCTGCGCCGTGGTCCGTTTGAGCCAAGCCGTTGGGCGATGTGGCAAACCGGGCAGACCTGGCGTCCCCCCACCGATGTCTTTGAAACAGATGAGGCGGTCGTTGTGCGAGTAGAAATCGCGGGGATGCGCGATGCCGACTTTGTGGTGACATTGCAAGATCAGTTGTTGATCATCAGCGGCCAGCGCGCCGATCCAACCACCAAGGTGGCCTATCATCAATTGGAAGTGCGCTACGGTGAGTTTCGCACAGAAGTGTATCTGCACTGGTCGGTGGAGCAGGCCGACATCACTGCTGTCTATCAAGATGGTTTTCTAATCATCACTTTGCCCAAGACCCGCGTGCGCCAGGTGCGCGTGACGGATGTAAGCGAATAAATATCTCTTATGGCTGATCTCGATTACAACGCTTTAAGCAATCAACTCTTTCGCCCCGAAAACATTGAGGCGATGATGCTGCCGCCGCTGGATGCAGAGAATAGCGGCACTGAACCTGCGCCGGCCTCGCCGCTGCCCGATGAGCTGCCGATCCTGCCGCTGCGCGGTGTCGTCGTTTATCCATTGACTGCGGTGCCGTTGACCGTCGGCCAGACCCGATCGATCCAGCTCATCGACGATGCCGTGTTGAACAAGAAGATCATCGGCCTCGTCGCCAGTATCGATCCGACGATCGAAGAGCCAATGCCGGATCAATGTTACTCCATCGGCACGGCCGCCACCGTACAGCGCTTGCTGCGCCTGCCGGATGGCACCATTCGCTTGCTGGTGTTGGGACTGGAACGTATCCGTATCACAGAGTACACGGCGACGACGCCATACCTCAAAGCAAAAATCGAACCTGCGCACGAGTCTAGTGAAAGCACCGTCGAGACGGAAGCGCTGCGCCGCAACATCGGCGCGATGTTTGGCCGGTTGGTGGAACTGGTTCCCGGCTTGCCTGACGAGATCGCGGCCGTGGCCTTGAACATTGAAGATCCGCGCCAGCTGGCGTATGCCATCGCCACCTATATGCGCATCGATCTCAAAGATGCGCAAGAAATTCTGGAACTGGACGACGCCACCAGCAAACTGCGCAAAGTCACCACGCTGTTGGGCAAAGAATTGGAAGTCTTGGAATTGGGGCGCAAGATTCAGACTGAGGCCCATTCCGAGATGGAAAAGGTGCAGCGCGAATACTTCCTGCGCGAACAGCTCAAGGCGATCCAGAAAGAACTCGGTGAACACGACGAACAGCAGATCGAAGTGGAAGAGCTGCGCAAGAAGATCGAAGAAGCGGGCATGCCGGAAGAAGCGCACAAAGAGGCTAACCGTGAACTCGATCGGCTGGCGAAACTCCCAACGGCCGCCGCTGAGTACGGCGTGATCCGCACCTATCTCGATTGGCTCACCAGCTTGCCGTGGCAGAAGACGACACCAGACAATCTCGATATTCCGCATGCGCGTGTGGTGCTGGACGAAGATCACTACGGCCTGAAAGACATCAAGGAACGCATTCTGGAATATCTAGCGGTGCGCAAGCTGAAGACCGAGCGCGCCGCGCACGACACCGAACAAGAAAAACAGACCGAAGAAGCTGAGCTGCACGATTACATCCGCCGTGAGCGCGAAGGTGTTATCCTGTGCTTTGTAGGGCCGCCGGGTGTGGGCAAGACCTCACTGGGCCAATCGATCGCGCGGGCGATGGGCCGCAAGTTCATCCGCCAATCGCTGGGCGGCGTACGCGACGAAGCCGAGATTCGCGGCTTCCGCCGCACGTACATCGGCTCGATGCCGGGCCGCATCATCCAGGCGCTGCGCCGCATCGAGACGCGCAATCCCATCTTCATGCTCGACGAAGTCGATAAACTCACGTCGGATTTTCGCGGCGATCCGTCGTCGGCGCTGTTGGAAGTGCTGGACCCCGAACAGAACCGCGAATTCCGCGATCACTACATTGACGTCCCGTTCGATCTCTCGCAGGTGATCTTCATCTGTACGGCCAACTACCTGGAAGCGATCCCCGGTCCGCTGCGCGATCGCATGGAAGTGATCCAGCTGTCGGGCTACACCGATCAGGAAAAGATCGCCATTGCGCAGGGCTATTTGATCCCACGCCAGATCAAAGAGAACGGCCTGCATCATGACGAAGTGAAGTTCACCGATGCTGCCTTGACGCAGATGATCCGCGATTACACGCGGGAAGCTGGCGTCCGCCAACTCGAGCGGGAGATCGGACGGGTATGCCGCAAGCTGGCGACGAAGATCGCCGAGGGCACGGCGACGCAGGTGTCGATCGACACGAAGGATGTAGAAGATTATCTCGGCAAGCCGCGCTTCTATGGTGAGATCGCGGAGCGTACACAGATTCCGGGCGTGGCGACGGGCCTGGCGTGGACGCCGGTGGGCGGCGACATCATGTTCATCGAAGCGACGCAAATGCCGGGCGGTCGTGGTTTCCAATTGACGGGTCAGCTGGGCGATGTGATGCGCGAGAGCGCGCAGGCGGCCATGTCCTACGTGCGTTCACGAGCCGATCAGTTTGGCGTGACTGCGGAGTTCTTCGCCAAACACGATATTCACTTGCATGTTCCGGCGGGAGCAGTGCCCAAAGATGGGCCATCGGCGGGTGTCACGATGGCGACGGCATTGGCTTCACTGCTGACAGGCCGCGTCGTGCGCAATGATCTGGCGATGACGGGCGAGATCACGTTACGTGGCCAGGTGCTGCCGGTAGGCGGCATTAAAGAGAAGGTGTTGGCTGCCCATCGCGCAGGATTGAAGACCGTCATCCTGCCGAATCGCAACGAGAAAGACTTGGAAGATCTACCGCAGGAAGTACGTGATTCCATGAAATTCATCCTGGTCGAGAAAGTCGATCAGGTATTTGCAGCGGCGTTGACGGCCGCTGTCAAAGCAAGTCGCAACGGCCACAAATCGACCAAAACGACAACGACCCAATCCAGCCCCAGCCGGAAGAAATAAACCGGGAGCCGATACCCGTGGCGAAAATATTGATAGTCGATGATGATCGTGCAACTTCAACGTTGCTGCGCACCTTGTTCGAAATTGAGGGGTTCATAGGCGTGGTCTGTCCGAAACCGGAAGATGTGCTGAACACCGCGCGGCGCGAGAAGCCGGATGTGATCTTGATGGATGTGCACCTGGCCGAGGTCGATTCGATTCACATTCTGAAAGAGATTCGTGAGGACGGCGAATTGCAGACGACGCCCGTCGTCATGACCTCCGGGTTGGATGTGCGCGAGAAGTGCGAGGCCAACGGCGCCAGCGCCTTCATGCAGAAGCCGTTCAAGCCCAGCGAATTAGTCGCGCTGGTCAAGCAGCAATTGACACCGGCGAAATTGTAGCGCTGTACGTCATGCCCGAGTGTATCTAGCGGGCATCCAGACCTTGACTGGCGAGTTAGGCTGATGGGCTTCTGGATTCCCGCCAACAGCACGCGGGAATGACATTGCGCAGTATTCATTGCGGCAGGCTGTGCGCCTGTCGATATTGCTTTGATTATTCTCACAAAGGATTGATGCATGGCGCAACGCAAGAAACGTGACGCGCAACCACAGCGACAGTGGCGGCGGATGGATGTGCATCTGCACACGCCCGCCTCGATTGATTTTCAAGAACCCTCCATTACGTTCCTCGATATTCTCAAGAAAGCCGAAGCGCGGAGCATCGATCTCGTCGCGTTTACGGACCACAACAGCGTGGCCGGTTATGCGCGCTTTCTGCAGGAGATCGATCAACTCAAGTGGCTGGAAAAGCTCAAGCGCATTCTGCCGGAAGAGAAGCGTCAACTGGAAGAGTATGAACGGCTGCGCAAGAAGATTTTGGTGCTGCCCGGCTTCGAGTTCACCGCCACGTTTGGGTTCCATATTCTGGGCATATTCCCTGAGACTACACCCGTACGCGTGATCGAACATGTGCTGCTTAACCTCAACGTGCCTACCGAGAAACTCGATCAAGGTGCGACGGAGTGTGGCGCAACTTCGGACGTGCTGACCGCCTATCGGTTGATCGACGAAGCGGGCGGGCTGGCGATCGCCGCGCACGTCAACTCCAGCCACGGCGTGGCAATGCGCGGCCTCGACTTCGGCGGGCAGACCAAGATCGCCTACACGCAAGACGCGCATCTACACGCGCTGGAAGTCACCGATCTGGATAGCAAGAGCAAACGCAGCACCGCGACGTTCTTCAACGGCACTAAGCCTGAATATCCGCGGCGCATGCACTGCATCCAGAGTTCCGACTCGCATCGGCTGAACCGCGATCCCAAGAATGCCAAGAACCTGGGCGCGTTCGATCGCGTGACGGAAGTGCTGCTGCCAGAACTGAGTTTCGCCGTGCTGAAGCAGGTCTTCCTCGGCAATGACTTTGCTCTCACGCGGCCTTATCGCGGCAAGGCGAGCGAGCCCTACGATGTGGTGAAGGCCGCGCGCGAAGTGGGCGCGAACATCGTGCAGTCATTCCACGAAGGACACAGCCAACGCGGCGGCAAGCTGCGCGCAATTGTGATGGATATCTGTGCGTTTGCGAACACCAATGGTGGCACGATCTACGTCGGCGTCACCGCGGATCCACACAAAGCCCCGATCGGCGTCGCTGCGCCGAAGTCGGCCATTGAGGCGATCCGCAAGGCGGTGCAGAAACAGATCACGCCGCCGATCGAGATCACCTTTGCGACGCACGATGTCAGCAAGTTGAAAGTCCTGCAGATCAATGTGCCGCGCGGCGATGATCTGCCGTATGCCATCGACGAGAACAAGATCTACGTCCGCAATGAAAGCGAGACCGTGCAGGCAGTGCGCGATGAGATCGTGAACATCGTCAAGAAGCAGACGATGGCCGAAGCGGAGCAGAAGCCGAAGAAGCACGGCAAGCCGGGCAAGGCCCAACCACCGATCGAGCCGCCACAGCCGATCGAGCCGGGTGAACCGATCGGGTCCGCGCCGACACCGCAAGTTGCTGTTCCTCAGATCGCTCCGCCGAAGGTGGGAGTCGAAATTGTGGATAGCACCACGCGCGGCGGGATCGCGTATCACACCGTGCGCGATCTGCGGAACGGCAGCGTGGTACGCAACGTCACGCGCAAATCGGCGCGCAAGTTGTGGCATTATGCGATTACGCAATACGAGCAGCATCCGGCAGAGAAGGCCGACATTAAGTGGTTGGGACACCTGGGCTTGCTGGGCACGTCGAAGCGCGCGGGCGTGCAGCGATACGATTTTGTGCAGCGCCTACCGGACGGCAAGCTGTGCACCTATTACGGTGTGACCGAAGACGGCATTCATGGTGAATGGCAAAAGGTGGCGGAACTCGCCCCCGTGTCGGCGGATGATGGGTTGAGCGAAACAGTCGTGGATGTGGCCGACCTGACTGAGAATCAAACACCGGCCTAAGTGAACCACGGTGAACGTGTTAAAGCGCAACGGACACGAAGAAGCGACGAGCGGCGATCCGGCGACCGCGAAGGCGATCAGCCGCCTGATTGAATTACCACGCGCCGAGTTCGAGCAGTTGGTTGTTGATTTGTATTGCGCGCTAGGGCACGACGCTAGACGCACCGGCGGGCCGGGCGATCGCGATTTCGATATTGTGATCGTGGCGAAGTCGGGACAGCACTGGATCGCGCAATGCAAGCAGTGGCGTGGTGCAGTGGGCGAGTCGGTGGTGCGTGAATTCTACGCGGCGATGGCGCGCGAGCATGCCACCGAAGGCGCGATTATCACGACCGCGCGCTTCACGCCCAAAGCAATACAGTGGGCGCAGGGCAAATCGATCCACCTCTACGATGGTCCGGCGTTCTTACAGATTTTGCAGCGCATCAAAGGAAATCACGTATTGAACACAGATACACACGGATGAACACAGCTGCCAAGACCCTAGCTGTGTCAATCTGTGAAACACCTGCACTGCACCGAACGCAGTGAGGTGCATGTGTCCGTGTCCGATGGATTGCTATGGATAAACCCCGGGTCGGAATCCTCACGGTAAGCGATCGCAGTGCGCGCGGCGAGCGAGAAGATGTCAGCGGGCCGGTGATTCGATCGTTTGTGGAAGAGCGCTTGAAGTGGATTGTGGCCGAGCGGCAGATCGTGCCGGATGAGCGCGCGATGATCCGTAAAACGCTGATCGAGTGGTGTGATGAGTTGCGCCTCAACGTGATCTTCACCACCGGCGGCACAGGCTTTGCCCCGCGGGATGTGACTCCCGAAGCGACCCGTGATGTGATCGAGCGTGAAGCGCCAGGCCTCGCCGAAACGATGCGGGCCGACAGTTTGCAGAAGACGCCGCATGCGATGTTGTCTCGTGCGGTGTGCGGTATGCGCGGCATCACGTTGATCGTCAATCTGCCCGGCAGCCCCAAAGCCGTGCGCGAAAATCTGGAAGTAATCGCGTCTGCGCTGCCACATGCGATCGATCTGCTGCGCGAGGCATCGGACACGGAAGCAGGACACGCTGCCGAGCATACTGTGTGATGAATGATGAGTGAGACAACGCTGCCCAAAATGTCGAAGAACCAAATCGCGGCGATGGAAGCATTTCAGCGCTGCAGCCTGCAAGCGATACGCTTGGTGGTGCTCTCGTGTGCCATGTTGATCGCGCTCATTTTATTGATCAGTTGTCTAGATCCCAACGCGTTTCCGCTCGTCTTGATTATCTGGATCGTCATGACGGCATATCCACTCGCTTTGATCATCTGGATTCGCGCAAGAACAGGCCTGTTGTGGCATTCGCTGAATGCCCAAGCTGTCTGGCTTGGCCTTGTATTCATCCTGTTGGTGCTGCTGGTCACCTTGATGGAAATCGTTGTGCCGACTTTGCAAGGCGATCCTTTGGCGGGCGGTGGGTCAAACTATGATGTGCTCGGTCTTATTATTGTATTGCCGTTATTTGCATTTGCTTTTAGGTCCTCGACGCGCGCGCGCGCTGAAGCTGAGCGCGCGCACTATGGAGATCACTGGTTGTCATTAGGCGCGCTTTCGGTAGCTGACATCATTCTCCTTCGTATTCCTCATGAGCGCGCCTGATCACGCACCCTCACGCGCCACGCAACACGTTTCACGCCGCACCCTTGAGATCATCGCCGTTACCATCGTTCTCCTCCTCGCCGCTTACCTGCGCCTCAATCACCTCGACTGGACGGAGTTCAAGCAGGACGAAGCGAACCTGTCGCAGATCGCATACAACATGGCGCATACGGGCGAGATTCCGCTGCGCAGCATCGGCGCATCGACGGGCGTGGTGAATCTGCCGTTGGCCGCGTGGTTATTGGCGATTCCCTACGCGGTGTCGGGCAGCCCGATCGTAGCGACGGCGTTCCTGGCGGGCTTGAATGTGCTGGCGGTGGCCGGTTGCTACGGCATGGCGCGCAGTTGGTTCAAATCGTGGAGCGATCACTATGTGCTCGGCGCATTAAGTGCGGCGCTGTTGTTCGCCGTCGCGCCATGGGCGATTGTGTATTCACGCAAATTGTGGGCCAATGATTTTCTGCCATTGTTCGTCGTGGGCTGGGCATGGACAGGCTGGCTGACCTTCGTACGCAAGAAACCATGGTGGTTGATCGCACATGCGGTGCTGTTGGGCGCGTGCATTCAACTGCACTATTCGGCGTTGATGCTCGCTCCAGTATCGGCGGTATGGTTCATCGCGTTCATCAAGCGTGTCTCATGGCGTGTGGTGTTGATCGCCGCTGTGGTGTTCGTGCTGCTGTTTGCGCCGTTTCTCATCGCCGATGCGCAGTTGGGTTCTCCCAACGTGACGCGCTTCATCGCCATGTTTCAGCAACCGGCTACGGCGGATACCTCGGCCGCGAATGATGGATGGTTATTGACGACCGGGTTGGAAGTTCACTCGCTGGCGGGGCCACAGGAGTTTGAGAACTTCCGCACGTTGGTGCCGTGGTCCGATGGAATCAGCTGGCTTGTCGGCCTGTTGGTGATCGCCGGATTGATCATCGCCGTGGTCGATGTGGTGCGCGCGATTCTGCAACGCAAATGGAATGATCGATCGGCGGTGGCGCTGCTGCTGGCAACCTGGCTGTTGATTCCGATCGTGGGGCAGTTGAGCCATCGCACGCCGTTGTATGTGCATTACTTTCTGCCGATCTTGCCTGCGCCGTTTGTGGTGGTGGGCTATCTGATTGTACGGAGCAAGGAGGCGACAGTCGCATTTAAGCGAGAAAGCCTCGCCCCAGTGTTATTGACGGGAGCCGTAGCGATCATCGCCCTTGCACAAACCGTTCAGACGATCACGCTGCAGCAGTTCGTCGCTGCGCGGCCAACTCCCGGCGCGATAAGCATTCCGATCGGCTATTACGAACGCATCGTGAATGAAGCCAAGACTGCGTTGAAAGAAACGGGTGGTGCCGAGATCATCGTCAATACAATCGGCTCGAATGTCAACACTGACGAGTATCCGGCTATCTTTAACTTCTTGCTGAATAACGTCCCCCACCGTTTCGTCGATGTGAATCAACTGATGCGCGTCTATCCATCAGCTTCGCATATACAGATCGACTACGCGCCATACAGATCAACAACATTCGCTGAGGCGGGGCGTGATTTAGTGGAAGAAATTACGCTACGCGCAGGTGAACAGCCGGGACGCGTGTATCGATCGGATGGTTACGCCAAGCCGCCGTGTGAGATCGCGGCGACGCCGGGCCGCTGGCAAAACGGTGTATCACTGTTGTCCACCCAGATCGATCCGTTACGAGCAGGGCAGCCGACACAGATTAAGTTGTGTCTCAAGATCGATCAGCCGGCCGCGGAAGACTATCACTGGACCGCACAGTTGTGGGATAAGAACGGCCGGCGTTGGGCGCAGGTGGATGACAATGGCTATCCATCGCGGTACTGGCGTACAGGCGATGTGATCACACAAGCCTTGGCGCTCGATCTGCCGGCAGATCTGCCTGTTGGTGACTACGTGCTGCGCATCGGTCAATACACCTGGCCTGATGTGAAGCCCGTGCTTTCACTCGATGTGGCCGGCAATCCGCAATCGGATGCGGTAGAAATTCCGGTACGTGTGAGTCAATGAGCCACGAAGTAACACGCAGCGTCTCACGTTTTACGATTCACGTTTCACGCTTAGCGCATTCAGTCTGGCGTGATGCGCTGGCCTTTGCTTGCCTCGGTCTCTTGACCGTATTCTTCTTCTGGCCGGTCTTCTTTGCCGGTTATTGGCTGCCCCACGGCGGCGGCGATCTAGTTTCGTTTTTGTGGCCGCAGTATTCGTTTGCGGGTGAAGCGATTCGCAGCGGCTCGATCCCGTTATGGAATCCGCAGCTGTATTCC
>Ga0335084_10008688_pt1 | contig 10128 bp, 10 predicted proteins | sample Lox_Sample_44_FD_206721 | JGI IMG/M metagenome (GOLD analysis project Ga0335084, IMG submission 206721) | Soil microbial communities from Loxahatchee National Wildlife Refuge, Florida, United States - Lox_Sample_4.4 | ecosystem: Environmental > Terrestrial > Soil > Wetlands | place: USA... | reverse complement strand
CTGGGTCGACGAGGTCGGTGCGCGCCCGGCGGTTCAGAAGGGCTTTGCGCGCGATCGCGAGTGGGGTCAGCGCAAGCTCACCGATGCCGAAGAGAAAGCGCGCCGCGAATTGCTGTTCAACCAAACCAACGACAAAGTGCGTGCCGCGCGCGAGACCGCCGCGAAGATGAAGTGACGGTCACGGAGCGAGCGCGCGCCGGATCGCTTCGATGTCCCGTTCGGTGAGTCCCGCCGCGAACCGAGCGACGCGCGCCATCACGGCGTCGTCTGCCGCCTCGAAGTGGTCGCGCGCGCAGCGCACGTGGACGAACCCGCGCGCGTGGAACGCGCCTTCCGCGAATATCACGAGCGGGATGCGCCACTCGCCCTTCACGATCATGTCGCGGCAGTGCCGGCACCGCGCGCGAGCGCCGGGCGCGACGTCGGCGCCGGCGATCCGCACCAAGCGACGATGCGCGATGCTGCCGTCGGCGTCGGCGCGCAACCGTGCGATCTCGGCGTCCGCAAGACGCGGATCGGGCAATACCGTCAGCAACGACTCGGGCCGCTTGTAGGCGGCGCACTGCAGATGGAACCACAGCGTCGCTTCGCGTCCGCCGAAGACGTTCGCGATCCGCTCGCCGAAGCGCAACGCGCCCTGCTCGATTGCCGCGCCGCAGCCGCGACATTTCGAGCGCCCGGTCGCCGCCGGTTCGATCACGTGCGCCATGACGGCTCCGTTGGGAGGATCAGGCGCCGACCGCGAACGGTCGCACGCGCCCGATCAACGTCGCGTCGAACTTCGCCGACTCCTCGAACGGCAGAAAATGTCCCGACTCTTCGAACCACACCAATTCCTTGTGCGGCGCGTCGATCGTCTCGAAATACTGCGCAGCGAGCGTCGCGACCACTTGATTGTCGAGCCGCCCGAGCAGGAAGAACACCGGCACGCCGAAGCGGCGGTGATCGCGATCCAGCCGCAGCGGCTCCATCTGATGCCACAACGCGTCGATCGACCGACGCGCGCCCCGCAGCATCCTGACGACGTCGAACGGCGTGCCTTCCGGTGCGAACATCGTTCGCCGCAGCAACGCACCCAACGTCATGTGCGAGCCGAACGCGCCGCCGAACGTCATCAACCACCGCCGTTGCTTCATCAACGCAGGTATCGGCAACGGCGGCTCACCCATCGCTTCGAGTTCCTGCGTCGCTTTGCGGTGACCGCGGCGGCGCGCCTCGGCGAGCGCGTAGCGATACGACAACGTCTCGCTCGCGAGCATGTTCGAGATCTGCCCGACGCCGACGTACGCCGCGACCTTCGCAGGCTGCGACGTCACGTACAGCGTACCGACCGCGCTGCCCCACGAATGTCCCAGCACGACGACGCGGCGCTGATCGAAACGCGCGCGCATCGCGTCGATCAGTTCGTCGAGATCGGCGACGTAGCGATCGATCGTCATCGACTCCCGCGGGGAGCTCAGCGAGCGGCCGGCACCGCGTTGGTCCCAATAGACGACGGTGAATGCATCCTCGAGCGCGGCATTCGTCGAGCGAAAAAGCGCCGTCTCGGTCGACCCCGGTCCGCCGTGCACGATGATCAACAACGGATTGGCGACGTCGCGCCCGCGCACCATCACCCACTGTTGCACGCCGCCGATGTCGAGATACCGAGCTTCGGCCACCGAGCGCGGCAACGGCATACCGTGCGAATCGACGAACGGCTTCGTGCGACCGCCCCACCTCATCGCCGCGCTCCGGTCGATTTCACGCGTTCGCTTCCAACAACGCCAATAGGCCGCGCAACAACTGCTCCGGCGACGGGGGACAACCCGCGACCCTGAGATCGACCGGCACCGCATCGGCCACGCCGTCGTGCACCGCGTAGCTGCCGGCGAACACGCCGCCGTCGATCGCGCAGTCGCCGACCGCGACGACCCACTTCGGCGCGGGTGTGGCCACGTACGTTCGCTCGAGCGCCTCGCGCATGTTGCGCGTCAGCGGCCCCGTCACCATCAACACGTCGGCGTGCCGCGGCGAGGCGACGAAGCGCAGTCCGAATCGCTCGAGATCGTAGATTGCATTGTTGAGCGCGTGGATCTCGAGCTCGCATCCGTTGCAGGAACCCGCGTCGACTTCGCGAATGGCGAGGCTGCGACCCAGCCGACGACGGGCCGCGCGGTCGAGACGCGTCGCGAGTTCGCCGAGCGCCGCCTCGTCGAGCGGAGGCGCCGCTTCGGTGACCGGACGGTTGATCAAGCTCTGAAACAACAGCCTGCGCATCTACAGATCGTGCCCGGAATACGAACAGTTGAAGGATTTGTTGCACAACGGGAAGTCCGCGACGATGTTCCCCTCGACGACTGCCTCGAGCAACGGCCACTGGAACCACGACGGGTCGCGCACGTGCGCCCTTGCGACGCGACCGCGTCCGTCGATGCGCACCCAGGCGAAGTAGTCGCCGCGAAATCCTTCGACCAGGGCCGCGCCCTCGCTAACGACGCCATCCTGGCGCGTTATCCGATCGTCGAACACCGGCCCCTCGGGTAGCCGGTCGAGGATCGAGCGGGCCAGCCGAACGCTCTCCCGCACTTCGAGAATGCGAATCCACACGCGCGCGTCGACGTCGCCTTCCATGCGAACCGGCACGTCGAACTCGAGCGCGTCGTACGGCGCGTACGGAATCGCGCGGCGCGCATCGAACGCGCGGCCGGAGGCACGTCCGACGTAGCCGCCGGCGGCGAATTGGCGCGCGAGCGCCGCGCTCAGCGCGCCGGTACCGACCGTGCGGTCCTGCAAGGACGGCGTGTCGTCGTACAATTCGACGAGCTTCGGAAAGCGCGCGTCGATCTCGTCGAGCGCCGCGCGGACCGCGGCGATACCGTCGCCGCTCGGATCGAGCGCGACGCCGCCCGGCACGATCCGGTCCATCATCAGCCGATGCCCGAACCCCGCATTGCACGCCCGCAGCACGCGCTCGCGCAGCACGCCGCAGTGTGCGTGCATCAGCGTGAACGCCGCGTCGTTGCAGATCGCACCGATGTCGCCGAGATGGTTCGCGATCCGTTCGAGCTCGGCCATCAATCCGCGCAGCCAGCGTGCGCGCGGCGGCACCGCAACGCCGAGCGCCGCCTCGATCGCGCGCGCGAACGCGAACGACGTCGCCACCGTGCTGTCGCCGGACACCCGCGCCGCGATTCGCGCCGCACGATCGAGCGGCGCGTGTAGCCACAGCGACTCGATGCCCTTGTGCACGTACCCGAGCCGCTCTTCGAGCCGCACCACCGTTTCGCCGTTGGCGGAGAAGCGGAAGTGACCGGGTTCGATGATGCCCGCGTGCACGGGCCCGACGGGGATCTGGTGCAGCCCCTCGCCGTCGGCGACTAGAAACGGGTACGGCGGCGGCATGACCCGCGCGTCCGGCAACGGCGCCAGCGGATAGCGCTGCGGCCAGCGGCCGTGATCGAGCCACGGCCGCAGATCCGGCGCATCCTCGGCGGCGATTCCGTACAGGTCGCGAATCGCGCGTTCGAGCCGGATCGCCGGTGCGTGGCGGCGACCGAGCGACGGAAAGCGATTCGCCGGACAGATCAGCGTTGCAACGGCGACAGCGCCGTCGCGCGCGTCGAACAACGCGGCGTGCACGGCGCCCGGTTCGCCCCAATGCGCGAGCAGCGACCACGCGTCGCCGTTCGCGAGTTCCGCGGCCAGCGCCTCCCAACCCGCGACGTCGACGATCGTCCGCACGAGCGGCGCCACACCGAGGTGCGACGCGTCGAGGAAGTCACGCAGTGGTCGCTCGCTCATCGGGTCATCCCAACACCGCCGCAATCGATTGGAACCAGTGGACGAGCGCGCTCGGTAGATACAGGCCGGCGAGCAGCACGAGCGCGAGGTGGCCGAACAACGGTGCATACGAATCGTGTCGTCGCGATTCCATCCCCGACGGTTCGCCGAAGGCGACGTTGTTCAAATGCATCAATAGTGCGCCGAAGCCCAGCAACAAACCGACGATCAACGGAACGGCAAGCCACGCGTTCTTTGCCATCGTCGACGTCACGATGAGGAACTCGCTCATGAAGATCCCCATCGGCGGCATGCCGGCAATCGCGAGCACGCCGAGTACGAGTCCCCAGCCGAGCACCGGGTGCGACTGAGTCAATCCGCGGATCTGCGCGATCTGTTGGGTACCCTTTACCTGCGCGACGTGGCCGACCGCGTAGAAAATCGCCGACTTCGTGAGGCTGTGCATCGCCATGTGCAACAGTCCCGCGAAATTTGCGAGCGGTCCGCCGATCCCGAACGCGAACGTGATGATGCCCATGTGCTCGATCGACGAATACGCGAACAGCCGTTTGATATCGCGCCGCCGATACAGCATCACCGCGCCGAACAGCAGCGAAGTGAGGCCCATGCCGATCATCAGAGGTCCCGGGGCGACGGCGCCGGGATTGCCGGCCATCAACATCTTGAAGCGCAGCACGGCGTACAGCGCGACGTTCAAGAGCAATCCAGACAACACCGCCGAGATCGGCGTCGGCCCTTCGGCGTGCGCGTCGGGCAACCAGCCGTGCACCGGCACGAGGCCCACCTTCGTGCCGTAACCAAGCAACAGAAACACGAACGCGAGGTTCAAGATGTCGGGCTCGAACGCGGCGACGTGTTGCATCAGCACCGTCCATTCCATACTGGCGATGCCTTCGCCGAGCACCGGCTGCGCTGCGACGTAGACGAGCGTCGTGCCGAAGAGCGCGAGCGCGATGCCGACGCTGCCGAGAATGAAGTACTTCCACGCCGCCTCGAGCGCTTGGTGCGTGCGATAAAGCCCGACCATCACGACGGTCGACAACGTCGCGAGTTCCACCGCCACCCACAGCAACCCGATGTTGTTCGCGACGAGCGCGAGGTTCATCCCGAACATCATCGATTGGAACATCGTGTGATAGAAACGCAGATGCGCGGTCGTCACGCGGCCGCTCTCGATCTCGTGACCAATGTACGCCGCGCTGAACACGCTCGTCGTGAACCCGACGAACGCGTTGACGACGATGAACACGATGTTGAGATCGTCGATGAAGAGCAGCGCGCTCGGCGCCGGCTTGCGGAACAAGAACGACAACGATGCCAACAACGTCAGCAACGACATCACGGCGTTGACGCGCGCCGCGACGCGGTAGCTCGCGATGATCGCTAGCAGCGCCGCCGCCATGAGCGGTACGCCGAGAACGCCGAGGTACGGCGCCGCGCCCGTCACGTGCGATCTCCGCGAAATGCGTGCAACGTCGTCACGTCCACGCTATCGAACCGTTCGCGAATGCGGAACAGGAAGAGCCCAATCACGATGAACGCGATCAACACCGAGAACGCAATGCTGATCTCGACGACGAGCGGCATGCCGCGCGCGCCCGACGCGGCGAGAATCAGACCGTTCTCGAGCGACATGAAGCCCACCACCTGACTGACGGCATTGCGCCGCGTCACCATCATCAACAGCCCGAGCAACAACACCGCGAGCGCGAACGCCAGATCCTGCCGGCCGAGCGGATCGACGCCGACCGTGACCTTCAACATCAGCACGATCGACAGCGCGACCAGTGCGACACCCACCAACATCGTCATGCCGATGCCGACGGTGGTCTCCACCTCGCGGTGGATGTCCAGCCGCTGCACGATCCGGCGCAACGCCGACGGAATCAGGATGGCCTTGAGTCCCAACGCGATGAACGCGGTGACATACAGATGCGGCGCGTCCTGCACGTACGCCTGCCAAGCGACCGACAGGGCGAGCACCGTCGCATGCAACGCGAAGACGTTCAGCAGCGCACCCATGCGATCTTGATACAGCAGCATGAAGCTGACGAGCACCATGCCGCCGGCGAGCAGGTGAGCGACGTCGTAGCCGAGTGCCGCCATCACAAGCTCCGCGTCACGAACATCAACAGTGCCCCGAGCAACGCAAGCATCAACGACGCCCCGAGGAACTCCGGCACGCGGAACACGCGCATCTTCGCAATCGTCGTCTCGAACACCGCGAGAAGGGCACCGGCGACCGCGACTTTGGCGACATAGCCCGCGATGCCGATCGCGTACTGCGACGGCGCCGACTCCGGCGTCGCGAGACCCCACGGCACGAATACCGCGGCGATCAACGAGACGTACAGCAACAACTTCAGCGAGCTCGCGGCGTCGATCACCGCGAGATGCCGGCCGGAATATTCGAGCACCATCGCCTCGTGCACCATCGTGAGTTCCAGGTGCGTGGCCGGATTGTCGACCGGAATGCGTGCGTTCTCGGCGATCGCGACGATCACGAGTGCGACGAGCGCGAGCCCGAGCGACACGCGCAAGCCGACCTCGCCGGAAGTCATGAAGGCGGCGATCACCGACAACTGCGTCGAGCCGGCGATGAGCGCCAACGTGAACGCGACGATGATCAGCGCAGGCTCCGCGAGGCTCGCGATCATCACTTCGCGGCTCGAGCCGATGCCGCCGAAACTGGTCCCGACGTCGAGGCCGGCGAGTGCCAGGAAAAACCGTGCGCTACCGAGCAACGCGACGATCGCAAGCAGGTCCGCCGCCGTGCTGAACGGCAAACCGGTCGCGAACGACGGCACCAGCGACGCCGCGGTCCACGTCGCGGCGAAGATGAGATACGGCACCACCCGAAATAGCCACGACGCATTCTCAGCGACGACCGCTTCCTTGTGGACCAGCTTCCACAGATCCCGGTACGGTTGCAGCAACGACGGGCCTCTTCGTTGCTGCAATCTCGATTTGATCTTTCGGACGAGACCGGTCAATGCAGGCGCGAGTAGAAGTACCAGCAACGTCTGACCGATTTGCAATGTCGCGGCGCGCATCATTGCGTCAGGGCCAGCAGTGACAAGAGCCCGATCAATGTCACGAACATCAACCCGAGGTATTGGCGAATCGTCAGGAACTGAATCCGATCGGCGCGCGTCGCCACGTTCGCGACGAGGCGCTCGATCGGCACGTACAACCATTCCCAGACGAGATCGCGGATGACGACCGCGAAGTGCGCCGCCCGGATCTCGCCGGGCCTCGGCATCGACACCGTTTCACGCGCTCGAAACATCCACGTGCCGAACACGCGGCGAATCGGCTGCGCGAAGCTACTCGCGGTGTATTGCAGCGCCGAGCTCGAATCGACGTAACCGCAATCCCAAGCCGGCGCGCGCCGTATCGCGCCGGTGGCGACACGCCGAATGACGAACCCCGCGGCCGACGCGGCGAACGCGGTGAACAAGAACACGGCGAGGCCGTTGTACGAACTGCGCGCCGCATCGATCGGCACGATCGTCAGCCACGCCTGCGCGCCTTGGACCGGCATGCGGCCGCCGACGAATCGGTCGGTGATTTGCGCGATCGCATCGATGACGTAGCCGGGCAAAATGCCCGCCGCGACGCACAACACGACGAGAGCGAGCAGCGCGATGCGCACGCTCGAGTGCGTCTCGCGGGCGCCCTCCGCAGCCGACGAGCGCGGCCGGCCTAGGAACGTCGCCCCGTACGCCTTCACGAAGCACGCTGCGGCGAGCGCGGCCGACAATGCGAGCATCGCACCGACCGCGGGGATCAGGAACTTCAGCCCCCACGCCGGCAATTGCGGACTGACGAGAATCGCCTGGAACGTAAGCCATTCAGAAACGAATCCGTTGAGGGGCGGCAGCGCCGAGATCGCGACCGAGCCCACGAGAAAGGCGAATGCCGTCACCGGCATGCGGTGAATCAAACCGCCCAGGTGCTCCATGTCGCGCTCCCGCGTCGTTGCGTAGACGGCGCCTGCGCCATAGAACAAGAGGCTCTTGAACAACGAATGATTGAGCACGTGGAAGAGCGCCGCGACGAACGCGAGCGCCGCCGCCCAGCCGATGCTGCCCGCCTCGAACGCGAGCGCCAGGCCGAGGCCGATTACGATGATGCCGATGTTCTCGATCGTGTGATACGCGAGCAGGCGTTTGAGGTCGTGCTCCATCAACGCATACAACACGCCGAGCAGCGCGCTCACGCCGCCGAGAATCAGCAGCACCACGCTCCACCAGATCGGCGGCGGGCCGAGTAAATCGAACACGATCCGCACGAGGCCGTAGATCGCGACTTTGGTCATGACGCCGCTCATCAGCGCCGACACGTGGCTCGGTGCGGCCGGATGCGCGAGCGGCAGCCACGCATGCAGCGGCACGACGCCCGCTTTCGAACCGCACCCGATCAAAACCAACGCGAAGACGAGCCCGGCGCGCAATGGTTCGAGGTGCAGCGCGCGCATCTCTGCGAACGCATAACCGCCGCTCGGCCCGGCGAACAAACCGAGAGCGAGCAACAGCGACAGCGTACCGAAGCTCGCCATGACCAAGTACAAGTAGCCTGCGGCGCGATTGTCGTCGTCGCGGTGATGCGCCATCACGAGCGCCCATGACGACAGCGACATGAACTCCCAACTGATGAGATACGTGAACGCATCGCTCGCGAGCACGACCAAGTTCATCGCGCCGAGAAACGTCGCGAAGAACGGCACGACGCGAGTCGGCTCGCGTTCTTCCGCGTCGGCGCCGATCCCGTAAAGGCTTGCCGACACGCCGCCGAGGTTCACGATCACGAGGAACATGGCCGCGAGCAGATCGAGATCGAAGTGCATGCCGATCCACGGCAGCCCGATCGGGAGATGGCGCGATTCGGTCGCCGCGCCGTCGATCAAGAAGCTCAGCGACACGGCGAGCAACACCGCGCACGTCGCGAGGCATGCACCATAGATCGTGCGTGGGCCGTAACGCGCTCGTGCAACAACCGCGGCAACGACGCCGGTGCCGAGCAGCCCGCCGATGCAGAGGAGCGCGACGTCGAGCGCGGTGCCGGTCGAACTCTCGAGCGCGCCCATCAGTGCGTGGCCTTCATTGCTTGAGTCGAACGCCGCGTCCGCCCGACGCGCTCGCCGCGCCCGGCCCGATCAACGCGATGCCCGCCTGATCGAGCGCACCGATCAACTTCATTAGCGACTCGACGTTGCCGCGCACGACCTCGTCACTCGCTTCCATGCGTTGGATCGTCGGCAGCGAAAGCCCGCTCAAGCTCGCGAGCGCCCGCTGATCGATGCCGAGCAGGGCCCGAGCCGCGCGCATCTGTGCCGACGTAATCATGTCGAACCCATCATAACTAATGCTCTGAACATCTGAAAGCATGTATCTCCCGCCTCACCCGCCTCGCCGATGCCGACCGCCTCTGCGCCCCGCTGCGGTCAGCGATTGCAGTTCGACGAGCGCCGCAACGGCCCCGTCGCGCGCACGGATCAGAAAATCGAGCAGCAATTCGAGTTCGTCCGCCCGATAACGCGCGAGCGCACGCAGCGCCGCACGTCGCATCGGCTCGTACAGCGGCGTGATGCGCGCGAGCGCGCTCGGCACCACTTCGACGCTCACCTTGCGCCGATCCCCGACGACGCGCGCGCGGCGGGCATAGCCGGCGCCTTCGAGCCGATCGATCACGCCGGTGATCGCGCCGGTGGTAAGCCCCGTCAATTGCGCCAACTCACCCGCCGTCAGCGAGCCGCGCTGAACGACGTGATCGAGGCACTCGAGGTCGGTGCTGTTGACACCGAGATGCGTCGCCACGGCTTGGCTGTACAGCACGCCGTGACCGCTCACGTCGCGGATGGCGGCGTCCAGGGCTGCCTCGAGCGCGCGCCGGTTGAGTCGTCCTTTTGCCATGTGGGTCTCGATCGGTTCGCCATCCTCGATATAGACGAACCGTCGCGGGAACGGAAGTCTTCGCTTGACCCCTAGTAGTCTCACGAGGTAATTATCTTATTCGCTAAGCTATCTGCACACGCGATGGTTGCAAAAGCTTACAAGGGGCTCCCGATGGAAGGCCCCATCGCGACTTGGTACGCGAAGAACACCGGTCGAACGCTCGAGTTCCACCGCGACGCCGCACGGATCGCGGCGCGCCTCGCCAACGGCGACTCGGTGCTCGAGGTCGCCCCGGGGCCGGGCTATCTCGCGATCGAACTGGCCAAGCTCGGCTTTCGCGTGCACGCCCTCGACATCAGTCGCTCCTTCGTGCGCATCGCCGCAGAAAACGCGGCGCGTGCCGCGGTTACCGTGGAGTTCCGGCACGGCAACGCATCTGCGATGCCGT
>Ga0335084_10008687_pt1 | contig 10129 bp, 8 predicted proteins | sample Lox_Sample_44_FD_206721 | JGI IMG/M metagenome (GOLD analysis project Ga0335084, IMG submission 206721) | Soil microbial communities from Loxahatchee National Wildlife Refuge, Florida, United States - Lox_Sample_4.4 | ecosystem: Environmental > Terrestrial > Soil > Wetlands | place: USA: Florida... | reverse complement strand
TCCAGCTCCGGGCCGAGACCGAGCGCTTCGCCGTCGGCCTCTCCACGAACTTCCTCGTCCTGACCCGCCAGAACGACCTGGCGACGGCCGAGCTGACGGAGCTCTCGGCACTCGCCGACTACCAGAAGGCCCTGACGGCGGCGGCCCGCGCGACGGGCACGCTGCTCGCGGACCGGAACATCCAGATCACGGACGACGTCGCCGTTCTCGCCCCCGAGGGAGGTGCCCGTTGAAGGAGAACCGTCTGGCCCGCCTCCTGGTCATCTCCTCTGCGCTCGCGTTCTGTGCCGGGACCTCCGGATGCAGCCGCACCGGCGGCGCCGCGGCGCCGCGGCAGCCGGCCTCCGAGCCGATCCGCGTGACGGCCGCGACGGTGGAGCAGCGGCTTCTGCCGCGAACGCTCGCGGTCACCGGGGCGCTCGCCGCCGACGAGAGTGCCGACGTGGCCGCCGAGCGGGACGGCCGCGTGGCCGGCGTCACCGTCGAGCGGGGATCTCTCGTCGAGAAAGGGGCGGTCCTCGCCCGGCTCGACGACCGCGAGGCGAAGGCGACGCTCGAGCAGGCCCGCGCGAGCGTCGCCTGGGCGAAGGCCGAGGTGTCGCGCTACGCCGAGCTCCGGCAGAAGCAGGTCGTCGCGAAGGCCGAAGACCAGCGGAAGGCCATCGACCTCGACGTCGCGCAGGCCTCGTTGACGCTGGCCGAGAAGGGCTTCGAGGACTGCACGATCCGGGCTCCCTTCTCCGGTCTCGTCACCGAGAAAAAGATCTCCGAGGGGGCCTTCGTCAAGCGCGGCCAGCCGGTCGCCGGCCTCGTGAAGATCGCGCCGCTCCGGGCCGAGCTGTCCGTCCCCGAATCGGCCGTCGGCGCCGTGAAGGTCGGGCAGGTCGTCCGCCTGTCCGTGCAGTCCGTCCCCGGCCGCGTTTTCGAAGGGCGGATCGCCTGGGTCGGCCCGTCGCTCCGAGCCGAGGCGCGCACGCTCGTCGTCGAAGCGCGCGTGCCGAACGCGGACCACGCGCTGAAGCCCGGCCTCTTCGCCACGGCCGAGATCGACCTGACCACGTCGTCCCCGACTCTTCTCGTGCCGCCCGCGGCCGTCGTCACCGAGTCGGGCGTCTCCCGCACCTTCGTCCTCGGCCCCGAGCAGGTCTCCGAGCGGCTCGTTTCGCTCGGCGAGCGGCGGGGCGACCTCGTCGAAATCCGCTCCGGCCTCGCCGCCGGCGAACGCGTCGTCCTGAACCCGGACCGCCGTCTGACCGACGGTCTCGCGGTCGCCCGCTGAGGCGCGAGGGAGACCGCCATGCAGGCCCTCGCCCGTCTCTGCGTCCGCCGGCCCGTCTTCGCGTCGGTCCTCATCCTCGCTCTCGTCGTCGTCGGCGGCGTCGGCTACAGCCGGCTCGGAACCGACCGCTACCCGAAGGTCGATTTCCCCACGATCAGCATCCTGACCCGCCTCGACGGGGCCGCGCCCGAGGAAGTCGAAACCGAGATCACCGACAAGATCGAGGAGTCCGTCAATACGATCGCCGGCATCGACGAGCTCCAGTCGACCTCCGCGGAGGGGATCTCGCAGATCCTCGTGACGTTCATCCTCGAGAAGAATGTGGACGTCGCCGCCCAGGAGGTTCGCGACAAGGTCAGCCGCGTCCTTGGCGACCTTCCGAAGGGGATCGACCCGCCGATCGTCGAGAAGCTCGACCCCGACGCCACGCCGGTCCTGAACGTCGCCCTCACCGGAAAGCGGACGCTTCGCGAGACGACCGAGTTCGCCGACAAGATCTTCCGCCGGCAGATCGAGTCGATCGACGGGGTCGGCCAGGTGACGATCCTGGGCGGGCGCTCGCGCCGGATCAACGTCCTGCTCGACGCCGAGCGGCTGAAGGCCTACGGCCTGACGCCCGTCGACGTCCACCGGACCCTCCAGAGAGAAAACGTGAAGATCCCCGGCGGCACGCTGAAAGCCGGCCGGAGCGAGGTGACGGTCCGCGTGTACGGGCGCGTCGTCCACCCCCGGGACCTCGAGTCGATCGTCATCACCGAGAAGAACGGCTCGCCGATCCGGATCGGCGACGTCGCGGCGGTGGAGGACGGCGTCGAGGAGGCGAAGTCCGTCGCCGCGAAAGACGGGGTGCCAACCGTCGTCCTGTCCGTCCGCAAGCAGTCCGGAACGAACACGATCGAGGTCGTGGACCGCGTCAAGGCCCGCCTCGGGGAACTCGCCCCCCAGCTGCCGTCGGGCTACTCGTTCGAGGTCGTCCGCGACCAGTCGCAGTTCATCCTCGCGGCCGTCCACACGGTGCAGGAGCACCTCCTCCTCGGCGGGTTCCTCGCGGCCCTCGTCGTCCTCCTCTTCCTCGGGAACCTCCGCTCCACGCTCATCGCCGCCATCGCGATTCCGACCTCCATCATCGCGACGTACGCGCTGATGTACGCCATGGGCTTCACGCTGAACGTCCTGACGCTCCTGGCGCTGACGCTGGCCGTCGGCATCGTCATCGACGACGCCATCGTCGTTCTCGAGAACATCTTCCGGTTCATCGAGGAGAAGAAGATCGCGCCGTTTGCGGCCGCCATCGACGCGACGAAGGAGATCGGCCTCGCCGTCCTCGCGACGACGCTCTCGCTCGTGGCCGTCTTCCTTCCCGTCGCCTTCATGGGCGGCATCGTCGGCCGCTTCATGAACTCCTTCGGCCTGACGATGGCCTTCGCGATCCTCGTCTCGCTGCTGGTCTCCTTCTCCCTCACGCCGATGCTCTCGGCCCGCCTCCTGAAGAGGACGGAGCGTCCCGGGGGCGCGAGCGGCGGCTCGAAGGACCGTGGCCTCTACCGCTTCATCGACCGCGGGTACCTCGCGATGCTGAAGTGGTCGATGGCCCACCGGGGAGCGATCGTCCTCGTCTGTGTCCTCGCCCTCGTCTCGGTCGTTCCGCTCTTCATGAAGGTTCCGAAGAACTTCCTCCCCTACGACGACGAGTCGCAGTTCGAGGTGAACTTCCGGGCTCCGGAGGGAACCTCGCTCGAGGAGACCGGCCTGATCGGCACGCGGATCGCGCGCGACATCCAGGCGCTCCCGGGCGTCGTCTCGACCCTCACGAGCGTCGCCGCCGACGCCAAACGGACGCCGAACGTCGGGAGCGTCTACGTGAAGCTGACGCCGGTCGACCGCCGGGCGGAGAGCCAGCAGCAGGTGATGAACCGGGTCCGGAACGAGGTCCTGACCCGGCACGCGGCCCTCGGCCTCCGAACCGACGTGAGCTACGTCAACGCCTTCTCCGGCGGCGTCAAGAACACGGAGATCATGTACGTCGTCAACGGGCCCGACCTCGCGCGGCTGGCCGAGATCTCCGCGGCCCTCCAGAAGAAGCTCGCCGCGGTGCCCGGCGTCGTCGACGTCGACTCGTCCCTCATCTACGGGAAGCCCGAGATCGGCTTGACCGTGGCGCGCTCGAAGGCGTCGGACCTCGGCGTCTCCGTGGCCGACGTGGCCGAGACGCTGGAGATCCTCGTCGGCGGCGAGAAGGCGGGCGCTTTCGACGACGGCGGCGAGCAGTACGACGTCTGGCTCCAGGCGCGGCCGGAGGACCGGACCGACCGGTCGACCCTCCGCCGCTTCAACGTACCCTCCGTCCGCCTCGGCGGCGTCCCCCTCGACGACGTCACCTCGGCGCAGCCCGGCACCGGCCCCTCCGAGATCAATCGCCTGAACCGGCGACGGCAGGTCACCATCTTCGCCAACATGCTTCCAGGCTACTCGTCGCAGAACGCGATCGACCTGCTGGTGAAGGAGACGAAGGTCATGGGCCTCGACCCGGCCTACACGACCCGCTTCGTCGGCCGGTCGAAGGAGCAGGGCCGCGCCGCCCAGAATTTCTTCCTGGCCTTCGGCCTGTCGTTCGTCTTCATGTACCTCATCCTCGCCGCGCAGTTCGAGAGCTGGCTCCACCCGGTCACCATCCTCGTCGCCCTCCCGCTCACGATCCCCTTCGCCCTCCTCGCGATCCTCCTCTTCGGTCAGTCGGTGAACATCTTCACGTCGCTCGGCATCCTCGTCCTCTTCGGCGTCGTGAAGAAGAACGGCATCCTGCAGGTGGAGTTCGCCAACCAGCTCCGCGAGCGAGGCCTGGCCCGCGACGCGGCGATCGTCGAGGCCAGCCGGGAGCGGCTCCGGCCGATTCTGATGACGACGATGGCCTTCGTCGCCGGCATGCTCCCCCTCGTCGTCTCGTCCGGATCCGGCGCCGGAACGAACCGCGCCATCGGCTCGGTCATCGCGGGCGGGCAGACGCTGGCGCTCCTTCTGACACTCCTCGCCACCCCCGTCGCGTACTCGCTCCTCGACGACGCCCAACGGGCGCTCGCGCGCCTCTTCCGCAAGAAGCGCGCACCGGCGCCGGCGCCGCGCGAAATGTCCGTCTCGGGCATCCTCGCGAGGCCGGAGGCCTGACGCCATGAATCGAACCGCCGTATTCGCCATCTCCGCCGCGCTCCTCGCCGCCGGCTGCGGACCGAAAGAGGACCCGAACGTCGTCCGATTGAACGGCCGGCTGGAGGCGCCCCTCGTCGACCTCGCCCCGAAGGTCGCCGGCCGCGTCGTCGAGGTGAAGGTCCGCGAAGGAGACCGCGTGAAGTCCGGCGACCTCCTCGTGAAGCTCGACCTCGGCGAGACGGCGATCGCGGTGGCCCGGGACCAGGAAGGCGTGATGTCCGCCGAAGCGCGGCTCAAGGACTTCGAGGTCGGAAGCCGGACCGCCGAGATCGCCCAGGCCGAGGCGGACGTCTCCGACAAGAAGGCCGCCGTGGAACTCGCGCGGAAGGAGCTGGAGCGGCAGGACACCCTGCTGTCGAAGAAAGTGGGGACCGAGCATGACGCCGACATCGCCCGCACGACGCTGGAACGGGCGGTCGCCAGCGAAAAAATGGCCCGGGACCGGCTGCAGCTTCTTCGCGAGGGATTCCGTCAGCACCAGACCGACCAGGCCCGCTTCGACGTCGACCGGGCCCGGAGCGTCCTCCGGCAGTCGGAGACCGTCGCGAGGGAAAGCGAGATCCGCGCCCCGGCCGACGGCGTGATCCTCCACCGGATGGCCGAGCCGGGCCTCCTCCTCGGTCCCGGCCAGCCGGCCCTGACGCTCGGTTTCGCCAATCGTCTCTACGTCCGGACGTTCATCCCGGAGACGAAGATGGGGCGGGTCAAGCCGGGCCAGGCCGCCGAGGTGACCGTGGACGCCTTCCCCACGAGACGCTTCCCGGCCCGGGTCACCGAGGTGTCCCCCGACGCCGAGTTCACGCCGAAGCCGGTGGAGACGCGCCGCGAGCGGGTCAACCTCGTCTACGCGGCCAAGGTGGACCTCGACGGCGGCTGGAGCGAGCCGCTCGTGCCCGGCCAGCCCGCCGAGGTCCTCGTTTCGGCCGCCACGGCGAACACACCGGTCAAATGATCACGGCGAGGGCCCTCACGCGGCGCTTCGGCGCGGTGGTCGCGCTCGCCGGCGTCGATCTCGACGTCGCGCGCGGAGAGCTCTTCGCCCTCATCGGCCCCGACGGCGCCGGAAAGACGACCTTCTTCCGGATCGTGGCGGGGCTCCTCGCGCCGTCGGGCGGGAGCCTCCGCGTCGACAAGGGGGGCACCCTCGGCATGGTCCCCCAGCGCTTCTCGCTCTACGAGGACCTCTCCGTCGACGAGAACCTCCTCCTCCGCTCCCGGATGTACGCGATCCCCGACGCCGAAGCGAAGGCCCGTGCCGCCTCGCTCCTCTCGAACGTCGGGCTCTCGGGCGTCGGCGGGCGGACGGCGGGAACGCTTTCGGGCGGGATGAAACAGAAGCTCTCCCTCGTCGCCGCCCTCCTGACACGGCCCGACCTCCTTCTCCTCGACGAGCCGACGACCGGCGTCGACCCCGTCTCGCGCCGCGAGTTCTGGCTCCTCCTGAGCCAGCTCCACGCCGAAGGGCTGACGATCCTCGTCTCGACCCCCTACATGGACGAGGCCGAGTACGCCACGCGGATCGGATTCCTCGACCACGGCCGCCTCGCCGCCGTCGGGACACGCCACGAGATCCTGGCCTCCTACACCCGGCCGCTCGTCGAGATCCGGACGGACGACCGCCTCGCCGTCCGCGCCCGACTGACCCGCCTCCCCTTCGTCGACGACGTTTCGCTCTTCGGAACGCGGCTTCATGCCAGGGGGACAGACGACGCCGGGGATTTCTTCGAAAGGGAGATCAGGAAAGGGCTCGAAGGCCTCGTCCCGGATGGGGACATACGCAGGACGAGTCCCTCCTTGGAAGACGTCTTCGTCTTGAGGAGCGAGGACGCATGAGCGAGCCGGCCGTCTCGGTCCGCTCCCTGACCCGCCGCTTCGGCGACTTCGTCGCCGTGAGAAACGTCAGCTTCGACATCCCGCGGGGAAAGGTCTTCGGCTTTCTCGGCCCGAACGGCTCCGGCAAGTCGACGACGATCCGGATGCTGACCGGCCTCCTCGCGCCGTCCGCCGGCACCGTGACCGGCCTCGGCGGTCTCGACGTCGTCCGCGACACCGAGCGCTGGAAGACGCGGCTCGGCTACATGAGCCAGAAGTTCTCCCTCTACCTCGACCTGACCGTCGAGGAGAACCTCCGCTTCTTCGGCGCGGCCTATGGTCTTTCGCGCCCGCGCGTCTCCGAGCGTTGTGGCGAGCTCGCCGCCCGACTCGGCTTTACCTCTCTCCTCCCGCAGCTGACCGAGACGCTCTCGACCGGCTGGCGGCAGCGCGTCGCCCTGGCCGCGTCGCTCCTTCACGAGCCGGAGCTGCTCTTTCTGGACGAGCCGACGGGAGGCGTCGACCCGAAGGGGCGGCGCGTCTTCTGGGACCTCATCTACGAGCTGGCCGCCGGGCGCGACATGACGGTCCTGGTCACGACGCATTACATGGACGAAGCCGAGCAGTGCGACCGCCTCGCCTTCATCCTGGAAGGCGAGCTGATCGCCGAAGGGACGCCGCCCGACCTGAAGAAGGAGCTCTCGGGGCGCCTCTTCGAGGTCGCGACCGGCGCCGAGCCCTTTGCCGCCCTGGCCGCCGTCCGCGGCGACGCCGCGCTGGAGGACGCCTATCTGTTCGGCTCCCGGCTGCGTGCCGTGGCCCGCTCCGGCGCGGGCGATTCCGCGATGCGCCTTCTGGCCCGGTCGGGGACGCCCGCCCCCGCCGAACCGTCGCTCGAGGACGTCTTCGTCTCCCTGGCGCGGCAGCGGGCGGAACGGGAGAAGGGGGTCGCGTGAAGCGCCTCCTGACCCTGGTCTGGAAGGAGTTCGCCCACCTGAAGCGCGATCCGATCACGGTACGGCTCATCTTCTTCATTCCGATCTTCCAGACGCTCCTCTTCGGATACGCCATCGATTTCGACGTCAAGCACCTGAAAACGGTCGTCGTGGACGAGAGCCGCTCGTACGAAAGCCGGGAACTGGTGGCGCGGCTCACGGCCAGCGACTACTTCCGGATCGTTCGATACGCCGGCTCGTTGGACGAGATGGGGCGCGACTTGGATGCCGCCCGCGCCTCCGTCGGCCTCGTCATCGACCGCGACTACGGGAAGGATCTCAGGAGGGGCGCGCCGGCGAGGGCCCTTCTCGTCGTCAACGGCTCCGACAACGTCGTCTCCTCGCAGGCCATCGCGGTGGCCTCCGGCGTCGCCCGCCAGCTCTCCGCCGGAATCCTGATGCGGAAGGCCGGCTGGGAGGGCACGGCCCCCCCCGTCGATCTCCGCGTCCGGGCCTGGTACAACCCGGACCTCCGGACCGCCACCTTCGTCATCCCCGGCCTCCTCGCCCTGATCCTGACCTTCACCCTGATCCCCTTCACGGCGGTGGCGATCGTCCGGGAGCAGGAGCGCGGCACGCTCGAGCAGCTCCAGCTCTCCCCCGTCTCGCGCCTCGGCCTCATCGTCGGGAAGATCCTCCCCTACCTGCTGATCGGCCTCTTCCAGCTGACGCTCGTCACGGGACTGATGCGGTTCGTCTTCGACATCGAGATCGCCGGGAGCGTCGCCGGCCTGTACGCGGCCGGGATCGTCTTCATCTTCTCCGTCCTCGGCCTCGGAATGCTCGTCTCCACCGCGGCGAAGACGCAGATGCAGGCGATCCAGCTCTCCTTCTTCTTCATGCTCCCGTTCGTCTTCCTGTCGGGCTACGTCTTCCCGATCGACGGGATGCCGCGGATCTTCCAGCTGATCACCTACTTCGTCCCGGCGCGTTACTTCATCGAGGTGATCCGGGGAATCGTCCTGCGCGGCGCGAGCCTCGCCGAATTGTGGCGCCCCGTCGCGCTTCTCGTCCTCTATGCCGTCCTCATCGTCGGCGCCGCCGCGATGAAGTTCCGGAAGAGGGCGGCATGAGACGGCTCCGCGCCCTCGTGACGAAGGAGTTCCGGCAGCTTCTCCGGGACCGGGTGACTCTTCGGATGATCGTCCTCATCCCGGTCATGCAGACGATCATCTTCGGCTTCGCCATCGACTACGACGTCAAGCATCTCCGGACGGTCGTCCTCGACGAGGACCGTTCTTTCGAGAGCCGCGAGCTCGTCGCGAAGCTCACCGCGAGCGAGTACTTCAGCGTCCTCGGCTCCGTCGGCTCTCTCGAGGAGCTGAGGCGCGAGCTGGACGGGGCCCGCGCCTCGGTCGGCCTCGTCATCGACCGCGACTACGGGAAGGACCGCCGGAGCGGCCGCGCGGCCCGGGCCCTTCTCGTCGTCAACGCCTCGGACACGGTGGTCTCCAACCAGGCGATGGGCGTGGCGGGCGGCGTCGCCACGCAGCTCTCGGTCGAGACCCTCGCCCGCCGCGCCGGCTGGGCGCCGGGCGCCCTTCCCGTCGACCTCCGGGTCCGCGCCTGGTACAACCCCGACCTCAAGACCTCGACCTTCATCGTCCCGGGGCTCCTCGCCATCCTCCTGACCTTCACCCTGATCCAGTTCACGGCCATGGCGATCGTCCGCGAGCGCGAGCGGGGCACGCTGGAGCAGCTTCAGGTCACCCCGTTCACGCGCCTCGAGCTGATTCTCGGGAAGATCCTCCCGTACCTCCTCATCGGCCTCTTCCAGCTGACGCTCGTCGTCGTCCTGATGCGATTCCTCTTCCAGATCCCGATCGCCGGGAGCCTCCTCGGCCTCTACGCCGCCGGCTTCGTCTTCATCGCCGCCGTTCTCGGCCTCGGCATGCTCGTCTCCACGGTCGCGAAGACGCAGATGCAGGCGATGCAGATGTCGTTCTTCTTCATGCTCCCGTTCGTCTTCCTGTCGGGCTACATCTTTCCGATCGAAGGGATGCCGCCCGCCTTCCAGCTCGTGACGTACCTGATTCCCGCCCGCTACTTCATCGAAGTGATCCGCGGAATCGTCCTTCGCGGCGCCGGTTTTGCGGACCTCTGGGAGCCGGTCGCCGCGCTGTTCGCATTCACCGTCGTCATCATCGGCGTGGCCGTCCTGCGGTTCCGGAAGACGTCGGCCTGAGGACGGTTCCGATCGGGCGCCCCCGGCGGGGCGCGGCGTTCACTTCCCCGGCAGGTACTTGAAGGAGACCTTGACCTTCGCCCGGTAGGCTTTGACCTTCCCGTTCTCCATCTGCATGTCGAGCTGGACGATCTCGGCGATCCGGAGGTCGCGAAGACTCTTGGATGCCACCGCCACGGCCGCCGCCGCGGCCTTTTCCCACGAATCCTTGCTCGTTCCAACCAGCTCGATGACCTTGTAGACGCTGTCCGTCATGATTTCACCTCGTCGGGTCAGCCGGTCCGGCTTCCCGGCGAAAGTCTACGCTCGCGTCCGGGCCCGCCGGCGCCCCGGCCGGAGCCGGGTGAGTCGGCATTCATTTTCAATGAGCCGCGGCTCATTCTTCGTTGTAGGATCCGGCCGGGAAGGGCCCCGGGGCGCTGCCGCCGCCCTTCCGCCTGAGGAGAGGATGCAGATGAAATACGCCGGACAGGCGATCCAGTGCGTCCCCCTGGACGACGGATTCGTCGAGCTGAAGTTCGACCTCCAGGGAGACTCGGTCAACAAGTTCAATGCCCTCACTCTGAAGGAACTCCGGGAGGCTGTCGACCTCCTGAAGGGAGAGAAGGGGCTCCAGGGCGTCCTCCTGACGAGCGGCAAGGAGGTCTTCATCGT
>Ga0335084_10008686_pt1 | contig 10129 bp, 10 predicted proteins | sample Lox_Sample_44_FD_206721 | JGI IMG/M metagenome (GOLD analysis project Ga0335084, IMG submission 206721) | Soil microbial communities from Loxahatchee National Wildlife Refuge, Florida, United States - Lox_Sample_4.4 | ecosystem: Environmental > Terrestrial > Soil > Wetlands | place: USA... | reverse complement strand
CCGGCCCTGATGACGCTCTGCAGCCCCGATCCGCAGGCGTTCCGCCCGCCGGAGGAGAAGGTCAACGTACTGCAGGTACGGCTGCCGACCAACTTCAAGTCCGCGCGGTTCCCCTCGGACGCGCACACCGCGATCCTCCGCCGGCTCGAGGCGGACGTGGAGGCGGTGCGGTTCGACGCGCCGGAAGGGAAGATCGAGCTCCCGGTGAAGCTCAAGGTGCACGACTCGATCTTCGTCCCGCTCGCCAAGTGGGCGATGCTGCTCGCGGGCAACTATCGCTGCGTGCAGAAGGACAGCGTGCGCCCGATCAAGGACGCGGTACACAGCGACCTCAACGCGTCGCGGGCCGTGTACGAGTGGGTGGTCACGCTGTGCGTGTCCCTCGGTGCGGACCGGAAGGACCTCGTGCCGTTCGAGAAGTACGCCAACGCAGCGCTGTCGTTGGGGAGCCCATCCTCGGCGGCGCGCGCGCTCGCCAACGGCGCGCCCAACATCGAGCGGGTCGACCGTCTCGTGCAGACCATCGCCGCGCAGAAAGGCCTGCGCAACCCGGTCGTCGACGAGACCGTCGCGCTGGTCGATCGCTGGCTGGAGAAGAACCGGAAGAAGGCTGCCTGAGCGCGCCGGGCCGTCCCAAGGGCGAACCCCGAGCGCGCTTACGATCTCGAAGGTAGGCCAGTGAGCACGCCCGCCTCCGCCGAGTGGCGGGTCAGGGTCGGCGACGAAGAAACGGTCGCCGTCTTCGAGCCTGCCCTCCACGCGCCTACCGGCTCGCTCTTCGTCTGCGCACACGGCGCGGGTGGTCACATGGCCGATCGCGGCCTGCTCGCCGTGGCCGAGTGCCTCCGTGGCCGCGGGCTGGACGTCGTTCGGTTCAACTTCCTCTACCGGGTGCAGGGCTCCAGCCGACCGGACCCGATGCCCCGTCTCACGGCTTGCATCGCCGCCGTCGCGTCGCACGCACGCCGCGAGGTCGCGCCGGAACGCCTGATCCTCGGCGGACGCTCGATGGGCGGACGCGCGGCCTCGACGCTCGCCGCCGACGGGTTCGCGTGCGACGCCCTACTGCTCCTCGCTTACCCGCTTCACCCGGCGGGCCAGCCGGAAAAGCTGCGCGACGCGCACCTCGCGCGGATCGGCGTCCCGGTGCTCTGCCTGAACGGCACGCGCGACACGCTCTGCCGACGCGATCTGATGGAGCGGGCCGTCGGTCGGCTCGACCGCTGGACGATGCACTGGCTGGAAGGCGCGGACCACAGCTTTCACGTCCTCAGGCGCTCGGGGCGATCCGACGCCGACGTGCTCGACGAGGTCGCAGACGCTTACTCCACCTGGGCCGCCGGACCTGCGCGCGAGCGTTAGGCCCGCCGGTCCTGCCGGATCCGGGCACGCCGTTTGCAGCGCCTCGCGTGCCCTCGCGACCACGAGGGCGACGGTCGGGGTTGTGCTCCGACGGCCCGATTCGTCCGCAGCAACACGCCGTTGAGAGCGACGCTAAAGGAGAAGGTCCATGAAAGCACTCGTCACGGCACTGTTGGCCGCGCTGTTCGCCTGCTTCGTCACGGCCGGCTAAGCGGGCGACACCAGCAAGTGCGACAAGCTGACCGGCGCCGAAAAAGAGAAGTGCCTGGCCGACGTCAAGAAGTAAGACCGCTGTAGGAGGGAAGCGCCGACCGGCGCTTCCCGCTACTTCTTGGCGTGCTTCCTGGACGCAGCCTCGGCGCGGCGCCGGAGCTCTTCAGGTGACAGATCTTCCTTGTGGGTCGCGATGTGCCACACATGGCCGAACGGATCGCGGACCGAGCCCGTGCGGTCGCCGTAGAACTGGTCCTCGATCGGCCGCACCGGCTTCGCGCCGGCCGCGGTGGCCTTGCTGAAGCTCGCGTCGACGTCCGGCACGTAGAGATGGAGCGTCACGCTCGTCCCGTCGAGCGATGCCGGCCCGCGGAAGTCCATTTCCGGAAACTCGTCGGCGAGCATGATCACCGAATCGCCGATCTCGAGCTCGGCGTGCCCGATCTTCCCGTCCGGCCCCGGCACGCGCATCCGCTCCTTCGCGCCGAACGCGCGCCGGTAGAACTCGATCGCTTCTGCGGCCTGCTTGACCGCCAGGTACGGCGTGACCGAACGGTAACCGTCGGGGATGGGCTTCACTGCCATTGCTGTCTCCTTCGAGGGTGCGCGGATGTCGCGCGATGAGGATGCCGGCCGCGGCGAGTGTCGGTGGCCGGCGACGGAGCGCTATCACCAATCTTAGGATCGAGACACCGGAAGGGTCGATTGGTTCGCCCCGCCCGGTCGGATTTCCCAGCTGCTCTCGGTATCGCCAAACCAGTTCTCGATCGCGACGATCCCGCCACCGGCTACGGCCGCCTGCAGATTCGCGTACATCGTGGCCGCTTCGCGCGATTCGAACCAGACGGGTACGTCGTCCCGGTCCCGCACGACCTCCCAGCCGTCGAACAAGGCCGCCGGATAAACGACGTAGACCGGGGACTGGCGTGTCCTTCCTGGCATCGAGTTTCACGACGCAAGGCGCGTACCCCGCAGGGTCGGCAACCGTCGGGAACGCACGACAGACCAGGAACGCGCTTCGGCCCCTCAATCGGGCGCGCGCCCGCGCGCAAACACGTCGGCGAACCGTTCGCTTGCCGCCGGTCCGCGACCGGCCGCGAACGCTGCGACTTCGAGCCGCAGGAGTACCGACGGGGCACGCACGCGCGGACAAGTGCGCTCAGCGGCTGCCACGCTGAATCCGAATGCGCGGCGATAGAAAGGGGCGTGTCGGGGATTGACCTCGATGAAGACGTCAGTCACTTCGTCGCGTTCGCGCACGATTTCGCACGCACGCGCGAAGAGTGCCCCGATCACCGTCTTCGAATGCGCGCTCCGCCCCACCGCGAACCGGCCGAGCTCGCACGCGCGTCGTCCTTCCGCCCGAATGAGGTCGATCTCGTCACGATAGGTGTCGTCGGCCCTCAGTCCAAGCAGACTGTCGAACCGCAAAGTGAGCGTTCCCGTGACCTCGCCGTCCTGCGCGGCAACGAGGATGATGTCCAGGTCGGGGTCGGGGTCCAGCCCGGAAGCGGCATAGCCGCGGGATGCGTAGAGCGATTGGAGCAGGCGCGTGGCGGCCTGCAGTTCGGATTGGCCTTGCGCGCGGATGACGTCGCATTCCGGCTGCAGCCGGCTGCCGTCGAGCAATGCGAGATCGGGGACGCGCGGGCCCGATGCCGGTGGCTCCGGGACCGAAAGCGCCAGTGCCACGTTCGGAACGCGCCCGGCCTAGGCGGGCTCGGGCTGCTTGCCGCGGCTCGAGGTCGGCCGCTGCACGGACTTGGTCGATCCAACGACGCGAGCGTCGAGCCGCGCGACATCCGCCCCGGCGATCCAACTTACCTGCGCGCTGAGCGCGTCGAGTAAATTCCACACGCTCGCGCCCTCGGTTTCGACCACGCGGTAGTGCCCGTCGCCGTCGTCGCGGGGCGGGATCAGGTAGAGAAAGCCGCGGAACTTCAGGGAGTTGAGCTCCCAGACGGCGCCGCGGATCCGAAACTCCCCCGCTCGTCCGTCCAACGTGGAATGTAATTGCATGCGCATCGCTCCTTGGTCTACACGGAGGAGCAAAGGAGGTGCCTCGGGGCGGGCCGGGCGGGCGCAGCCGCCGGCCGGTGGTCATGCGCGCGTCACCACCGGTGCGTCGTCGACCGAAGGCTCGGGCTTCGTCTCCGCGCGCAGCTCGTCGAGCAGCGGCTCTTCGGGAAGCTCGGTCGCGGTTTCGGTCGGGGCGATATCGTGAGCGAGGAACCCGCCCGACTGGTGCCGCCACAGCCGCTCGTAATGGCCGCCGAGCCGCAGCAGCGCGTCGTGCGTCCCTTCCTCGACGATCCGGCCCGCTTCGAGCACGATCAGGCGGTCCATGCGGGCGATGGTCGACAGGCGGTGCGCGATCGCGATCACCGTCTTGCCTTCCATCAGGCCGAGCAGCTGCTCCTGGATGGCGAGCTCCACCTCGCTGTCGAGCGCCGACGTGGCCTCGTCGAGGATCAGGATCGGCGCGTCCTTCAGCACCACGCGCGCGATCGCGACGCGCTGGCGCTGGCCGCCGGAGAGCTTCACGCCGCGCTCGCCCACGTGCGCGTCGTACCCCTTGCGGCCGTGCCAGTCCTGGAGATCGAGAACGAACTCGTGCGCCTGCGCCTTGCGCGCGGCGGCCTCAACCTCGGCATCGCTCGCGGTCGGGCGACTGTAGCGGATGTTGGCGGCGATCGAACGATGCAGGAGCGAGGTGTCCTGCGTCACCATGCCGATCGCCGCGCGCAAGGACTCCTGCGTCACGTTCGCGATGTCCTGCCCGTCGATCGAGATCCGGCCGTGCTCCGGTTCGTAGAAGCGCAAGAGCAGGTTGACGAGCGTCGACTTGCCGGCGCCCGAGCGGCCGACGAGGCCGACGCGCTCGCCGGGTCGGATCGCGAGGCTCAAGGCGTCGAGCACCGGCCGGCCGTCGCGCCGGCCGTAGCTGAAGGTCACGTCCTCGAAGCGGACCTCGCCGCGCGACACCTCGAGCGGGCGCGCGTCCGGGCGGTCGGTCCCGCTGTGCGGCACGGCGATCGTCTGCATGCCCTCCTGCACCACGCCGATGTTCTCGAAGATGCCGGTCACCTCCCAGCTCACCCAGCCCGCGACGTTCGCGATCTGCCAGGCGAGCGGCAGCGCGGTGGCGACGACGCCGGCGCTCACGGTCCCGTTGGCCCAGAGCCAGATGCCGATGACCGCGGTGCCGGTAAGCAGCGCCGCGTTCATCACCGCGAGCACGAACATGAACTGCGAGATCAGCCGCATGTGGGCGCCGATCGCGCGCTGGTGGTCGTCGATCACCTCGCGCACGTAGGCATCCTCGTCGGCGAGCCGCGCGAAGAGCTTCACGGTCAGGATGTTGGTGTAGCTGTCCACCACTCGCGCCATGACGTGCGAGCGCACCTCCGAGCTCGCGCGGGCGAGGTCGCGCATGCGCGGGACGAAATAGCGGAGGAAAACGAGGTAGCCGGCGAACCACAACAGCGTCGGCAGGCCGAGCCGCCAGTCGGAGAGCGCCATGAGCACGAACGCGCTCACGCCGTAGACCGCGATGTACCAGACGGCCCGGATGCTCGCCATCGTGCTCTCGCGCAGCGCGTTGGCGGTCTGCATGACGCGGTTGGCGATGCGGCCGGCGAAGTCGTTCTGGAAGAACGGCCAGCTCTGGCGCACGACGTGCCAGTGGCTCTGCCAGCGGATCAGGCTGGTGGCGCCGGGGATGATCGCGTTGTGGCGGATCGCGACGTCGGCGAGCATCACCAGCGGACGGACGATGAGGACGAGCGCCACCATGCCGACGAGCAGCGGCCACTGGTCGTTCAGTGCCGCCTTGCGGTCGACCGCTTCCATGAGCGACACCAGCTTGCCGAGGAACACCGGGATCACGGTGTCGATCAGCGCCACCGCGAGGCTGGTGACGAACATCAGCGCGTACCAGCCCTTGGTCTGGCGGACGAAGTGCCAGTAGAACGCGAGCAGGCCGGGCGGCGGCGCGCCCGGCCCGGTGGTGGCCGTGCCGCGGATGCGGGATTGGAGGTAGCTGAACATCCAGGGAAGCGGGCGGAAGAGGCTCCGGGCGAAGTTTAACGAGTGTTCCGACCGCGACGGGCCATCGATGGCGCGACGCGCATTTGATCTAAAGTGGCGCGAGTGAGCCTGATCCGGCTCACGGAATAACAGAGCCTTGCACGCTGTATACGCCGTTCCACCTCAAGGAGGATTCAATGAAAACGAAAACCGGCCTTGCCCTGGCCGCCGCCCTCGCCCTCGCGCCCTGCGTAGCAGGCGCCCAGGCTCTCATCACCGAGCGCAGCATCTCGCTCAACGCCGCGCTGGAGCTGGCGACCGCGGCCCTCGAGCGCTGCCGCGCCGACGGCTACAAGGTGACGATCACGGTACTGAACCGCCATGCCCGTACCGCCGTCGTGGTGAGCGACGACGGCGTCAACCCGCACACCATCGAGAACAGCCTGCGCAAGGCGTACACCGCGTTCACCACGCGCTCGCCGTCGGGCGAACTGGGCAAGCGGCCCCAGCCCGGGCTCGCGGGCTTCATGCAGCTCGACAAGATCACCCCGCTCGAAGGCGCCCTGCCGATCTTCGCCGGGAAGGAGCTGGTCGGCGCGGTCGGCATCTCCGGCGCCCCGGGCGGCGAGAAGGACGCGGCGTGCGCGCAGACGGGGCTGGACAAGATCGCCAAAGGCCTCGGCGGCTGAACGAGTGCCGCACCCGGCGCGTCCCCGCTGGCGTGAGCCGGCCGTGGGCGCGCCGACCGGCCCCGGGGCCGGCGCGTCGAAGCGAGACTATGCGAGGAGTGTGGGAATGGAGCACGGAAAGCCGGTAGCCGCCGTCACCGTCGTCGGGGAAGGCGACGCGCCGAGGTACGTCCAGAAGATCCACGCCGGCAGGCACGACCTGCTCGCTGACGAGCACGCCTCGCTCGGCGGGGCCGACGCCGGCCCCGGCCCGTTCGCCTACGTGCTGTCGGGACTTGGCGCGTGCACGTCGATCACGCTCCGGATGTACGCCGAACGGAAGGGCTGGACGCTCGGAACGGTCACGGTGCGGCTCCAGCTCTTTCGCGAGGAGACCGGCATCCGGGTCGAGCGCGAGGTGGGGCTCGGCGCAGCGCTGAGCGACGATCAGCGCGCACGGATCGCCGACATCTGCGAGCGGACGCCGGTGACGCTCGCGCTGAAGAGCGGGCTCGGGATCAAGACCACGCTCGCGTAGCTCGGACTAGCTCACGCCCCCTCCGACGGGTGGCGAGTACACCGCGTCACCCGCGACGAACACCAGCCGCTCCGCGCCGCGGGCGTCGGTGAAGATCACGCCCCAAGCGAGCCGGTCGGGATTGCGATCGTAGGTGAGGAACGGTCGCCCGGGGGTCTCCCCCGGGCGCTGCGCCGCCCGCGCGCGCCGCAGGATGGTCTTCGCATCGAGCCAGTCCGCGGCAGGCGGCGGCGTCGCGAACGACGAGAACCGCATCAGCGTCCCGTCCGGCAGGAGTTGCAGGAACGCCGCGAGACGGCCGCCGTCGGCCGCGACCGGCACGAACCACGAGTTCAGCTCGCCGGACGGAGTGCGCACCGGCACCGGCGTCCCGAGCGCGCCCGGGCGGCGGGCGCGCTCGTCGCCGACCGCGCCGCTCGCCAGCAGCCGCTGGGCCGCCTCGCGGATGCGCTGGGAAGCGTCCGGCGGCGGCGCGCGCTTCGTCATACCTGCTGCAGCACCGACGAGTACGCGTACTGGTAGGTTTGCGTGGCGAAGTTCTCCCACCGGGTGATGACGCCGGCGTTCGGCGGCCACGGATCGTAGACCAGCAGCCCGGTGAAGCCGATCTGGTTGACGAGGTGGATCAGGCTCCGCGTGTAGCCCGCCACCGTCCGCGAGTGCCCGGGAATGAAACTGATCAGCGGCCGGTTCGCGCGGATCTCGTCGCGGAACAGGTTGAAGGCCGGGTTGGTGTGCATCGTGACGTCGAGCGAGCTGGAGGACAGATTCTCCATCACCGTCACGACGTCGCCAACCCGCGCATACGGCAGCCCGTTCGGGTTCGAGAGCGTGCCGAGGCCGAGTTCGGTCGCGAGCCGCACCTGGTCGTAGGTGTAGCGGTAGAAGTTGAGCACCATCTCGACGCTCGCCGCGACGCACCAGACGTTCGTCCGCTGCCCGCGCAGCTCGTAGCAGGGGACGTGGTCGGTGTTGCGCGTCGAGTAGTGGAGCTCGCGCGTGTCGAACAGGCGAATCGCGAAGTCGCGGACGCGGAGCGTGTCGAGGGCGACGAGCCGCGGGTCGATCCGCCGGAGCTGCGGCACTGCCCACAGGCCGAGGCGTTTCTTGAAGTTGCGCGCGCGCGCACGTCGAACCTCCTGCGGCAGCTCGTCGAGGAAGCTCCAGCGTTCGAAGTTCTCCGGCTCGAGCGGCTTGCGGTCGCGTTTCGTCGCCGGCGGGACTTCGGTCCAGGTGCCGAGCTCGAGCATCAGCGTCTCCTGCTCGTCGCGCAGGAACTGGAGCGCGATCTTCGGATAGCTGAAGGCGACGAAGCGGATCCGGTCGTACTTGAGCCCGCGGCGGCCCTTGCGCGCGGCGCGCTTCCCTTCCTCGACGAGCGCCTTCTCGTCCCAGTCGAGGCCCATTGCCGTCGCGAGCAGCGGCTCGCCGAACGCTTCGTGCACGGCGACGTCGACGTACCCGGCGTTCGCGCCGCGGGCGAGCGGTAGGCGGTGATAGAGGGGCGTCCCGTTGAGGTCGTGGATCGGGGTCCCGCCGGGACGGATCCGGACCTTCTCGTACTCCTCGCCGAGCACTTCGGCGGCGCGCAGGGCGTTGAGCTCGAAGCCGGCGATTCTCTGAACGAAATCGCGTGCGATCGACATGGTGCTTCTCCTCGATGTGGATGTCGTCCAGGATAGGAGCAGATGGCGGATCGCGGGTCAGTCTCCCGGCTTGGTCCGTTGGCTAGTCCGTCGGGTGGGGGCGCGACCGGTGTAACGTCCGGACTTCTCCCCCCGCGCGATATCGCCCAGTGAACTTCGTCTCCCGCGGACCGTGCGACGTCGGCGTCCTGCTGCAGGCGCCGGCCGCGCCGGTCCCGTGCGCAGCGGCGGCGCGGACGCGCACGCTCGCCGCGACGGTGCTCGGCTCGAGCCTCGCGTTCATCGACGGCTCCGTCGTGAACGTCGCGCTGCCCGCGATCCAGGGCGACCTGGCGGCCGGCGCGGCCGCGACGCAGTGGGTGATGAACGCGTACCTCGTCCTGCTCGGCGCGCTGGTACTGATCGGCGGGGCGAGCGCGGACCGGTTCGGGCGCCGGCGCGTGTTCGTCGCCGGCGTAGTCGTGTTCACCGCCGCGTCGATCCTCTGCGGGCTGGCGTCGGGAACCTCCGCCCTGGTCGCTGCGCGCGCGGTGCAGGGCGCCGGCGCCGCCCTGCTCGTTCCGGCGAGCCTCGCGCTGCTCGGTGCGACGTTCCCGGAGGGCGAGCGGGCGCGCGCGATCGGGGCGTGGGCAGGCTACGGCGCGCTCGCGATGGCGGTCGGTCCGATGCTCGGCGGGTTTCTGACCGATCACGTGTCGTGGCGCGCGATCTTCTATCTGAACGTCCCGCTCGCCGTCGCGGCGGTGTGGCTGGCGTTGAGCGGTGCGCCCGACAGCCGAAGCACGCACCCGCCGGGTCTCGACTGGCTCGGAGCCGGCCTGGCGGCGGCGGGACTCGCCGGCTTGACCTGGGGACTCACGGCGGCTGCCGAACGCGGACTCCGGTCGCCGATCGTCGCTGCGGCGCTCGTCGGCGGGGCAGTCACGCTCGCGGCGTTCGTTGCGGTCGAGGCGCGCGGGCGATCGCCGATGCTCCCGCTCGCGCTGTTCCGGTCGCGAGCGTTCACCGGAGCGAACCTCGTCACCCTGCTGCTCTACTTCGCGCTGTCGGGAGTGCTGTTCTTCCTGCCGTTCGAGCTGATCCGCGGCCGCGGCTATTCGGCGACCGCCGCCGGCGCGGCGCTGCTGCCGTTTCCAATCGTGATGGGGTTGCTGTCGGCGCGCGCAGGTGCGCTCGCGGATCGATACGGCGCGAGGTTGCCGCTGACGCTCGGCCCGCTCGTCGCCTCCGCCGGATTCCTACTACTGGCGGTCCCGCTGCCCGGGGCGAGCTACTGGACGTCCCTTTTGCCAGCGCTGCTCGTGCTCGCCACCGGCATGACCATCACCGTCGCACCGCTGACGACGGCGGTGATGGGCGCGGTCGGGAGCGACTATGCGGGGACCGCGTCCGGCGTGAACAACGCTGTCGCACGGGTAGCGGGGGTGTTTGCCATCGCGGTGCTCAGCCTAGTGTTCATCGCGGTGTACGACGGCGCGCTGCGTGAAGCGGCGGGCAGGCTGAGTGTATCGGGGGCGCTGCCAGTGGAGTTGCTGGATGCACTGTCGGGCTCGCGGCTGCCGACGGGGGCGCTCGGAGAGGCGGGGCGCGCGGCGCTCTTCGGCGCGTTCCAGGCGGTCGCGCTGGTAGGCGCGGGGTGTGCGGCGGTCAGCGGGGTGCTTGCGTGGAGAATG
>Ga0335084_10008685_pt1 | contig 10130 bp, 5 predicted proteins | sample Lox_Sample_44_FD_206721 | JGI IMG/M metagenome (GOLD analysis project Ga0335084, IMG submission 206721) | Soil microbial communities from Loxahatchee National Wildlife Refuge, Florida, United States - Lox_Sample_4.4 | ecosystem: Environmental > Terrestrial > Soil > Wetlands | place: USA: Florida... | reverse complement strand
TGTGACGAGCAGCGGGCCGATCACCAGCGCCTTGGGGATCGTGCGTCCCGGGTCGCGCGTCTCGCCGGCCGTGTAGGTGACCATGTGCCATCCGCCGAAGGCGAACAGAGCCGCGCTCACGGCCAGCACGAATTCCCGGAACGTCACGGCTGAGGCCGGCGTCTCTGAGGCAGCCTGCGCAGGCGAACCCCACACCGCGACCATCAATAACAACACGGCGATGACGGCAATTTTCGACACTGTCACCGCCGTTTGAACGGTGCTTCCCTGCCGGACGCCAAGGTAGTTCAGCAAGGAAAACGACGCGATGGCTGAAATCGCCACGAGGCGAATGCCAGCGTCTCCCAACGGTACGAACACGCCGACATAGCGCGCAAGAATCACCGAGCTCGCCGCGACAATCCCGGAGTGCGCGCTCCAAAACATCGCCCATCCCCACAGAAACCCGCAGGCCGGCGACAGCGATTCCTTCAAAAACACGTACACACCGCCCGTACGCGGAAAGGCGGAGGAGAGTTCGGCGCAGACCAGCGCTCCGAACAGGCTGAGAATCCCCGCCGACAGCCACACCGCCAACACTCCGGCGATACTGGGAACGTGTCGATTTATTTCTGACGGCTGCACGAAAATCGACGCGCCAATTATGATGCCCACCACCATGGCGCACGCTTGCAGGAGCCCAATCGGACGGTCGAGTGCGGGCTCGCTCATTTGATCGTGAGGTGGAAATCGAGCGCCACGTCGAGGGCGTCGCTCGTGACGCGCATGTCGGTGATGCGGAACTCATGCAGCTCGCGCGGATAGCCCGGCAAAGCCGCGGGATCTTCCATCGCGCGGCGGGCGAGTTCCGCGAGCGGGTATTTGAAATCGCGGCTGAGGCTCCCCGCCATGGCCGAGCAGACACGGCGGGCGAAGAAGCCGTCGCTGTTATCCGCCGTCACTACCACGTCCCGCAGCACGATGTTTCCGTCCTTAAACTGCGGAACAGCCGCGATTGTAAGGTCGAGCGCTCCGCCCATCGCGGCGACGCATTGGCCGAATAGGTTGATCGACGATCGACCGGTGAAACGGGCCCTGATCCGAAGTTTGCCATCGACTCCGTGGATGTGAGGATTGTCCAGATAGGCGAAATTGCACTTGCTGGATGCATTCCCACGCACGTAGTGCCGTCCATCGGCCGTAAACATCTGTTGCGAGAGAATGCGTTCGAGTGCGCCGAATTGGACGTGTAGGTCGACCGCACGCGCGGGCAAAACCAGTAACGCCAGCAGGAGCAGCCTCATGAGTACGGGAACCAGCAAGGGTCGATAGCCGTTGTCGCCCCGTTCGCCTCGCGGACGCGCTCGATCAATCGGCCGCGAAGCTGCTCGGCGATCTTCTGGTACGGCGCGCGCCCCGCGAGGTTCACGTGCTGGTAAGGGTCGGCGTACAAGTCGTACAACATGTACTCCACGTATCGGTCCGCCTGCCCCGTGTCCTTCCAGCCAGGCTGCTTGGGCGCGGCTACGGCATACGTGTATTGCGGCGTGCGCAAGCCGCGACCGGTGACATACTCAGACAATTCGAAGTACACTTCATTGCGCCAACCCTCTCGGCGGCCATCGAGCAGCGGCAACAGACTGCGGCCCTGCATCGGCGGGGGCACAGCGAGGCCTACGGCGTCGATTAGTGTGGGCGCGAGATCAACCTGGCTCACCAGTTCCGGAACCCGCAGCCCGCGGTTGAATCCCGGCCCTTCGAGAATCAGCGGGATGTGAATCGAGCTTTCGTGCGGACTGCGCTTATACTCCGCGTTGCGCGTGCGGAAGTGGCAGGCGTGGTCACTCGAGAACGCCAGGATGGTATTCCGCCCGTGCCCCGTTTCGTCCAGCGCACGGCGGATCTCGCCGACGGTTTCGTCCATCTTCGCGACACAGGCGAAGTAGTCGGACAACTGGCTGGGCCACGATCCCGGCAGCGGGCGCAGGTCGGGTGGTACGAACGGGTTGGGGTAGCGCTTCGCAAATTCCTTCGGAGGATCGTAGGTATCGCTGTCGTTCTGGTGGTGCACTTCGAGGTACGAAACTACCAGCAAAAACGGCGACGTCGCCGAGCGCAGAAGCCGGCGCGCGCGATCGGTCAGGAAGTCGGCGCGGTACTGGCCGGAGAAATGGATCGTCTTGCCGTCGTTGTCGAACAGGTCGCCCTCGTAGGCGTGCGATGTCCATTCCAGTTCGTCGGAGGCTTCCCACAGCCCGGTGAAGCCGCCGCGCAGGTTCGGAGGTACTGGCGTCCGGATGCCACCTGCCAGGTGCCACTTTCCGATGTAATTGGCGGAATAGCCGGCTTGCGTAAGCGTCGTGGCGAGTGTAGTCGCGTTCTGTGGAAGCGCGATCCCGTTGCGCCAAACGCCGTGTCGCGTAGGATATTGGCCCGTGAAAATGCTGCCGCGCGCGGGTGCGCACACCGGGTTGCTCGCGAATGCGGATTCGAAGATCACGCCGCGCGATGCCATGCGGTCGAGATTGGGCGTGAGGTTCATCGGATTGAGCCCCATGGCGCCGATGCAATCCCAGCGGAACTGGTCGGAGATGATCAGGACGATATTGGGTCGCTCGGCGGGCGGGGGAGTCTGCGCGGACAGAGACGCGGCGGCCGTGGCGGAAGCCGCGGCCAACCAATCGCGGCGCGAGGGACTGCGGGACGGCATGTCCCTACTAGTCTACGTAAACCACCGCCGCCGATGGACCTGATGTCACGCTGCTCGCGCCGCCGATGCGAACCGTCACGGGCAGTGCGTCACCCTTCCAATGATTCCCAGGGACGCGGGCGTGGATCTCGTACAGACCGATCATGCCTGGTGTTAGTCCGCTCCAATCCACAATCACCGCCGTGTTGGCAATGGTGATCGGTCCGAAATTCAACTGCACCGGCGCAGTCACTGCCAGCGGGTTGGAAGGCGAGGGCTGTCCGGTCGTCACCCGGCCTCCGCTTGTCACTCCCATGCCGGTCAGGTACAAAACCAGCGGTTCGTCACGCGAAGCAGGATGCGCTTTATCCACGCGCGGGCCGTTCTTGTGAAAGATCATCGGCCCTTGCGAATCGAGAAAGATCGCGGGGGCGTACCTCGCGACAGTCACGTTAGCGGCGCCAGACGCCGCCTGGCCCGCGATCGACCGAACCACCAGCGGATACCGGCCTACGGCCAGCGTAAACGGCAGTTGCGCGTTGATTTGGCCCGCCGACGTCGCCAGCAACGGGAGCGGAGCGTTGTTCAGAGTCACACAGACGCCGCCGAGGAGAGTAGGCAGCGGCGTGGTGCTGTACGCCGCGTCGGCCGCCAGGCTTCGGCCAACGATCGAAATCAACCCACCCGGCGCAACACCACTTGAAAAGTTAGCCGTATTCACCACCGGGTTGTTCGACAACTGCGGCACGTTCTGCGCCGGCGTGGGGTTCAGCGGCACAACGCTGAGGCCCGACACAGTAAGCACATATGCGTTTGATACCGAAGAATCCACAGCCATGGCTCGCCCCACCACGTTAGCCCGCGCCGTACCGAGCGCGGCGACGAGCGGGCTCTCGAGCGAATTGGAAGATGCGGTCGTGCGCTGCGTAGTCACGTCTACTAGCTCGACCAGCCCGGGATCGGTGGGCACGGCGTTGGCATTGGCGCGCGGCGGGGTGGAAAATCTGGCGAACATCTGGGCGCCCACCGTCGCCACCGCTGCTACCGGGCGAACAGATGTTGGACCGCCGGGCGTTGGCAAGCCGCCGCCGCCGACCGGTCCCGTTCCAGCCGAGCCGATCGGCGTGAGCGCGATATTCAGAATCTGGTCGTTCACCAGAAAATACTGGCCGCCGGGTCCGGCCGCCACGGGCCCGTAATAGCCGGTGATCGGAGGCGAAATCACCGTTCGCGCGCTGACGAAGTCGTCCACGTTGGCATCGTACAAATACGCCGTGCCGTTGCCGGACAGCAGCAGCATGTAGGCGCCTTCCGGCGTCGAGACCATGGACTGCGGTCCCGGAATGCTCCTCAGCGTTCCGAAAACATTGGTGTTCAGCGTGCGCGGTACGAGCGTGTCGCCCACAATCTTCCACAGGGTGCCATCGGACATCAGCACCTGCGGACCGCGCTGCGTCGAAGCGATGAGTTGCGGCGTGATCAGCGCGAACGCCGCACCGAAAGGAACAGGCGGATAATTGACGCGCCCGGTCACCACGCCCTTGTTCAGATCGACGATGCTGATACTCTCCCCGCCCGCGTTCGCTACATACAGCGTGCTCGAATCCGATCCGTACGACATAGTCCGCGGCAATTGGCCCACACTGATCGGCGTAAGAAACTGCCGCCGCTGCATATCGAAAATCTCGATCCGGTTCAAAGCGGGATTCGCGATGTACAGCCGCTGGCGGCCAGGATCGGCGAGCATGTCGGTCAGCCCCGTGGTAGTCGCGCCGATATCCACCGGGAAAACCGACCCGCGCGCTTCCGCGTTGCGGTAATTCTGGAACACGCGAACGTTGGGGATGATGTTGACTGCTTCGTTGGACTGGATCAGCACCTGATCTGGATTTACGGTGCCCGGTCCTCGAGCCGCCGCGGCGGCGCTGAACTGGGCGGTAACGTCGCCGCCGTACGGACGCGCGGTCACCCGCACGGTGGCGGATGTCGCAGCTGTGGTCAGCACCTGCGCCGTAGCCGTTAGGGTGCGGGCCCCGGCGTTGCGCACCGGAATGACAGCCGAATTCTGCGCGGCAGTGACGCCGCACTGGTCAGACGCCAGCAGGGCCACATTAGAATCCGGATAGCCTATGGGGTTCTGCTGCAGCGCGCCGATCGGGATCACCATAAAGCCGGATTGAGAAATGGCGTAGATAGTGGAGCTGTCAGACGTGATGGCAATTTTGGCTGTCACGTTTTCCGGTAATTGCACGCCCACTTGGATCAGCATATTGTCGGGAGAGTTGATCAGTAGTTGCGCGGTGTTCGCGCGCGCCGCTGGATTCTGCACGGGAACGATGTTGTACGCCGTGATCAGCGCCGTGCCGGCGGGCGTCTGTGCGTACACCGCGCCACCTTGGGATGTCTGAACGTTGAAGTTAGCGCCTGCGGGAAACACGTGCGGGGAGTTCACCGCGTTCTGCTGGGCCATTACCAGCATCGAGGAAGTCTCAAAGAGCATCGGCCCGGAAAGAAAACGCGACCCGTCGGGTGCGACCGCCAATACCGGCGAGATCACCGGCACGTTTCGCGATCCCAGCACAACCGACGAAGCGGCATCGAAGGTGAACACCGTGCGAGTGTTATTCGCCAGTTCGTGCACACCAACAATCAGCCGGGCGTCCCGCGAGGGTTGCAGGCGGGCGTGGCTGGCCAACGCCATTACTCCGTTAGGAGGCGGCAACTGCGGCGCGGATGGCGCCTGGGGCGTGATGGTCACACTCTGCAGCGCGTGCGATGCATCGGCCGCGGGATCGTAACTGATCAGTACATTCTGCCCGTTGCCCGCGCCGATGGTAGAGATCAGGACCTTCTCGTTGAAGCCCACCGCGACGGCCTCCGGACTCGCCGCAAGCGCGACCGAGCGGGTAGAGAAATTTGAACTGTTCAGGTCGATAATGTCGAGAGCCGATGCGCCGTAACACGCCACATAAAGGTAACGGCCGGAACGCGAGAGCGCGATCGAAAGCGGCGTGGCATCGGTGCGGACGGTATTACTCAGGCGGGGTGGGTTGGTCGTAGTCGAATAAACTTCCACCTGGTTCGAAGCGGTGTTGACGATATAAAGGCGGCGGCGCGCTTCGTCGATGGCGAGATCGGCGAGCGGTTGAGCGTGAGCGACGACGGTTCCGAACGTAGCACCAAGGGAGGGAAGGCAGCCAACAGCCAGAAATACAAGGGCCCGAATAAACGGCATTGGTAGTTAAAATATAACCCATAGCGCAAAATTGTGTTGCGGCTGCCACAGAGCGTGTAGACGAATGATTCGTACGCCGGAGAAGCCATTTTGGGGAACGTTTCCCTTGTGTTGCGCGCCCTGGCTGGTACAATTGCTGTTGACCGAGCGTTAGTCGAAAGACCGGTATCGCCACAACAAACAACAACGGGAGGGAAGATTTCCATGGTCTATTTGGTTGAACGGGATCTGCCCGGCATTTCCCTGGAGCAACTGGCGGCTGCACAAAAACGAGCCATTCAAATGGGCAAGGAACTGACTGCCCAGGGCCGTCAAGTGCGCTACATCCGTTCGACGTTCGTACCCGGCGAGAGCAAGTGCATGTGCCTGTTCGAGGCCCCGAATCCGGAGAATGTCCGAGAAGCAAACGTGAAAGCCGAGATTCCGTTTACCCGCATCGTCGCAGCCGAAGACCTCACGCCGGACGGTCACTAGCCTCGATCTAAGCCCGCTGCCCGTCCAGCGCCTCGCGGATTGTGGTCGCGATCAACTCCATCGACAATGGTTTCGGTAAAAAGCACTGGTTCGGGAGATCCAACTCCGTAGTGGCCGCGTTATGCCCCGCGTAGCCGGAAATGAAAATCACCTTCAGCTCCGGATTCGCGCGTTGCAACTCCGCCGCCAGTTCCCGGCCTCCCATCCGCGGCATCATGAAATCGCTCAGCAGGACGTGAATTTTCCCAGGGTACGACTGGGCGATCTCCAGCGCTGCGGCGCCGTCGTGGGCTGTCAGCACGCGGTAACCAAGCCGCTTCAGATATCCGGAAAGCATGGTTCGGACGCCTAGCTCATCCTCGGCAAAGAGAATGGTCTCGTTTCCGTGAGGCAGCACGTTTTGTCCCGTGGCTGACGGCTGCCACGCGGGCTCCTGGGCGGGCACGCTCGGCAGATAGATATGAAAGGTGGACCCGGCGCCGCGCTGGCTCTCCACACGGATATGCCCGCCGCTCTGCTGCACAATGCCGTACACCATGGCCAAGCCCAGCCCGGTTCCCTTCCCGAGCTTCTTCGTCGTGAAGAAGGGTTCGAAGATGCGCGCCTGCGTTTGAGGGTCCATGCCCTCGCCCGTATCGGTCACGCTGATCCGTATGTATTCGCCGTGCGGAACGCCCAGTTCTTCGGCGCTCGCCTCCGGACTGATCAGGACATTCGTCGTGGTGATCGTCAACCGGCCTCCACGCGGCATGGCGTCCTGCGCGTTCACGGCCAGGTTCATGAGCACCTGCTCCATCTGGTTCGGATCGGCCTTCACGTAACCCAGATTCTGTCCCGGCGCGAACGTCAGCTCCACGTTTTCCTTGATCAGGCGGGCGAGCATTCCCGTCTGCTGCCGGATCACTTGGTTGATGTTCAGTACTTTGCTTTGAAGCACCTGGCGGCGGCTGAATGCCAGCAACTGCTTGGTGAGCGCCGCGGCGCGGTCAGTGGCATGTTTGACTTCCGTCAGCCGCTCGACCACGTCATCGCTCAGTCCTTCGGACATCAACATCTCCACATGGCCGCCGATCACGGTCAACAGGTTGTTGAAGTCGTGCGCGACTCCTCCGGCGAGTTGCCCCACCACCTGCATCTTCTGCGCCTGCCAGAGCTGTTCCTGGAGCTGTTTCTTGTCCGTTACGTTGTCGGCCATCACATCCAGATGAGAAATCTGGCCATCCTGGTTCCGGATCGCGCGCCCGCTCACCCGGACTTGAATCACGCGGCCGTCGCGGTGCAGCCATCCGCTCTCCATGCCGTGAATGTCGCTTACCCCGCGCTGTACAGCCTTCAGAAAAGCGTCATAGTTGGCGGCGGTATCGAAGATGAAAGGCAGATCCCGCACCAGCAGGTCGGCTTCGGACGCCGCGTCGTAGCCCAGCATGTCGAGCATGGCGCGATTCACCTGCAGAAGCTGGCCTGTGGCCGTGCAGCGGCAAATCGCATAGGGCGCCTCGTCCATGAGCGACCGATAGCTGTGTTCGGAAATTCTGAGGGCGTCTTCAGCCACCGTCCGCTCCGTATGATCCAGCGCCCAGCCGATCACACCTGAGATTTCGCCATTACTTCCCACGATAGGGTGAAAATGGCCTTCGACATCGCGGCCGTCCAGTTCGAACATCAAAGAGCACCGCTCGCCACGCAATGCGGCGGCGTGCGCGTCCTCAATCTTCGTCGCCGGCCCGGGATGATTGAACAGATGGGCGATCGGCCGCCCAACGAAATCGTGGGCGTCCAGCGTGTTGGCAAGCGGCCCGCCGGCCCGCACGAACACGAAATGCAGTTCCCGATCGGTCTCCCATAACAGGCCCGGTATCGTTGTGAGCAGCGAAAATAGAGAGGTCAGCGACGGCGTACCGGATGGCTCCGAGTAGACCCGGTCCGGCCAGGGTTCCGCGCTGTCGAACGAGTGCGTTTCGACCGAATGCATGTTCCCCACCACTTATATCTGCCCGGAGTGACAGCGAAAATAGTATCTTCTCAGGTTTCTGCCACTTTGAGACGTTAAATCCTCGCTACCCCCGGTACCATGTGGGGCATCAGCTCTACCCGCCCCGGTGGGACGCGCGGTACTCATACGGAGGGATTGCGGGCCGAAAAAAGGCGAATGGATAGTGTTATCCCGGATGGAACACCAGTTCTTGGCGCCGAAAATCGGACGTATACCGCAACCCCCCGTGCGACCTCCCCAGGCGCCGCGCTCGCTGGGGGCTTCTGCCGGCGCGATTGCCGCACTCCGCTGCGCCTCTGGCACATTCCACTGACATTTCGGATAATAAGGTTTCCTAAATCGCCAGTTTGTATTGACGGGAGGCTCTGATGCGAAATATCGGGAGTTGGTTGTGGATATTGGGCTGCGCGAGCCTGTCAACGCCCGCGTACTCACAGGCCGGCGGCCAGCCGGAACCCGCCAAGCTCGTCCGGCTGATTGCAGTGGCCGCGGATAGCCAAAAGCAAGGCGGAGCCGAACTCACTGCCGACGACTTTCATATCACCGACGATGGCAAGCCCCAAAAGGTCATCCTGCTGCGAGGTCCGGCCGCCAAAGCAGCCGTAACCGCCGGCCAGGGCGAATTCTCGAACCGCCCCGCACCAGCGCCCCACACTACCGTCATCCTGTTCGACTTCCTGAATACCAACGACCGCGCCATCCGGCTCGACGCCGCCAGGAAGATCGGCCAATCGCTAAAGCAGCTCACCACCCCCGAGTCCGTATTTCTCTACCTGCTGGCGCTTGACGGAAAACTGGTTCCAGTCCACCCGTTTCCCACTGAACCGGGCGCCGCCGCCGACAAGAACTGGATACAGGACATCGACGCCGAACTCAGCAAAGCCGTAAAGGCCAACAGTGGAACCCGGCCGACCGGAATCAATGACGAGGAGTTCACGAAGCGCACATATGTCGCACTGGAAACGATGGCCAATCAACTGGCCGCTTATCCGGGCCGCCGCGACATCCTCTGGGTGACAACCCGTATCCAATACACTTATCCGCTAAAACCCTGCCCTGCCGACTGGATTGATTGCGGATTGTATGTCCCCCACCTGGCCGTCACGCTCGAACGCTCCGGCGTCGCGGTGAATCTGTTGTCGTACGCGAGCGGGAAACCCGACATAACGCGCGACATGGGCGAAATGGCTGGCCTGACCGGCGGCCGGACCTTCTTCGGTGACGACATTGTCAGCGTCATAAAAGGCGCCCGGAGCCAGGATGCCGACGTATACACGCTGGCGTATGAGCCGCCCCGCGAGGGTTGGGACAACAAGTTCCACCGGGTGAAGATCACCTCCGATCGCAAAAGCCTCACGATTCAAGGGAAGACGCGATACTATGCTTTGCCCGACCAGCGCGTGGCAGCCCAGCGGGAAAGGGAAAGTCTCCTGGCCGCGTTTAACAGCCCGGCAGACATGTACGAGGTCGGATTGCGAGCAAAAGTCACGCCCGCAGGCGCTAAGGCGCGTGTAGAGGTCCATATCGACCCCGCCGACCTGCTGCTTCACGAGCACGGCGGCGACTTCTCCGGTCAACTCATGCTGCTGTTCTCAGCACGCACCGACAAAGCCCCGCAAGGCGAGCCCGCGGTCGTCCCCATGGAACTGAAGTTGACGCGCGACCAGCGGGACCAAGTCATGAAGGAAGGCATCTCGATCGCTCAGGAGATTCCAGTCGACGGAGCCACTCAGAAGGTGCGGATCATCCTTTTGGATCGC
>Ga0335084_10008684_pt1 | contig 10130 bp, 8 predicted proteins | sample Lox_Sample_44_FD_206721 | JGI IMG/M metagenome (GOLD analysis project Ga0335084, IMG submission 206721) | Soil microbial communities from Loxahatchee National Wildlife Refuge, Florida, United States - Lox_Sample_4.4 | ecosystem: Environmental > Terrestrial > Soil > Wetlands | place: USA: Florida... | reverse complement strand
GTTGGACGCGTTGATGCGCGCCGTGCTCGGGCAGGGGTGCCACGCGTTCACGGTGGTGTCGAACTGCATGCCCGGGTCGCCGCAGAACCAGGCCGCCTCGGTCATCGCCTTCATGACGTCGCGGGCGTGGACCTTCTCGAGCACCGAGCCGTCGGTGCGGGCGGTGAGGTCCCAGGTCCGGTCCTCGACGACCGCGCGCATGAAGGCGTCGGTGACGCGGATGGAGTGGTTGGCGTTCTGGAAGAACACCGAGTCGTAGGCGCCACCGCGGACGTTGAAGCCGCCGTCGTAGCCGGCGTCGATGAGCGCCCAGGCCTTCTTCTCCTCGTCGGCCTTGCAGGTCGCGAACTCGAGCACGTCCGGGTGGTCGGCGTCGAGGATCACCATCTTGGCGGCGCGGCGGGTCTTGCCGCCGGACTTGATGACGCCGGCGAAGGCGTCGAAGCCGCGCATGAAGGAGACCGGTCCGGAGGCCTCGCCACCGCCCGAGAGGCGCTCCTTCGACGAGCGGATCCGCGAGAGGTTGGAGCCCGTGCCCGAGCCGTACTTGAAGAGCATTCCCTCCGTGTGGGCGAGCTTCAGGATCGAGTCCATCGAGTCGTCCACGGAGTTGATGAAGCACGCCGAGCACTGCGGGTGCTCCTCCACGCCGACGTTGAACCACACCGGCGAGTTGAAGCTCATCTTCTGCTTGTAGACGAGGTGGGCGAGCTCGGCCTCGAAGGAATGGGCGTCCTCCTCGGTGGCGAAGTAGCCGTCCTTGCGGCCCCAGCCGGCGACGGTCCGCACGACCCGGCCGACGAGCTGGCGCACCGAGCGCTCGCGGGCGGGGGAACCGAGCGAGCCGCGGAAGTACTTCGAGGCGACGACGTTGGTCGCCAGCATCGACCAGCTCTTGGGAACCTCGACGTCCTTCTGCTCGAAGATGACGTTCCCGCCCTCGCCGCTGATCGAGGCGGTGCGGGTCTCCCACACCATCTCGTCGGCGGGATCGACGCCGCGGGTGGTGAAGTACCGGCCGATGGTCAACCCATGCCGGGCCAGCTTCCGCATCGACCTTGCCTGCGACTTCGCACGCTGCCCCGAGACCTCGCGCTCCATCATCGCCGTGCGTCCTCCCCTGGGGAATCCGTGACCCCAGGCAAAAGCGTTCCCGTTCGGCCGCGCGCGCTGGCACGCGGCCGTGAAGAAGAAGAAAGGCCTCCGGCCGGCCTTCGGTCAGTGAGCCGGAGTTCTACTTCGTGAGGCTGACATCCAGAGGGAGTTGCCCTGCGCGCTCCGCGACACCGCCATACCCGCCTCCGCCCCCGCGTCCCCGCTCTCGCTCGCGGTTCCGGGCGCAGGGGCGAACTCTATGCCGCAACAGGTACGTGTCAAGGACACGTATGGCACAATATGTTGTGGTCACGTATATCGGCCGAAGTTGCCGGAGTTTGGAGGTCCGATCCCTGATGGGCCGCCCCCGGAGGCCTCGATCGCGCCTCCAGGCGTCCGAGAACCGGTCTCGCCGCGCTCGACGCGATCGCGCCCCGCGCCCCGCGTCGCTCGCTCCGCGCCTGCCTCGAGCGCGCGGGGGCCGGGCCGTGGCTACCCCCGGCGACGCGTGCTAAAAGCCGCGTTCTCCATGGCCGAGGCGAACGCGCACATCCGCAACTTCTCCATCATCGCGCACATCGACCACGGCAAGTCCACGCTCGCGGATCGCCTGCTCGAGCGCACCGGCACGGTGACGGCCCGCGACGCCCACGCGCAGTTCCTCGACAACATGGAGCTCGAGCGCGAGCGCGGCATCACCATCAAGGCCCAGACCGTGCGCATGAGCTACCGCGCGCGCGACGGCAAGGAGTACGAGCTCAACCTCATCGACACGCCCGGCCACGTGGACTTCGCCTACGAGGTCTCTCGCTCGCTCGCCGCCTGCGAGGGCGCGGTTCTCGTCGTGGACGCCACCCAGGGCGTGGAGGCCCAGACGCTCGCCAACGTCTACCAGGCGATCGACCACGACCTCGAGATCGTCCCGGTCATCAACAAGGTGGACCTGCCCTCGGCCGACGTGCCCGGCGTCCGCAAGGAGATCGAGGACGTCATCGGCCTCGACGCCTCCGAGGCCGTTCCCGCCTCCGCGAAGGAGGGCATCGGCATCGAGGAGATCCTGGAGCAGATCGTGCGTCGGGTCCCGCCGCCGGGCGGCGATCCCGCCGGGACGCTGAAGGCCATCATATTCGACTCGTGGTACGACTCGTACCGCGGGGTGGTCATGCTGGTGCGCGTGTTCGAGGGGACCCTCCGGCCGAGGCAGCGCATCCTGCTCTGGTCCAACAGGAAGCGGTTCGAGGTCCAGGAGCTGGGCGTCTTCGCACCCTTCGCCACCCCGGTGGAGTCGCTGCAGGCCGGCGAGGTGGGCGTCGTCGTCGCGAACGTGAAGGACGTCCACGACGCGAAGGTGGGCGACACCGTCACCGACGCGGACCAGCCCACCACCGATCCCTTCCCGGGCTTCAAGGTCGTGAAGCCGATGGTCTTCAGCGGCGTCTTCCCGATCGACCCCAAGGAGTACGAGCAGCTCCGCGACGCGCTGGAGAAGCTTCGCCTCAACGACTCGGCCTTCACCTGGGAGCCGGAGACGTCCCAGGCGCTCGGCTTCGGCTTCCGCTGCGGCTACCTCGGCCTCCTGCACATGGAGATCGTGCAGGAGCGCCTCGAGCGCGAGTACGACCTCTCGCTCATCACCACCGCGCCCTCGGTCGTCTACCGGGTCACCGACACGCTGGGGAAGGTGGAGGAGATCGACAACCCGGCGAAGCTCCCGGCGGTCCAGAAGATCACGAAGCTGGAGGAGCCGATCCTCACCTGCCACGTCCACGCCCGCACCGAGGACGTCGGCGCGATCCTCCAGCTCTGCCAGGACCGGCGCGGCGTCCAGAAGGACATGCGCTACCTCGGCACGAAGCGCGTGCAGATCACCTACGCCATCCCGATGGCCGAGGTGGTCTTCGACTTCTTCGACCGGCTGAAGAGCGTCTCGCGCGGCTACGCCTCGCTCGACTACGAGCTCAAGGGGTACGAGGAGGCCGAGCTCGTGAAGCTCGACATCCTCATCAACGGCGATCCGGTGGACGCGCTCTCGGTCATCGTCCACCGCGAGCGCGCCTACCAGCGCGGCCGCGAGCTCTGCCAGCGCCTGCGCGAGGTCATTCCCAAGCAGATGTACGAGGTGGCCATCCAGGCCGCCATCGGCGCCAAGGTGATCGCCCGCGAGACCGTGAAGGCCTACCGCAAGGACGTGCTCGCGAAGTGCTACGGCGGCGACATCAGCCGCAAGCGGAAGCTTCTCGAGAAGCAGAAGGAGGGCAAGAAGCGCATGAAGCAGGTCGGCGCGGTGGAGATCCCCCAGGAGGCCTTCCTGGCGGTGCTCAAGGTGGAGGAGTGACCGCCCCTTGACCGCGGCCGACCCCGCGAGACGCCTGGAGCGCGCCCGGCGCGACGCCCACCGCTTCGCGCGCATCGCGCGGCGAACGGCGCGGAAGCACAGGAAGTCGCTCGGCGACGTCCGGGGCGTGGTGGACTCCGCGGCGGACGAGGTGGACGCTGCGGCGCGCGACGGGGACGCGGAGAAGCTCTCCCAGGCGCTCGGCGCGCTCGACGCGCTGTGGGACGAGCACCTCGAGCCGCGCCTGAAGCCGATCTGGCGCGAGTACCTCGAGTCGGTGGTGGTGGCGGTGGTCCTGGCCCTGGCGCTGCGCGGCCTCGTCCTCGAGCCGTTCCGCATCCCGTCCGGGTCGATGGTCCCCACGCTGCTCGTGGGCGACCACATCTTCGTCTCGAAGATGGCCTACGGGGTGCGCGTGCCGTTCACACGCTGGCGGCCGTTCCCCGGGGGTCAGCCTCGCCGCGGGGACGTCATCGTCTTCGAGAACCCGAACGACGACACGGACTACGTGAAGCGGGTGGTGGGGGTGCCGGGCGACGTGGTCGAGCTCCGCGAGCAGCAGCTCCTCGTGAACGGTGTGCCCCAGCCGCGCGCGCCGACCGGCGAGCTCGCCTACGATGAGCGGACCGAGACGGGCGACCGCGGCTTCCACGACACCTGCCGGCGCTACCGCGAGGCGCTGGCCCGCGGGGGCCTCGTCGCCCCCGAGGGAGACGGCCTGTCCGGCGCCGAGGCCCGCTGGCGCTCGGCCGCCGCCGAGGGTGTTGCGAGCTACGAGGTGCTCCAGTGCCGGCGGGCTCGGCTGGCCGACCGCGAGGGCCCGTTCGAGGTGGTGAAGCCCGGCAACGTCTTCGTGCTCGGCGACAACCGCGACCGGTCCGCCGACAGCCGCGGCCAGGGGGGCTGGCAGGTCCCGTTCGACCACGTGCGCGGAAGGGCCACCGTGATCTTCTGGAGCTGGGGGGAGGGCGGAGTCCTCGGGCCCGGCCGCCGGGGCGTCCGCTTCGATCGGCTTTTCAAACCGATCGAGTAGCGCTAGAACCTCCCCCTCGATGACACGGTCGCCCGCCCCCCCGCGCCACGAGGAGCGCGGGATGAGCTGGGTCTCGTTCCTGCTCCTCGTCGCCCTCGTCGGCGGCGGCTACCTGGGCTGGGTGTGGGTCCCGATCTACTGGGACCACATCGACGTGAAGCAGTCCACCCGCGACTTCATGAACCGGGCGGTGAAGGACCGCGACGACGCGGCGCTCGTGGCCGGGCTGTCGCAGAAGCTCGCCTCGATCCGCAAGGTGCGCTGGGTGGACGAGGCCGGCCAGGCCTGGGAGGCGCCGGCCGTGGACGTGCCGCAGCAGTCGATAACCTGGGAGCGCGACGTCGAGTCGAAGCCGCCGATGCTGCGGGTCTCCTTCTCCTACGAGCGGGTGGTCACGTTTCCCTGGATCGGGAAGACGCGGACCAAGCACTTCGACATCTCCCTAGAGAACGACCTGACCGTGCCGGAATGGGACACGAAGTAGGATGCCCTTGAACGCAGCCGACATCGACCAGGCCGTTCGCCGCCTGGGTGGGGAGATCGCGGACCGCGCCCGGGCCGCGGGCGTGCAACGCGACCTCGCCATCGTGGCGATCCGGCGCGGCGGGGTCCACCTCGGCCAGCGGCTGCGCAGGGCGCTCACCCAGGCCCTGGGCGCCGAGCCGCCCTTCGGTACGCTCGACATCGCGCTCTACCGCGACGACCTCGCCGAGAAGGGCGCCGCGCCCGTCATCGGGCCGACCGACGTGCGCTTCCCGGTGGACGGCAAGACCCTCGTGCTGGTGGACGACGTGCTCTACACCGGGCGCACGGTCCGGGCGGCCCTCGACGAGATCGTGGACTTCGGCCGGCCGCGCCGGGTGTGGCTGGCGGTGCTGGTGGATCGGGGCGGGCGCGAGCTTCCCGTCGCCGCGGATTTCGTGGGGGCCCGGCTCGAGGCGGCGGAGGGGGACGACGTGCAGGTCCGCCTGGTGGAGTCCGGGGCGGCCGAGGACTCGGTGGTGGTCCGGAGGAGGGGAACGTGATCGGCCGGCACAAGCACCTGCTCGGACTGGCCGACCTCTCCCGGGAGGAGATCCTCGAGGTCCTCGACCTCGCCGTCTCCATGAAGGAGGTCCTGCGACGGCCCATCAAGAAGGTGCCTTCGCTGCGCGGCCGCTCGGTGGTGAACCTCTTCTTCGAGTCCTCGACCCGGACCCGCTCGTCGTTCGAGATCGCCGCGAAGGTCCTCTCCGCCGACGCCCTCAACTGGACGGCGAGCGCCTCCTCGGTGACGAAGGGCGAGACCCTCATCGACACGGCGAGGAACCTCGAGGCGATGCGCCCCGACGTGCTCGTGATCCGCCACTCCGCCGGCGGCGCGCCGCGCCTCGTGGCCGACCACGTTTCCTGCGCGGTGGTCTCCGCGGGCGACGGCGCCCACGAGCACCCGAGCCAGGGCCTCCTCGACTGCTTCACGCTGCGTGAGAAGATCGGCACGCTCGAGGGGAAGATCGTCACCATCGTCGGCGACGTCACCCACTCCCGCGTGGCCCGCTCGGACCTGAACGGCATGACCCGGCTGGGCGCCACGGTGCGGCTGTGCGGCCCGCCCACCATGATCCCGCCCGGCGTCGAGGCCCTGGGCGCCACGGTCCACCACGACCTCAGGGAGGCCGTGAGGGGCGCCCACGCCGTGATCATGCTCCGCATCCAGCACGAGCGCATCGGCGACCCGCTCATCCCTGGCACGCGCGAGTACTCGAAGCTGTGGGGCCTCAACGCGCGCAAGGCCGAGGAATGGCTCGACGAGGGCTGCGTCATCCTCCATCCGGGCCCCATCAACCGGGGCGTCGAGCTCGCCCCCGAGGTGGCCGACGGGCCGCGCAGCGTGATCCTCGACCAGGTCGAGAACGGCGTTGCGGTGCGGATGGCCATCCTCTACCTGCTCGCGGGCGGCAACGCGGAAGAGACCAGGGCATGAGCCAGACGCTGTTCATCGAGGGCGGTCGGGTCATCGACCCGGCGAACGGCGTGGACGGCGTGCGCACCGTCGTGGTCCGGGACGGCGTCGTCGCCGAGGTGGCCGAGCGCCTGGAGCGCCCGCGCGACGCGCGGGCCATCGACGCGCGGGGCCGCTGGGTGACGCCGGGGTTCGTGGACCTGCACGTGCACCTGCGCGAGCCGGGGCAGGAGTACAAGGAGACCGTCGAGACCGGCGCCCGCGCTGCGGTGGCCGGCGGGTTCACCGCGGTCTGCGCCATGCCCAACACGAGGCCGGTGAACGACAACGCCTCGGTCACCGAGCTCGTGCTCGCGCGCGCGGCCGCTGCCGGCCTCGCCCGCGTCTACCCGGTGGGCGCCATCTCGAAGGGCTCGGAGGGGCAGGAGCTCGCCGAGTACGGCGAGCTCAGGGCGGCCGGGTGCGTGGCGCTCTCCGACGACGGCCGGCCCGTGGCCTCCTCGGCCCTCATGCGCCGGGCGCTCGAGTACGCCCGCGCGTTCGGCCTGCCGCTCACGGTGCACGAGGAGGACCTCGCGCTCGTCGGGAAGGGCGTCATGCACGAGGGCCCCACCTCGACGCGCCTCGGGCTCGGGGGCATCCCCGCCGCCGCCGAGGACGTGATGGTGCTGCGCGACCTGGCGCTGGCCGAGCTGACGGGCGGCCGGCTCCACCTGGCCCACCTCTCCACCCGCGGCGCGGTCCGCGCGGTCCGCGAGGCGCGAGCCCGCGGCCTCCGGGTCACCGCCGAGGTGACACCCCACCACCTCGCGCTCACCGACGAGGCGGTGGCGGCCTCGGGCTACTCCACCGACTTCAAGATGAACCCACCGCTCCGCTCGGCGGAGGACGCGGCCGCCTGCCTGGCCGGCCTCGCCGACGGCACCCTCGACGCCATCGCCACCGACCACGCCCCGCACTCGCCGGTCGAGAAGGACGTCGAGTTCGACGCCGCCGCGAACGGGATCGTCGGGCTCGAGACCGCGTTTCCAGTCTGCCTGGAGCTCGTCCGGCGCGGCGCCCTCACCGAGCGGCGGCTCGTCGAGGCGCTCACCTGCGGGCCGGCGAGGGCCTTCGGGCTCCCCGGGGGCACGCTCTCCCGCGGGGTGCCGGCGGACGTGGCCGTCCTCGACCCCGGCGCGGCATGGACGGTCGACCCGGAGCGCCTCCGTTCCCGCTCGAAGAACAGCCCCTGGAAGGGGAAGCGGCTCGTCGGGCGGTGCACCATCACCCTCGTGGGCGGGCGCATCGTCCACGAGGAGGCGGCGGCGGCCACATGAGGAAGACGGCGATACTGGCCCTGGCGGACGGCACGACGTTCGAGGGCGTCTCGCTCGGCGCGACCGGCGAGGCCTCGGGCGAGGTGGTGTTCAACACCTCCATGACCGGCTATCAGGAGATCCTCACCGACCCCTCCTACGTCGGGCAGATGGTCTGCATGACCTACCCGGAGCAGGGGAACTACGGCGTGAACGCGGCCGACGACGAGTCGCGGCGTCCGCACGCCACCGGCTTCGTGGCCCGCCACCACGCCGATCGGCCGTCCAGCTTCCGCGCCGAGCGGAGCCTCCACGAGTACCTCGCCGGCCACGGCGTGGTGGGCATCTCCGGCATCGACACCCGGCGGCTCACGAAGCACCTCCGCACGGTGGGCTCGCAGATGGGCGTCATCGCAACGGAGGGGAGCGCCCGTGCGCTCGTGGATCGCGCCCGCGGCCTGCCGGGCATGGAGGGGCAGGACCTCGCCACGCGCATCTCCACGAAGGAGCGTTACGCCTGGACCGAGGGAGGCGCCGACGCCTGGACCGACCAGGAGCGCACCGGTGGCGATCGGCCGCTGCACGTGGTGGCGTACGACTGGGGCCTCAAGCGCGCGATGCTGCGGCTCCTCGCCGAGGCCGGCTGCCGCATCACCGTCGTGCCCTCGCGCACGAGCGCCGAGGAGACGCTCTCGCTCGTCCCGGACGGCGTGTTCCTCACGAACGGGCCGGGCGACCCTGCCGCGGTGGTGGGCGCGCGCGAGACGGTCGGGGCGCTCCTCGGCAGGGTGCCGGTGTTCGGCATCTGCCTCGGCCACCAGATCCTGGCGCTCGCCCTCGGGGCCCGCACCTACAAGCTCAAGTTCGGCCACCGGGGCGGCAACCAGCCGGTGAAGGACCTCGCCACCGGCAAGGTGGACATCACCGTGCAGAACCACGGCTTCGCGGTGGACGAGAAGACGCTCCCGGCCCGCGCGCGGGTGACGCACCAGAACCTCAACGACGGCACGGTGGAGGGGTTGGAGGTGCTCGACGTCCCCGCGTTCAGCGTTCAGTACCACCCGGAGTCCTCCCCGGGGCCGCACGACGCCCGCCGTCTCTTCGGCCGGTTCGTCGCGTCGATGAAGGGGGAGCGCCGGGCATGACGTACCAGCAGTTCCACGAGAGGGTCCTCTCGTGGGCGACCGAGGGGGCGCGGAACGAGGACCTCCTCGCCGCGAAGGCCGCGCACTTCGCGGCGCGCGGCGAGCCGCACGAGGAGGACCGCAGCTACGAGGTCCGCGTCAACGCGATGCTCGACTTCTACCTGTACGACTGGCGCCTCGAGCCCGGCGGCGCGTCCACGGTGGCGCGTTTCGTCGAGTCGGAGCGCGAGCACTGCACCGCGGAGGAGGTCGCCGCGGCCGAGGGGCTGGCCGGGAACCGGCACGGGCTCTTCGAGGTCCGCCGCGTGGACGACGGCCGCGTGCGGGTGCGGGACGTCTTCGACGGCAAGGACCACGACGTCACCGAGCGCCGCAGCGTGGCGGGGCTGGAGAAGGGCGACCTCATCGAGGCGCGGCTCATCCCGTACCAGGGCGCGCTGCTCTTCTCGGGGGCGTTCCTGTTCCACCCCCGCGAGGCGCGGAAGGCGGTCCTCGCCGAGGTGAAGCGCCTCCGCAAGGCGGCGGGGAAGGGTGGCAGGCCGGACGTGGGGGCCTTCCTCGACGTGCTCGCGCGGATGGCGATGAAGATCGAGCGCTACCGGAGCGTCCGGCTGGAGTCGATCTACACGTTCGCGCCACAGCGCTGAGCGCGGGTCGCGAGCGCCGAGCCTCGCATCGGTTCCGCCTTGCCACCCCGGCGCGCGCGGTGTTAGGAACGCGAGTCCAGCCGTCTCTCTCGTCCCTCCCGAGACGGAGGAACCGACATGGCCGACGCGAAGCCCGTGGTGCCGCAGGACGGCGAGCAGATCACGCTCGCCGACGGGAAGCTCAGGGTCCCGGACCGCCCGATCATCCCCTTCATCGAGGGCGACGGGACGGGCCGCGACATCTGGCGCGCCAGCGTCCGCGTGCTCGACGCCGCGGTGCAGAAGGCTTACGGCGGCAAGCGCAGGATCGCCTGGGCCGAGGTGTACGCGGGCGAGAAGGCCTTCACGAGGTTCGGCAGCTGGCTCCCCGACGAGACCATCGAGGCGTTCCGCACCTACATCATCGGCATCAAGGGCCCGCTCACGACGCCCATCGGCGGCGGCATCCGCTCGCTCAACGTGGCGCTGCGCCAGCTCCTCGACCTCTACGTGTGCCTGCGGCCCGTGCGCTGGTTCAAGGGCGTGCCCTCCCCGGTGAAGAGCCCGCACAAGGTGGACATGGTGATCTTCCGGGAGAACACGGAGGACATCTACGCCGGCATCGAGTGGGAGGCGGGCTCCGAGCAGGCGAGGAA
>Ga0335084_10008683_pt1 | contig 10131 bp, 5 predicted proteins | sample Lox_Sample_44_FD_206721 | JGI IMG/M metagenome (GOLD analysis project Ga0335084, IMG submission 206721) | Soil microbial communities from Loxahatchee National Wildlife Refuge, Florida, United States - Lox_Sample_4.4 | ecosystem: Environmental > Terrestrial > Soil > Wetlands | place: USA: Florida... | reverse complement strand
GTCAGCCTTCGTTCAAGATCAGCGTGGGCACCACCGCAGACGGTGATGGGACCCTGGACGAGCTCGGGACGGTGCTGGCCATGTCCAACGGGAAGGATAGCTGCTCCAGTCTGATGAAGTACCACAAGCAATAGCCTGGAGACTCGGGCGCGCGGGCAGTCTCCTGAGGCTTTCGGGAGGACGAGGCCATGCAACGATCGTGGAAGCTGTCTGGTGTTTGTGGCCTGACGCTGGGCGCTACGGTGTTGGTCCTGCTGGCCAGTGCTCATGCGTGGGCCAAGGGGCCGGCTCAGGCTTCGGCGCCGGCGGACCCGCAGTGGGCGGAGAGGCTGGCGGTCGCCGAGTCGGTGATTGCGCGAGAAGAGGCGGCCTCGGAGCGCCAGTTCGATCCGGCCTTCCGCGCCAAGGCCAGGGAGAGGCTGGCGGCGCTGCCCCCGGAAGCACTCCTGCAGGCGCAGACGCAGGAGGGTGGGCTGGGGCTGAACGCCTTGGGTGACAGCCAGGCCGACCTCATCTACACCCCGGTCTATCCCTGCCGGATCATCGACACCCGCGTCGGGGGCGGCATCATCGCAGCGGGAGTGACGAGGAGCTTCGTCGTCGCGGCGCCCGACTACAGCGCCCAGGGAGGCAGCTCGGATGGCTGCGGCGTGCCGTTCGGTCCCGCCACTGCGGCCATGATCAACTTCGTGGCGGTCAACCCCCAAGGGCCGGGCTTCCTCCAAGTCACGCCTTCGAATCTGCCCATCCCCACCGCGAGCATCATCAACTTCACGGCCGGGGTCAACATCGCCAACGGGATTGTGGTGGCGATCTGTGACCCTTCCGGCCCCAGCAGCTGTCACGGCGGCGACATCGTGATCAAGGCCAACGTCAGCGCGACGCACCTGGTGGCGGACGTGCAGGGGTATTTCCAACGCGCGGCCGTCGGGGGGGTCAGTACGGCTCTGCTGGCCGACGGGGCGGTGACGGAACCCAAGCTGGCGACGGGCGCGGTGACGACACCCAAGATCAGCAACGGGACGGTGGTGAGGAGCCTGAACAATCAGACGGACTATGTGGCGCTGCAAGGATCGAACGGGCTGAGCGTCTCCCAGGGTTCGGGGACGGTGACGGTAGCGTCGAACGCGACGCCGGTGAACGCGGGGGGGACGATCGTGGCGCGTGACGGCTCGGGGAACTTCTCGGCGGGGACGATCACGGCGAATCTCGCTGGAAACGCCACTTCCGCCGGGGGCTTCCTGGGCAGCCTCGCCGGCGAGGTCACCGGCCCCCAGCTCACCACGGTCGTCTCGAACGCGGTCTCGAGCAACGCTCTCGGCGCGATCGTCCGCCGCGACGGCTCGGGGAACTTCTCGGCGGGGACGGTCGGGCTGGCGGGCAACCTGAACCTCCCGAGCACGAGCTCGTCGGCGGGGATGATCACGCTGGGAGGCATTCGGTTCCTGCACAACTTCGGCACCGGCAACAGCTTCGTGGGCGCCAACGCGGGGAACACCGGCATGACGGGTGGTTACAACTCCGCCTTCGGGTACCAGGCGCTCGACGCCAACACGACGGGTTACTACAACAGCGCTTTTGGCTTCGGGGCCCTGACCGCCAACACGACCGGCGGCGCCAACTCTGCCGTCGGCTTCCAGGCGCTTGCTGCAAACACGACGGGTGGCAGCAACGGCGCCGTCGGTTACCAAGCGCTCAACGCCAACACGACGGGTTCCTACAACAACGCTTTTGGCGTCGGGGCCCTGACCGCCAACACGACAGGTTACTACAACAACGCCTTCGGCTCCGGGTCGCTCAACGTCATGACGTCGGGCGGATCCAACTCCGCCTTCGGCGTGAACTCACTGGTACAGCTCTCCACGGGCAACTGGAACACCGCGATCGGGTACTCCGCCGGGTACTCCCTCACGAGCGGGGACGACAACGTCTACATCAACAACTCCGGCGTGTCGAGCGAAAGCAACACGCTCCGCATAGGCGGCTACTACATCTACAACACCTACATCGCCGGGATCTACGGGAGCACCAGCGCCAGTGGCATCCCGGTGTACGTCAACTCCTCCGGCCAGCTCGGCACGGCCACCTCCTCCCGCAGGTACAAAGAAGACATCGTGGACATGGACAACGAGAGCGACGTCCTCATGAAGCTGCGCCCCGTGGCCTTCTACTACAAGCCCGAGTACGACAAGACCCACGACCGGCAATACGGGCTGGTGGCGGAGGAGGTCGCACAGCTCGCTCCCCAGCTCGTCGCCTACGACAAGGATGGCACGCCGCAGACCGTCCGCTACCACTTCGTCAACGCCATGCTGCTGAACGAGGTGCAGCGGCAGAGGGCAACCATCAAGAGGCAGGAGTCGAGGATCCAGGATCTGGAGGCGCGGCTCGGGAGGCTGGAGGCTGCCTGGCCGGGGATCACGGAGGTCGCGACAAACACGTCGACGACAGGCCTCCGGTAGTCAGGTGGCCTCCGGGCGACGTCTTTCGGATCGGACGCTTCGGGCCGGAAGGCAGCGGTCTTAGGGCCGGGGAGTCAACGGCCGCAGGCGGCAGCTGTCCGCGATCGGCGCCTGGCGGGCATCCCTCACGTTGCCGCTGCGCGCCGCGGCTCTCGTCGGACGGACGTCGACGCGCGCGTGGGGCGAGGCTTGGTCCGCGCCCGGCTCAGCGCCTCAACGTGCGAGGCGTCGTCGGCCCCGGTTGAGATCTCGTCCTGCGGAAAGGAGCGGAACACCAGGGCCGTGCTCCCGAGGAGCACGCGGTCCCTGTCGCGTAGCGGCGTCGGCTCGCTGATGCGACGGCCCTCGACAAAGGTCCCGTTCGTGCTGCCGCAATCCTCGATGGTCACCCCTTCCTCCGCCACCCGCAAGAGGGCGTGGCGCCGCGACACGCTCGAGTGGTCCATCCAGACCGTCGCCTCGTGGGTGCGGCCGAGGAGGTTGTCGCCCGGCTGCAGGGCGATCTCACGGACCCCCCAGATGAGCCGGTACTCGAAGGGATAGCTGGTCGCCCGCTCCGGGGCCTCTGGCTCCGACCGGGCCCGCGCGCAGAACGCATAGCCGTAGCCCGTCACGGTCCGGAGGAACTGGGGCTCGTGGCGATCGTCCCTCAGGGCCCCGCGGAGCTCATGAACGAGAACCGGCAGGTTCACGTCAGCGACGAACGTATTCGGCCAGAGGCGGTTGTGGATCTCCGCCTTGGAGATCGCGGTTGGGCGCCGCTCGACGAGCAGCTCCAGCAGATCGAGCGCTTTGGGCGTCAGGTGCACCGGGTGGCCGCATCGCACCAGCTGCCTCGCGCCGTAGTCGAGAACAAAGGGGCCGAACCTTATCCGCATGGTCCTCTCCGGCGTGTGGCGTAGAGAGTACGCCGATCCTTCCCCAATTCCAAGAGAGATCTAAGGTGCCCGCCCCGTCTATTCCATGCGCAACGCCCGCGAGGGTTCGACCCTCGCCGCGCGCCAGGCCGGGACGGCGCAGGCGGCAACGGCCACCGCCGAGAGCAGCGCCACCACCGTGAGGTAGGTGACGGGATCGGTGGTCGTCACCCCGAAGACGAAGCCGCGCAGCAGGTGCGACGCGACCAGGGCCAGCACCGTCCCCGCCGCGATCCCCTGCAGGACGACCGTCCCGCCGTCGGCCAGGAATAGTCGGACGACGTCGGACCGTCGTGCCCCGAGCGCCATCCGGACCCCGATCTCGGGGACGCGCTGCCGGGCGGCCTGGGCGACGAGGGCGTACAGGCCGAGGGCCGCGAGCAGGACCGCGGCCCCGGCGAAGCCCCCGAGCGCGGTCCGCGCCGCGCGGCGGTCCCGGGTGTCGTTGGCCTCGAGTCGCTCCATCGTGGTCGCGTCGTAGACGGGGAGCGCGGGGTCCTCGGCGTTCACCACGGAGCGGAGGAGAGGGAGGGCGGCAAGGGGGTCGCCGCCGGTCCGGACCACCAGGAAGACACCGCTCGTCGGCCGCTGGGCGTAGGGAACGTAGACCTGGGGCTCGGGCGCCCTGTCCAGCCGGCTGTCGCGGACGTCGCCGACCACGCCGACGATCTGGCGCCAGACATGCTCGTTGTCGTCGCCCTCGAAGTCGATCCGCCTCCCGATCGGGTCCTCCGCCGGGAAATGGCGGCGAACGAGCGCCTCGCTCACCACGGCGACCGGGACGCGTCCCGCCACGTCGGTTTCCTCGATCGCACGGCCCGCCATCACCGGGATCCCCATCGTGTCGAAGTACCCCGGGCTCGCGGACCAGGTTTCGGCATGGGGCTGGTTCTCCCCCCGCGGCACGGGCTTCCCTTCGATGGAGAAGGTGCTGCTGTTGCTCTCGCCGCTGAGGGGCAGCTCGGACGTCGCGGCAACGGAGACGACGTCCGCGCGACCGGTGAGGTGGGCGCGAACGTCATGGAGGAAGAGGACCCGCGACGGGACCTCGCGGTAGCGCGAGAGAGGGAGCTGGACGCGCGCGACGAGGACGCTCTCCGCTCGGAAGCCGGTGGGCACCGCCTGCAGGCGCGCGAGGCTGCGGACGAGAAGCCCCGCGCCGACGAGGAGCGCGAAGGCGAGGGCCGTCTGGGAGACGATGAGCAACCGACGGGCCCGCGCGACCTCGCGTCCGCCCGCCACAGGGGAGCCTGCCCGTAGGCAGGCCGTGACGTCGGAGTGGGAGGCGAGGTGCCAGGCCGGCGCGAGGCCGGCCACGAGCGCCACCACGAGCGTCGCGGCGAGCGCGAACCCGGCCACCCGGACGTCGACGGCGAAATCCTGCGACCGCGGCAGCGTCACCCGGTCCACCCTCTCCAGGAGGGAGACCGCCAATCGCGCGAGGAGAACGCCCGCGCCGCCGGCCACGGCCGCGAGGACCGATGCTTCCACCACGGCCTCGCGGGCGAGACGGGCGCGCGAGGCGCCGAGGGCGGCGCGCACCGAGGTCTCGCGGCGCCGTCCGGCCGCGCGAGCGAGAAGGAGCCCGGCGACGTTGCTGGCAGCGACCAGCAGGAGCGTCAGCACCGCCGCGAGGACGAGCAGCAGGCCCGGCCGCAGGGGGGCCACGATCTCCTCCTGGAGCGGCGCCGCGACGACGCGAAAGCCGCTCGCCTCGGTGTAGCGGCCGGGATGGCGCGCTCGCAAGCCGGCTACGACCACGTCCAGCTCCGCCTGGGCCTGCCCTGCCGGGACTCCCGCTCGCAGGCGCCCGAAGACGTCCAGGAACTCGTTCCCGCGGTTGACCTCCGCGACGCGCTCGGGCGTGAGCGCGAAGGGCGCCCACAGCTCGCCGCGCGCCTCTCGACCGTACCGGCGTCCCCACTCGAAGCCGGGAGGCATGATGCCCACCACTTCGTAGGCCTCGCCGTCCAGATGGATGGACGACCCGAGGAGGCGCGGGTCTCCGCCGAAGCGCCGCTGCCAGAGGCCGTGGCTGACCACCACGACGCGGTCCCTTCCGGGCCGTTCCTCCTCGGGACCGAACGTGCGCCCGCGCGCGGCCGCCGCCCCGAGGGTCTCGAAGAAGTTGGCCGAGACCAGGAGCCCGCTCAGGCGCTCGGGCTCCCCCGACCCGACGAGGTTTGCGTTCCAGGGAACCGTAGCCGCGAGGCCTTCGAAGCTCCGGGCGGCCTGCCGGTAGTCGAGAAAGGTCGGCGGCGAGCAGGCCGCGACCACGTCCCCGTAGACGTGGCGGAGAAACACGACCCGGTCGGGCTCGCGGTAGGGCAGCCTCTCGAGGAGGACGGCGTTCAGGATGCTGAACGTCGTGACGCTTGCCGCGAGGGACAGGCCCAGGATCCCGACGATCCCGAGGGACAGGCCCGGCGCGCGTCTCAGACTCCGGGCGGCTCCGCGGACGTCCTGCGCGAGGGAGTCGAACACGTCCACCTCCTGGAAACGGGAAGGCCTGAGACTCAGACGCCTCCCGCGGGCCAAGGGTTGGAAACCCGCCCCGCCCGCGGCGCCGGGCCGCGGGCCCCCTTTCCGTCTACCGGTGCTTGTTGCGGTACTCGGGGCTGTTGCGCAGCTCGCGAGCCACGTCCTGCTCGCTCCAGTGATCGCGCAGGACCTTGTCCACGTAGCTCCGGCTGCCCGCGTCCGGCTCCCGGCCAAGAACCGAGACGTAGGCCTGACGCACGATCTCCTCCGCCTTCTGCCGCGTCATGGTGTTCTTTCGCGTGTACTCGGGGCTGTTGCGCAGCGCCTCACGGACATCCTTCTCGGACCAGCCATCGTCGATGATCCGGCTGCGGTAGAGGTGCAGCCCCGCCGTGTCGGGCTGGCGGTCGAGGGTATCCTTGTAGGCACGACGGACGATGCGGTCGGCGTCCGTGCTGGAGTGCCCGCCGTCCCCGTGGCCCCCGCCCCCGTAGCGGCGGCTTCTCACCCGCAGCGACGAGAGGCGGTCGTTCCACCCCTCGTCCTTGAGGTTTCGGACGTCGTGCCGGAAGTCCGTGGAACGACCCCCGAACCGGTCGTCCTGGAAGATCGTGACTTCCGCATCTCCGAAAACCTGAATCGAGGAGATCTGATCGTTCATTCCGGACGGCAGGGACGAATACCCCCTGCCGGCACCGGCACAGAAGTAGTCGCCCCTGAAGTTCGCGTCGCGGAAGAAGCAAGCGCCCGTGCTGGGGAAATCCTCCCGTCCCCAGCGCTGCGCCTCGACGACCGGCGCCCCGACCACGACCAGCGCTCCGAGCGCCCACGCGATTGCGCCCCGACGCCTCACGACATTCCGTAGACGCTTCATCGCATTCCCTCCGGGAGACGAATGGCCGCTACCCCGCCAACCGCCATTCCCTTCTGCAAACTCGACCGAGCGCCCCCTGCGCTGAGCGCCCCCGCGACGGCCGTGCTACGCTACCCGCAACGCCTCAACGTCAATCCTGCCGCGGGAGGGTCGGGTGATCGGCCGGACGCTCTCCTCGTATCGCGTCGTCGAGAAGCTCGGCGAGGGAGGGATGGGTGCGGTGTATCTCGCCCGCGACGAGCGGCTGGGCCGCGACGTCGCCCTGAAGGTGCTGCCCGAGGGCCGGCTCGGCGACGAAGGGGCGCGGTCCCGGTTCCGGAGGGAGGCTCAGGCGCTGCTGCGGCTGACCCACCCGCACGTGGCGACGCTCCTGGACTTCGGCTCGGAGAACGGGACCGACTACCTGGTGATGGAGCGGGTGAGCGGGCCGACGCTGGACCTCGTGAGGCGTCGGGGTGCGCTCGCCGAGAAGGACGTGGTCCGCCTCGGCACGCAGCTGGCACGTGGGCTCGCGGCGGCGCACGAGGCGGGGGTGGTGCACCGGGACCTCAAGCCGCAGAACCTGGCCCTGACGCCGGACGGTCTCCTGAAGATCCTGGATTTCGGTCTCGCCCGGGTGGTGTGGGAGGCAGGCAGCGAGGAGACGACGGCGACGGAGACGGCGGCGGGTCGTTTCCTGGGCACGCCGGCGTACATGGCGCCGGAGCAGGTGAGGGGGGAGGCGGCGGACGCCCGGACGGACGTTTATGGCGCGGGGGCGGTGCTCTTCGAGCTGGCGACGGGCGGGCGTCTGTTCGGAAGCCGGAAGGGAGCGGAGCTCACGTCGGCGATCCTGACCCAGGCGCCGCCGTCGCCCCGTGGGATCGCGCCGTCCGTCTCGCCCGGCCTCGAGGCCGTCATCTTGAAGGCTCTCGACAAGAACCCCGAGCTGCGCTACCAGTCGGCCCGCGAGTTGCTCGTCGACCTGGAGCGGCTCGCTCGCGGCGCGGCCGCCCCGCCCGTCGACACTGAAGGTGCGGCCACGGGCCCTCGCCGGAGTCGGTTGCCCCTCCTTCTCGCTGGTGCGGCCGCAGGTGCCCTCCTGGCCCTCGGTTCGTGGCGGTTGCTGGCCGACCGCCCGCCCAGGATCACGCAGGTCACGCGAATCGTCGGGGGGCTGGGCCGGCCCCCCGAGACCAGCTGGGCCACGGACGGCGTCCGCCTCTACTACGTCGGCTGGAAGGAGACGAGACCGGCCCTCTTCCAGGTTCCGGCGAGCGGCGGCGAGCCGGCCGAGATCCCCTTGCCCTTCGTGAGATTCAGTGTGCTTTCCTACGTGGAGAGGGAGTCCGCGCTCCTGGTGAGCGCGTCGGACACCTTGCAGCTCTCGCAGGACGTGCAGGGCGTCCCGCTGTGGCTGGTGCCCGTGCCCGCGGGCGCGCCCCGTCGGCTCGGCAGCCTCGTCGGCTTCAGCGCCGCGCTCTCTCCGGACGGAGAGCGCGTCGTGGTGGTCCGGAACAGCGGGTTGCTCGTGGCTCGCCGCGACGGGTCGGACGCGCGACCCCTCGCCATCCCAGACACCCTGGCCGACGGCTTTCCGGGCGAGGTGCGCTGGTCGCCGGACCAGCAGGCGGTGCGCCTCGAGGCCGGAGGCCGGACCTGGGAGGTGGCTCTCCAGGGAGGCTCCGCCCGCCCCCTGTGGCCGGGCCACGAGGGGAGATGGACCGGAGACGGCCGCTACTTCGTCTTCCGGACCGGGGACGACGTCGGTGGCGACGTCTACGCGGTGCGGGAATCGTTCGCCTGGCCCTGGAGGCGGCCCGAGCCGGTCCGGCTGACGTTCGGCCCGCTGACCTTCGAGGCCCCCGGCTCGAGCCCGGACGGGCGTCGCCTGTTCGCGTGGGGCACGATCGCGCGGCATCAGCTCCTGCGTTACGACGCCGGCGCCCGGCGGTTCGAACCCTACATGGGCGGGGTTTCCGCCAGTCAGGTGGCGGCTTCGCCCGACGGCCGGTGGCTCACGTGGATCCGGCTGCCCGACCAGTCTCTGTGGCGGGGCCGGGCCGACGGGACGGACCGCCTCCAGCTCACGGCTCCGCCGCTCGTCGCGCAGCACCCCCACTGGTCGCCGGACGGCCGCCGGATCGTGTTCACCGCCGCTCCTTCCGGCGAGCCCAAGACGGTCCGGGTGATCTCGGCCGAAGGCGGCGAGCCGGAGCTGCTCGCGGGGTGGCCCAGGGGCCTCGGGGAGGGCTTGCAGACGGACCTCTGGGACCCGTGCTGGGTCGAGGACGGTCGGGCGGTCGTCTTCTCGGCTGTCATTGTCCAGCAACCCGGCATCTTCCGGGCCGACCTCGCGACGCGCCAGGTCTCTCGCCTCTCCGGCACGGAGGACTTGCAGTACCCCAAGTGCGGGCCGCAAGGGCAGATCCTGGCGATGGTCCGGCCGAAGACGCGCGCGGGACCCGTGGCGGAGTTTCGGGTTCTGCATCCGGGCCGGACCACGTGGGAGAGCATCGGGCCCGTTTCCGGGAGCACCTATGCGAACTGGTCGCGCGACGGTGCCTCGATCATCGGCCTGAATGGCGAGGCCGTCCGGATCGAGCGCCGCTCGCTGGTCTCCGGAAGGGTCGAGGTGCTCGCCGACGTCCAGAGCCTGCGTCTCGGTGATGTCGCCGGCACTCCCTGGATGGGCCTCGGCCCGGGCGACGTCCCCCTCGTCACCGAGGACCTGAGCACGAGCGACCTCTACGCTCTCGACTGGGAGGCGCCATAGGGTGCCGGGCCGGAATCTTCTCCTCGCTCTGATCGTGATCCACGAGGGCCAGGCGCGACGTCGCCGCGAGCTCGTTGAGGTCGGGCAGCTCGGCGACCTTGTGCGCCGGCCACAGACTGTCGCCCACGACGGACCACCGCGGCTGACCGCGGAGTGCTGACCTCCGATCCAGCGCTTCCACTCCAGGCGTCCCGTTGCGGGAGGGTCGGTGATCGGCCGAACGCTCTCCTCTTGTCGCGTCGTCGCGAAGCTCGGCGAGGGCGGGATGGGCGAGGTGTACCTCGCCCGGGACGAGCGGCTCGGGCGGGACGTCGCCCTCAAGATCCTGCCCGGGGACCGCCTCCGAGACGAGGCGCCCGGCGACGCTTCCGCAAAGAGGCGCAGGCCCTCCTCCGTTTCAGCCACCCGCACGTGGCGACCCTCTTCGACTACGGAAGCGCGGACGGCGTCGACTTCCTGGTCATGGAAAGAGGGGGGGCCGGACTCTGGACGTCCTCCTGCGCACGGGCCCGCTGGGAGCTCGTTCTCGCGGTCGAAGTGCTTGTCCTTCACCACCACGTTCCGCAGCCCCATGGCGTCGATGATCTCCAGGGCCTGGCGCTCCGCCCCCGCCCCGATCGACAGCATCGCGATCACCGCCCC
>Ga0335084_10008681_pt1 | contig 10131 bp, 9 predicted proteins | sample Lox_Sample_44_FD_206721 | JGI IMG/M metagenome (GOLD analysis project Ga0335084, IMG submission 206721) | Soil microbial communities from Loxahatchee National Wildlife Refuge, Florida, United States - Lox_Sample_4.4 | ecosystem: Environmental > Terrestrial > Soil > Wetlands | place: USA: Florida... | reverse complement strand
ATCTGTCGCGTTGGGCCGAAGGGGTCGAACTGGCCGGGCTGCGCAACAAGCTGGTTCCCCATCTTCTATGGGGCGACGTCGCTGCGGTCGGTGGGTTCGCGCTCGTGCTCGGCTTGCTCGCGAGCGCTTATCCGGCGTGGCGCGCGGTGCGGATCAACCCGCTCGATGCATTGCGGAGGTGAAATGGAAAACGTCGTGGTCTGTCGGGGCTTGAGCCGCGTGTACACGAGCGATGCGGTGCCGGTACACGCGCTGCACGACGTCGATTTCGACGTTGCGCCGGGCGACTTCGTGAGCCTGTCGGGGCCGTCGGGCTCCGGCAAATCGACGTTGTTGAATCTGATCGGCGCTCTCGACCGCCCGACCGAAGGTCGCGTGACGGTCGACGGGGTCGACCTCGCGACGCTGTCCGATTCGCAACTGGCGGACCTGCGGCTGACGAAGATCGGCTTCGTCTTCCAGGCGTACAACTTGATTCCGGTGTTGTCGGCTCGCGAAAACGTCGAGTTCATCATGCAGCTGCAGGGCGTATCGGCGGCCGAGCGACGCGAGCGCGCGCTCGACATACTCGACGCGCTCGGCATCGGCGAACTCGCGGAGCGGCGGCCGGGCCAACTGTCGGGCGGCCAGCAACAGCGCGTCGCGGTGGCGCGTGCGATCGTCACGCGCCCGGCGTTGCTGCTCGCCGACGAACCGAGCGCGAACCTCGATTCGAAGACCACAGAGACGCTGCTCGAGTTGCTGCAGCGGATAAACGTCGAACGCAGCGTCACGATCGTCACCGCGACCCACGATCCGATCGTCATTCGCTACGCACGACGCAGTGTTCGTTTGAAGGACGGCCGCATCGAAGCCGACGAGAGGACGCCGGCCGCGACCGCGTGAGGCGCGACGTGCGATCGTTGTTGGCGATCGTCGCCGCGTATGTCGCGGCAACCGCCCACGCGTGGGATCTGAACGGCCGCGCCGAGGGGTTCGGCGTCGCGCACTTGCTCGAGGAAGACGACGTCCAACGCGTGGTCGTCGGCACACCGGCATACGAGGGCAGCGCGGATCTGCGGTTGATGTTTCGCGACGCGGTGTCGGATTGGCATCTGATCGCCGACCTCGTGACGTTGTACGAAGTCGGCGATCAATTCGCATTCGTGTCGTCACCGGAGAACACACTCGACCAGACCCCGCGCAACGACAAGCTGCGATTCATGGACCTGACGTGGACGCTCGACGAGGGCGACCGGCACGACGTGATCCAACGCTTCGACCGCCTCGCGGTCGAGTATCGCGGCGAGCATTGGGGCGTCACCGTCGGTCGCGACGCGGTCAGCTGGGGTAGCGGCATCGTGTTCCAGCCGCTCGATCTGTTCGCGCCGTTCGCGCCGACCACGGTCGACCGCGACTACAAGAACGGCGAAGACATGATCAAGGTCGATGGGGTTACCGAGGGCGGCGGCGACTGGCAGCTGCTCGGCGTCTTTCGTCGCAAGCTCGACGGCGAACGCTCGACCTCGGTCGATGCGTTCGGCGCGAAGTGGCACGGCGCGCTCGGTGGCACCGAGTTCGAGTTGATCGGCGGTCGCAACTACGAGGATTACGGGTTCGGCGTGAGCCTGCGCCACGCGCTCAGCGGAGCACTCGCGCGCACCGATTGGCTCGTCACAGACCTCGACGACGGCGGCACGAAGGTGTCCGGTATTGTGAACGTCGACTACAGCTTCACGCTGTTCGACCGCAACGCGTACGCGTTTGGCGAGTATTTCCACAGTGGCTTCGGCGTCGACCGACATCCGGTCGATCTCGGCGACTTGCCGCAACCGTTGCGCGATCGTTTGCTGCGCGGCGAGTTGTTCACGTTGATGCGCGACTACACCGCGCTCGGCGCGCGCTACGAGTGGCATCCGTTGGTGACGCAGACGCTGACGTTACTGACGAATTTGCACGACGGTTCGAATCTCGTGCAAACGCAACTGAACTACGAGCCGAGCGACGCGCAGCACGTCGACCTCGGCTACCAACGCGACCTCGGCCATCGAGGCGACGAATACGGCGCGATTCCGTTGCCGCCGCCGGCGACGGGGCTCACGACCGCAGGCGGATCGCAGTGGTATTTGCGGTGGGCGTACTACTGGTGATCGGGCGATTGCTTCTTCTGATAGCTCGATCATCGGCGTTTCGCTGAGCGGGGATCGGTTTACCGTCGCTGTTGTTTGGGGCGGTCAGCGACCGCTACAGATCGTCAGCGTCGCGATCGATCACTGCCACCAACACCTTGCGTCGCGGCAATGCGCGCTCGTCGTCTCGCACTCTCTATGAATCACGCGTGTAGTCGTGCCACTGCGCGAGAGGTTTCAGTGCCGGCGTTCGCTTTGGAGGACCGTCCGAGGCATGGATGCGGAGGACGAGCTACGGGTGCAATCAGTCGATCGGAATCGATTTACCAGCAGCCTTGACCGACGCGTCGTTCGATTTGCGCGCTTCGATGAGTTGCGGCACGTAGCGGTCGAGTTCGTCGAGCGTCCAGGTGCCTCTCTTCTTTTGGAACGACTTGATGACAGCCGGTTGTTGCATGATGCCGACGCCGCCGCGGCCGACGTGGAAGATCTGATTCGAGACGCCAGCCGACTGCTCGCCGGCAAGCCACGCGACCATCGGCGCGATATGTTGGGGTCCGCCGCTCTCGAGTTCCTCGGACTCGACCTTCTGACCGCGCGCTTCGCGCAGCGGAATCGTCATCCGTGTCAGCGCGCCCGGCGAGATCGTATTGACGGTGCAGCCGTACTTCGCGAGTTCCAGCGCTAACACGCGCGTGAAGCCGGCGATGCCGGCCTTCGCCGCGCCATAGTTGGCTTGTCCGAAGTTGCCGTACAACCCCGAGGTGCTCGAGAAGTTGACGATCCGGCAACTCGTGCGGTTGTTGTCGCGGATGTATCTCGCGAACGGCCGCGAGCAACAGTAGTGACCCTTCAGGTGCACCGCGAGCACGGCGTCCCAATCGGACTCTTCCATGTTGAAGAGCGTCTTGTCGCGCAAGATACCTGCGTTGTTGACGAGTACGTCCATCGCGCCGAACGCGTCGAGCGCCGTCTTCAGCAACGATTCGCCGCCCGCGACGGTCGCCACCGATTGCGTGTTCGACACCGCTTCGCCGCCCGCCGCGCGAATCTGCGCGACGACGTCGTCGGCGATCTTGCCGGTACCGGTTCCGTCGGTATTGCCGCCGAGATCGTTGACGACGACCTTGGCGCCTTCGCGCGCCGTCAGTTTCGCGATCTCGGCGCCGATGCCGCGGCCGGCACCGGTCACCACGACCACCCGACCGTCGAGTCTGCCCATGGTGTCCTCCTCGTCAGCCGACCGGCGCTCGATCGATCACCACGGATCGGTGCGCGGCGGCTCCTTCGTGTCCGGGTACTTACCGAGTTCCATCTTCGCGACGGCGCGACGATGCACCTCATCGGGGCCGTCAGCTAGGCGCAGCGTGCGCATGCCAGCGTACATCCGTGCCAGCGGGAACACCTGCGAGACGCCGGCCCCGCCGTGGATCTGGATCGCGTCGTCGATCACCTTCAACGCGATGTTCGGCACGGCGACCTTGATTTGGGCGATTTCGCTGCGCGCGACCTTGTTGCCGACGGTATCCATCATCCAGGCGGCCTTCAACGTCAAGAGGCGCGCCATCTCGATGTTGATCCGCGCGTCGGCGATCTTGTCCAGATTTCCGCCGAGCTCGGCGAGCGGCTTGCCGAATGCGACCCGCGATACCGAACGCCGGCACATCAGTTCCAGCGCGCGTTCGGCGACGCCGATCGATCGCATGCAATGGTGGATGCGGCCCGGTCCGAGGCGGCCTTGGGCGATTTCGAAGCCGCGGCCGGAGCCAAGCAGGATGTTCTCCTTCGGTACGCGCACGTTGGTGAAGCGGACGTGGCCGTGGCCGTGCGGGGCGTCGTCGTAGCCGAACACGGTCTGCATCTTGATGATCTCGATGCCCTTGGTGTCGCGCGGCACGAGGATTTGCGATTGTCGCGAGTGGCGCGGCGCGTCCGGCTCGGTCACGCACATCACGATCAGAATCTTGCAGCGCGGATCGCCGATGCCCGACGACCACCACTTCTGGCCGTTCAGCACCCATTCGTCGCCATCGAGCCGCGCCTCGAGAGAAATGTTGGTGGCGTCGGACGAGGCGACCAACGGTTCGGTCATGCAGAACGCCGAGCGGATCTCGCCGTTCAATAGCGGCGTCAGCCAGCGCTCCTTCTGTTCCTCGGTGCCGTACCGCTCGATCACTTCCATGTTGCCGGTGTCGGGCGCGGCGCAGTTGAACACCTCCGACGACATCGGGTACATGCCCATGATTTCGGCGAGGTGCGAGTAGTCCAGGTTGTTGAGGCCGCCGCCGCGTTCCGAGTGCGGCAGGAAGAAGTTCCACAAGCCTTTGCGCTTTGCCTTGACCTTCAACTCTTCCATGATCGCGGTCGGCTGCCAGCGATCGCCCGCGTTGATCTGCTCGGTGAAGACCCGTTCGTTTGGAACGATGTTCTTATCGATGAATTCGAGGATGTCGTTGCGGAGCGGCTTGACGCGCTCGGAGATGCCAAGGTCCATGTGCGTTCCCCCGGGGGTTTCGTTGATCGCGATGCGTGGACTTGTCATCGCGGCGGTCGGGCGATACTAATACAGGCGAATTAACGCTGCCAACGAGGTTGTGCGTGACGCGCTACGGAGATGCCACGATTGCGCTGCTGAAGTCGGTGTTCGACGACGGCGTCGATCATGCGGCTGCGCTCATTCGGCATTCCGCGCGCGAGTTCGAGCCGGGGCGACACGATCTAATGAATCCGCTCACCGACGAAGGTCGCGTGCTCGCGCGCGAGTTCGGCGCCGCTCTGCCGAAGCGACTGTTGGTGCGCGGTTACGCGAGCCCGGCGGACCGCTGCGTGGAGACGGTGCAACTGATTCTCGACGGTCATTCGAAAACCGGCGGCCGCATCACGCGCCATCGTCCGGTCGAGGCGCTCGGCGTCTTCTACGTGCTCGATCAGATGAAGATGTATCGCGCGATGACGAGCATCGACGGCCAGGTGGGGTCGTTTCTGCAACGTTGGTTCGACGGCGGCATCGCCGACGACGTGATGATGCCGGCCAATCTCGCGGCGAAGATCGTCGGGCGGGTCGTCGCCGGCAAACTCGAGGCGCCGCTCGAACGACCGCAGCTCGACATCTGCGTGTCGCACGACATGTCGCTGTATCTCGTGCGCGATCGGTTGCTGGGCCTCGGCGTGACGGATTCGGGATCGGTGGACTTTCTCGACGGCGTCGTGTTCTACGAACGCGATCGCGCGTTGTGGATGCGCGGGCTGCATGGCCCGCCGAAGCGGATCGACCTGACAATTTGACGATGTCGCATTGGTGTAAGTCTTGGGGGGGCGATGAACCGAAGTGAGGCGACGAGCGCCGAAGCGCTCGAACGGGCGATGGCTCAGGGTATGGTGGTCGCATTGGTGGCGCAGCGGCTGCCCGGCAAGCTCGCCGTGGCGTCGCCGTTCGGCGAACTCACGTTCCGGCAACTGAACGAGCGGGTGAATCGGCTCGCGCGGCTGATGCGCAGTCACGGCATTGGCGCTGGCGATTCGATGGCGCTGGTGTCGCGCAATCGTCCGGCGTTCGTCGAAGCGTACCTAGCGGCGTTGCGCACCGGTGTGCGATTCACGCCGGTCAACTTCCACCTGACGGCCGACGAAGTGGGCTATGTGATCGACGACTGCGAGGCGAGCGTCGTCGTCTACGACGGCACACTGCCGACCGCCGCCGACGCAGTCGCTCGAGCGCCGCGGGCGCGCCTCAAGCTGATCGTCGACGGCTCCGTCGACGGATTTCTCGGCTACGAGGACGCGATCGCGCCGTTCGACGGCGCCGACATCGACGATCCGGTGCGTGGCACGCAGATGCTGTACACCTCCGGTACGACGGGTCGGCCGAAGGGCGTGTATCGGCGCGAGCAGCCGGTCGCGCGCAGCGCTTCGCAAGCGGCGGCGGCGTGGGACATGCAGCGCGACGTGTGCTTGTGCACCGGCCCCGGCTATCACGCCGCGCCGCTCGCGTTCAACATCGCCGCGCCGCTCAGCGCCGGCGTCGGGGTGGTGTTCATGGACAAGTGGGACGCGGAGGAGACGTTGCGGCTGATCGACCGCCATGGCGTGACGCACACGCACATGGTCGCGACGATGTTCCACCGGTTGTTGCAGCTCCCCGACGAGGTGCGAACGAAGTACGATGTGTCGAGCCTGCGCTTCTTGATCCACGGCGCCGCACCGACGCCGGTGCACGTGAAGCGCGCCATGATCGATTGGTTGGGACCCGTCGTGTACGAGTACTACGCCGCGACCGAGGGCGGCGGCAACTACTTCGTCACGCCGGAAGAGTGGCTGAAGAAGCCGGGCACCGTCGGCAAATCGCCGACGCCGGAGTCGACGCGGATCCTCGACGACGACGGCAACGACGTCGCGCGCGGCCAGTCCGGTACGTTGTATTTCAAAGCGCCAGACGTCGGCCGGTTCGAGTATTTCAAGGCGCCGGAGAAGACCTCGCAGAGCTATCGCGGCGATTGGTTCACGCTCGGCGACATGGGGTATTTCGACGAAGACGGCTATCTGTTCCTGAACGGTCGCAACGCCGAGACGATCATCTCGGGGGGCGTGAACATCTATCCGCAGGAGATCGACGCGGAGCTCCTGAAACATCCAGCCGTCGTCGACGTGTGCACGGTCGGCGTACCGAACGAAGAGTGGGGCGAGGAAGTGAAGAGCGTGGTGCAACTCGCGCCGGGTCGCGTGGGCGACGCGCGGCTCGCTGAGGAGCTGATGGCGTTCGCGCGGTCGCGTCTGCCGGGCTTCAAAACGCCGCGCACGATCGATTTCGTGACGGACCTGCCGCGCTTGCCGAGCGGCAAGATCCAGCGGCGCTTGGTGCGCGCCCCGTATTGGGCTGGTCGCGCGAAGCAAATCTGACGGCGCCGCGACCTTCAGCGGCGGTGCGCGTCGGCGCGCACGAGGTCGACCACCGGCCGCCACATCTCGGCGACCGAGGTCGATGCGTGGCGTGACTCACGCGCCACCACTTCGATGGTGCGGGTCATGCCTTCGGCAAGGTGCGTGGCGCGCCGATTCAAATGATCGAACGCCGTTTGCAGGACGTCGGCGGGCGAGTGCGCGTTGCGCAGCGCCCGCATGGTATCGAGCGTGTCCTTCAGCAGCGCCTTTGCTTGGTCGTTGTGGATCGCGCCGAGTTCGGAGAGCGTGACGAACCAGCCGCCGGCGCTGTCGATCATCTCTTCGGTCGCGACGAACGACGCAGCGACCGTGTCTTCGACCGCGACGCGGGCGGCGTCCGAGATCGTCTGCGGCTCGTCTTCGGCGGCGGGCGCCGCAGCGGCGTCGGCCGGGCACTGCTGCGCATTCGACAGCGCCCGCACCTCGCGTTCGAGCTCGGCGAGATCGGCGTTCAATGATTCGATCGTAGGTTCGTTGCCTGACATGTTCGACGGATCAATGGCGGGCAGGGGAGTGTACAAGAGTCGGCGCCGATTGCTACGAACGAGATGCAATGAGACGCTTCGAGCAAAGGCGGTCGTCCCTGACCGCAGGGCGACATCCCTGTCAGGATCAAGCTAGCAACGTGCGCACCGGTGTCGAATGGGAGAACGCGATGAACGATGAACTCTATGCGCCCCGCGCGAACGCGGACGGCACCTACGAAACGCTCACCGTCGAAAAGGAAGGCGCGATCGACTGGCTGACGTTGAACCGCCCATCGGTCCTGAACGCGATGAGTCGCACGATGATGCTCGAGCTGCAGCACTACTTCGGCGGGCTTTACACGGACCATTCGGTGCGGGTGGTCCTGCTGGCCGGCGCCGGCCGCGGGTTCTGCGCCGGCCTCGACCTGAAGGAAGACCGCGTCGGCGAAGAATCCGGTCCGGTCGCGGGGTTGCGCGTGCAGCGGCGCGTCAGCGAGATCGTGATGCGCATGCGGCGGGCGCCGCAGCCGATCATCTCGCTGATCAACGGTCCGGCGAGTGGCGGCGGCTTCGCGCTCGTGCTCGCGTCGGACATCCGCATCGCCGCGCCGGCTGCGCGCATGAACGCGGCATTCATTCGCATCGGCCTCACCGCGTGCGACGTCGGCGTGTCGTATTTCTTGCCGCGACTCGTTGGATCGGCGCTCGCGTCGGAACTATTGCTGACCGGCCGCTTCCTCGACGCCGAACGCGCGCTGAAGGTAGGCCTCGTGTCGCAAGTCGTCGCGCAGGACGAGCTTGCGAACGCCGGTCGCGCCATGGCGCAAGAGATCCTTGCGAACTCTCCGGTCGGCGTTCGGCTGACGAAGGAATGCCTGAACATGAGCATTGACGCCGGCAGCCTCGAGTCGGTTGTTGCGATGGAAGATCGCCAGCAGATCCTGGTCGCGCAGACCGGCGACATGCGCGAAGGCGTCGGTGCGTTTCTCGAGAAGCGCAAGCCGGAGTATCGGGACCGCTGATCGCAGACGGATGCGTTAGGGCGCGGAACCGGTCGTCAGCGGCAGGCTCGGATCGCTCGCCCACTCGGCCATCGAGCCGTCGTACACCGCGACGTTGTCGTAGCCGATGAGCTTCAGCGCGAACGCATCGACCGTCGCGGAGATGCCGCCGCCGCAGTACGTGATGATCCGTTCGGCGCGGCGCACGCCGGCCGGATCGAGCGCGTCTGCGATCTCGTCGGCGCTCTTGAACGATTGATCGTTCAGCACCGAGCCGAAATAGACGTTGTGGCTGCCGGGAATGTGGCCGGGGCGCCCGTAGTTCGTTGCCGCCGTGCCGGCGTACACGTCCGGCGCGAGCGCATTGATGACGCAAACCGCTCCGTTACCGATTGCCGCGCGGACTTCGTCGCGCGTTGCCCACAAGCCCGGTCGAGGTCGAACGGTCATGTTGCTCGTCGGATAGGGCGTCGGCTCGGCGTCGATCGGCCGGCCTTCCGCGATCCATCGCGGGTAGCCGCCGTCGAGCAAGGTGACGTTGCGGTGGCCGGCCCAATGCAGCATCCACCACAAGCGCGTCGCCCACATGACGTGCGTCGTGCTGTACAGCACGACCAAGCTGTCGTCGTCGATACCGTATCTGCGGAACTCGTTCTGCAACTGCACCGGGCTCGGCAACGTGAACGGGAACTTCCCCGCCGCGTCCGACATGCTGCGCGTCAGATCGAGCAAGCCCGCGGTCGGGATGTGTCCCTTCAGGTAGTTGTCGCGTCCGCTCTCGATGCGATAGCGCGGCGGGTCGGGACGCAGGTACACCGTCGTGTCGAAAATGCGCAAACGACGGTCGTGCCGCTCGATGCCGTCGAGCACGTCGTCGGGGGATGTCAGATATTCGGGATGGGCGTATTTCATCGGTGCATTCTTAAGTCGGATGCGTCGATTAAACACCAGCCGCGAGCGCGTTGCGCATCGCGGTGCCCCAATCTTTCGGCGAAACCTTGACGAGCCTCACCGTGTCGCAATCGTTGAACGCGGCAAATTCGTGCGCGGCGGCCGCGAAGGCGAGTGCGAATGGGTCGCGGTCGCCGAGTTCGCACTCGACGTGCAGGTGGAGAAGGTCGAGTCGACGCTGGCTGCGATGCGCCTTGCAGTCGACGCGACCGACCAGCCGGTCGCGATACAGGATCGGCAAACAGAAATAGCCGAACCGACGCTGCGGTGCCGGCACATAGCATTCGATCTGATAGTCGAAATCGTGCAGCGCCAGATTGCGGTCGCGTTGGATGACCGCGTTGTCGAACGGCGACAGCAGGCGCGCGCGGGCGGTCTGTCTCGGGGCTGCCCGGTCGAGAAGTTCCGGTCGCGCCACGTAGTCGACGTCGCCTTCGGTGAAGGCGACGAGTGTGCCGTCGCTGACGAGCGCGTTTAGGCGCTCCTTCAGTGCTTTGCGGATCGACGTGCCGCGCCGGCCGTACGTCACTTCCTTCGGCGCGACGAACCCGTGTGCGCGCAGCGCCGTGTCGAGCAGGTGATCGGCGTATTCGGCGATCGTCGGTGGAGTCGTGTCGACGTCGGCCGGCAACACGCGTTCGGTCAAGTCGTACACCTTCTGGAACC
>Ga0335084_10008680_pt1 | contig 10132 bp, 10 predicted proteins | sample Lox_Sample_44_FD_206721 | JGI IMG/M metagenome (GOLD analysis project Ga0335084, IMG submission 206721) | Soil microbial communities from Loxahatchee National Wildlife Refuge, Florida, United States - Lox_Sample_4.4 | ecosystem: Environmental > Terrestrial > Soil > Wetlands | place: USA... | reverse complement strand
GGACTGCTGGTGCAGAGCGGCTACGGCGAGGAAGAGGCGCGGCGCATCGAGCAGGCCGGCGCCCCCAGGCCCGACCACGTGGCGTCGGATTTCGCCGCCGCGGCGCGCTGGGCCATCGATCGGCTCGCGTGAGCTAGCGGCTTCGATCGACGTCGAGCTGGTAGCTGGCGCCGCCTTCGACCGGCAGGTAGTGAAGCGCATAGCCCGAGACCTTGATCTGGTCGGCATCGATCCAGCGCGCTTCGATCAGATCCTGGAGCGAGGGCGGGTAGCCGCCGTGCTCGCGGCGGTAGAGGTCCAGCGCGAAGCGCAGGTCACGCATCTGCGCCGCGGCGAAGACGTCGTTGGCGGGCGGCGGGGGCGTGCTGGCCGCGATGCGCTGTGCCCCCAGCCGCAGCCCGAAAGCGAGAGCCGCGATCGCGACCGCCACCAGCGCCTCGCGGCTCCACGACAGGTCGCGCGGCACCAGCCGGCGAACGGGCGCGGACACCGGCGTGGCCGGGGCCTGGCCGGGGTCGCGGCGTCCGACCACCTCGATCCAATTGGCCTGAAGCATCCGAAACAGCGCTTCGTAGGCCTCGTACTCCGAAAGCGGCGCCGCGTCGACGATCTCCTGCACCGTGTGCTGTCCGTCGACGATGCCGAACAGCTCGCGCTCCTCTTCGGAGAGCGGCTCGTTGGGGTCGGGCAGGTCGTGAACCCCGAGCAGCTGGTAGGGATCGCGGAACACCTGGACGAAACGCTTCTGCTCGTCCACCCGGCGGGCGGCTTCGATCAGTGCGCCCTCGATGCTCAGGCGTACGACCGGCGGCGCGTTCCAGCGGCTGTGCGGATCGAACCGATAGGTGCCGTCCTCCCAGCGCACCAGTCGCGTGAGATCGTCGAGGATCTGGCGCTCGACGTAGCCGGCCAGCTCGTCGGCGTCGAGGTACCGGCCGTTGAGGAGCAGATCCTCGACGTCGCGGTTGGACTCGCGCTGAATCGTCAGGATGCCGCGGTATTGCTCATCCGACAGCCGGTGCACCTTGTGGAGGAACACCAGCAGCGGGTCGTCCTTCTGCTGGCCGCGATTGCGGGTGGACTCCATCATCAGACAGCCGGTTTTCTTCTGGCTGGCCACCAGCTGGAGGATCTCGGTGGCCGAGAAGTCGCGAAGATTTCCCTGGAGCGCCATGGATGCCTCAGGCCGCTGCGACGTTGGAGGAGTGGCTGGTGGCCTGCACGCTGCGGCTCCGGGTCGGCGCCGCGAGGACGGCCGCCTGATACTGAGCGCGGTTCACCAGACGCGAGTAGCCGATGATGGACCACGAATAGAGCATGCCCCAGGTGGCGAGCCGCACCACCCACGGCAGGTCGCTGGGCGTCACCGCGAGCCGCGGCTCGAACGCGAACGGGGGCGCCGCGACCAGCTGGCTGCCCAGCATCCCGAGCGCGATCGTCAGCATGAGTATCGGTGAGAACGCGCGCCTGAAGCTGATCAGGCCGAAGCCGGGGATCAACACGGCGAGCGCGCCACGCAGCAGATTCTGAGTGCGGTCCACGCGCCTCTTGCGATTGGCGAGCAGCACGCGCGCCACCTCGGGAGCGTCGGCGGACTTCTCGGCTGCCGCGCAGGCCGGGCACAGGGCCAGCTCGCGACGCCGCTCGGCGCAGCGGCGGCACACGGTTCGACCACAGTTGCTGCAGGCGCGCAGCGGCAGCTGGCGCTGCTGCTGGAGGCCGGCGAGCACGCCCAGCACGGCCACCCCGAGCACGGCGAGCGAGAAACCCCAGCCGCGAGTCTCGAGTCGGTCGCGCCAGCCGGGAGGCAGCGCGCCGCGCGTGCTCCCGGAGGGCACCGAGCCCGAAAGCGAGCGCCAGAAGCGATTGGGCGCGATCCACTGGTCCACCAGCGCCAGGTACCCGTCTTCCGTGCTCTGGCCCTGATAGGTCTTGACCATCTCGAAGTTGATGGCCGAGGCGCGAGTGAGCGCATCGCTCGCAGCGCGGAAATCGAAGCGCTGCGTGTAGAGCTGGGAGATGTTGAACCACGCCGCCCCGTTGGACGGGTTCTGCGAAGTCGCACGGCGATAGAAGTCGAAGGCCTCGTCGCCGCGGCCCTGGCTCATCATGACGTTGCCGAGGTTGTTGAGCAGCCGGTCGTCGTTCGGCCACAGGTGGAGCGCGTGGCGATAGAGCCGCTCGGCGGCGGGCACGTCGCCGGCCCGCCTCGCCATCCAGCCGGCGGCGAAGGCCAGGAACGGATTCTCGGGCTCGCGGGCCGAGAGCTGCTCCAGCTCCTCGGCGCGCGCCGGCGAGGCCGGCTCGGTTTCGACCATCGCCACGCCGTGGAGCGGACCGCGGGCGGCGTCGAGCGGCAGGGTCAGGCGATCGAGTGCGTCCACCACCAGCGGCATTACCGCGAGGCTCGCGACCAGCAGGATGAACACGATTCGTTCGCGCGCCTGTAGCAGCGGCCAGAGCAGGGCGAGGAACAGGACCACCGGCAGCGCCGGACCCAGGCCGAGGAAGAACGGCATCGCCAGCAGCGCCCAGGACCAGGCTTCGGCGCTGGACGCGGTCACCAGTCGGCGCAGCGGTTCTCTCCAGGAATGGCGCAGCTCGGCCTGATGCACGGCGACCACCAGCGCGCCGGTGGCGAGAATGCCGAGGAACAGCGCCTGCAGGATGGCGTAGATCGTGTTCGCGCACAGCGCGAGCTGGAGGAGAAAGTTCTGGCGCGCCAGCTCGAGCACGCTGGCGTAGCGGAGCAGCGCCTGGCTCGGCTCGTGGAGCAGACTCCACGACGCGAGCGTGAGGTGCGGGGTGACGAAGGTCGGGTCGAGCTCCGCCGCGCCGCGCACCAGCCGGGCCGCTTCGTCGAGACTGCCGGACTCGTGAGCGAGGATTCCGCGGCGATAGAAGAGTCGTGCCTCGAGCGGGAGCGAGGCGATGTGATGGCGCTCCTTGTACTGCAACCAGCCGGTGAGGTCGGTGAGCGGCGGTTGCGCTTCGTCGGCGGCGACCGCCGCAGGCGGCGGAGCGGGGGTTGTGGTCGCGGGAGCGGTATCGGCCGGATGCTCGGTGGTGCCGGGAACGTTCGGCGCCGATCCCGCCGCGGACGCCCCGAGCGCCGTGGCGAGCACCAGCACGAGAGCGACCCCGGCCTGCCGAAGACGCCGGCCGGAGAGCCCAGATTGTCCGGCCGCTCGGCTCCTGAGCGCGCTCCCGCCGTCCAGCCATTCGAACATGCGTGCCATCCCTTGACAGTGCCGGAGTGCCCACCTAGCGTGCACCGCGTCCCATTCGTTATCGGCCCTTCTCGGCAGCCGCTTTACGCGAGTCTTGCCAGGGCCGCCGAAGCCCGCCCGGCCTCGCACCGGCCGGACAACTCACGATTCAAGGACCCCTGGAATGAGCGCCACGCCCCTGACCGGCACGCTGCCCTGGATCCGCATCGCCGAAGCTGCGCGCCACGTCGGACAAAGCGTCGAGGTCCGAGGCTGGCTTACCCACCGGCGATCGAGCGGCAAGATCCAGTTCCTGGTGGTTCGTGATGGGAGCGGGGTGTTGCAGTGCGTCGCCGGGCGCGAGGACCTGACGCCGGAGGCCTGGCAGGCCTCGAGCGAGCTGGGCCAGGAATCCGCGCTGGTGGTGCGGGGGGATCTACGCGCCGACCCGCGCTCGCCGGGTGGGGTCGAGATGGGGCTCCGGTCGGTCGAGGTGGTTCAGCGCGCGGAAGGGTTTCCGATTTCGCCCAAGGAGCACGGCACCGAGTTCCTCATGGATCACCGGCACCTCTGGCTGCGCTCTTCCCGGCAGCAGGCCATCCTGCGCATCCGCGCCGAAGTGATTCGAGCCTTTCGCGATTTCATGGACGGCGAAGGCTTCCTGTTGCTCGACGCGCCGATCTTCACGCCCAATGCCTGCGAAGGCACGACCACTCTGTTCGAGACCAGCTACTTCGATCAGAAGGCCTACCTGACTCAGAGCGGCCAGCTCTACAACGAAGCGGGGGCCGCCGCGTTCGGGCGCGTCTACTGCTTCGGGCCGGCATTCCGGGCCGAGAAGAGCAAGACCCGCCGGCATCTGATCGAATTCTGGATGATGGAGCCCGAATGGGCGTTCGCCACCCTCGAGGACGTGATTGCGCTGGAAGAACGGTTGCTCGTCTTCACCGTCGGGCGCGTGCTCGAGAAGCGGGCCGAGGATCTGAAAACGGTGGAGCGCGACGTGAGGAAGCTCGAGGCGGTCCAGACCCCGTTTCCACGTCTTCATTACAACGATGCGGTGAACCTCCTGCATCAGAAGGGCATGACCTTCGAATGGGGGGGCGACTTCGGTTCGCCGGACGAAACCGCGATCTCGGAGAGCTTCGATCGTCCAGTCTTCGTCACCCATTATCCGGCCGCGGTGAAGGCCTTCTACATGGAGCCCGATCCCGCCGACCCGCGGCTGTGCCTCTCCTGCGACTGCCTGGCGCCGGAAGGGTACGGAGAAATCATCGGGGGCGGGCAGCGCAGCCCGTCGCTGGAGCTGCTCGAGCGGCGCATCGACGAGCATGGACTGCCGCAATCGGCGTTCGAGTGGTACAAGGATCTGCGCCGCTACGGCAGCGTGCCGCACTCGGGGTTCGGGATCGGGGTGGAGCGGACCCTGGCATGGATCGCGGGCCTGGAGCACGTCCGCGAGACGATTCCCTTCCCGCGCATGCTCTATCGCCTGGCTCCCTGAGGGCCCGAGCGTGGCGGCCCAGGCCATTGACACGAACCCGCGCCGCTCCTTACACTTGGCTCGCTTCGTTGTCTCGGCGCCTGGTGCCAGGAGCCTGAGGCGGTTCATGCCTCTGGTGCCGTGCCTGGTCGTGGTTCTCGGCTGCTCTCGCAAACCAGCGCCTCCCACCGTGGAAGACTCGCTGACCAGCGGAACGATTCGAATTGCCTGCGCTCCGGAGGCCCGGGGGCTGATCGCGCGCGAGGCCGCCGCCTTTGAGGCGCTCTATCCCCAGGCCCGTCTGGAGATTCATGAAGCATCGTCGCGGGATGGCGTTGGGGAGCTGTTCGGCGCGAGGTCCGATCTGGCGGTGATCACGCGCGAGCTGAGCACCGAAGAGCGGGCGGCTGCGGTGCGAGGAAAGCTCGAGCTCGAAGGATACCGGTTCGCTCGGGACGCGGCGGTGATGATTGCGAACTCAGAAAATCCGGTGCAGAACCTGGCGGTCGACCGGTTGCGCGAAGTCTATTCGACGGACGGCGCGCGCTGGTCCAGTCTGGGAGGCGAAGATCGGCCGGTCGAGCCGGTGGTTCTGCCGGCCGGGGCCGACCTGACGGAGTTCATGATCCAGCAGGTGATGGGAGGGCAACCGATTCGCGCACATGCGATCTACGCCGCGAACGAAGCCGAGGTGGCGAGCCTGGTGAAGAAGCGCCCGAATGCCATCGGCTACGTGTCGCTGGCGGCGGTCCCCGAGGACGTTCGCGTGCTGCGCCTCGCCGGACTGACCGGGCTGCCCTACTGGAAGCCCGACCTCGAGGCCATCTATCGCGGCGACTACCCGCTCACGCGATTCTTCAGCCTCTACGTCCGCACCGATGGGGCGAAGCTGGCGAACGGCTTCATCACCTATGTCACGAGTCGTGAGGGCCAGGCGCTGGTCGAGCAGGCCGGGCTGGTGCCGACCGCGGTGCCGGTCCGTTTCGTCCGTCGCTCCCCGATGTTGAGCACGCACTAGGTCCCAAGAGGAGAACGATTCCCGACGATGATTGGCTTCGGGCAGTTGCAGACGACGCGGCGATTCTGGCCGCGGATGGGAACGCTGCTGGTGGCCGTGGCGCTGGCGACGCCGGCGCTCGCCGACGATCTCAAGGACGCGCGCGCCGCTCTCCAGGCCGGGCGCGTCGATCAGGCCGCGACGCTGTTCGGGAAGCTGGCGAGCCAGGGCCAGATCGAGGGACACATCGGGCTCGGGCAGGTCTACCTGAAGAAGCGCCAGTATTCGAAAGCCCAGGACGAGTTCAAGCTCACCCAGCGTCAGGATCCGACGGTGGCGTGGGGATACTACGGCGAGGGTGAGGCCCTCAAGCGTCAGGGCAAGTGCGACGACGCGGTGCCGCTGATGCGAAAGGCCACCGATCTCGACAAGCGCTTCCCCGAGGCCACGCTTTCGCTCGGCGACTGCCTGGTGCAGCAGAAGCAGGTGGACGCCGCGATCGCGGTGCTCTCTCCCGGGGCCAAGTGGGGCTCCAAGTGGCGGCCGAAGTTCCTGGTGGCGCTCGGCAACGCCGAGCTGGCGCGCGACTCGTTGCGCTCGGCCAGCGTCTACTACACGCAGGCGCGCGAGGAATCGCCCGAGGATCCGGCGCCGCGCAAGGCGCTCGGAGACTTCTACCTGTACACGCGCCGCATCGCGGAGCTGGCGATTCCCGAATACGAGGCAGCCGTCCAGCTCGATTCGTCGGACGTGGAGCTCCACTACGCTCTGGGCGAGGCGCTGTTCGCCGGCCAGCGCTACAACGAGGCGCTCGACCAATACAAGTGGGTGGTGGCGACCGACCCCGATTTCCCGCCCGGCCAGCTCTCGCTCGGCAATCTCTACTTCCTGTCGGGCCCGAACGACCCCCGCCGCTATGCCGACGCGCGCGCGCCGCTCGAGAAGTACACCCAGCTCGAGCCCAACGACGCCAAGGGCTGGAGTCTGCTCGGCCGCACCTACTACTATCTGAAGATGAAGGACGAGGCGGTGCAGGCGATGGAGAAATCGCTCACGCTCGGCGGCGCCAACAAAGAAACCTTCACGATCATGGCCCGCGTCTATGCCGAGAAGAAGGACTGGCAGAAGTCCCTCGACGCCTTCGCCAAGGGCGAGCCGACCTCGCGTGACATGCTGACCATCGGCCAGATGTGGGTCTTCCTCGGCAAGCCGGAACGGGCCGACTCGATCTATCAGGCGGTGGTCGCCAAGGACTCCACCAGCGCCGACGCCCGCTTCGCCCTGAACGAGTCGGGAAAGCTCCACTTCCGGCGCCAGGAGTACCCGATTGCCATCGCCATCTTCCAGCGGGTGATCGCTCTTGACCCGAGCAACGACGAGGCTTACTACTACCTCGGTCTGGCTTATAAGGAGTTGAAGCAGTACCCCGACGCGCTGAACGCGCTTCGGCAAGCGGCGACGCTGGCTCCCGGCAAGGCCGACCGCCAGTTCTGGCTGGGGATCCTTTACGCTCAGTTGGACTCGACGGCACTCTCGAGAGCTGCGCTCGAGAAATCGGTGGCGATCGATTCCAGCGGGCAGTTCGCGGGTGTAGCGTATCGCCAGCTGGGTTACTACCGCCTTCTCGACAAGGAGTACGAAGGCGCCATCAGCCTGCTGGAACGGGCGGTGGCGTTGAACGACAAGGACATCCAGGCCTGGGTCTGGCTGGGGCAGGGGAATCAGAACGCCGGCCACCTGGCGCGGGCCGCTGAATGCTATCGCAAGGTGCTGGCGCTGGATCCGAAGCAGCCCGACGCGCAGAAGGGGCTGCAGTCGCTCCCCGCGGCGGCGCCCAAATAGGGGGAGTTCGATGAAGCAACGCGAGGTCGGAAACATCAAGATCCTGACGCCGAAGGGCTACCTCACGGGTGGCGACGAGACCGACGAGCTCGACAAGGCCATCGAGCAGCTGAGCGAGAGTGGCAACAAGGCGTTGATCATCAACCTCGCGGAGACCCAGCACCTGAACTCGACCGCGTTGGGCGTGCTGATTCGCGCGCACTCGAACTACGTGCGACGCGGGGGGCAGATGAAGCTGTGCTCGGTCGACAAGCGCATCGAGAACATCTTCGTGATCACCAAGCTGTCGCTGGTGTTCGACGTGTACCCCAACGAGGAGCAGGCCATCGCCAGCTTCGCGGAGTCGAAGCCGGTCTGAGGCCGGCGGGGGATCGGAGCGTGGCCATTCGCCGGAAGGAAGTTCGCACGGTGGTGGTGCTGTACCCGAAGGGGAATTTCTTCGGCGACGACGAGACGGACGAATTGCAGAAGGCGATCATGGACGAGGCGGCCGGCGGGAATGAGCGCCTCATCCTCAACATGCAGGAGTGTCAGTCGCTCAACTCGATCGCGATCGGCGTGCTGATGCGGGGATTCGCGAATTACCGCAGCCGCGGCGGCGAGATCAAGCTGTGTGGGCTGGGTAAGCGTCTTCAGGATCTCTTCACCATGACCAAGTTGATCATGGTGTTCGACCATCACGAGAGCGAGGAGGAAGCGCTCGCGGCTTTCGCGGTGGGAGCCCGGTAGCTCGAAGCGGAGGAGCCTCAGAACATGAGTCGTTTCATCGTTCCAATTGGGTTCGTGTCGGCTGCAGCGGTTTCGATCGCCATTTGGTACTTCCTGCCGGTTATCGGTGAACTCGGCAAGAACATCCAGCAGGGTGGCTACCTGGTGGCGGCGCTCATCATGCTCATCATCCTTCAGACCGCGTTCATCATCGAGCGCTCCTGGAGCCTTCGCAAGGCGCAGGGTCGCGGTCCGCTCACCGTGTTCCTGAACGAGGTCAGCCGCCGCCTGCACACCGGCGACGTGGACGGCGCCATCAAGGCCTGCGCGACTCAGCGGGGCTCGGCGGCGAACGTCATCCGCGCCGGCCTCGAGCGCTACCAGTCGCTGCGGGCAGAAAACGCGTCGCGCGAGAAGATCGTGGCCGAGACCCAGGCCGCGATCGCGGAAGCCAACGGCCTCGAAGTGCCGTTGCTCGAGCGCAATCTGATCGCGTTGTCGACCATCGCATCGATTTCGACCATGATCGGACTGCTGGGAACGGTGGTCGGAATGATCCGTTCGTTCGCCGCCCTCGGCCACACCGGCGCGGTGGACGCCACCAAGCTCGCCATCGGTATCTCCGAGGCGCTCATCAATACCGCCGGCGGCCTGATCTGCGCGATTGCCGGAATCGTCGCCTATAACGTGTTCGTGACGCGCGTGGACGGCTTCAACTATATGATGGATGAAGCCTCGTACGAGGCGGTCCAGCTGCTGGCCGCGTCGGCGCCCAGCGAGAAGAAGTAGGGGAGAGGGGCTCGAGCCATGCTCAAGAAGATGCGCCGCATCGGCATCGCCATCGACATGACGCCGATGGTCGATGTGGCGTTCCTGCTCCTGATCTTCTTCATGTGTACCACCCAGTTCAAGCCGCCCGAAAAGGACAAGATCACGCTGCCGGAATCGAGCTCCGAGGCCAAGTCTCCGGAGTCCGACATCATCACGATCGCGGTCACCAAGCTGCCTTCGGTGCGCGTGGTCTGGCATCAGGGCGGTCAGGAAGTGAACCGCGAGGTTCCCGCCGACAAGGTGGCGTCAGACCTTGGCAATGTCCTGAGCAACGCGCGTCTCGCCAACCCGGCGGCCCGAATGATCGTCAAAATGGACAAGGATGCCCCGTACGGGGTGATGGCCGACATGATGGGCGCGCTGCAGGAAGCCAAGGCGCCGCGCTTCAACGTACAGACCGAGCTCGAGGGCTCGGCCAATCCATTCAAGAAAGCCGCGGCCAAGCCATAGGTCGCTGGAGGAGGTGACGTCCCATGGGTGCGGTAGACACCCCACAACCCAGACAAGGCAAGAAGAAGGGCAAGGGCTTCAGCCGCCCCAAGCGTCGCGTCGGTGTTCGCATCGACATGACGCCGATGGTGGACGTGGCGTTCCTGCTCCTGATCTTCTTCATGGTGACCACCGTGTTCCGGACTCCTCAGGCGCTCGAGATCAACCTGCCGCCCGACAAGGACGTCAAGGTCGAGATCGCCCAATCCAAGGTGCTGAGCGTGCGGGTGCTCGGCGACGACCGTGCCTATTTCAAGCGCGGCGACGATCCATGGGCGCGCACCGACGTTCCGGGACTAAAAAAGGTGTTCGCGACGTACAAGGGGAACAAGGACCTGGTGGTCGTGATCAACATCGACCGTGAGTCGAAGTTCCACAACATGGTGGACATCATCGACGAGCTCGACCTGGCGAATCTGACGCGGTTCTCGCTGGGCACGCTGAAGCCGGAAGAGAAGAAGGAGGTCGAGTCGCTGTGAGCCAGCCGAACCTCACGCTTTACGAGTTCATGCCCTACGGGGCGCCCGAACTCAAGGAGGTCGCCAAGAAGTACATGACGCGGGCGATCGGCAC
>Ga0335084_10008678_pt1 | contig 10134 bp, 13 predicted proteins | sample Lox_Sample_44_FD_206721 | JGI IMG/M metagenome (GOLD analysis project Ga0335084, IMG submission 206721) | Soil microbial communities from Loxahatchee National Wildlife Refuge, Florida, United States - Lox_Sample_4.4 | ecosystem: Environmental > Terrestrial > Soil > Wetlands | place: USA... | reverse complement strand
TCATTTGCGACGGCAACGGGCGGTGGGCCACGGCACGGATGCTGCCTCGTTCGGCGGGCCATCGTGCAGGGGCGAGCGCTGCCAGAGACGTGATTCGCCACGCCCCAAAGCTGGGTATTCACACCCTCACGCTGTTTGCGCTTTCGTCGGCCAATTGGCGGAGGCCACCGGCGGAAGTGAACGCCATTCTCGAGATCCTGCGAGAATATCTTCTGGCAGAAACGCAACACTGCCTGAAGGAAGGCATCCGTTTGAACATCATTGGCCGGCGCGACCGCATTCCGCCTGCCTTGCGAGAGACTATCGCGGATGCGGAGGCCTTGACGAGCAAGGGAAAGGCGTTGCACCTTCGCCTGGCAATCGACTATTCGGCGCGCCACAGCCTGTTTCAGGCGGCGAGCAAGTTTTATAAGGCGACCGACCTTTCCCCCGAGTCGTTCAGTTGCGTTCTTTCGGAAGTGCAGCGCGGCGGTTCGACCGATGTGGATTTGCTGGTCCGAACCGGCGGTGAACAGAGGCTCTCCGATTTCTTGCTATGGGAGTGCGCGTTCGCTGAGTTCGTGTTCTTGGACAAACGCTGGCCGGATTTCACGCCGCAGGATCTGCGGGATGCGGTTGCGGAATTCGGGCGTCGCGATCGGACGCAAGGAGCGTTGCCCCGGGAATGCGCGAGCTAAGAGGGAGCGAATATGTCGGTTTACACACCACATCTCGCCCCGGTTGTGGTTCTGGCATTCTTGGGAACGGCTGGCTTGCTGGTGCTTTGCGCATTCGTCGCCGTCATCGGCGCGTTCAGAAAATCGCGTAGTGCCGTTGTTGGTGCGATTGGCGCCGGGGCTACCCTTCTTCTCGGATACGCGAGCATCTTGTTGGGATTGTCGCTCCTGAGCCGCGATGTCGAGATCACCCAAGGTGCCTGGAAATACTTCTGCGAACTTGATTGCCACATCGCGTACGCAACCGGCAGGGTACAACTCGCGAACAGCATCGGCCCAGAAATGCAGCCCATCTCGACGACTGGGCGTTTTGCCATCGTTCCGTTGAAGACATGGTTTGATCCCACGACAATTTCGGCGCAGAGGGGAAATGGACCGCTCACGCCCAATGGACGTGTGATTACGCTGTTGGACGGGCGCGGACGGCGGTTCTCACCATCTGAAAAGGGCGAATCCATACTTGCCGCTGTCAGACTGCACTCAACTCCACTTCGGACACCGCTGCGCCCGGGGGAGTCCTATGTGTCCTACGTCGTGTTCGAAATTCCAGGGGACGCCACAGGGCTCAGGTTGTTACTGACTTCGTCCGATGAAGAGAGTTTTTTTATTTGGGGAAACGAAAACAGCCCTTGGCATGGGAAATCCTACCTTAGCTTGCCCGAGCCGCCGAGGGCCATTACAACGTACTGATTATAAATACGTTATGAGAATGGGCTGGCGCCTGCCCTGGCCTGACGTTTTGGCGAACTGGGTCGTCTATACCACAGGAGCAAGGAATGGCATCCGTGGGACTTACGCTGCGGTGGGAGCATAGAATCTCTCCTGTGGGCGGCGAGGGGGCGTCGCGAGTGCAATCGACCGAAACCGACGACAGGTCGAACCCGACGAGTCGTGCGACGCCGGAGGACGCGGCGCTGGCGGCGGGGTGTCTCGCCGGTGACATGCGAGCCTACGAGCAGCTTTATTCCGCGCAAGGGGCACGAATGCGCAATCTTGCACGCAATCTGCTCGGCTCGCAGACGGACGCGGAAGACGCCGTACAAGAGACTTTTCTGAAGATTCAGCGCCGTATTGCGAGCTTCCGCGGGCAGTCGGCGTTCGTGACCTGGACATTTCGAATTCTGGTGAACACCTGCTACGACATGCGGCGAAGCAAGGTCCGACGCAAGGAGCATTCGCAGGACAATTCGGAAGAAAGCGCGCCGCGCGAACCGCGGGCTCCGGGTGCTCATCCTACGCTCCGCATGGCCCTCGAACGGGCGCTCGGGCAGCTGACGGAACATCAGCGCAGTGTTTTCCTGTTGTACGAAGTGGAGGGTTTCCGGCATTCGGAGATTGCCACGATGCTGCAGATCAGCGAAACAGCGTCAAAGAACACGTTATTTCAGGCCAAACGCAACCTGCGTGGCATGCTCGAACCCCCCCGGAGCGCGGAAGCTGGCGGTGCGCGATGAACATCAACTGTCAAGATCGTGAACGTATTTTCCTCGACGGGACGGCAGAAGAGTGGTTGGCGCTGGAACAGCATACGGCGGATTGTCCGGCGTGCGCGGAAGAACTGCGTGGATGGAAATCACTGAGTGTGGCGGCGGAGGAGTTGCGAGATTACCGTGAGAGCCCGGCGCTATGGGCCCGGATTGAGAGCTCCTTAAGAGGACAACAGCAACGCAAGGCAGGGTTGTGGACGAGGCTAGCGGTTTGGAAAGGGATTTCGCCGGGTTGGCAGACTGCGTTGGCCGCAGCGCTGGCACTGCTGTTCGCCGTGTCGGGCGCGTATGTGATTCGCCACGGGCGCGACCGAGATGCGGAAGCGGGAGCGAACAAGTTGCTCCGGAATTCCGCGTTGGCGGAGGTCGAAAGGACCGAACGCGAGTACATGAAGGCGATCGATCAATTGGCGGCGGAGGCAAAGCCACAGTTGGATTCATCGTCTACGCCGTTGATGGCGAGCTACAGGGAGAAATTGGTGGTGCTGGACAGCGCGATCGACGAATTGCGGGAGCAGGCACAGCAGAATCCGTCGAATGCCCATCTGCGTTACCAGCTGTTGGCCATGTATCAAGAGAAGCAGCAAACGCTGCAAGATGTTTTGGAGATGAAAAAATGAATGGCGGTTCCAGGTCAACTCTAGCGCGAAAGGTAGCAACAATTCTGGTCGTCGGCGGTTGGCTGGCGTTCCCGGCCTTTGCTGGGCCTGGCCAGAGCACCGCGACGCGGGATTTCAAGAAGACACTGACGCTCGGCGATGGTCAAACGCTGAGCTTGGAACACAAGTTCGGCGATGTGCGGGTTCATAGCGAGGGTTCACGCGACGTGAAGATCGCTGCAACGATTCGAGTCCAGTCGCATTCGCAAGCGGAAGCCGACAAGTTTGCCGATGAGGTAAAGATCGAAGTTTCACAGGACTCGTCGGGAATTAAAGTGCGCACGATCTATCCGAGCGACGCGGCAGGCGGCTTCAAATTCTTCTCGGGTAGCGCGCCGTCGTTTTCGGCGGACTATGACATCACCGTGCCGCCTGACGCCAAGCTGTGGATGAAAAACAACTTTGGCAACGTCGAAATCAGGGGCGTACGCGGCTGGACCGATATCGAGAATGGACATGGCCGCTTGAATTTCCAGGATGGCGGCTCGGCGAAACTGACGAACTCATTCGGATCCGTGGAACTAACCGGGGCCGGCGGGGGCGTGACGATCGTCAACACGAATGGATCCGTGAACGCAACGGACGTTAAGGGCACGCTCGATATCAAGGATCGGTTTGCGTCGATCACCGTAAACAACGTGCAGGGAGCCGTAACGATTTCCGGCGGAAACGGGGCTGTGGAAGTGACCGATGCGGCCGGGGCCAAGATCAACAATTCATTCGGCTCGGTGAATGCGCGGAATATCCGGGGCGAACTGGTGGTGAACGACAACAACGGCGCGATCGAAGTGAATACGGTCAGCGGGGGAGCACAATTGAACACCAGTTTCGGCTCCATTAATTTTACCGGCGTGAACGGGCCCGTGAAGTGTACCTCGTCGAATGGACGCGTGCATGGATCCGGCGCGGGGAATGAAGTGTATGTGAAGACGACATTTGGCGAGGTGTCGCTGGAGCAGGTCAACGGCCCGGTCGAGGTGGAGGATTCGAACGGCGGGATCGTAGTCCGCGACATCAAGGGGAAGGCCACGCTGAATACCTCGTTTGGTGCAATTGAGGCAAGTGGCTTGCCGAAGGGAGTTCGCGCGACGACCGGCAACGGGCGAATTGCGCTGAGCGATGTCAGCAGTGACGTCTACGCCAAGACGAGCTTCGGCGCAATCAGCGTGCAGAGGGTGAACGGAAACCTGACCGTCGAGAACTCGAATGGGCCGGTAAGCGCAAATGACGTGAAGGGCGATGCCACCGCGCGAACCAGCTTCGGAGCGGTGACCCTGGACGATGTCGCGGGTTCGATTACCGTTGACAACCAGAATGGCGTCATTAGCGTTTCCGGGTCGCGTACGGCGCCGGGCTGCAAGAACATTTCGCTGAAGACGTCGTTTTCACCGATCCAATTGCGGCTGCCCGAAGATGCCGGCTACCAAGTGACGGCGCGCACCTCTTTTGGCCACATCACGAGCGAATTGCCGGTGACTTCGACGGGGGTGATCAGTGGCGACACGCTCAACGGGAAAATCGGAAACGGCGGGTGCACCCTATCACTGACGAACTCAAATGGGAATATCGAAATTCTGAAACTGGGCCGCTGAGTCTGGCCAAGGACCTCGAGCTACGAGCGAACCTTCTGGCCTTTACGGTGGATGGCGAACGCTGCGCACAGAACGCGCGTCGCGGTTTCCGTGAGTTGATAGAGCGCCAGATCTTTTTCTTTCACCCAAGCCACATCGGTCACGTCACTGCCGGCGCGAGCCTCGCCGGAGATACGCTGGCAAAGATAGTCCACGATGACGTAGTGAAAGCGCGGACGTGAAATCGGATTGTTGCCCAACGGGTCGGCGGGATAGATGCGATCAAACACCTCAATCAAGTCGAGTACACGAACTTCGAGCCCTGTTTCCTCGCGAAGTTCGCGAGCCACGCCAGCCTGCAACGATTCGCCAAGCTCCAGCGTGCCACCAGGGATCGACCATTGGCCGATCAAGGGTTCGGCGCCGCGGCGGATCAATAGGGCCAGGTCATTTTCGATGACGACTCCACCAATACCAACTACCGGTGTTTCTGGATATTCGCGAGCCATCGCCTTATAGTACGGTGCCGACGGACAGATTAGGTTACACTGAAGGCCGGTGGAAGGGTTCAGGTTGACTTTCCCCGCCACGGTATATAATACGCCGGGTGGCAAACTGCGAGATTTCCGGGTTTGTCGCGCCAAGATCAAACCGGAGGATGGAGCCGTGCTCCGTTGCCCAGAGTGTTCCGCCGAAATTGACGTAGACGAAGACGAAGTTGAGGAGGGAGAGATCCTCAGCTGCCCCGAGTGCGAGACGGAGCTCGAGGTGTCGCAGACGCATCCAGTCGCGTTGAATCCTATCTCCGACGAACTCGAGGAAGAGGAAGACGAGGATGACGAAGAGTTCGGCGAGGACGAGGAGGAGGAATTTGACGAAGACGGCGACCTGCCCGACGAAGATGAGACCGAAGACGATGACGAAGAGGAGGATGAGTAGCCGGGTCCGGCCTAACCAGGCCTCCTGTTGACTGTTTTGCTCGTCGAATCACAGTGGAAGCGCACGCGGTTACGGCAGCCGAATGAGATTCCTCCCACGCTTCATATTCTTCCTGGCACTCCTTTTTTTCTGGCGCGCTCTTCAGGGTCAGCAGCCACCCGAAACTCCGCAGCAGGCACCGGCAAATCCAGGCGGCTCCCATCCGCAGGCCCAAAATGACGGCAAGCAAGCGAAAGCCAAGGCGATCCCCAGCTTCCTGATCATTGGAACGGTATTCAACGAACGCGCCCTGTCGTTTCCGGGTGTGCAAGTGCGGATTCGCCGCGCCGGTGAGAAAAAGTATACATGGGAGACGTACACAAACTCGCGGGGTGAATTCGCGGTACGCGTACCGCCGGGATATGACTACGAGGTGCTGGTGCACATCAAAAAGTACAAGGATCAGACCAAAAGCGTAGACAGCAAGGTGGATGTGCAACAACGCTTGTCGATCCAATTGGAACTGGTCGCACCGCCAAAGACAGGAGCGAAATCATGAGAACACTGCACCTCCAGATGCTCGTTGCGGGAATCGCGCTGATGTTCGCGGCCCAGTTTGCCGTGGCGCAAGGAAACAAGAAAGACAAAGATGCGCAGCTGCGCACGGTGCGCGGCGTGGTGGCCGACAAGGCGGAAAAACCGATACCGAATAGTGTCGTGTTTCTCAAGAATTTGCGCACGAACGTGGTTATCAGTCACTTCACCGATGGGGACGGCACCTACCGCTTTACCGGGCTGGACCCCAACGCGGATTATGAAATTCACGCCGAGTCGGGTGATGAGAAATCGGCAACCCGAACGGTGACATCGCTCGATAGCCGGAAAGAAATTACGTTGAACCTGAAGTTGGACCGAAAGAAGAACTAGGTCGCGGGGCGCGCAACACACGGCACGCCCGTGGCACCACGGAAATCTCCACCGGAGTGGTTCCAAGAATCTCACCGTCGCCATGAAAACTGCGTGGCGGGTCTGTCTGGATCCGCACGTGGGTCACAGAGCGACGAGTCATGCGCACGGTGTTCAATTGCCCATAAAAAGCCAGTGACGGCAGCAGCGAGACAATCTCCCACAAACTGAGATCTTCGAGAAGCACCAGATCAAGCCTGCCATCATCGGTCACGGCTTCCGGGGCCAGCGCTAAGCCGGCACCGTAGCTGGGCGTGTTCAGAACACATGCGACGAGGGCCTTCTGCAAATGCAGGGGCACCTCTTCAGGGCCCGTTGTGATGGTTGTCTGAAAGGCGTGAAATCCTGCCAGTGCGCGCACGGCGGACAGTAGATATCTGAGACGGCCGTGGAAATTCCGGTAGACGGTGCTGGCGAACCGGGATGCTTCGGCGTCCAGGCCCACTCCCCCTCCCCCCGTGTACAGAACCTCGTGGCCCTCCGATGTTCGAACGCGAACGGCATCCAATTCGCAGACCTCACCCTGGATCAGCATAATCGCTGCCCGGAGGGGATCATCGGGGAGACCAAGAGCTGCGGCCAAATCATTCCCTCCACCCGCGGGAATAACGCCAAGTACGATTTGGGGAGCATCCTGGAGCGCGTTCAGTAAGACTTGAAACGTTCCGTCTCCACCGACAGCAAAAATACGCCTGTGTCCGGCACAAGCCGCTTGTCGCGCTTTTTGAGTGAAATCGTCGGGACTCGCAGTGACGGCAATTTCGATGGGCCAATGATGTTCAACTGCCAATTGCTGTAGGCCGGAGAGAATCTTTGAGCCGAGTCCACCACCAGCCACGGGGTTGACGAGAAGCAGATCGGGGAGGGGAGTGGAGAGCGGGGGCGTACGATGCGGCGGTTCGCTCGGCGCAGTAAGCAAATTCACCTGCAGGAGGCTAAGAATGGTGCCGGCGGGGGGAATCGAACCCACGGCCTAGGGATTATGAGACCCTCGCTCTACCACTGAGCTACGCCGGCGTCAGACAATTTTCCATCGTACGAAGTAAGGGGGAAGGGTGTCAAGGCAATGGCAGAGCCTGGAGAGAGGCGGTATTGCACGAGAGGAGGGGATGGAAGGAAGCTCTCCGAGCAGTACTTTGGTACCAAACCGATGGAACTCCAGTACCGTTGTTCAAAAGAACAGGCAGGCTGTACGCTGCGAGTGGCGGAACCTCATCACAGCGCTCGCCATGCGAATGTATGGCGAAAGCGGGGGCAGGGGGTCCGTTGTTTGATTATTTACACGGGTGTAGTGTGCCCTACTTGACACTGTCCTCAGACAGGATAGGATGTCTCCGTTCGTTCATTCCCTCGGAGGCACCATGTCAAGGAAACTGGGCGTGTTTACGCTCGTGTTGGCGGTATTGTTCTGCTCGATGGAGCTGAAGTCAGTTCTGACGAGCATGCAGCATCACGGTTCGGTCCTGGTAGCGAATGGTCCGGATCCGATGCCGCCGCCGAAGCGGTCTGGCAAGTAAAGCTCGGTTGGTGCGAATGCGCGAGTAAGCAGCGCGTCGTAAGGGCCGGGCGAAAAGGGAAAGATGCCTGGTCCCCTAGCATCCGTAATCTGGTATTTGGGAGCGGCCTTTGAGCTGGGCTTCGTGGTGTGCTCAATTTACCGGAAGTCATTCGTCCGCTATCTCTTTTTAAATGTGTACTTTCTGTTGACGCTGAGTTCGAGCGTATTTCGACATTTTGTGCTCGTGCACTCCGGCGTGTCCTCGGACGAATATCGCTATACGTATTTCTATTCCGACGCGATTCTGACCTTAGTCTTGTATGGAGCCTTGATCGGGCTTTATTCCAAGGTATTCGCCGAATTGCGTTTCAGCAGGTACGTGCGTGCGTCTGCCGTGTTATTGCTTCTGGGGACAGCGGCCTTCTCTTACGCGGTAGTGGCCCAGTCGCAAGAGCGACTGTCGACAGACTTTGCCTATGAGTTGTCGCAGAATCTGTATTTCGTTGGTCTTGTTCTGACTTACGTCCTGTGGGGCGCGATCCTGAAGTTAGGCGAGACGCGCACACGGCTCGTCCAGATCGTGCTCTCTTTGGGTCTGTACTTCAGTGCCTACGCGGCAAGCTATGCCCTGATCAATCTTGGTTCAATGGATTCGGTGGCCGGGTTTATTGTGCCGGTTGTGGGATGTTTGCTGCCGTTGGCATGGACCGTGACGATTTGGCGGTATTCTGAGGACGCCCGTTTGGTGCCAGCGCATCTCGTGGCGGTGCAGCGATGATGGCGGCACTGATTTTTGCGGTTTCGTTGGTCACCCTGTTGATGTTTTTTGTGTCGTACTGCCGCTCCTTGATGGCGGCTTCATCGCGGCACACGTTGTCGGCGGAAGTGCGTGACGTGACAGGCATCAAGGACCTTCCCTGTGCACGCGACTATGTCAAAGTCCGGCAGTTGCTCCAGCTTTGCCCAGAGCGGCCTGACGACCGCGCGGGGCTGCGAGCGGTGGGCATTTACTACGACATTCTGGACATGACTCAGCGCAGCATCGCGCGGCTGTTCCCACAACTATCAGATTGGACAGAGCATGAGCGCGCGGGCTGCGCAGGGTTCGCGGCTGTAGCCCTGGATCGCTGCATTGCCTTCAATCGGGAAACCCTGGCCCGCGAAGGCGAATACTAGTTTCGCCTTTCCTACCCGCTAATTCATACGCCGCATACCGGAAGACCACGATAGCTTGCGCTCCGGGGAAGTGCTAGTCTGAAAGTGCTCCTCTCACCGGAGTGAGAGCGTCCGCAGCGCAAAAACCACCGGTGAATACAATATGCTCGCAGTGTGGCACGGTGCTGGCCTCAGGTACGCACACGTGCACTTTTTGTGATTCCACGGCGCTCTTGCGCCGCTCGGAAGACTCTCGTGACACAGGGACTCCTCCGACGCTGAACGAAGCTCAGCGCGAGGAATGGCGCGGTGAATTGAATCAGCGGCTGCAGGCCTATCGAGCCAAGCGCCGCAAGACCTCCGCGAACGAAGGGCAAACTGCGCTTCCATTCGAGAAAGCCGAGTACACGCCCAGGCAAGACATCGCTCTGGAAGTAGAAGAGTGTGCAGAAGAGAAGTCCGCGCCTGCGGACAATTTCGCATTCACCATCGCCATTGGGCGCGTGGCTAAGGATCCAGCCGAAGCAGACCCGCGCCTCCTGATCGATGTCTCTCTTCCGCCGGAATCGGAGGAAAGCCTGACGGAAGTGTTTCCTGAAGAGCCCCACGGCCTGTCGAGCGGGTTCATGCCTGTGGCTTCGCTGGACGATCGGCGCCGAGCATTGGTCGTCGATGGAGCCTGCCTCTTGTTTGCGTACGGTGCGTTCCTTGCCTTGTTCGGGTCGCTTGGCGGTCATTTCACGTTGGACAAACTGAGCGCAGCCGTCTGTTTTTTCACGTTTGCGTTCGTCTACCTGCAGTACTTCGGACTGTTCACGATCTTCGGAGGGAGCACACCCGGCATGATGGTAGCGGGGCTTCAAGTGGCCAGCGTGACGGGCGACGCACCGACGCAGCGGCAGTATTTCCTGCGGGCCGTCGGATATGTGTTGTCCGTCGGCACATGTTTCCTCGGCTTTTTATGGGTGCTGTGGGATGAAGATGGTTTGACCTGGCACGACCGGATCTCGCAGACCTATCTGACTCCCGTCGCGAACATGGCGGAAGACGAACTGCACCGGGTGGCGCAATAAGTCACAGAGAAAAGCGGTGGCCGCGACGTAAGGTTATTTCTTAGCGACTTTTTCGTCGGAAGCGATTTTTCCGTCGCGAATAAAGATCACA
>Ga0335084_10008677_pt1 | contig 10134 bp, 10 predicted proteins | sample Lox_Sample_44_FD_206721 | JGI IMG/M metagenome (GOLD analysis project Ga0335084, IMG submission 206721) | Soil microbial communities from Loxahatchee National Wildlife Refuge, Florida, United States - Lox_Sample_4.4 | ecosystem: Environmental > Terrestrial > Soil > Wetlands | place: USA... | reverse complement strand
CGCGTGGATTTTGGGCGACTTGCTGTGGCTGATCGGGTGTCCGAATACGGCATAACGGTCGGGCGTCATAGGATGATTGATTACAGATGGGAGCGTTTCGGTTCAGGGTGAGTCATGGATGTCCCAGGTCGTTTTCTTTCAGCCACCGAGCTACCGTTTTGGCGAAATACGTCAAGATTGCGTCGGCGCCCGCGCGCTTGAAGGCCAGCAGGGATTCCAGCACGGTTTTCTTTTCATCCAGCCAGCCGTTTTGTGCCGCCGCTTTCAGCATGGCGTATTCGCCGCTGACCTGGTAGGCGAAGGTCGGGATACCGAAGCGGCTCTTGACCCGGCGGATGATGTCCAGATAGGGCATGCCTGGTTTCACCATCACCATATCCGCGCCTTCGGCGATGTCCAAGCCCACCTCGCGCAACGCCTCGTCGGAGTTGGCCGGATCCATCTGGTAGCTATATTTATTGCCTCGGCCAAGATTGGCTGCCGAGCCGACGGCGTCCCGGAAGGGGCCGTAAAAACTAGAGGCGTATTTGGCGGAATAGGCGAGAATCCGCGTATTGACGAAACCTTCAGCCTCCAGGGCCTGACGGATTGCGCCGATGCGCCCGTCCATCATGTCCGAAGGCGCGACGATGTCCGCGCCGGCGCGGGCCTGGGACAGCGCCTGTTTGACCAGCACCTCCACGGTCTCGTCGTTGACCACGTAACCGCTGGCGTCAACCAGGCCGTCCTGCCCGTGGGAGGTGAACGGATCGAGCGCCACGTCGGTGATGACGCCCAGCTCGGGAATCGCCTGTTTCAATGCGCGCACGGCGCGTTGCGCCAGCCCCTCGGGATTGTAAGCCTCGCGGGCGTCGTCGCTCTTCTTCGCCGTCGGCGTGACCGGGAACAGCGCGATGGCCGGAATGCCGAGCGCGAAGGCTTCCTCGGCTTCCTGAAGGAGAAGGTCCAGACTAACTCGGTCGACGCCCGGCATCGAGGCGACCGGCTGGCGTTGATCGGCGCCTTCCAACAGGAAAACCGGATAAATCAGATCGTCCGCGCCGAGCGAAGTTTCACGCATTAGCCTGCGGCTGAACTCGTCCCGACGCATCCGGCGCGGGCGAATATTCGGGTAAGAAGTGCTATAGTTCGCGTTTATGCACATGGTGTCCTCGGGGGCGTCAATTGGTTTCATCGAGCGGTGCCCGCACGCGGTAGTTTATTCGAAGAGCTCGAGTTATGATAAAAACAGTAAAGTTGATTGCAGGAGTAAGTAAATGAAATTGAACCAATCTACGTTCCGCTTGGCGAATGTGGCTGGCTTATTGGCGTTGCTTTTCGGTCTGGTTTCCGCATCGGCGCTCGCGCAAGAGCCCCTGTTGCCGCCTCAACTCGTCATTCAGAACACTTCGGACACGCTGCAAAAAAACTTGCAGAAAGCCGAATACAAAAAGGATTTTCCCAAGGCGACCCGTTTCGTCGAGGACGTCATCGACCCGCATGTCGATTTCGGGCGCGTGTCCATTCTGATCCTTGGAAAATACTGGAAGACCGCGAGCCCCGAGCAGAAGGAACGCTTCAAGAAAGAATTCAGGACCTTGCTGGTACGCACCTACACGACGGCGTTCACCGAATACTCTAACTGGACCATCCGCTACCTGCCGCTAAAAATGTCCGACCAAGACACCAGGGTCGTGGTGCGCACCGAAATCCTTCAACCCGGCGCCCAGCCTGTGGGCGTGAATTATCGAATGGTCAATATCAAAGGCGACTGGAAGGTCTATGACGTTCTGATCGAGGGTATCAGCCTCATCCAGAATTATCGCACCAGTTTTTCCGAGGAAATCGCTCGCACTGGCTCGTTGGATCAGCTCATCTCGCACATCGCCCAGCGCAACAGCACAGCCCTCAAAGAACCTCTAAAAGAGGTAACCAAGGGCTAAGGGCTTCACTCAGATAGCCAATCTCGAGGCTTCAAGAAGTTCTTGTAAAGATTGTCTTCTGCGCTGCCTTCTTCCGGTTTCCAGTTATAGCGCCAATGGGCGATGGGAGGCAGCGACATCAGGATGGATTCCGTCCTGCCTCCCGATTGCAGCCCGAACAGGGTTCCCCGGTCGTAAACCAGATTGAACTCCACATAGCGCCCCCGGCGATAGAGTTGAAATTCCCGCTCGCGTTCACCGTAGGGCGTGTTCTTGCGCTTTTGTACGAGCGGCAGATAGGCCGGAATGTAATGATCGCCGACGCTGCGCAGGAACTCGAAACTGCGTTCGAAGCCCCATTCATTCAGATCGTCGAAGAATAATCCGCCGACGCCGCGGGTTTCGTTGCGGTGCTTGAGGAAAAAGTATTCGTCGCACCATTTCTTGAACCTTGGATATACATTTTGGCCGAACGGCTCGCAGGCAGCCCGCGCGGCTTTGTGCCAGGCGATCGCATCTTCCTCGAATGGATAATAAGGCGTCAGATCGAAACCGCCGCCGAACCACCAGATCGGCACCTCGTTTGCCTTTTCGGCCATGAAAAAGCGCACATTGGCGTGTGAGGTGGGCACGTAAGGGTTGCGGGGGTGGATGACCAGCGATACCCCGACGGCCTGAAAGCTCCTTCCGGTCAACCCGGGGCGATGTGCTGTCGCTGAAGGTGGCATGTTGACGCCGGCAACATGGGAAAAATTAACGCCGCCTTGTTCGAAGATTTTTCCTCCCGTCAAAACCCGGGTTCTCCCCCCGCCCCTGCCGGTTTGATATTGCCAGACGTCTTCGACAAACCGGGACTGGGTTTCTTCCCCTTCCAGGGCGAGACAGATGCCATCCTGAAGATCCATCAAATATTTTTTGACGTGTTCGATATCGGGTGCGTTCATCTTTCCGGATTTCTTCAGGGTTGGTTGCAGATCGGCAGCCCTCAAGGGCAACCGCTCGATCCGTCTTGGAGGAAGATCAAGCGGTTTCCCGGGTGCTCGAAACCGCGCGACGGGGAAAAAGTCGGCGCAATTCTACCACGAGATAAATGGTTGCCGGCGCCGACGGAAGCCGGTGCCTCTAGCGGTTATAATGATTGGCCATGCCGGATTATCGCTCCCTGTTGAATGCCGCGAATCAACCCGCCTTGCAATCCTGGTTTGCAAGATTGCCTGAGCAACTTTCCAAGGCGTTTGACTCTTCCAGGCACGGCGATCTGGTTTTCTGGGAAGCGGTCCTAGATCGATTACCGACGGTCACGCCTTATGCCATCGATCTGAACGCCGATAGCGTTTGCATTGGCGGCCCCAGCGATTGCGACGCAGCCAGTCGGCGCACCATCGAGATGTTGCTACGGCAGTTGCACCCTTGGCGCAAAGGGCCTTATCTCGTGCACGGCGTGCCTATCGACACCGAATGGCGCTCCGACCTCAAATGGCGGCGGCTGAGCGGGTTCACCCAGCCCCTGGCCGGACGGACGGTGCTGGACGTGGGTTGCGGCAACGGCTACCACTGCTGGCGCATGCTCGGGGCGGGCGCGAGCTTGGTGGTTGGGATCGACCCTACCCTGCTCAGCGTCATGCAGTTCCAAGCGATCAAGCACTTTGCCGGCGACTGGCCGGTGCATGTGCTGCCGCTCGGCATCGAGGACATGCCGGCCGATCTGAAGGCGTTCGATACGGTATTCTCCATGGGAGTGCTTTATCATCGCCGTTCCCCCGTCGATCATTTGTTGGAATTGCGGGGTTTGTTGCGTGCCGGCGGCGAACTGGTACTGGAAACCCTGGTGATCGAGGGCGAGGAAGGCAGGGTTCTGGTGCCGGAGGGCCGCTACGCGCAGATGCGCAATGTCTGGTTTATCCCTTCCTGTCCGACGCTCGCCGTCTGGCTCAGGCGTTGTGGGTACCGGAACGTACGGCTGATCGACGTGACCGCGACAACCTCCCTAGAACAACGTTCCACCGACTGGATGCAGTTCCAATCCCTAGCGGATTTTCTCGACCCTAACAAGCCCGATCTGACTTGCGAAGGCTTGCCCGCCCCCAGGCGGGCGATTTTTCTGGCGGAAAGCCCCTAGGCCATGGCCGTTCTATTAACATATGCACTTTTTCTGAAAGCCGCGAATTCATCATGACATCCCCCCGCATCGGTTTTATCAGTCTCGGTTGCCCCAAGGCGCTGGTGGACAGCGAACGCATACTCACCAAATTGCGCTCCGAAGGTTATGATCTGGTCCCGACCTACAAGGACGCCGATTTGGTGGTGGTGAACACCTGCGGCTTCATCGACGCCGCCGTGGAGGAGTCGCTGGACACCATCGGCGAGGCATTGAACGAGAACGGCAAGGTCATCGTCACGGGATGCCTGGGCGCACGAGAGGCGGAGATTCGCGCGCGGCATCCGCAGGTGTTGAAGATCACCGGCGCGCATGACTATGAGGACGTGGTTGGCGCGGTACACGAGCATCTGCCGCCCTTGCACGATCCGTTCGTCGATCTGGTGCCGCCGCAGGGCGTCAAACTCACCCCGCGTCATTACGCCTATCTCAAGATTTCCGAAGGCTGCAACCATCGCTGCACCTTTTGTATCATCCCGTCCATGCGCGGCGACCTGGTAAGTCGCCCCATCGGCGAGGTGATGGGCGAGGCGGAGCGATTAGTGCGGGCGGGCGTGAAGGAACTGCTGGTGGTGTCGCAGGACACCAGCGCCTATGGCGTCGACCTGAAATACCGCACCGGCTTCTGGGAAGGCCGGCCCCTGAAGACGCGCTTCCACGATCTGGCCAAGGCCTTGGGCGATCTGGGCGTGTGGGTACGGCTGCATTACGTCTATCCCTATCCGCACGTGGATGAGGTCGTGCCGTTGATGGCCGACGGCAAGATTTTGCCGTATCTCGACATCCCATTCCAGCACGCGAGCCCGCGCATTCTCAGGCTGATGAAGCGACCGGCCGCCGCCGCGGACAATCTGGAACGGATTCGAGTCTGGCGGGGAATCTGTTCCGATCTGGCCATTCGCAGCACCTTCATCGTCGGTTTCCCAGGTGAGACCGAGCAAGAGTTCGAGGCGTTACTGGATTTTCTCGACGAGGCGCAGCTCGACCGCGTCGGCTGTTTCAAATACTCGCCGGTTCGGGGCGCAGCGGCCAATGTTTTGGCGAATCCGGTGCCTGAAGACGTGAAAGAAGATCGTCTGAGGCGCTTCATGGAACGTCAGGAGAGAATCAGCGCCATGCGGCTTGAGGCCCGGATCGGACGCCGCGAAACCGTGCTGATCGATGAAGTGGTGGCGGAAGGCGCGGTGGCTCGCAGTCGCGCCGATGCGCCGGAAATCGACGGACAGGTGTTCATCGACGGCGCGACCCATTTGCAGGCGGGGGAATTCGCGGACGTGGTCATCGAAGAGACCGATGAACACGATATGTGGGCGCACCTGGCGTAAAGGCTAGAGCCGCGGCTGCAGCACAAATTTCCCATCAACATAAAGGGGCCGCACGGCCCCCTTATGCGCGTCCATGCCTCAGTGGTGGTGATGCCCGCCCGGACCATGCACGTGTCCGTGATCCATCTCTTCCGGTGTAGCGTCGCGGACATCGGTCACTTCCACGTCGAAGTTTAGCGTCATGCCGGCCATCGGGTGGTTGCCGTCGAGGATCACTTCCTCGTCGATCACTTCAACTACCGTCACCAGTTGCATGCCCTCGGGGGATTCGGCATGAAACTGCATGCCCGGCTCGATCTGGTTCACGCCTTCAAACGCGCTTTTCGGCACCGCCTGGACCAGATCGTCGTCGCGCAGACCGTAGGCCTCTTCCGGCGGGATCGTGACCTGGAACTTGTCGCCGATCGCCTTGCCCGTGAGCGCGTTTTCGAGCCCCGGAATGATATTGCCCATGCCGTGAATATAAGCCAGGGGCGCATGGCCATCGGAGCTGTCGAGAATCTCGCCGTCTTCATCGGTGAGGGTGTAGTGGAAGTGCACCACTTTGCGGGCTGAAATTTGCATGCAGAAAGCGCCTTTGCGGAAATTTAACGAGTTGGCATGATAACCGGTTTCAACCGTAGCGGATAGACCGGCCTCAGCTCTGCGCCCACGGCAGGCGGTGGAAACGCCAGCCGCCGAGATTGCCTCTGTGCTTGTGCTCATCCAACGGCCCCTCGAAGCCTTCCTCGACATTGGTCAAATCCCTGTAGCCCGCAGCCGCCAAAGCCTTGGCGGCATCCAGCGAGCGCTGGCCGCTACGGCAGATCAGCAGAATCGGCGTGTCGTAATCGGCGATTCGTTGCCGCACTTCGTCAACGAAATGAGGATTAGGCGTCCAGGCGGGAGCTTCCTTCCAGGAGATATTGACCGCACCCATCGGATGCCCGACGAAGGCGGCCTCGGTCTTGTCCCGTACGTCCAGAAGTACCGCAGACGGATTCCCTTGCAGCACCGCCCAGGCTTGCCGGGGATTTAAGCTTTTGATTTCAGACATGGCTATTGCTCGCTGACAACAATGGATAGTGATGGTTCATGTGACCCGAACGTTCGGCGCCGTCAGGTTTTCTCGCCTACCAGGAAGGCCTCGTCCCGATGGCCCAAAGAAAGGTCGCCTAACCTTCCCTCCTCGCGGTACACCACCACTCGCAACCCCCGGAACAGGGAAAGCAATTCGTTTTCCGCCAGCAAATAAGCGGGGTTGCTGGGGCCTGCCGGCGAAACCTTGTCGCGGACGTAGGTCTGGTAAAACAACAGGCCGCCACGTTTCAGGCTGTTCGCAATCGGCCCGACCAAATTTCTCGCCAGAAAACGGCTGACGACGACCACATCGAAGAACTCTCGGGGGAATTCGGTGCTTTCCACATCCCGCACTTCCGCCTCGATCGCGAGCCCCAGACACTCCGCAAGCGCTCTCAAGCGACCGACGGCGACCTCCGAAATATCCCAGGCCACGGTCTTGAATCCCCTTTGCGCCAAAAACAGGGCATTGCCGCCCAGACCACAGGCCAAATCCAGCGCCGTGCCTGAGGTGGGAAGCAGGTGGGCATTTTCGGCGAGAATGCATGCGGGCTCGGATGAGCCATCGGACATCTTCCGATAAATTTCATCCCATTTCGCCCGACTCGCGTCAGCCCCCGCCCCCCCCATACGCTAGGCCGCCAACTCCGGCCGCTCCGGCTGTTGGAACATTTGTTCGACGACGGGAATCAACTTTTTATCATGCAAAAACATGATGACGTGATCGCCATCCTCGATCTGGGTGTCGTGATGCACCTGAATGACCTCGTCCCCTCGCACCAAAGCCCCCATAACGACCCCGGCGGGCATTTTGATCTGATCGATGCGCTGCCCGACGATCTCCGAAGCGCCGCGGGTTCCGTGGGCAATGGCCTCGATGGCTTCCGCTGCGCCGTGACGCAGAGAATGCACCTGCACCACGTCCCCGCGCCGCACGTACCGGAGCAGGCTGCCTATGGTCGATTGTTGGGGGGAGATCACCAGGTCGACCAGGTTGGAATCGACGATGTCCGCGTAGGCGCTCTTGTTGATCAGGCTGATGACGCGGCGTGCGCCGAGACGCTTGGCCAACATGGCGGAAAGGATATTGGCCTCGTCGTCGTCGGTGATGGCGCAAAACACATCGGTGGTTTCGATGCTCTCGCTGATCAGCAACTCCTTGTCGGAAGCATCGCCCAGCAGCACCACGGTATTGGTGAGTTCGGCCGCGATCTTCTTCGCGCGATTGGGGTTTTTTTCGATTACTTTCACTTGGTAGCGCTTTTCCAAGGCGTGTGCGACGCGCTTGCCGATATGCCCGCCGCCGGCGAACATGAGCCGCTTGTAAGGCCTGTCGACCTTGCGCAATTCGCTCATCACATCCTTGATCTCCTCGCTGGACGCCACGAAGAACACCTCGTCACCGGCTTCTATGCTCATCTTGCCGTGCGGAATGATCGGCTTGCCCTGGCGGATGATGGCGGTGATGCGTGCATGGACGCTGGGCATGTGCTGGTGCAACTCCTTGATCTCGCGCCCGACTAGTTGGCCGCCCGGGCGGGCCTGAACCGAAGCCAGGCGCACCCTACCGTCGGCGAAATCCAGCACCTGCGAGGCGCCGGGATACTCCAGCAGGCGCTCGATGAACTGGGTGATGATCTGCTCCGGACTGATCACCACGTCAATGGGTAGTGCTTCCTTGGAAAACAGCTCGGGATAACTCAGATATTCAATCGCGCGGACGCGGGCGATTTTCTTCGGAATCTTGAACAAGGTGTCGGCGATCTGGCAAGCCAGCATATTGGTCTCGTCGTCGCTGGTCACCGCAATCAGCATGTCCGCATCTTCCGCGCCCGCCCGCTTGAGTACCGTGGGATGCGCGGCGTTGCCCTGTACTGTGGCGATATCGTAGCGATCCTGAAGATCCCGCAAGAGGTTCTGCTGGGTGTCGACCATGACGACGTCGTTCGCCTCGCTCGTCAGACTGTTCAACACACTGGTGCCGACTTGTCCGGCGCCCAAGATGATAATTTTCATGAATGATGTCCCGAAAGTAATGTGAATCGATACGCGGCGTTTTCGCCCGCCGATCTGAAAACAACCCCTGACCGTGAAGACCACGACGCGGACGGCGCTCGTGCGGGCCTTATTTCTTTTCTTTGAACCTGATTCCCAAGGCGTTCAGCTTCCGGTAAAGATGGGTGCGCTCGAGGCCGATGGCCTGCGACAGGCGCGCCACACTGCCGGCGTACTTGTCCAGATGATATTCCAGATAAGCCTTCTCGAAGCGCTCGCGCGCCTCCTTGAGCGGTAGCTCGTAATAATCCGGAGCCTGCTGGTTCCTGACCGGTTCAATCAGGGAATCGCCCAAGGCCGCCTTGACTTCCTCCAGGCTCACCTCGTCGCCGGTTCCCAGTATAAGCAGACGTTGCACTAGGTTCTTCAATTCGCGCACGTTGCCGTGCCAGGAATAGTGCCGCAAGAAGTTCTGCACCGCGACGGGAAACTTGCGGAACGGCAGCTTTTCCCGACTGACAAAATGATCGACATAGAACTTGAGTAGCTCGGACACATCTTCGTTGTGTTCGCGCAGCGGCGGCATCTTCAGGGTGACCGCGTTGAGCAGGTGATAAAGTTCGCGACGGAAACGTCCGGCGCGCACCTCCTCCTCCAGGTTTTTTCGCGTGGAGGCGATGATCCGCACGTCCACGCTGATCGGCTCGCTCCCGCCCACCCGCGAAAAACGCCGGGATTCGAGCGCGCTCAACAGGCGCTGCTGGGTCTCTTCCTCCATGTCGGCCACCTCGTCCAGAAACAAAGTCCCGCCATGGGCCTGCTCCAACAGTCCGCGTTGAATCCGCCCGCCCTCTTCCCGACCGAAAAACTCGATCGCCGAATAGTCAGGAGCGATGGCGCCCACGGCCACATCGACAAAGGGACCGTCCCGTCTCGGGCTATTGGCATGGAGATAGCGTGCCAAGGTTTCCTTGCCGCTGCCGGGTTCGCCGACCAACAGCAACCGCGCGTCATGCTGGGCCAAGCGTCTGAGTTGCTCTTTCAAGCGCTCCAGCGCGGCGCTCTTGCCGATCGGCTCGATGAAAGCGTCCACGCGCCGTTTCAAGCCGACGTTTTCCTGCTTCAGGCGGGCGTTCTCCAAGGCCCGCTCCACCGTGACCAGGAGTTTCGCCAGGGATAGCGGTTTTTCCAGGAAATCATATGCACCGAGACGGGTCGCCTCGACCGCCGTTTCGACCGTGGCATGACCCGACATCATGATGACCGGGCACTCCTGTCGGTCCTCTTCCAGCCATTCTTTGAGCAAGGTGATGCCATCCTCATTCGGCATCCAGATATCCAGCAGGATCAGATCGGGTTTGCGAGAAGCCCACAAGGTCCTCGCCGCCGCGCCGTTCTCGGCGACGGCTACCTCGTAGCCCTCGTCCTCTAGGATTTCCCGCAGCAACTGGCGGATGTCCGGCTCATCGTCGACCACTAGGATATTCGCTTTAGCCATACGCCGCCTCCCCCTCCGCCTGTTCCGCTGACTCCATTGCCGGCAGCCGGATCACGAACCCGGCTCCCGCCTGATAGGTCGCATCGTGGCGGATCGTCCCGCCGTGCTCTTCGATAATTTTTTTCACGATCGCCAGCCCCAGGCCGGTGCCCTTGGTTTTGCTGGTGACATAGGGCTCGAATACCCGGTCAACCTGCT
>Ga0335084_10008676_pt1 | contig 10135 bp, 8 predicted proteins | sample Lox_Sample_44_FD_206721 | JGI IMG/M metagenome (GOLD analysis project Ga0335084, IMG submission 206721) | Soil microbial communities from Loxahatchee National Wildlife Refuge, Florida, United States - Lox_Sample_4.4 | ecosystem: Environmental > Terrestrial > Soil > Wetlands | place: USA: Florida... | reverse complement strand
CCTGATTGGCATTGTGAAGAAGAACGGTATCATGATGGTCGACTTTGCACTGGAGGCCGAGCGCAGGGAAGGGAAAAGCCCGGTGGAGGCGATCTACCAGGCGAGTCTTTTGCGATTCCGGCCGATCATGATGACGACGATGGCGGCACTACTGGGGGCGCTTCCTTTGGCGGTGGGCAGGGGGGTGGGTTCTGAATTACGGCGGCCCCTTGGGATCTCCATCGTTGGGGGTCTCATTTTCAGCCAGATGCTTACCCTGTATACGACGCCGGTGATTTATCTCTACCTTGATCGTGTCAGGCTTTGGCTCAAAGGCCTGCGGACAGGAAACGTGCTGCCGGCAGCCTATGACCGGACCCCAGGCTGAGGTGATTCATGACGAAATGGCGGAATTTGTTTTTTATAGCGGGAGTGATGGCTGTTCTTAACGGTTGTGCTGTCGGCCCGGATTATGTCAGGCCGGCGACCGAAGTGCCGGCGTCCTACAAGGAAATGCAAGGTTGGAAGGTAGCAGAACCCAAGGATCATCTGATCCGCGGGGCCTGGTGGGAAATCTTCAATGACCCTTCTCTGAGTGGTCTCGAAGAACAGGTCAATCTCTCAAACCAGAACATCGCCGTTGCAGAGGCGCAGTTGAGCCAGGCCCGCGCCCTGGTCCGCATTGCCCAGGCAGGCTATTTTCCTACCGTGACAGTCGGTGCCTCTTATCTACGCTCCTTCAATTCAAGCGCTGGCGGATCAGCCCGGGGTTCTACGTCAACCGTCAGTTCTTCGGGCACTAGCGGGTCGAGTGGCGCCGTCTCCGACTACGTGCTGCTGGGCGCTGTTTCCTGGGAACCGGATCTCTGGGGTCGTATTCGCCGTACCGTGGAATCCAGCCGGGCGAGCGCTCAGGCCAGTGCGGCAGACCTTGAGGCGACTCGCCTGCTGGTTCAGACCGAATTGGCGCAAGATTACTTTCTGCTCCGCACGCTCGATACCCAGAAGCAACTCTTGGACGCGACCGTGACGGATCTTCAGAAGTCTCTCGACCTGACAAAAAACCGGTATACTCATGGCGTTGCATCCAAGGCAGACGTGCTCCTGGCGGAAACGCTCCTTAAAAGCACCCAGGCTCAGGCGATCGACGTCAGCGTGCTGCGTGCGCAATTGGAGCATGCGATTGCATCGCTCATCGGCAAGCCCGCCTCTGTATTTTCTATTCCGGTCAGCTCGATGACGCTCATTCCGCCTGAAATACCCGCGGGTGTCCCGTCGGAGCTCCTGGAACGGAGGCCGGACATTGCCAGTGCCGAAAGACGCATGGCCGCAGCCAATGCCCAGATCGGGGTAGCCGTATCAGCCTATTACCCCGCGATCACGCTGAGCGCCTCAGGGGGGTTTGCAGGCTCGGGGCTGTCTGACTGGCTGAAATGGCCAAACCGATTCTGGTCGGCGGGGGCGTCGGTATCGGAGATTCTCTTCGAAGGGGGCTTACGACATGCTCAGACCGCGGCGGCACGAGCAGCCTATGATGCGACAGTGGCCTCTTATCGTGAAACCGTGCTCACCGGATTTCAGGAGGTGGAGGACAATCTGGCCGCACTTCGCATTCTTCAGGACGAGGCTCAAGTGCAAGCGGAGGCAGTGAAGGCCGCGCAGCAAAGCGTAACCGTGACCACCAACCAGTATAAGTCGGGGACGGTCAACTACCTCAACGTCATCGTGGTCCAGGTTGCGGCGAAGAACAGCGAAATCACTGCACTCAACATCCTCGGCCGCCGTATGGTCGATTCCGTACTCCTTGTCAAAGCGCTGGGAGGCGGTTGGAACGCATCCCCCCCAAATTCGGTCAGTGAGTCCGGCGACGCCGAGAGGGTGCAGCAGCAGTCCGGAGAGACCAAGCTCAAACCACCCAATCGCTAGGACGAGCGGTGACCGATGTCGTACCGCGCTCCTATTGAAGGAGAACTTCAAAATCCATCTCCTTCTGAACACCGAAGAGACCTTTTCTGAGGACTTTTACCTTTACCCTTTCCCCCTTATTTCTGAAGAGGAGGTCGATCTTGAGATCATCGATATCCCGGACAGGAGTATGATCGATGGATAAAATCGTGTCTCCCACTTTGATTCCTGCTTTTTCGGAGTTGCTTTCGGAGGGAAAACCGGCAATTTCCACTTTCCTTCCCTTTTCCTTGAGCAAGACCATCAGCTTTGGAGAGGTGACGCCTGGCATCGCTTTGGGGAGAAGGACATAGTCCGCGATATTATTTTCAAGATCCCCATCGTTCAGGATAATTGCGTATTCGTATCCGTTTCTCCTCTTGGTCCTCTTCGGAATCCCGGATCCGTAGGCAAGATGGCCATTCCCTGCGAGGACCACCATGTGATCCGTCGGATGGGTCTTTAAGTATTCGTCAATCGACTCGGACATGGTCTCATCCCACAAGATCTGAGCTTGATAAAAGAAATTGAAATTCCCTGTTCCGAAGTCCCGATGCTCATGGAAGATCTTTTGGAGTCTCTCTTTGTAAGCGTCGTCAGAAAAGTCCATTCCTGTGGGAATCGAGTTTCTCTCTTGTTCGGACAGGGAGTCGAGACCTCTTTGAAAAACCTTGTCCACAATCTCCTGCCTTATATTGAGTGCAACCACGGGTATCTTCTCTGACCTGGCGAACTGCAGAATGGGCCTGTAAAGGTTATAATCGAACCCCCATCGTTTGAAGTATTGAGTTCCTTTTAAGAATTCTCTTTCGTCGATCTTGCCTTCGATATAGTCGTCAAGAAATTTCTGGAACTGCTTCTGAAACATTTCCATGCCGATGGCTATCTTTCTTCCTCTTCCATGCAGATTTCTTATGACTTCTAACTGCATCACATGGTGTGAAAACTGATTATGACTTTCTCCGACATAGACGATCTTTCTGGAAGCCACACGGTCCATTACCTCGGGCAGGGTCTTCAGGGTGGAAATTTCCACAACCACCGGAGATATGAGAAGTTCCTGGTCCGTATTTGGAGATAGGACGCTTGAGGCCGTTTCAACAGGACGATCGGATACGTGCTCACTCCCGTGCGGCAGAGCGTACCCGACACCCCCAAAGAACAAGAAAATGATGAGAAGAAACAGGTATACCATTGATAGAAAGATCCTGGGTATTATCGTATCTCGTTTGTCATATTAAGTAAAGGGCGAGTCGATACGATGGCTCATTCCACCTCTGTCGATTAGATCATCGGTGACCCATTCCGGTTCGCTAGGTGCCGTGCCCTTTTTCCTGACGGAGAAGGTCTAGGGCGCGGAGCAGCTGAGCGTCTCCACTTTCCCTTAGCTTCTCAGCGGTCAGTTCGCTCTCCGTCACGGGGAGAAGAGGAGTCACTTCCGGAGGGAGAGGGACGACGACATCGGGAGTGATCCCGTGGTGCCAGATCACATGCCCATCGGGGGTCAGCCATTCCTCAACAGCCAGCATGAGCGCCGAGCCGTCGGAGAGTGAAAATGTTTCAAGGACGGTGCCTGTGCCAAAGGTCTTTTCGCCCACGAGGATGGCACGATGAACATCCTGAAATGCGCCCGCAACAATTTCTGCTCCGCTGCTTGTTCCACCATTGATTAAAACCACCATGGGAAAGGCCGTGGCTGCTCCCCCTGGTTGAACGGGCACCGGGCGGATCGTGCCGAGGGCATTCTTTTCCAGGAGCACATTGCCGCTCTTAAGAAACTGGCTGGCTGCAGAGACGGCCTCATCATAGATACCTCCCGGATTATTCCTTAGGTCGAGAATGAGAGCGGTGATTTTCTCCTTTTGAATGGCCAGAAGTGTTTCCCGAAGTTTCTTGGCGACTCCTCTACTGAAGGCAACGACGCGCACATGGGCCACGGCCGTACCCGGCAGCTGTTTCCATGTCACGGGTTGGAGGATAATCCGCGCACGGACAAGGGTGATCTCGCTACTCTGCCCGGTGCGGGGATGAAGGAGAGTCAGTTTGACCGAGGTACCGGCGGGCCCTAAGATGAGTTCCACGGCCTGGTCCAACGGGAGGCCGCTCACCTCCTTTCCATCCACCTTCAGGATGATGTCTCCGGGCTTAAGCCCTGCCCGCTGCGCCGGAGAGCTGTCGATCGGGGCAACCACAACGAGTTGGCTGTTCTTCGTCCGGACTTCGGCGCCAATCCCTTCAATTTCGCCCCTTGCGAGATTACGCTCCTGTTTCACCATTTCGGGAGTGAGGAAGCGACTGTGCCCTGTGTCGCCCAAAGCATCGACCATGCCACTGATCGCACCGTAGGTCATCTGTTTGGCCCTCACGGCGCCACGATCGACGTAAACCTTTTGGATTGTATTCCACGCCTCTGCCATCAGCCGAAAGTTGGATTCTGCCTCGGGAGGAACGGTGTCCGGAGTCAGGGCGATCAGCAGATGACAGCCCAGCACGATTCCCCCGGCAAGACCAGAAAGAAGGAGAGCCAGAGACCGTATCCGTCGTGAATGTCTTTCTTTCATAACCCCTCCTTTCGAACGTTGATGGAAAGTCCAAGACACGGGGAGTTATTGGCCGGGAAGGTAAAAAATGGCTTGCTAAGATTTTCTTATAATCTTGTAGGCGATAAAATGGGGTAAATTCTGTATTTTGCCTGCGGAAACACTGTATTGCAAACGGGTCTCAGAAAGAAACTAACGAGGGGTGAGAGAGGAGCTCCGGCATTCCCTTACGACTTCATCCAATTCATTCATCTCCAAAATTTTCTGATCTTTCGCCAATATCCGCGGGAGGATCACCGTGACACCAAAATTCTCCTTCTGTAAGTTTAATTGAGCCAAGGGGCCTCCCTTCCCATTGGAGGCTGAGAGAGGGGCACGAGGCATTACCGCCGCCTCGTTTAAGAAAAAAATGATTTCATGGAGATGGAACATCCCGATCGTGAAAATGGCTTTTTTATTCTTAATGTTCCCTTGCAGAAATTCTTCATCAACGATTTGGGGAATCCTCTGGAGCATGGCTGCTGTTCTTTTCGCCTGAAGAGACTCCAGCTTCGATTTCAGACGAGAATAATCGCTTGAGTCATCCCTGCAACTTGCCAGCTTCATCAGATGATTCCTCACGGCCTCATAAAGCTCCTCATCCTCTACTTGCCGCAACCTCAAAAGATGATTTTCTTTCAATAACATCTCTGCATTCACATAGATTTTGTTGTCAGAGAGTTTTTTCTCTAAGGCTTCCATACTCAAAGAGGCACAGTTGCCTTCTCTTTTCGGGACGTTGGCATTCGTTTTTTCAAGCTTCGTTGATGATCTCTTGAAGAAGCCTTCTGGCAAAAGGAGTTCCAAACCTTGATGATGGATGAGCCAATCGCCGATTTTGTAGATTTGGGCCTGAACCTTTGACGTGTTGTCGCCATTGAGGCAGGTTAAAGCGTCTCGATGGCTGATCCCTATGATAAAAATCTGATTTGGGCTTTTTTCGTTCAGTCGGTAAATGGTTTCACCGTATTCTGCTGGAATATCAAGATTTGTCTCAGCATGTAACGGCCTGGTCAAGAGAAACGAGAAAAGCAGAAAGAGTAGAAAGGTAATTTTCTTAGCCGAACACATAAACAAATTATGGGATTAAATCCTTCAGAAATCAATATGAGGAACCGAAGAGTCCCTGAAATTAGAAGGGATATTTGAGAAGAGAGGAAATGACCGGCGGCCTTGACGCGGACTTTTTCTATTGAGGAATATATCTCGTTGAAATATTGTTACCTTTCCCCCGCGAAGGCCGGCGAGCCTTTCCGTTCTGGGATATTATACTTTTTCAAACATCGACTTGGGAGCACCACACAACGGGCAGACCCAATTTTCAGGAAGTTTAACGAAAGCCGTGTCAGGGGGGATATCACCGTCAGGATCGCCCTTTTCGGGGTCATAAATATAACCACAAACCGTACATTTCCATTTTTCCATTTGCCTCTCCTATCTGGATTCAAAGTCAAAGAAGGCTAGCGGGATCGGTTCAGCGCAAAGCGCTTTAGGCCTCTTTGCACGATTTTTTTGGCGACTATTTTAATACTTCATCATCATAAAGTTTTTCAATAAAAAATTTGTGCTTCGTCTCCTCCTGAATCAGAAAGCTGAAGAGATTTTTCAACACTTCGTCTCGGTTCTTCTCATTGAGATCTGTATAGAGTTTTACCGAACGTTCCTCTCTCTTCATCGCGATTCGCAAGATATCGCCATAAGAAATATCAGGCCTTAATTCCGCTTCAACCATGTAATCACTGATCTTCAGATTGGGGATTTTCTCGATTCTTCCCAGTACGATTTTTCCTGCCAGCACTTCTTCAAGCTTTGTTTTGTGCCCCTCTTCCTGCTTTACAAAATCAAGAAAAAGCTCCCGGGTCCCCGAGTGTTTAACCATGTTGCCTGCTTTCTTATAAAAATCCATCGATGCGATTTCTCTTTGAATAGCAAAACGAATGATCTCTTCAAATTTCTTCTCGTCCATAATCGCTCCTCTCCTCAACTCTTTCTTCACTCCGTCCAATTTTACGAGATGGGTTCCATCTGGTCAAGGCAATTCTCATATCGTTTGAATTGAAGTCAGAGTTCCCTTGCTTGCATCTGTCTGCGGTGGGCCGTGGGAAGTCCGATCCCGACCGAGACCAAGCCACCAAGAAAACAGTTGAAAAGAGATGCAGCGGCTTCATCGCCGCCCTCTCGGTCGGGATGGCGAGAATGCCTAAAGCGGTTCGCCGGGTCGGGCCGCGCCTTCAAGCCAGGCCTTGCCCTCAGCGTAAAGCTTCTCCACCGATGCGCCGCGCAGACCGGGCAGACCGGCTTTGACATTGAATCCGTTCTTCGACTGGAGATAGGCGAGGTGGCGGTACCCTTCTGGAAAACGGGCGAGCGACTCTGCGTCGAGTTTGAGGACGGCTGACGGGTCGACCGGATCAAGCCGGTCTTTCTCATAGATCGGTTGTCGCCTTACGATGCCCCAGCGGCCTTTACGCTTCTCGAAGAAGTCGTAAAAGCGCCCGGTGCAAACAACATCGACCAGAACACCCTCCACGGGAGCGCGCTGGTTGATCGTCATCTTGATTTGCGAGATCGCGCGGTTGCCAGCAATCTCACAAGTCCATCCCCCCAGAAAATGAAGGATGTTGACCCCCTTATTGAACCCTTCACGGCTTACCTCGATAAATTTCTGCGCCGGGCCCTGAAACCACGTGGCCGTCATCCAGCCGTCCGAATGCCAGACGGTCGCAAAGCGCTCCCAATCGCCTGCATCACGCCACATGACCCAATTCTCCACAGTCTCCCGAATCGCCAGTTTGTCGGCAGTGAGATCTTTCGTCATCGTTCTCCTCCTTTCGGCCTCTCGTAGACGAAAATCCTTTTCCTTTATGTTGGTTGCCAATATATCACAATTTCGCCCCTTATAAAATTTCTTCTCGCAAGGCGGGGGACTCGCACGGAAACCGGATGTTTCTATAGGTTTCTTGAAATGGGAAGATAAGAACAAAGAAACGAGAAGCAAATCGTACTAGAGGCTTCTTCTCAGCAGGCGCATCGAACTTAGGATGACGAGGAGCGAACTGGCCTGATGCATGACTGCTCCCAGGATCATGGTGATCCATCCCTGGGCGGAAAGAATGACCATGATGGTATTAAAAACAAGCGCAAAGGCAAGGTTTTCCTTGATCACCCGGAGGGCTTTCCGGGACAGCCGAACGACGGCCGGAATCTTTTCCAACTCGTCTGTCATCAGAGCAATATCAGCGGTTTCAATCGCCACGTCCGTTCCGACGGCGCCCATGGCGATACCGATATCCGCCGCCGCCAGGGCAGGAGCGTCATTGACTCCGTCGCCAATCATTGCAACAACCCGGCCCTTTCTTTTCCACTCCTTCACGCTCATCACCTTATCTTCAGGAAGGAGCTTTGCCTCGTACCTGATGCCGAGCTCTCTTCCAATGCGGTCGGCCACTAAGGCGCTGTCTCCGGTGAGCATCCAGATTTCTGATACCCCTTGTTCCCTGATTTTGTCGATAGCCTCCTTGGCTCCTTCCCTCAACGTGTCGGCAATGGAAATGATTCCCAGTAAACGATGATCCAATGTAACCAAAAGAGACGTCATCCCTTCTGATTGCTTCAACTCCAGCGACTCTTTTGCCGATCCCGGAATTTCAACTCCTTGGCTTTTCATCATTTCAGAACTCCCCACGATGATCACCTTGGAATCCCACTGAACCTTCACGCCTTTCCCCCTAACATTTTCGAAGGCCTGAGGATGGGGAATATCCAGACCCAGTTCTTCTGCTTTCACTGTAACGGCTCTCGCCAGCGGGTGTTCAGAACGCTTCTCCGCTATTGCCGCCCAATAGAGGACTTCTTTTTCATCCGTCCCATTGTACGGACTAATTTCTACGACTTTCGGCCTCCCATGTGTCAACGTTCCCGTCTTGTCCATGAGAAGCGTTTTTAATCTTCCCATCTGTTCCAGATAGGCCCCTCCTTTGATCAAGATTCCCTGACGGGCCGCATTTCCGATGGCAGCGACCACGGCTGTCGGTGTCCCCAGAACGAGTGCACACGGGCAGGCGACAATGAGGATGGTAATTGCCCGAATGATCTCGCCTGTGATCATGAACGTGGCGAAGGCAATGAGGATGATTGCCGGAATAAAATATCGTGAGAAACGGTCCATAATCCTTTGGGTAGGTGATTTTTCTGCCTGGGCTTCTAAGATCAAACGTTTAATCTGCGCCAGTTTTGTATCCTCGGCGACCTGAGTGGCCTGTATTTCGCAAGAGCCGGATTCGTTGAAGGTTCCGCAGTAAACCTTATCCCCGGCCTCTTTTTCGACGGGTATCGATTCTCCGGTCAGCGTAGACTGGTTGACGGAGCCGCAACCGGAGACGATTTTACCGTCCACAGGGATCCTCTCCCCAGGCTTGACGATCACGACCTCGTTTGGTTTCACGTCCTCGATCGGGACCTGGACTTCTTCCTCACCCCGTCTGACCCACGCCATTTTTGGAGAGAGCTGGATGAGGGAAGCAATCGCTTTTCGAGTCTTTCCCACAGTGAACCCTTCTAAGAATTCGCCCAGAAGCATAATGAAGAGGACGGTTGCGGCTTCCCGGTAGGCACCGACTGCCGTTGCTGAAATGGCAGCAATCGAAACGAGGGTGTCCACATTTAAGTCCGGGATGAGAAGTGTCTGGATGGCGCTCTTTACGATGGGATAACCCCCAAGAATGAGGGAGACGATGGCAAAAACCGTCGGGAGCGAAGAAGGTCCCAGGCCGATCCACCCGACAATCCAGGAGAGACCCAGGGTAACTCCCGAGAGGCTAAGAAAGATGAAGAATCTTCTAGCTCTCCAGAAGGTACGGGTTCTTTGAGCAAGCGTCTCCTTGACGGCATAACCGGGCTTGGTAATCGCCTTTTTGATCCGGTCTTCTTCCACCCGGTGCGGGTCGTAATAAATCGTCGCTGAGGAGAGAACGTAACTGACCTCGGCGGAGAGAACTCCCGGAACGTGTTCCACCGACTTTTCGATATTCAACGCACAATCGCCGCAGTGGATGTTATCGATGTTGACGATGATCTTCGACTTACCTTCGAACTTTTTCTCTTTCTCTTCCATTTCTCACCCAGACCCGCAACGCGCAGAATGAAGTAGCTTATTTATTGCTTCTTCGCCGCGCATTCACTCCCCCATTCGTCAACCCGCATTCCGCATTCGATCTAATCTCCCCAGCTCCAGAAACCGGTATTGTGAAGGCTATAATATTGGTCATTGAGCAGTCTCTCATGGAGAGCCTCTTCATTCGCCAGCCGGTTATACATATCTCTTCCCAAAGGATCTTTTGTCAATTCAGCCATGGACCGGTAGTAAGCCTGGGATTTTTTCTCTTCACGAATGGCCATCTTTAATGCGTCCGTATCGTTGGCCTGCTCCCGGCCTTCGAGCTTCGTCGTCTTCATAGGAATGGCCTTTTTCTTGAGCGATGTTCCCCTGTAGGGGATCCACTCGCCCTTTTCCTGAAGCGATTTGAGAAGGTCCTTCAATTTTTGGTAATGGTTCATTTCAAATTCGGAAAGCTGTTGAAACATGTCCCTCCCTTTTGGGTTTATCGTCCTCTTGGCAGCGTTCGAATAAGCCT
>Ga0335084_10008674_pt1 | contig 10135 bp, 7 predicted proteins | sample Lox_Sample_44_FD_206721 | JGI IMG/M metagenome (GOLD analysis project Ga0335084, IMG submission 206721) | Soil microbial communities from Loxahatchee National Wildlife Refuge, Florida, United States - Lox_Sample_4.4 | ecosystem: Environmental > Terrestrial > Soil > Wetlands | place: USA: Florida... | reverse complement strand
TGCTGCTGGCCGAGGACGACAGCGTCAACCAGATGGTGGTCGAGGCGATGCTCACGCGGCTGGGCTGCATCGTCGAGGTCGCCGCCGACGGCAGGGCCGCGGTCGGTGCGGCCACGCAGCGCCGCTATGACCTCATCCTGATGGACTGCCACATGCCGGTGATGGATGGCTTCGAGGCGACGCGCCGCATCCGCGACGACGAGTTCGCGCGCGGCCGCGGCCACACGCCGATCGTCGCGCTCACGGCCGACGCGCTGGCCGGTGACCGCGAGCGCTGCATCGAGTCGGGCATGGACGACTACATGACCAAGCCCGTCAGCAGCGCGATGCTGGCCACCTGCGTCGAGCGCTGGACGGGGCGCAAGACCACCGCACCGTCGCAGTGGTGAAGAATGAATGGCCGCGCACGGCGGCGCAATCGGAGCGAAGACATGGCCAAGGGTCAGCAGCGCAGCAACAAGGAGGCGAAGAAGCCGAAGAAGGACGCGACCGCGAAGCCGCCGCCGTCGGCGTTGCCGCCGATCACCACCACCATCATCGAGCGCGGCAAGAAGAAGGGCAGGTAGGCCGCTTCAAGACCGGCGGGCGCCGCTTCTCGCCGGGCCACCGTTAACGCGCCTGGTCCTGCTGTAACGCCTGGTTGATCGCGGCCAGCAGGCCGTCCGGTGCCTCGGCCATCAGGTTGTGCCCCGCCGGCAGGGTGACCACGCGCGGCTTGAGCGTCTCGACGAGCGGCGCCACCGCCTGCGGCAGCGTCATCTGATCGCGCGAACCCAGCACCAGCGTCGTGGGGCATTGCACGCGCGGGGCCGCGGCAGCCAGGCCGCCGTAGGCGTCGCACGCGCTGAAATCGGCCATGAACAGGTTGCCCTCGGCGTAGCCGCGCTGCATGCGGCGCATAAGGGCGCGGTTGCTGCCATGGATCGAGAAGCCGGGGCCGGGGTGTGACGGCTTGGCCGCGTGCGTCGAGTTCGACAGCGCGTTGACCAGGTCGATGGCCGCCAGCACGTCGCGCTGGCACAGCTCCAGCAGCTTGGGCGACACCTTCATCGGGTAGGCGGTGCCCACCATAACCAGCACGCTGGCGAGCGCGCCGAGCCGCGCCGCGGCCTCCAGCGCGATCAGCGAACCCATGCTGTGGCCCACCAGCGCCGTGCGCTGCACGCCGCTGGCCTCGACCAGGCGGGCGATCCACTGGCCGGCGGCCTCGACACCGAGCGGCGTGCCGCCGCTGCGGCCGTGTGCCGGCAGGTCGACCGCCAGCACCGCGCGACCATGATGGGCCAGGTAGCGACTCTGCAGGATCCACACGCTGTGGTCGTGGAGGGCCCCGTGCACGAACACGACGCCGGGCAACGTGGCGTCGAACGGCTTGCCGCCGGTGTAGGCGTAGGCACCGTGGCCGTCGAGGTCGATGTTCATGCGGCCGTCCTGCGCCGAGCCGCCTCAAGCAGGACAGCCCCCACGGGGGGCAGCGAACGTGAGCGAGCGTGGGGGTTCATGATTTCTGCGCGGCCTTGAGCGCGCGGCCGAGGTCGTCGATCAGGTCGTCGGCGTCCTCCAACCCGATCGACAGCCGGATGGTGCCCGGGCCGATGCCGGCCGAAGCCAGCGCGGCGTCATCCATCCGGAAGTGCGTGGTCGACGCCGGATGGATCACCAGCGAGCGGCAGTCGCCCACGTTGGCCAGGTGCGAGAAGATCTTCAGCGCTTCGATGAATGCCTTGCCCTGGGACCGCGTGGCAGGCCCTTCATGGGTCCCGCGCGAGCCCTTGAGTTCGAAGCAGAACACCGCGCCGCAGCCGCGCGGCAGCAGCTGCTTCGCCAGGACGTGGTCGGGGTGCGATTCGAGCTCGGGGTAGCCGACGCCCTGCACCATGGGGTGCTGCGCGAGGAACTGCACCACCTTGCGCGTGTTGGCGACGTGGCGCTCCATGCGCAGCGCCAGCGTCTCGATGCCCTGCAGGATCAGCCACGCGGTGTGCGGGCTCATGCAGGCGCCGAAGTCGCGCAGCCCCTCGCGGCGCGCGCGCAGCAGGAACGGACCGGTCGTGCTCTCTTCGGCGAAGACCATGCCGTGGAAGCCGCTGTAGGGCTGGGTCAGCTCGGCGAAGCGCCCCGATGCGGCCCAATCGAACAGGCCGCCGTCGACCAGCACGCCGCCGACGATCGTGCCGTGGCCCGACAGGAACTTGGTGGCCGAGTGGAAGACGAGGTCGGCGCCGAGGTCGAGCGGCTTCATCAGCCACGGCGTCGTGAAGGTCGAGTCCACCAGCAGCGGCACGCCGGCGTCGTGCGCGATGGCGCTGACGCGGGGGATGTCGAGCACGTCGAGCCCCGGGTTGCCGAGCGTCTCGCCGAACAGCAGCTTGGTGTGCGGCCGGATCGCCGCTTTCCAGGCGGCAAGGTCGCGTGGCTTGACGAACGTGGTCTCGATGCCGAAGCGCGACAGCGTGTAGTGCAGCAGGTTGTGGCTGCCGCCGTAGAGCGCCGTCGATGCCACGATGTGCGAGCCCGCTCCCGCGAGGGTGGCGATGGCCAGGTGCAACGCCGCCTGCCCGCTGGCGGTGGCGATGGCGCCGACGCCGCCATCGAGCGCCGCGATGCGCTCCTCGAGCACCGCGCAAGTCGGGTTGCTGATGCGGCTGTAGACGTGCCCGGCGCGCTCCATGTTGAACAGCGACGCCGCGTGGTCGCTGCTGTCGAACACGAACGACGTGCTCAAGTGGATCGGCACCGCACGCGCCCCGGTGGCCGGGTCGGGGGCGGCCCCGGCGTGCAGGGCCAGGGTGTCGAATGCGGGGTCGCTGTAGCCGGCCATCGAGTGCCCTCCGGGCTGTTGCGTCGAGGCATTGTGTGCTATGTTGATCGCGGCCTGCCGGGGTCGATTCAGGGAGCCAAAGCCATGAAGGTCAGCGACATCCTGCGCGTCAAGGGCGGCACGCTGTACACCGTGTCGCCGGAGGAGCCATTGTCGGATGCGGTGAAGACGATGTCCGGCTACGACATCGGCTCGCTGGTGGTGATGGGCCACGGCGAACTGGTGGGCATGCTGACGTTTCGCGAGGTCATCTCGGCGATCGTCGCCAACAACGGCAGCGTCGGCGCCACGGCCGTGCGCACGGTGATGGACGACGCGCCACTCACCTGCACGCCCGAGACCGAGATCGACGAGGTGCGGCGCATGATGCTGCAGCGCCACGCCCGCTACATGCCGGTGATGGAGCAGCGCACGCTGATGGGCGTGATCTCGTTCTACGACGTCGCCAAGGCGGTGGTCGACAGCCAGGACTTCGAGAACCGCATGCTCAAGGCCTACATCCGCGACTGGCCGGTGGAGGCCGAGGGCGCCGAGGCGCCGAAGTCCAACTGAGGCGCCTGCGCTGGCGGCGCGCGCGGATGCGCGGCCGGTACCTGCGACAATGCCCGGGCCGCAGCCGTTCGCTGCGGCCCCTTGTTCTTGGCCCATGTCCGGCAGCACCTTCGGTCACCTGTTTCGCGTCACCAATTTCGGCGAAAGCCATGGCTGGGGCGTCGGCTGCGTGATCGACGGCTGCCCACCCGGGATGAGCCTGAGCGAGGCCGACATCCAGCCCGATCTGGACCGCCGTCGGCCCGGCACCAGCCGCCACGTGACGCAGCGCAACGAGGCCGACAAGGTCGAGATCCTGTCGGGCCTGTACGAAGGCGCGACCACCGGCACCCCGATCGCGCTGGTGATCCGCAACGAGGATGCGCGCAGCCGCGACTACGCCAACCTGCTCGACACGTTCCGCCCCGGGCACGCCGACTACACCTACTGGCGCAAGTACGGGTTGCGCGACCCGCGAGGCGGCGGCCGTGCGTCGGCACGGCTGACCGCGCCGATGGTCGCGGCCGGCGCGGTGGCCAAGAAGTGGCTGCGCGAGCGTCATGGGGTCCGCTTCGTCGGCTGGATGAGCCAGATGGGCGAGATCGAGATCCCGTTCGTCGACGAAGCGCAGATCGCGCTGAATCCGTTTTTCGTCCCCAACGCGGCGATCGTGCCGACTCTGGAGGCGCGGATGGATGCATTGCGCAAGGCCGGCGATTCCTGCGGCGCCCGCATCACGGTCGTTGCGCAGGGCGTGCCACCGGGGTTGGGCGAGCCGCTGTTCGACAAGCTCGACGCCGACATCGCCTACGCGATGATGGGCATCAACGCCGTCAAGGGGGTCGAGATCGGCTCCGGGTTCGGCGTCGTCGCGCAGAAGGGCAGCGAGCACGGCGATGAACTGAGCCCCGACGGCTTTCGCTCCAACCACGCCGGCGGCGTGCTCGGCGGCATCTCCACCGGGCAGGACCTGGTGGTGTCGATCGCCGTCAAGCCGACCAGCTCGATCCGGCTGCCACGCGCATCGATCAATCGGCAGGGGCAACCCACAACCGTCGAGACGCACGGCCGCCACGATCCCTGCGTGGGCATCCGCGCCACGCCGATCGCCGAGGCGATGCTGGCGCTGGTGGTGATGGACCACGCGCTGCGCCACCGCGCGCAGTGCGGCGACGTGTACGTCGCGGTGCCGCCGATCCCGGCCGCCGCGCCCGGCGCGCCGCGGCGCTGATCGCCGGCTTGGCGCCGATCTCGCGCACATGACCGCTGCGATCTCGCTGCGCCCGTTCGCGCGGGTGTGGTTCTGCTACTTCGCCGCGATGGGCGCGTTCCAGATCTACGCGCCGCTGTGGTTTCGCGAGCTGGGCCTGAGCGCGCTGGCGATCGGCTCCATCGCGTCGCTGCAGTCGTGGACGCGCGTGTTCGCCCCGTACAGCTGGGCCTGGATCGCCGACCAGAGCAACGACCGCGCCCGGCTGATGCGCCTGGCGGGCGTGCTGTGTGTGGTGTTCGCGCTGGCGCTGGCGCTGGCCGGCCGCATCGGCACCGCGGCGGTCAGCGCCTGCGTGGCGCTGCTGTTCATCGCCAATGGTGCCGTGATCCCGCTGATGGAGGCGTCGCTGGCGCACCATCTCAACCTGGCAGCTGGCGGTGGCGCCGGCGGGCGCTACGGGCGGGCGCGGGTCTGGGGCTCGATCGGCTTCATGTCGGCGGTGCTGCTGTTCGGCGCGCTGCTCAATGCGCTGGGCATCCGCGCGTGGCCGTGGCTGTTGCTGCTGCTGTGGGGGCTGCTGGCGGTGTCGCTGTGGCACCTGCCGCTGAGCAACGACCCGGCGGGCCACCACGACAAGGCGCCGGTGGGCGCGCTGGCGGTGCTGCGGCGGCCCGAGGTGGCGTGGTTCTTCGTCGGCATCTTCCTGACCGTGCTGGCGCACGTGAGCCTGTATGCGTTCTTCTCGCTGTTCGCGTCGTCGTTCGGCATGAGCGAGTCGGCCATCGGCCTGCTTTGGTCGGTGGGCGTGCTGGTCGAGATCGGCTTCTTCTGGACCCAGGGCCACTGGTTCGAACGACTGTCGATGCACAATTGGCTGCTGCTGGCGGCGCTGGTGTCGGTGCTGCGGTTCGGCGCGATGGCGGCCTTCGGCTCGTCGATGGCAGTGCTGGTGCTGACGCAGACGACCCACGCGGTGACGTTTGCGGCGCAGCATGCCGCCTGCATCACGCTGGTGTCGCGCTACTTTCCGGGCCGGTTGCGCGGCCGCGGCCAGGCGCTGTACACCACGCTGGGCTACGGCCTGTCGGGCGTGATCGGCGGCGTGGCCGGCGGCGCGCTGATCGAGCGCTGGGGCTACGCCGCGGTGTTCTGGGCGTCCGCCGGCGCGGCGCTGCTGTCGACGCTGTGCCTGCTGCGCTCTCGCCACCACGCGCAGGCGGCCGCCGTGGCCGCGGCGGCCGCCTAGGCGACGCGCGGGCGTCCATGGCGGCCGCCTGGGGGATTCACAAGCCGGGCCGGCGCTGTCATCCTCGCGTCGCAGTTCGTCGCACGGGCGGCGCAGCTTGTCGCACGCGGGGCCCGGCCCGGGGCCGTGATCGCCTAGACTCGCCCCGCCCGAGTCACCCCCAACCTATCGAATGAATCGCGAGCGTAAACCCTGGATCATCGGCGTCGTCCTGGCGCTGGTGGTGGGCATCGGCGCCGCGGTGGCGGTGGGCCGCAGCCACCAGCAGCGCGACAAGGACAAGGCCGTGGCCACGCTGGAATTCCAGGCGCGCGAGGTGGTGCGTCCGCTGTGGACCGCGATGCCGCGGCTGATCGAGTTCTCCGGCCCGCTGGTGGCGCCCGACACTGCCGTCGTGCGCGCCAAGGCCGCCGGCACGCTGGTCGATTTGGCGGTGCGCGAGGGCTCGCGCGTCAGGGCCGGGCAATCGCTCGGGCGCATCGACCTGGCCGAGTTGATCAGCCGCAGCAGCGAGCGCCAGGCCAGCGCCGACGCGGCCAAGGCGGCGCTGGCCCAGGCCGAGCGGACGCACGCCAGCAACGAGCGGCTGGCGCAACAGTCGTTCATCTCGCCGATCGCGCTGGAGACTTCGCGCTCGCAACTCGACAGCGCGCGCGCGATGTACGAAGCCGCCAAGGCGCAACTCGACGCCACCCGCGTCAGCCTGCGCGAGGCGGCGCTGGTGGCGCCAATCGGCGGTATCGTGGCCAAGCGACACGTGGTGCCCGGCGAGAAGGTCAGCGTCGAGCAGACCCTGCTGACCATCGTCGACCTGAGCCGGCTGGAGCTGGCGGGCCTGGTGGGCACGCACGAGGTGGCGCGCCTGCAGCCGGGCATGCGGGTGCAGGTGCGCGTCGAAGGCATGAGTGCGCCGGTCACCGGCCAGGTGGCGCGCATTTCGCCGATGGCCGAGCCAGGCACGCGGTCGATCGGCGTGGTGATCGCGCTGGCCAACCCCAAGGAGACGATGCGCGCCGGGCAGTACGCGCTGGCGCGCGTCGAGCTGGCCGACGACACACGCCGGCTGACCGTGCCGTTGACCGCGCTGTCGAGTTCGTCGGGGCAGGATCAGGTGTGGGTCATCGCCGACGGCGCACTGTTGCGCCGCGCGGTCACGCTCGGGCGCCGCGACGAGGCCAAGGGCCGGGTCGAGGTGCTGAGCGGGCTGACCGACGACGCCCGCGTGCTCGGCGTGCGCTTCGACAACCTGCGCGAGGGCGCCAAAGCGGTGGTGCTGGCCGACACGCCGGCCAAGCCCGACATCGCCACCGCCGGCGACGCGCCGCCGGTGCGCTGAAGCCCGCCCTCGATCGACGAGCCGTCGCGCATGTGGGTCACCCGCGTCGCCATCCACAACCCCGTGTTCGCCACCATGGTGATGGTGGCGCTGTGCGTGCTGGGCGTCTTCTCGTACGCGCGGCTCAACGTCGAGCAGATGCCCGACGTCAGCCCGCCGGGCGCCTGGGTCGACGTGCAGTACCCGGGCGCGTCGCCCGAGGCGGTGGAGCGCGAGATCTGCAAGCCACTGGAAGACGCGGTCAACGCGATCGCGGGCATCAAGCGCATCACGTCGCGCAGCTTCGAGGGCCGCGGTCAGATGGGCGTGGAGTTCACGCTCAACGCCGACCTCGACCGCGCGATGCAGGAGCTGCGCGACAAAGTGGCGCTGGTGCAGTCGCAGTTCCCGCGCGACGTGAAGCCACCGACGATCGCGCGCTTCAACAACGAGAACGCCCAGCCGGTGACGGTGATGGCGCTGCTGTCGCCCACGCGCTCGCCGCGCGAGCTGTCGATGCTGGCCGAGCAGGTGGTGCAGCGGCGGCTCACGCGGGTGGAGGGCGTGGCCACCGTCGACCTGGCGGGCCTGGCCACCCGGGAGGTGCGCATCGACCTCGACCCGGCGCGGCTGCGCACCTACGCGATCACGCCGGCCGAGATCGCGGCGGCGCTGCGCGAGGCCAATGCAGACCAGCCGGTGGGCCTGCTGTCCAACCGTGACACCGACGCCATCGTGCGCGTCGAGGGCCGCGTGCACGACCCGCGGCGCTTTGCCGACACGGTGGTCGGCCGGCGCGGCAACCTGCCGCTGACGCTGGCCGATCTGGGCACGCTGGTCGAGCGCGAGCGCGAGCCGGACTCGCTGGCGCGCATCAACGGCCAGCGCGCGGTGACCATCAATGTCTTCAAGCAGCAGGACGCCAACATCGTCAACACCGGCGAGGCGATCAAGGAGGCGATGGACGAGCTGCGCAAGGGCCTGCCGCAGGGCGTGGAGCTGCGCCTCATCTACGCCGCCAGCGACTTCGTCAAGAGCTCGCTGCGCGGCCTGCAGCGCACGCTGATCGAGGGCGCGCTGCTGACGGTCGCGATCGTGTTCCTGTTCCTGCACTCGTGGCGCTCGACGGTAATCACTGCGTTGACGCTGCCGATCGCGGTGATCTCCAGCTTTATCGCCGTCTATGCGTTCGGCTTCACGCTGAATTTCATGACGATGATGGCGTTGAGCCTGTGCATCGGCCTGCTGATCGACGACGCCATCGTCGTGCGCGAGAACATCGTGCGCCACGTCGCCATGGGCAAGGACCACCACCGCGCCGCGCGCGAGGGCACCGACGAGATCGGTCTGGCGGTGATGGCCACCACTTTCGCGCTGTGCGCGGTGTTTGTGCCGGTGGCCTTCATGGGGGGCATTGTCGGCAAGTTCTTCTATCCGTTCGGCATCACGGTGGCGGTGGCGGTGCTGGTCAGCCTGTTCGTCAGCTTCACGCTCGACCCGATGCTGTCGGCGGTGTGGCGCGACCCGCCGTCGGCCGCGCAGCAGTTGCGCCGGGTGCCGGTGCTCGGCCGGCTGATGGGCGCCACCGACCGCGCGCTCGACGTGCTGCACACGCTGTACGAGCGGCTGATCCACTGGGTGTTCTCGGGCCGGCGCTACGGCTGGATCGGACCGCGCGGCATCGTGGTTGGCGTCGCGGTCGCGAGTTTCGCTGGTGCGCTTGCGTTGGCGCCGCTGGTGGGCACCGAGTTCATTCCGCAGACCGACCAGGGCTTCACCTATCTGTCGCTGCGCATGGCCACCGGCGCCAGCCTCGATCGCGCCGACGAGAAGGTGCGCCAGGTCGAGGCAATCGTGCGCAGCTTTCCCGAGGTGAAGACGCTGGCGACGCAGGTCGGCGGGCAGGGTCAGGGCTTCGCGGTCGGACGCGCGCAGGCCACGCTGAGCATCGCGCTGACCGATCGCAAGGATCGCAGGCGCAGCCAGAAGGAGGTTGAGGACGCGATCCGCGCCGCGATCGCCAAGATCCCCGGCATCGAGGCGTCGCTCGGGGGCGCGCCGATCTACGTGGCGATCCTCGGCCCCGACTCCCAGGTGCTGGCGCGCGTGGCCGGCGAGTTTGCCGAGCAGGTGAAGAAGATCCCCGGCATCACCGACGTCGACCTCTCGGCCAAGCCGGGGCTGCCGGCGTTCGCGGTGCGCCTGAAGCCTGCCGCGGTGCGCGAACTCGGGCTGACGGCGCCCCAGATCGCGTCGTCGCTGCGCGCCTACGTCAACGGCGAGATCGCCACCTACTGGACCACGCCCGACGGCGAGCAGGTCGAGGTGGTGCTGCGGCTGCCGTTCGCGCAGCGCGAGCGCATCGACCAGATGCGTGCACTGCCGGTGGCGTTCTCGAAGGACGGCGCGGCGATTTCGCTGGAGGCGGTGGCCGACATCGAGCCGGTGTTCAACCCCGACGTGATCCGGCACCAGAACCTGCAGCGGCGGGAGGCCATCTTCGCCGGCGCGCAAGGCCGGCCGTCGGGCGATGTCGGCAAGGACGTGATGAAGCTGACCGAGACGTTCGTGCTGCCGCCGGGCTACAGCTTCGACGTCGGTGGTGCCACCAAGGATCAGGAGGAGGCGTTCGCCGCGATGGTGGCCGCAATGACGCTGGCGGTGATCTTCATCTACATCGTGCTGGCCAGCCAGTTCGGCAGCTTCGCGCAGCCGATCGCGATCATGGCCAGCCTGCCGCTGTCGCTGATCGGCGTGATGCTGGCGCTGCTGTTCTGGCACTCGACGCTCAACGTGTTCTCGATGATCGGCCTGGTGATGTTGATGGGTCTGGTGACGAAGAACGCGATCCTGCTGGTGGACTTTGCCAACCAGGCGCGCAAGGGCGGCGCCACCGTGGCCGAAGCGCTGCTTCAGGCGGGCCTGACCCGCATGCGGCCGATCATGATGACCACCGGCGCGATGGTGTTCGGCATGCTGCCGCTGGCGCTGTCGCTCAACGACGGCGGC
>Ga0335084_10008673_pt1 | contig 10136 bp, 7 predicted proteins | sample Lox_Sample_44_FD_206721 | JGI IMG/M metagenome (GOLD analysis project Ga0335084, IMG submission 206721) | Soil microbial communities from Loxahatchee National Wildlife Refuge, Florida, United States - Lox_Sample_4.4 | ecosystem: Environmental > Terrestrial > Soil > Wetlands | place: USA: Florida... | reverse complement strand
CTTCGGCGCCGAGGTCCTGCGGCCCTCCCCCCGCCAGTCCGACTTGCTCATCACCTCCGGCACCATCTTCAAGAAGATCGCCCCGGTGATCCTGCGACTCTACGAACAAATGCCCGAGCCCAAGTGGGTCATCTCCATGGGCTCCTGCTCCAATTGCGGCGGCATGTACGACGCCTACAGCGTGGTCCAGGGCATCGACCAGATCCTGCCCGTGGATGTCTACATCCCCGGCTGCCCGCCTCGGCCGGAGGCTGTGATGCAGGCCCTGGTGCTGCTCCAGAAAAAAATCCTGGCCGAAGAACGCCCCGCCCGGTCCATTCTCAACCTGCCGAGCGGCACTCAGGGAACCCGTCGGCCCATCCTCGTCGACGGCCAAACCAAGTCCCGGGACCCGCGGGGACCCGGCATGGAAGGTATCGCCATCCGCGGCACCTCGGACACCCCGCCGCATTTCTGGGACAGCCGCTCAGACCTCATGTGGACGCCTCCGGCCCGGCACGTCGTTTTCACCGTCGTCGAAAACGAATTGACCCATTCCCTGACGGAGCGTTTCGGCGACTGCCTGCGGCCGGAGCCGCATCCGTCCGACATGCCGACCTTTCACGTCAAGGCCGGCCGGGTCAAGGAGGTCCTTCGCCATCTCAAGTACGAGGCCACCCCGCGCTTCCGGCGTCTCGAGGACCTGACCGCCATCGACGAGTCCGCCCGTCGCAACCGCGGCGACTACCCGGACTACACCCTGGTCTACAGCCTGCTGGCCTTCGACCCGCCCACGCGGGTGCGCCTGAAGGCGCCCCTGCACGGTGCGACCCCCAGTGCGGCGAGCATCACGGACATCTGGCCCTCGGCCAACTGGTATGAGCGTGAAGCCTACGACCTCATGGGGGTCCGTTTTGAGGGCCACCCGAACCTGCGGCGCATTATCATGCCCGATGACTGGGAGGGCCACCCCCTGCGAAAGAGTCACCCCGGCCGCGCCACCGAGATGGCCCCCTATACGCTGGCCGATGCGCAGCGGCACCAGCCGACGGACGCCGGGGTCTACGTGAAAGGGGTAGGCGACGACCAGCACCTCGTGCTCAACATCGGCCCGCACCATGTCAGCACCCACGGCCTGCTCCGCTACATCGTCGCGCTGGACGGCGAAGAAATCACCGGGATGGACCTCGACATCGGCTACCATCACCGGGCGGTGGAAAAGATCGGCGAGCGCCAGACCTGGCACCAGTTCATTCCCTACACGGATCGCGTGGATTACCTGGCGGGCGCCGCCAACAACCTGCCGTATATCCGGGCCGTGGAAACCCTGGCCGGCATCAAGGTCCCGGAGCGTGCCCAGATGATCCGGGTTCTTCTGAGCGAGCTCTTCCGGCTGAGCAACCACTTGGTGTGGTATTCCACCTATGCCCACGACGTCGGCGCCATGACCCCGACCTTCTACGCCTTTCGCGAGCGGGAGCTGGTGCTCGACATCGCCGAGCTGATCACCGGCGGAAGGCTGCACTCGTCCTGGTTCCGCATCGGCGGGGTTGGAGCGGACCTGCCCGAAGGGTGGAAGGAGGCCGTGGACCATCTGGTCAAGATTTTCCCGGGGCGGCTGGACGAATACGAGGCGCTCACCCGCAAGAACCCCATCTTCAAGGCCCGCACCCAGGGCATCGGCCGGATCTCGCTCGAGGATGCCATCGACTGGGGCGTGACCGGCCCGAACCTGCGCGCCTGCGGCCTGGAATGGGATCTACGGAAGAAGTTCCCCTACTCGGGCTACGAGCAATTCGAGTTCGAAGTCCCGATCGCCGTCGCCGGCGACTGCTACGCCCGCTACCTCGTGCGCATGGAGGAAATGCGGCAGAGCATCAGGATCATCGCACAGGCCGCACGCAACATGCCGGCCGGCCGCTACGTCACCGATGATTACCGCTACGTGATCCCGAAGCGCGCGGATATGCTCAAGGATATCGAAAGCCTGATCCACCACTTTGTCAACGTCACCCGGGGCATGAAGATCCCGCGGGGTGAAGCCTATGCCTCCTGCGAGATTCCCCGCGGCGAGCAGGGCTACTACGTGGTGAGCGACGGGCTCGGACACGCTTACCGCCTGCGGGTGCGGGGTCCGGGATTTGCCAACGTGCAGGTAATGCCGCTTCTCGCGCGGGGTGAGACCATCGCCGACCTGATCGCGATCATCGGCTCGGTGGACTACATCCTCCCGGACATCGACCGGTAAAGTGATGGCTGCGTTGAAAACCCAAGCTCTGCGTTCCGCTTCATCCCGCCTTCGCTGCGGCGTACTGCCAGTACGCCTCGCTCAACGGGATTCGCGCGCCTTGATCTTGGCCTTTGAACGCAGCCATCGAACTTCTTCCATTTCCTTGCTTCGAGCTTCCAGCTTCGAGCTCGATGATAGGAACACCAGATGAGGGTATGCTGCCGAAGGAACTGAGAGAGAGCCTCGAGGCGCTAATCAGACAGGTCGAGCACCCGCGGGAGCTGGCGGTGGACGTGATGTTCGCCATCCAGGACCACTACGGCTACCTGGGCGATGAAGCCCTGGCCGAGGCAGCCGGCCTGCTGGGCATGACGACGCTGGAGCTCGACGAACTGGCTACCTTCTACACCTTCACCTTCCGGGAGCCGGTCGGCAAATTTGTGATCCATGTATGCGACAGCGTGGTCTGCTGGATGAACGGCTATGAAACGGTAAGGGGCTATCTCTGTCGCAAACTGGGGATAAAGGTGGGGGAGACGACCGCCGACGGACTGTTCACCCTGCTGCCGGTCTGCTGCATCGGCTATTGTGACCGGTCGCCGGCCATGCTCGTCAACCGCAGGGTCTACGGCAACCTCACCCCGGAGAAAATCGACGATATCCTGGAAAAGTGCAGGAGCAGGCGATAAACCGTGAACGAGATGCATCTCCAGGTCTTATTTAAAAACCGCCATCCCGACCGCATCGCCACCCTGGAGGAGTACCGCGCCAGCGGCGGTTACCAGGCCCTGGCGGATATAATTGCCCACCGCACGCCGGCCGAGGTGCGCGAAATCGTCCTGAACGCGGCGCTCTTGGGCCGGGGTGGAGCCGCCTTCCCGGCCGGCCGCAAGATGGCGACCATCGCCGACGACGCACCGTTCCCTCGGTATCTGGTGTGCAACGCCGACGAGATGGAACCCGGCACCTTCAAGGACCGGGTGATGATCCACGCCGATCCGCACATGGTGCTGGAGGGGATTGCCATCGCGGCCTGGGCGGTCCGCGCCGAGCGCTGCGTCATTTTCATCCGGCCGGAATACGAGAATGCCGGCCGCATCCTGGAACGTGAGATTGAAATCGCCCGACAAAACCGCTTTCTGGGACCCGACATCCTGGGCAGCGGCTATTCGTTGGACGTCGTCGTCCACCGCAGTGCCGGCCGCTACATCTGCGGCGAGGTGACAGCCCAGGTCAATGCCCTGATGGGCATCCGGCCGAACCCGCGGCAGCCACCGCCCTACCTAACGGAAAAAGGGCTGTGGGGACTGCCGACCCTGGTCCACAACGTGGAGACGCTGGCCTGCCTGCCGCACATCCTCCTCAACGGGGCCGAGTGGTTTAAAAAACTCGCCAAAACCCCCACCGGCGCGGGGACCAAGCTCTTCGGGGTGAGCGGCAAGGTGAAGCGGCCCGGGTGCTATGAGCTGCCGATCGGGATCCAGTTGAGCGAGATCATCGAGGACTACGCCGGCGGCATGCTCGACGGATCGGAGTTCAAGGCCTGCCTGCCCGGCGGGGCCTCCACCGGCTTCCTGCCCCGGGAACACTATTATGTCGAAATGGATTTCGAAGCTCTCAAGAAGGTCGGCAACCGGCTGGGCACCGCGGCCATCATGGTTTTCGACCACAAGACCTGTCTGGTGGCGGCAACCTTGAACCTGATGGAGTTCTTCGCGCGCGAGTCCTGCGGGTGGTGCACGCCGTGCCGAGAGGGGCTGCCCTACATCCGTGACCTGCTCGCGCTCATTGAAGCCGGTGAGGGGCAGGCCGAGTTTGTCCCGATGCTGGAGCAGATGAGAATCCACCTCTATCGCTCGTATTGTGCCTTCGCGCCGGGCGCGGCCGCACCCCTGGAAAGCCTGCTTACACTCTTCAGGGAAGAGCTCCAGGCGCACATCCGGGAGAAAAGATGTCCTTTTAAAGGCTCCCAGGATCTAACCTGAACCCTCGGCCCCTGGAACCCTTTGGGATGATCAAATGCCTAAGCTCATCATAGACGACCGCGAGATCGAGGTTACCGCCGGCACCAAGGTGATCGAAGCTGCCGCACGGCTGGGGATCATGATCCCGCGCTTCTGCTATCACCCGGCCCTGGGGTCGGTGGGCGCCTGCCGGGTGTGCGCCGTCAAAGTCCTGGAAGGGCCGGTCAAGGGCGTCCAGATGAGCTGCATGCTCGATGCTGCGGATGGAATGAAAGTCTCCACCACGGACGACGAAGCGGTCGAGTTCCGACGGTATGTGATCGAGTGGCTGATGCTGAACCACCCTCACGACTGCCCGGTGTGCGACGAGGGGGGCCACTGCCTGCTCCAGGACCTGACCGTCTCCGGCGGCCACGGCATCCGGCGGTTTCCCGGCCGGAAACGGACTTACCCCGATCAGGATCTGGGCCCCTTGGTGCAGCACGAGATGAACCGCTGCATCCACTGCTACCGGTGTTCGCGGTTCTACCAGGAGTTCTGCGGCTACCGTGACTTAGGCGTCTTCAACATCGGCAACCGCACCTATTTCGGCCGCGTGCAGAGCGGCACCCTGGAAGCCCCCTTCAGCGGGAACCTGAGCGACATCTGCCCGACCGGCGTCTACACGGACAAGCCCTCGCGCTTCTTCGGTCGACGCTGGGACTATGAGCGCACCCCGACGCTGTGCATCAATTGTTCGCTCGGCTGCCACGCGGTGACCAGCGTGCGCTACCGCAAGGTGGCGCGGCAGGAAGCGCGCTTCAGCGCCGCGGTGAACGGCTGGTTCCTGTGCGACCGCGGCCGCTTTGGCTTTTTCTATGCCAGCCTTCCGACCCGGCCGAGGCAAGCGCGGGTGCTCGGTGAAACCACAACCGTGGAAGCGGCGCTGACCTATGCCCGCGAGAAGCTCGAGGCCATCCGCGCAGCAACCGGACCCCAGGCGGTGGCGCTGATCGGCTCGCCGCGCAGCAGCCTGGAAACGCTGGTCTTGACGGATCGCGCAGCAAAACTCAAAGGCTGGCAAACCCCGTCTTTCTTCGCCGATGCCGACATGGTGCACAAGGTGAAAACCGCTATTGCGCGCCTCGAGCCTGAACGGGCGGTCTCGCTGCGGGAGGTCGAGCAGGCGGATTTCGTCCTGGCGGTGGGCGCCGATCCCCTCAACGAGGCACCCATGCTGGCCCTGGCTTTGCGCCAGGCGGCACGCAACGGCGCGCCCGTTGTCGTTCTTGATCCGCGGCCGGTGGGGCTTCCCTTTGATTTTACCCATCTCCCGGTGCGGCCGGCAGCGCTGGGTGCCGCTCTCGCTTGGATCGTCAAGAAGAGCATCGACCCCAGCCGGCTGGACACCGCAGCGGCCCGGTATTATGCCGCTCTGCCGGACGCCGATGTCGCCCAACCTGAGGCGGCTTCCGCGGCGGCCGACCTCCTGCGCGCAAGCCGCCGACCGGTAATCGTCTGCGGAACGGATATCGTTCCACCGGAAATGGCGCGCTTCGCCGCCGATGCGGTCCTGCTGCTCGCCGCCACCCAAAAGAGCCCAGGGCTCTTTTACCTGATGCCCGGAGCGAATGCCTTTGCCGCCGGGTTGCTTTCAGACGCCGGTGCCTCCATCGCCTCGGTATTGAAGGCTGCCGCGGTCGGGAATGTCAAAGCACTGATCTTTACCGAAATCGACCCCTTTGCGACCTTCCCCGACCGGGAGCTGCTGGAGCATGCGCTCGCGAAGGCCGAACTGGTGATCGTGCTCGATTATCTCGACACGGCAGCCTCGCGAAAGGCGCACGTGTTCCTGCCCACCCAAACGCTGTTTGAAGCCGGCGGGCGTTTCGTCAACCAGGAAGGCAGAGTCCAGGAGTCCCCGGCAGCCTTTGCCGGCGGTACGCCGGTCTTGGAAACCGGGGGCGGCGACCATCCCCCGCGGGTTTACGGGGCCGGTCTGCCCGGCGCCGACCCGCAGCCGGCCGGGCAGCTCGTGGCCCGGCTGGCCGGCGCGGCGATACCGGACGAAATCGGGGCCAAACACCAATATTTTCAGAAACAACTTTCCGGAGCGGGCCCGGAACTGGCCGCACTGGCAGGAGTTGAAGCCGTACCCGATGAGGGGATGCGGCTGGCATTGAGGGGCCCAGCGGCCGACCGCTTTCAATCCGTCCCGTCGCCGGCTCCGGCGGCGGGAACGGATGAGTTCGAGATCATCCTTGCCGAGCGGACTTTCGGCACCGAGGAGCTTTCATCCTATTCGGCCTGTCTCGAAACCCTGGAGGAGAGGCCATTCGCCGGCTGGCACCGCAAGGATGCCGAAACCCTTGGCATCAGCGAAGGCGACCACATTGCGATCCGTGGCGAAAAAGCCACGGTGGAGCTCACCGCAAGACTGTTTGACCTTATGGCGCCGGGCGTTGTTGTGATCCCGCGCCTGCGGCGCTTGCCTTGGCAGGCGTTCGGAAAGCGCATCCGCCGGCAGGATATTCGAAAAGCATGATGGACTTGCAAACCTGGGTCATAGGTTACATTGCTTTGATCCTCAAGCTGGGGGCCGTGCTGCTGTTTTTGCTGCTCATGGCGGCCTACCTGGTGCTGGTCGAGCGCAAGCTCCTTGGCCGGCTCCAGGTGCGCTACGGCCCGAACCGGGCCGGCAAATATGGGCTGCTCCAGCCGTTCGCCGACACCATCAAGATGCTGACCAAGGAGGACACGGTGCCGGAGGCCGCCGACCGGGTCATCTTCCTGCTGGCGCCGGCCGTGGTGGCCATCACGGCGCTGCTCATGTTCGCGGTGATCCCCTTCGGGCCGGACATCACCGTCTACGGTCATAGGATCCCGCTGGTGGTGGCCGACCTCAACGTGGGCTTGCTCTTCGTCTTCGCCCTGTCCTCCCTGGGCGTGTACGGCGCGGCTCTGGGGGGCTGGGCCTCCAATTCCAAGTACAGCCTGCTGGGCGGCATCCGCGGCGCAGCCCAGATGGTCAGCTATGAACTTTCGCTCGGGCTGTCGCTCATCCCGATCGTCATGGAGGCGGGCTCCTTCAGCCTGGTAGAGATCGTCAACGCCCAGGCCGAGAGACCCTTTATCCTGATCGAACCGGTGGCGTTTACGATCTTCTTCATCAGCGCCATGGCCGAGATCAAGCGCATACCCTTCGACCTGCCTGAGGCCGAGAACGAGCTCGGGGCTGGCTTCCACACCGAGTACAGCGGTATGCGCTTCGGGCTGTTCTTCCTGGGCGAATACGTGCACATGCAGGTGCTGGGAGGGCTGATAGCGGTGTTCTTCCTCGGCGGCTGGCACGGCCCGCTGCTGCCCGGGCCGGTGTGGCTGGCCCTGAAGATCGTGTTCGTCTGCCTGGTCATGATCTGGATCCGCGGCACGCTGCCGCGGCTGCGCTACGACCAGTTGATGAACCTGGGCTGGAAGGTCCTGATCCCGGCGGCCCTGCTAAACGTTGTGGTGACCGGCGCGCGCTTATTACTCTAATAGCGGTTTTTTTGATCAAGGAGTCACATCGTGAGAACGAGAGTATTTTCGGAAGCTCGAGTAATGGCGGGGCGCTTTCCACTCGATTCCTTGCACCCTGAACCCTGAACCCTAAACCCTGAAGCCTATGTTTTATGCGTGTTGATCTGATCGACAGAGAACCGTCCGGCCCCATCCAGGCCGTCTGGGAAGGCGCCAAGGCCATCGTGGCGGGTTTTGCGATGACGCTGAGGCACCTTTTTCGCAAACCCATCACGGAGGAATACCCCGAGTTCAAGCGCAAGCTGCCCACGCGCACCCGCGCGCTTATTATTCTGACGCGCGACCCGGACGGCGGCGAGCGCTGTGTGGCCTGCTACCTCTGCTCGGCCGCCTGTCCGGTGAGCTGCATCTCCATGCAGTCGGCGGAACGCGAAGACGGGCGGCGATACGCCGCCTGGTTCCGCATCAACTTTGCCCGCTGCATCTACTGCGGCCTGTGCGAGGAGGCCTGCCCGACCTCGGCCATCCAACTGACGCCGATGTTCGAGACCTCCCAGCGGGACATCCTCAAGCTGGTGTACGAAAAGGAAGACCTCATGGTGGACCACGGCGGCAAGGACCCGGACTACAATTTTTACAAGCACGCCGGTGTCGTGACCGCGGTGGGGGACAAGGGCGAGCACATCGGCGAGGATAAGCCGGTGAATGTTCGCAGCAACTTGCCATAGGCGCGTGCACCCGTTGGCCCGCGGACCCGGATGCCCGCTGAACGCTCCGGTCGTGGCTCTACGGGAAAACGGGCTAACGGAAAAGGATCATGACCCTGTTCAACTCCCTATTTTTCGCGATCGCCGCCTTGATCGTGGCCTCCACGGGGCTGGCCATCACCCGGCGCAACCTCGTGCATGCCGTGATCTATCTGATCTTCGGGTTTTTCGGCAGCGCACTGCTTTTTTATTTGTTCGGCGCTCCCTTCCTCGCGGCCCTGATGGTGATCATTTACGCGGGGGCCATCATGATCCTGTTTCTCTTCATCATCATGATGCTGAGGGTGGAGTCGCCAGAGGAGCGCCTGTTTCCTGCCCGGCAGCTCTGGCCAGCGGTCCTTTCCGCCGCCGCCTACGTGGTCATCGGAGGGCTCTTGTTGGTCAACGACCCTTCAGCCGGGGTCGTCCTGGCCGCCGCCCGCACCGAGCCCGCCGAATTCGGAACATACATCTTCCAAAGCAGCTGGCTGGCGGTGGAAATCGCCTCGTTGCTGCTGCTGGTGGCCTTGATTGGCGCACTGCTCGTGGGCAAGCGCCCCGTAAAGGAAGGCGAAGAATAACCCTATGGGCGTACCCTTCGGATATGTGCTGGCCCTGGCCGGGATCGTCATCGCGCTGGGGATGATCTGCGCCACGGCCCGACGCAACCTGATCATGATCCTGCTGGGGGTGGAGGTCATGCTGAACGGTGCGTCCATCGCCTTTATCGCTGCGGCGCTGCGCTGGCAGCAACTCGAGGGGCAGGCCTTCGTGCTGTTTATCATCGCCATCGCCGCGGCCGAAGTGTCGCTGGGTCTGGCGTTGATCGTCTACCTTTACCATCGCACCGGGTCCCTTGATCCTGAGCATTATAACATGCTGAAGAAATAACCCATGACCGCCGCCGGAATAACAGACCCGACCCTGGTCGCCGCCATCCTGGCCACCGGCCTGCCGTTTGTGGCGTTCGCGGTCATCATGCTGTTGACCCGCAGCCGGCCGCAGCTGTCCGCCGGGCTGTCGATCGCCGCGGTCACCGTTTCGCTCGCCAGCGCCGGGTTCCTGCTGGTGAAGCACTGGAGCCTGACCCGGCCGATCGAATATGCCGCCCTTTGGGCGGCGGGCGGGGATGTCAGCATCCGGGCCGGGTTCCTCATCGACCCGCTGAGCCTGCTCATGCTTGCGGTGGTGACCTCCATTTGTTTCCTGGTCCAGCTCTACTCTCTGGGGTACATGGCAGGCGACCCGGGCTTCTCCCGGTATTATGCTTTCATGTCCCTCTTTGCGTGGGCCATGATGAACCTCACCCTCGCCCCCGCCATGCTGCAGCTCTACGTCTTCTGGGAGCTGGTCGGGCTTTCGTCCTACCTTCTGATCGGCTTCTGGTACGAGAAGTTCAGCGCGAGCGAGGCCGGCAAGAAAGCCTTCGTGATGACCCGCCTGGGGGACGTCTCCTTCTTCCTGGGAATTCTGCTCATCCTGGTCCATCTCGGCAACCTGGACATCCTCGACCTCAACGGCCCGGCCGCCGGCCGCCTGTCGCCGGCCGTAATCACGGCCTGCGCCTTGCTGATTTTCGGCGGCATTATCGGCAAGAGCGCCCAGTTCCCGCTGCTCACCTGGCTGCCGGACGCCATGGAGGGCCCTACCCCGGTCAGCGCCCTTCTGCATTCGGCCACCATGGTGGCGGCGGGGGTCTACCTCTTCGCGCGCCTGTTC
>Ga0335084_10008671_pt1 | contig 10136 bp, 12 predicted proteins | sample Lox_Sample_44_FD_206721 | JGI IMG/M metagenome (GOLD analysis project Ga0335084, IMG submission 206721) | Soil microbial communities from Loxahatchee National Wildlife Refuge, Florida, United States - Lox_Sample_4.4 | ecosystem: Environmental > Terrestrial > Soil > Wetlands | place: USA... | reverse complement strand
GTTCCAGAAGACCGCTACGTCGCGCAGTCGGCGGTCCGAGTCGGCGCGCGCTAAGGGCCGCGAATCGTTGACGCGCGCCGACGTCGTCGCGGCCGGCGCGAAGCTGCTCGACGCCGAAGGCGTCGACGGCGTGTCGATGCGCAAGCTGGCGACCGCGCTCGGCACGGGCGTGGCGACCTTGTACTGGCACGTGCACGACAAACGCGAACTGCTCGGTGCGATCCTGGAAGACGCAATGCGGGCGGTGCGCGCGCCGCGCGACGGACGTTGGGACGAGCGCTTGCTCGAGTTGCTGCGCGCGGGTCGACGCGCACTGCGCGCGAAACCTGCGCTGATCCAGGTCATCTGGCGCTCCGGCTGGCAACTCGGCCCCGAAACGTTGCGCGTGGTCGACGAGATGATCGGCCTCATCGGCGAGAGCCCGACGCCGGACGACGAGGTGGCGGACGTCTACTATGCGCTGACCACGTTCCTGTTCGGCTTCGTCGCGGCGGAAGCCACGTCACCCGGCACGGCCCGCTATCGCGGCGGAAAGGACCGCAGCGCGTTTGCTAATCTGGCCCGCTATCGGCCGGCGGCGGATCCGGCCGGCATGGACCGGCGCTTCGAGGCCGGCATCACGCGCTTCGTCGCGAGCCTGCGCCGCCGCCGATGACGCGCAGACGCCTCGCTGAGGACATCGAATGAACTACCGCAAATTCGGCCGCACCGGCCTCTCGATCAGCCCGCTCGCGCTCGGTACCGCGAACTTCTCGTGGCTGACGAACGAGTCCGACAGCTTCGCGATCCTCGATGCCGCGTTCGACCGCGGCGTCAACTTCATCGACACGTCGAACAACTACAACGCCGGCCAGACCGAGGCATTGCTCGGCCGTTGGTTCGCGCAGGGCGGCGGGCGGCGCGAAAAGATCGTGCTCGCCTCGAAGGTGTATTCACCGCCGATGGAATGGGCATCGCCGGATCTCGCGAAACGCACCGGTTCGTGGGTCGGGCCCAACCAACGCGGCCTATCGGCGAAGAACATTCGCGCTGAATGCGAAGCGAGCCTCAAACGGCTGCAGACCGACTACATCGACGTCTACCAGATGCACCACGTCGACCGGAACACGCCGTGGGAAGAGATCTGGCAGGCGTTCGAACTGCTGGTGCAGCAAGGCAAGGTGCTATACGTCGGCAGTTCGAACTTCGCCGGGTGGCACATCGCGCGAGCACAGGAGATCGCGCAGCGCCGCGACTTCTTCGGCCTCGTGTCGGAACAGAGCATCTACAACCTGCTGCGCCGCACGGTCGAGCTCGAAGTCATTCCGGCGTGCCGCGCGTACGATCTCGCGTTCATCCCGTATAGCCCGCTTGCCGGCGGGATGCTCGGCGGTCGTCCTGCCGACAACGAAAAGGGGCGGCGCGCCGCCTTGCCGCAATCGAAGGCGGTGTCGAAGTTTCAGGATTTCTGCGCGTCGATCGGCCGCGAGCCGTCGGATGTCGCGCTCGCGTGGGTCGCGCAACAACCCGGCGTGACCGCGCCGATCATCGGCCCGCGCACGCTCACACAGCTAGACGCGTGCACGGCGGCGCTCGAGATCCGCTTCGACGCCGCGACGCTGAAACAGATCGACGAACTATTTCCGGGGCCTGGCGGACCCGCACCGGAGGCCTATGCCTGGTAGTCCCGCGCGACTTGTCGCGCGCCCGGCGCGGCTCGTCGCACTCGATATCGACGGCACGTTGATCGCGCCGCGTGCGCACTACGACGCGCTGCCCGATGCCGATGTTTCCGCCGCCATCGCCGAGCTCGATGCCGCCGGCGTGGTAGTTGTACTCGCGAGTGGACGGATGTACCCAGGCACCGAACGCGTCGCGGACCATCTCGGCCTCGACGGCCCGCTCATCTGCCAGCAAGGCGCGTGCGTACACCGCGCCGACGGCAGTCTGTCGCATCGCTTCGCGATCGACATCGACATCGCGAACGAACTCGTCGCATTCGCGCAGGAGCGAGGATGGCCGTTCGCGTGGTTCGACTCGGTGCGCTATCTCTCGTCGCGACCGAACGAACAGGTCGACCAATACGGCCGCGTCTCTGGCGTGGTACCCGAATACCGAGCCGACGCGCATATGGTCGGCGTGGTGCCGACCGGCATCGACATCATCAGCACGCTCGCAGCAGCGAACGGCGTGCATCGCGAATTGGCCGAGCGGTACGGCGACCGCGTGCACCTGTTGGATTTCCCGTCGGTCACCGCGGTGCATTCGCCGGAGGCGAGCAAGGGCAACGCGTTGGCGCTGCTCGCGCACGATCTCGGCATCGCGCGCAGCGACGTCATCGCGATCGGCGACAGCGTCAACGACGCGTCGATGTTGCGTTGGGCCGGCCGCGGCATCGCCATGCCGCACAGCGATCGCTACGCGCGCGATGCGGCGGACGAAATGTTGGGAGGGACCGGCGTCGACGAACTCGCGCCGTTCCTGCGCGAGATCTTGCGCAACGTCGACTGAAGGGTGGGCGAGGACGCAGTCAGCGGTTCATCGTACGATTGTGGCACACCGTCGATATCCGACGTTCGCACGAGGCCCCAATGATTGCCACTGCCCGCGCTCTGTTCGCCCTTTGTCTGGTCGCCCTGATGAGTTGCAGTTCGACGAAGATCACCGATTCGTGGCAAGCAGCCTCGCTACATCGTAGCGACATGAAGAACGTTCTCGTCGTCGGCGTGAGCGGTAACCCGACCAACCGCGTGTTGTTCGAACGCGGCTTCGTCGACGCGCTCGCGAGCCGCGGAATCAAAGCCGAAGCGAGTTTCCAAGCCGTCGGCGACGCGTTCCCGACGCGTGACGCCGTCACCGGGTACGTGCGCAGGAATGCCGTCGACTACGTGATCGTGACGCGCTTGGGCGACACCGAAGTGACGAAGGAGCGCGTCCCCGAACAGGTCCGCACTTACTACACCGGCCCTTGGTATCCGACCTACGCCGATTATTGGAACACGGTGACCTTCACGCGCGATTCGTACGTCGACACCAAGACGACGGTCGTGCTCACGACGTCGATCTACGACGTTCGCACCGAAGAGCTCGCCTGGGTCGGCCGCAGCAAGACGTTCGAAGTCGGCACGGTCGTACGCGAGGCGGGCGAGCTCGCTCATCAGGTGGTCGACAGAATTCACAATTAGAGGGAGCGTGGCGCCGACGTCCGCGTGATCATCGCCGTGCGGCCGACGAAGTTCGTCACGGTCGCTCCCGGCATGACCGTCACGTCCCGTTCCGAATCTTGCCGCCCGGCGCCGCCACCATCAGCTTCACCAACGTCTCCGTCACGTTCGGTTCGAGCCCTTCGGTGTGGCCTTTATCGAGCCGCACGACGTCGGCGACGATGCGGCCCGACGCACAGTTGGCGAACGCGAACACGTTCGCGGTGCCACCGCGCGGCAGCAAGCCCCACGCAGGATTCGGACTCGCTTGTGCGGATCCGTCGTACACGTAGCCGCCTTTCGTATCGACGATGTCGGCGAGCCGTTCGCGCGCGCCACAACCGAGCTTGTCGGCCCACGGCGAGGTGGTCGGCAACCCGGCCGAGTCCATCTCGCGCTCACCGGTCGTGAAGATGAACGAGAACGTCGTGTCCGGCAGTTGCGCGAGCATCGCCGCGACTTCGGCGAAGCGCGCCTGTCGTTGCCGTTGTTGCTCGGGCGACGGCGGCAGCATGTTCGGCGCCGGTCGATCGAAGCTCGGCGCGACGACGGTGCTGAGGCCGAGGCGGCCGCCCGACAAGCTCAGTAGACCGTCGACCCGGTCGGCGAAGAACGCTTCGCGAAGGAGGCGATACGAGGTCAGGCCGCCCTGCGAGTGGCCGACGAGCCAGAACGCTCTGACGTTCGCCTTGCCGATTTGCTCGACCAACGTCGTCACGATGTTCTCCAGATACAGATCGTCCTCTTCGCTCCATTGGTGGGTCGGCGAATTCGGCGTCGCGACGACGAGCCGGTACTTGGCCGCGTAGTCGAGCAGCGGAAAGTAGTGGCGTTGCCAATTCCCGAACGATCCGCGGCCGTGCAGGCTCAGGATCAACGTCACCGGTTCGCCGGCCTTCAAGTCGCACGGATAGTCGAGGAAGTAGGTGCGGCGCGTCTTCATCTCGACGACCGGCCCTTGGTTGATGACGCGGTCGGCGCTGCAGTTCTCGTCGGGGCAATGCAGATAGGCGGGCGTCGTGCAATCGGCGCCGGAGAGTTTTAGATGATCGTCGGCCCGTACGGCCGCAGCGATCCCCAATGCCGCCACGATGGCGATGCCGCACATCGCCGCACGCATAGTCCATCCCCCGTTCTTGTTGCCGCACAATCACTCTGCATGAAGATCGTCCTCAGCCGCAAAGGGTTCGACAGCAGCGCCGGCGGCCACGCGAGCCCCATCCTGCCCGACGGCACGATGGTCAGTTTGCCGATTCCGTCGCCGCTCGACGCGCTCGCCTATTCCGATATCGCGATCGACCGCGACCGCACGCACGGCAACTACGCGGACTTGATTCGCGAACTCGACGGCGGCGCCCGCATACGCGGCGGCGCACATCTGGATCCGGATCTCTGCGCAACGTCGCGGCCGCGCCCGCACGGCTGGCGACCGGCGTTCGGACAAATCGGCAGCCCCGGCGGGCATTTGCGCAACGAAGGCGTCGGACGCGGCGATCTATTCCTGTTCTTCGGATGGTTCCGTCACACCACGCGTGCCGATGGACGGCTGCAATTCGTACCGGGCGATGCCGGCTTTCATGCGTTGTTCGGTTACCTCGAGGTCGGCGCCGCCGTTGATGCGACCGGCAGCGCGCCTTTACCGATTTGGTTGCGCGACCACCCGCACGCGCATCCGCACCGGCGCGCCTCGCCGAACAATACGATCTACGTCGCGACCGATACGCTCTCGATCGACCGCTCGCTGCCGGGCGCCGGCGTATTTCGATTCCGCGAATCGCTCGTGCTCACCAAACCCGGTGAGCCGCGCAGCCGCTGGCGGCTCGACCGCGACGTATTCGGCGACGTGCGCATCAGCCACCACGACTCGGCCGCATGGCGCGACGGCGCGTTCCAATCCTGCAAGCGCGGCCAGGAGTTCGTCGTCGACGCCGACGCTCGCGTGATCGACTGGGCGGCGGCGACCATTCGAACGGCACCGTCGGCATCAACTTGAACGCCGGGCACACCCGACCGACCATCGATTGGCCGGTGTGGCTCGCAGCGATCTCTACTCAGCTGTCGCGCACTGCCGAACGTCGCGCCGGAAACAGCATCGATGCGACCCACGCGGAGAGCGCGGCACCCAGCAATTGCGCGGCGATGAACGCCGGCGCGTCCTGCGGACGAATGCCCGCGAAGGTGTCGGTCAGCGATCGGGCGATCGTGATGGCGGGGTTCGCGAACGACGTCGACGCGGTGAACCAATACGCCGCACCGATCCACGCGGCGACCATGGCGGCCGCATCCCTCGGCCGGGCGTGACCGAGCACCACGAGCAACAGTCCGAACGTCGCAACCATCTCCGACACGAACTGCGCGAGGCCGCTACGGACGTGTTGAGACGTCTCGATGATCGGCAGCACGAACATCACGTGCGCGAGCCACGCGCCGAGGCAACAGCCGACGACCTGCGCAACGACGTAGCCCGCAGCGTCGACCGCACCGAGCGCCCGACGCTGCGCCAACACGAGCGACACGGCCGGATTGAAATGCGCGCCGCTGATCGGTCCCAGCAATTTGATCAGCACGAACAGCGTCGCGACCGTCGCCGCGGTGTTCGCGAGCAACGCGACGGCGACGTTGCCGCCGGCCAGATTCTCGGCCATCACGCCCGATCCGATCACCGTCGCCGCGAGCAACAGCGAGCCCATCAGTTCGGCGCCGAGCCGACGCGCCAATGGAACGGTCACGATCGGCCGATCTCGTTCAGTCGGCGCGGCAGCGTCAACCGGTCGAGCTTGTCGAACGGCAGGCTGATGAAAAGGCCGATACGTCGCTCCAACACGATGAACGCCTGGCGAAACGCGTGGCTCTTTTCCGCGTCAGTCCCTTGCGCCGCAGCCGGATCGGCCACCCCCCAGTGTGCGGTCATCGGTTGGCCCGGCCACACGGGACACACTTCACCGGCGGCGTTGTCGCAAACGGTGAATGCAAAATCGAGTGCAGGCGCACCAGGGGCCGCGAACTCCTCCCACGGTTTGCTGCGCAGCCCTTCGGTCGAAATGCCAGCGCGCGCGAGCTGTGCGAGCGCGAACGGATTCACGACGCCCGTCGGATGGCTGCCCGCGCTGAACGCCGCGAATCGGCCGCGGCCGACGTGATTGAGGATCGCCTCCGCCATGATGCTGCGCGCCGAGTTGCCGGTGCAGATGAACAACACGTTGAAGGGGCGCCGATCGGTCACGTCCGACTTCCTCGCCAAATTCCCGTTGACGCGAAATATATTTTCAATATTCTAGAAATGTCAAACCCATCAGGAGTTGGTTGCGATGAAGCGTTTCCATGTGCACGTCGGTGTCGGCGACCTCGAAGCAGCGGTTCGCTTCTATTCGACGCTGTTCGGTGCAGACCCCAGCCGCCGGGAGGCCGACTACGCCAAGTGGATGCTCGACGATCCGCGCGTGAATTTCGCGATATCGAGCCGCGGCGGCGACGCCGGATTGCGGCATCTCGGCATTCAAGCGGATGACCAGGCGGAACTCGACGAGCTTGCGGTGCGCGCCGGCGCAGCCGCCGATGCCGTGCTCGTCGAAAAGGATGCAGCATGCTGCTACGCGCGTTCGAACAAGGCATGGGTCGAAGATCCGGCCGGGATCCGCTGGGAAACGTTCTTCACGTTCGGCGACGCGACCACGTACGGTCAATCCGCCGCCGAGACGGTCGCGCCGACAACGACCGAGCGACCCGCACGCTGCTGCGGTTAACCAGCGATGCACCGTGACGGACATCAGGTCATTGGGCACCCGGCCGATTGGCGCGGTCGCGACCTCGAACCGCGCAACGATTGGATTCACGCACTGACGACCGCCGAGCTGGCGGAACTCGATGCCGCGATCGCGGTATTGGGCCAATCCGAGAAACCGCTCGAACAAATCGTTGCGGCGGATTTTCCGCTCGTCGAGCTCGGCCGCTCGATCGAGCAGTGGCGCAGCGCGCTGGAAGCGGGTCGCGGATTCTTCCTCGTTCGCGGCTTCCCGGTGCGAGAGTATTCCGAGGCGCAGGCGGCGCTGGCGTTCTGGATCATCGGCCGCCACCTCGGCGAACCGGTGTCGCAGAACTCCGACGGTGACCTGCTCGGCCACGTGCGTGACACCGGCGCGCCGCCGAACAGTTTGGAGACGCGGCTGTACAAGACGCGCGCGGAGCTGACCTTCCACACCGACGGCGCGGACATCATCGGCTTGTTCTGCCTGCGGACCGCGCGGCGCGGCGGGGTCAGCCGTATCGCAAGTTCCATCGCCGTGTACAACGAACTCGTCAGGCGTAGGCCGGACCTCGCACCGCTCCTGTCCGAGCCGTTTCCCAACTACATGGCTGGCCGCGAAGGATCACGCGGCTCGGTGTTCGAATATCCCATCGCGACGATCGACGACGACGTATTCCGGATGCTGTTTCTGGGTTGGTATGTTCGCGACTCCCAGCGCCTTCCCGAGACTCGTCGGCTCAGCGCCGGACAACTGGCGGCGGTCGACCTGCTCGAGTCGATTCCCAACGAGCCGGGGATGGCGCTCGACATGCAATTTGCCGAAGGCGACATGCAATTTCTCAAGAACTCGGTGATCCTCCACTCGCGAACCGAATACGAAGACGCGCGGGAGTTCGACGAGAAGCGCCACCTATTGCGCTTGTGGCTCAGCGCAAGGTCGTTCCGCGACGGCGACGATCGCTTGAGATCGGGCGTCTCGACCCGGACGGACCGATGACCACCCGCGCGTCGATGGAGTCTACCGATGCGATTGCCGCGTTGGCGGCACTGGCGCACGACACGCGTCTCGCGATCTTTCGCCATCTGGTCGTCGTCGGAGCGGACGGCGAGAGCGCGGGTGCAATCGCCGAGGCGTTGCACGTCCCGGCCCCGACGTTGTCCTTCCATTTGAAGGAATTGGAGCGCGCCGGCATCGTCACGTCCCGCCGCGACGGCAGGCTCATCTACTACGCGGCGAACTACGCCCGCATGCGCGAATTGATCGACTTCCTGACGGAGGATTGCTGTCGCGGCCATCCCGACGTGTGCTTCGCGCCGAAGAAGCGCGCGCGATAGGGCGGCTTCACGTCGGATGGCACACACACGGCACCACGACGGCAGCGCCGGCGACGCCGACTACGGGACGATCGGCGCGACCTATTCGCAATACCGGCGGCCCGATCCGCGCATCGCCGCGACGATCACCGCCGCGCTCGGCGACGCGCGTTCGGTATTGAACGTCGGCGCCGGCGCGGGTTCGTACGAGCCGCTCGATCGCGCCGTCACTGCGGTGGAACCGTCGGCATCGATGCGCGCGCAGCGGCCCGGGCACCTCGCCGAAGCAATCGATGCGGTCGCCGAAGCGCTGCCGTTTCCCGACGCACACTTCGACGCGGCGATGGCGCTCTACACCGTGCATCAATGGAACGATTTGGCGCGCGGGCTCGCAGAACTGCGGCGCGTGACGCGCGGCCCGGTCGTCGTGATGTCCGGCGATCCGGTGGCGCTCCAATCGTTCTGGCTCGCCGAATACGCGCGCGAGGTGGTCGAACGCGAATCGGGCCGCTGTCCGCCGGTCGCAACGATCGCGAATGCGCTCGGTCGCGACGCGCGCGTGTCGCCGGTGCCGATTCCGCTCGACTGCACCGACGGCTTCAACGAGGCGTACTACGGCCGGCCCGAGCGATTGCTCGATTCGGACGCGCGGCTCGCGTGCTCGGCGTGGAGTTTCGTCGACCCCGACGTCGTCGATCGGTTCGTGCGCGACCTGCGGCGCGATCTCGACGGCGGCGCCTGGGACGCCCGCCACGGTCACCTGCGCACGCAGCCCGAGTACATCGGGTCGCTGCGGCTCATCGTCGGCCATCGATAGCCACCATGCTCGGCCGGCGTGGGTGTAACGACGGAACGGCGTTCGAATGATCGATCCGCTGCATGATGAGTCGCTCGTCCGCGCCGTGTTCTTCGCGCTGTCGATCGGCGCGCTGATTGGGGCCGAAACGTTCGCACCGCGGCGTTCCCCGCGCCGTTTGTCGCAACGTTGGCCGAACGCCGCGTTGTTCGTTCTGAACGGCGGCGTCGGCCGCGTGCTCGGTCTCTCGTCGTTGGGCGTCGTCGCCGCGACCGCCGCCGCGCACGGCTGGGGGTTGTTCAATCGGATCTCGGCGCCGCCGTGGTTCGAACTGCCGTTCTCGGTCGTGCTGCTCGACTTCGGCATGTACGTTCAGCACCGCCTGTTCCACCGCGTGCCGTGGCTGTGGCGACTGCACGCGGTGCACCATGCCGACACGGAGTTCGACGTGACGACCGGCATTCGATTTCATCCGGGCGAGATCGTCGTGTCGTTCGCGCTGAAGGTGGCGGTCGTGATTGCGGTGGGTGCGTCGGTGTGGTCCGTCGTCGTATTCGAGGTCGTGCTCAGCACCGCGTCGCTGTTCACCCACTCGAACGTCCACCTGCCCGCTGCGATCGACGCCTCACTGCGGTCGTTGGTGGTGACGCCCGACATGCATCGAACCCATCACTCGATCGAACGCGACGAGTACAACTCGAACTTCGGGTTCCTGATCATCTGGTGGGACCGTTGGCTCGGCACGTATAGAGCGCGCTCGCATGGCGCGCAGGACACGATGTCGATCGGACTCTCTGCGTATCGTCGCCCGGACCAACAGACCCTATGGGCGGCGATCATTCAGCCCCTTCGGTCGACGACCGCGGCGCGATAGCGCCGCCGCGTCACGGCTCGGCTACAGCGCTTGCTCGCCTCACCGTCCTCGTGCGTCGCAGCGCAGATGTCGATGCGCACCGATGCGCGAACACCTTCTCGGCGGACGCGGAGCTCGCGGCGTCACTGCGGCGTCGGCGACCACGTACCGACGCCCGCGGCCGATCGATGTTGCGCGGCGACCGAGGCTGCGTCGCGCAGTACCGTCACCGACGATTTCAGGAAC
>Ga0335084_10008670_pt1 | contig 10137 bp, 10 predicted proteins | sample Lox_Sample_44_FD_206721 | JGI IMG/M metagenome (GOLD analysis project Ga0335084, IMG submission 206721) | Soil microbial communities from Loxahatchee National Wildlife Refuge, Florida, United States - Lox_Sample_4.4 | ecosystem: Environmental > Terrestrial > Soil > Wetlands | place: USA... | reverse complement strand
CGCACCGCGCTGGTGGACGCGTTTCCCCTGAAGGGCTTCGCGGCGCCGGTGCCGGTCTACCGCATCGAGCAGACCCAAGGGGACCGTGTACGCGTTCCGCTCCTACCTGTTCGGCTCCGGCCTCGAGGTCACCAGCGGCGTGGAGCGCGCCTCCACACGCGCGCTGTCGCCCGGCGAGGGCGGGATCTTCCTCACCGGCGAGGCGCGCAAGGGGCTGGCCGGCCCCGGCTGGGACGCGCGCTTCCGGCGGGTCGACGTCGGCCCGGACGATCGGCGGCTGACCGACGTCGAGATCTACCGCCTCCGCGAGCCGTGAAGATCCTCGGCCTGCTCAGCGGGGCCGCGCGCTCTCGCGGTCGATGGCCGGCCCGCCGAGCAGCGCGATCAGGGTGACGAGCGTGGCGATCACGGCGAAGGCCGCCCACGCCGCGCGGTAGGAATCAGCAGCCACCAGTAGCAGGCCGAAGACGGTCGGCCCGATCAGCAAGCCCACCACGATCGAGGCGAACGCCATCCCGCTCAGCAGCCCGGCCTGGCGTGGGCCGCCGACCTCCGCGCTGATCACGAAGAAGATGCCGACCCAGCCGTAGGCGCCGACCCCCGCCACGAACGCCAGCGCGCCCGCCGCCGGCGCTGAGGCCACCGGCCGCGCGGCGTAGACGGCGAAGATGGCCGCGCCGATGGCGCCGGTGAGCGCGAGCCACGTCGAGCGCCGGCCGGCGAGCCACCGATCGCTCGCCGCGCCGAGCGCCAGGCGTGAGACGGCGCCGCCGGCCTGCGAGCAGGCCACCAGCAGCCCGGCGCCGATCTTGTCGAAGCCGAGCGCCTGCACGCAGTAGAGCGGCAGGTAGCTCAGCACGGCGGCCTGCACCATGCCGAGCAACAGCCCGCCGCCGAAGAACACCAGCACCGAGGGCCGTCGCGCCCACGACCAGTCCGCGGCGCGGCGCCGGCCACCGTCGCCGGCCGGCCCGGCGCCGGCCTCGAGCGGCGCCAGCACCGGCCACGCCGCCAGCACGGGCATCGCCACCATCACGCCGCCGGCGAGGGTCGCGGCGCGCCAGCCGAGCGTCGTGGCGATCGACGGCAGCACGAGGGCCGAGGCGAGGCCGCCGAGAGTGAGGCCCATCTGCTTGATGCCCATTGCCACGCCGCGCTCGCGCACGGGAAAGACGTCCATGATCCCCTTGCCGAGCGCGGGGTTGACGACGCTCCACCCGATGCCGGCGAGGAACAAGAAGAAGAGGAAGCCGGCGAAGCCTGACGCGGCGGCGGCGGCGGCCAGCCCGAGCGCGCCGAGGGCGAGGCCGCCGAGCAGGCTCTTGCGCACGCCGAGGCGATCCGCCAGCCGCCCGCCCGGAAGCGAGAAGAAGAGACCGCCGAGGTAGATCGACGGCACGATGAAGGCCACCTGCAGCCGGGACAGGCCGAAGCCCTCCACCAGGCTCGGCGTGAGCGGCGAGATGCCCAGCATCCCGAAGGCGCCGGCGCCGTAGGACGTCGTGAGGACCGCCAGCAGCCTCCAGCGCCCGGCGTGGCCCTCGGTCACGGGCGTGTCCCTCGCTGACGGAAATCGGCGGGCCGGCCCGCGGCCGGCCCGCCGGGTGGCGTTACTTCAGGTGCTGGCGGAAGAAGGTGGTGGTGCGGCGCCAGGCGTCGTCGGCGGCGGCCTTGTTGTACGCGTCCGGGCGCTCGTCGTTGAAGAAGGCGTGGTCCACGTTCGGGTAGATGTGGATCTCGGAGGACTTGCCGGCCTTCTTGATGGCGGCGTCCACCTCGCGCGCCGTCTGCGGCGTCACGAAGCCGTCCTTCTCGGCGAACAGGCCGAGCACGGGGCCCGAGAGCCTGGAGTAATCGGGCTTCACGTTGGGATGGATGCCGTAGAAGTCGACGACGGCGCCGACGCTGGGATTCAGCGTGCCGGCGAAGAGCGCCAGCTGGCCGCCCATGCAGAAGCCGACCGCGCCCAGCCTGGCCGTGGACGAGTGCCCGGCCAGGTAGGTGGCGGCGCCGCGCAGGTCCTTCTCGGCCTGGCCGATGTTGAGCGCCATGAAGAGCTTGCCGGCGCCGTCGGGCTCGTCCGCGGTCTTGCCGTGGTACATGTCGGGGGCCAGCGCCGAGAAGCCCTCGGCCGCGAAGCGGTCGCACACCTTCTTGATGTGCGGGACCAGGCCCCACCACTCCTGGATGACGATCACGCCCGGGCCCTTGCCCGAGGCCGGCGTGGCGAGATACCCCTGGGTCGTGGAGCCGTTCGACGGAAAGTCCACCATCTTGCCGGGCATGGCATCGACCTCCTGTGAGAGTTGAGGCTAGACCGCGCCGGCGGCCGCCGCCGGCGCGCTGGCGGGCGTGATCTTCACCGCGCCCACGCGCCGGGCGTCCGCCTCGAGCACGGTGATGGTATACCCCGGAATCTGGAATTCTTCACCCGTGCGCGGGATGCGGTGCAGCGTGGCCAGCACCAGACCGGCCACCGTCTCGAAGTCCTGCTTGGGCAGCGTCCAGTCGAGCGCCTCGTTGAGCTCGTCGATGTGGGTGCGCGCCGCCACCCAGTAGCTGCCGTCGGGCAGCCGCTCGACGGTGGCCGGCGTGCGGTCGTGCTCGTCGTGGATCTCGCCCACGATCTGCTCGACGATGTCCTCCAGCGTCACGATGCCGGTGGCGCCGCCGTACTCGTCCACCACGATGGCCAGCTGGTTGCGGCCCTTCTGCATCTCGCGCAGGAGGTCGTCGATGCGCTTGGTCTCCGGCACGAAGGTGGGCGGCCGCATGATCTCGGCCAGCGAGCGGGCCTGGCCGCCGCGGCGCAGCAGGTCCATCGAGGTGACCACGCCCACCACGTTGGTCTCGCGCTGGCCGGAGACCGGCAGGCGCGAGAAGCCACGCTGCTGGATGAGCGCGATGGCGTCGCTCACCGGCGCCGTGTCGGGCAGCATGACCACGTCGACCAGCGGCACCATGACCTCGCGCACGGTGGTGTCGCCGAGGTCGAAGATCTTGTCGATCATCTCGGCTTCCTGCGTGCTCACCGCCGCCTCGCCGGGCTCGAGCTGCAGCAGCGCCTTCAGCTCCTCGCGGGAGACGAACTGGCGCGTGTCCACGCGGGGTCCCCCCACCAGGCGGAGGACGAGGCCGACGATGGCATTGGCGAGCGCCACGAACGGCGTGAGCAGGCGCGACACCCAGATGAGCGGCCGGTAGGCCTTGAGGATGAGGTCGGTCGCCCACTCGCGCGCCACCGCCTTGGGGATGATCTCGCCGAACACCAGCATGACCGGCGTCACGGTGGCGGCCGCCACCATCCACGCCACGTTGCCCAGCCGCGGCAGCAGCGCGAAGGTCATGGCGGAGGCGGCCACGATGTGGGCGATCGTCACGCCCATCATGGCCGTGGACAGGAGCTGCTCGGGCCGGCGGAACGAGTCGAGATAGGCGGCCGCGGTGGCGTCGCCCTCCTCGGCCAGGTGGCGCAGCCGCAGCCGGTTGGCCGCGATGAAGGCCATCTCGGCCGCCGAGAAGAACATCGTCATCACGAGACAGCCGACGGCCAGCCAGACCAGGCTCACGCCGCCGCCTCCGTCGAGACCGGCTTGCGCAGCGCCAGCAGCACCTCGACCACCCGCGTGCGCTCGACCTTCTCCACGGTCACCACCAGCTCCGGCGTCTCCAGGCGCTCGGTCTTGCGCGGCACGCGGCCGAAGAGGTCGAGCACCCAGCCGCCCACGGTGTCGTAGGCGTCGTTGGCGACGCTGAGGCCGGTGATCGTGTTGAGCTCCTCCAGCGGCAGCTTGCCCGACACGCGGAAGGTGGTGGCGTCGATGCGCTGGATGAGCCGCTCGGGCTCGTCGTACTCGTCGGCGATCTCGCCGACCAGCTCCTCCAGCAGGTCCTCGAGGGCCACCAGGCCGGCGGTGCCGCCGTACTCGTCCACCACGATCGCCATGTGCAGCTTCTTGGCCTGGAACTCCTGCAGCAGCGTGTCGGCGCGCTTGGACTCCGGCACGAAGTACGGCGGATGCAGATGCGCGCGGACGTCGAAGTCGGGGGGCAGCCCGGTGGCGACGTAGGGCAGCAGGTCCTTCGTGTAGAGGATGCCCACGATGACGTCGAGGGAGCCCTCGAACACCGGCACCCGCGAGTGGAGGTTCTCGCGCAGGGCGGGCAGGACCTCCTCGCGCGGCGTCTCCACGTCGAGGCAGAACATGTCGGTGCGCGGCACCATCACCGAGCGCACCAGCGTGTCCTCCAGCTCGAAGACCTTGTGGATCATCTCGCGCTCCTCGCGCTCCACCACGCCCTCGCTGGCTCCCACGTCGACCAGCGTGCGCAGCTCCTCCTCCGACAGCCCGGGCTGGGTGTCGCTCCTGCGGCCGACCAGCCGCACGGTGAGCGCGGTGAGGCCGCCGAGCACCCCGCGCACCGGCGTCAGCAGCCAGCCCAGCCACGCCACCGGCGCGTTGACGAGCTTCAGGAACCGCTCGGGATACTTCACCGCCACGGTCATCGGCAGCACCTCGCCGAAGGTCGTGAGCAGCACGATCATGCCGAGCATCTCGAGCACGGGGCCGAAGCGCGGTCCCACCAGCTCGTGGGCGACGTGGGCGGCCAGCGCCGAGCCGCCGATGTTGATGACGGTGATGCCGACCAGCAGCGTGACCAGCAGGTCGTGCGGCCGCTCGATCAGCCGCGGGTCGGCGCCGTGGCCCTCCCGTTCGTCGGTCATGCGCTTGAGCCGCGCGCGGCCCAGCGAGAAGTAGGCCGCCTCGGCGCCGCTCAGCACCGCCGAGCACACGATGAGCAGGACGAGGGCGAAGACCTGCAGCGTGATGTGCTCGCTCACGCGCCCGCTCCGGCCGGCCGGCCGGCGAAGTGCTCGAAGCCGCGCGCCACCGTCACCTCGCGCCCGCGCGCCAGCCAGCGGGCCGCCGGCGGGCCGGCCACGAACTCGCCGATCCGCGTCAGGCGCGCGCCGCCGCGCTCGGCGAGGCCGCGCTGCAGGCGCTCGAAGGCGTCCGGTGCGCACGCCAGCAGCAGCTCGTAGTCCTCGCCGCCGCCGGTGGCCCACGCGGTGGCGTCGGCGCCGAGTGCCGCGGCCACCGCGCGGGTCGGCTCGTCGATCGGCAGCCGGTCCACGTCCACGCGGGCGCCCACGCGGCTCTCACCGAGCAGCCGCGGCAGGTCGATGCCGATGCCGTCGGAGACGTCCATCATGGCCGTCACGCCGCCGGCGGCGCCGAGCCAGAGGCCTTCGGCCACGCGGGGCTCGGGGCGCAGGTGGGCGCCGGTGACCTCGGCCAGGTGCGCCGCACTCACGCCGGCCGGCGCTGCGTCGCGCTCCAGCACCGCGAGCCCGGCGGCCGAGCGCCCGAGGCTGCCGGTCACGGCGAGGACGTCGCCCGCCCGCGCGGTCGAGCGCAGGCAGGGGGCGGTCGCCTCGCCCAGCATCATGACGCTGACGAACCAGCCCGCCGGCGAGGACGACGTGTCGCCGCCCACGATGGTCACGTCGTGGCGGCGCGCCAGCGCCAGCGCGCCCTCGTGGAAGGCCATGATCTCGTCGGCGGTGGCGTCCTCGGGGCAGGCGATGGCGATCAGCGCCCAGCGCGGGCGGCCGCCCATCGAGGCGATGTCGGAGAGGTTCACCGCGATCGCCTTCCAGCCGAGGTCGGCCGGCTCGGCCCAGCGGCGGCGAAAGTGCACGTCCTCGATCAGCAGGTCGGTCTTCGCCAGCAGCGCGGTGCCCGGGCTCGTCTCCAGCACGGCGCAGTCGTCGCCGATGCCCACGCGCACGCCGCTGCCGCCGTCGGCGCGGCCGACCAGCTCGCGGACGGCCCGAACGAGCGCGTCCTCGCCTCGCTCGGGGCCGGGTCGGTCGGGGCTACTTCGCTCCGCGCTCACGACGCGGCCGCCGCCGGCGCGGGCACCCCGAGGAAGTTGGCCAGCAGGTGCTTGCCCTCCACCGTCAGGATCGACTCGGGGTGGAACTGCACGCCCTCGATCGGGAAGCGCCGGTGACGCAGCCCCATGACCTGCCCGTCGTCGGTGCGCGCGGTGATCTCGAGCTCGTCCGTCACCGTCTCGGCCAGCACGATCAGCGAGTGGTAGCGCGTGGCCACGAACGGGTTGGACAGCCCGGCGAAGACGCCCTTGCCGTCGTGGCGGATCTCCGAGGTCTTGCCGTGCATCTGCATCCGCGCGCGGGTCACCGTGGCGCCGAAGGCCTGGCCGATCGCCTGGTGCCCGAGGCACACGCCCAGCGTGGGCGTGGTCGGGCCCAGCACGCGGATGACGTCGAGGGAGACGCCCGCCTGGTCGGGATTGCCGGGGCCGGGCGAGATCACGATGCGCTCGGGCCGCATCCGCGCCAGCGCGGCCACGTCCATCGCGTCGTTGCGGACGACCTCCATCTTCGCGCCCAGCTCGCCGAGGTACTGGACGAGGTTGTAGGTGAAAGAGTCGTAGTTGTCGATGACCAGGATCATTGGCGGGCCTGGGCGGCGGCCATCCGGAGCGCCAGCACGAGGCCGCGGGCCTTCGAGCAGGTCTCCTGCCACTCGGTCTTGGGATCGGAATCGGCCACGATGCCGGCGCCCACCTGGATCGAGGCGCGACGGCCGTGGCAGACGATCGTGCGGATGGTGATGCAGGAGTCCAGGTTGCCGGAGTACGACACGTAGCCGACGGCGCCCGCGTAGGGCCCGCGCTGGGTGGGCTCGATCTCGTCGATGATCTCCATCGCGCGGATCTTGGGCGCGCCCGACACGGTGCCGGCCGGGAAGGTGGCGCGCAGCACGTCGAAGGCGTCGGCGCCCTTGCGCAGCGTGCCGACCACGTGGCTGACCAGGTGCATGACGTGCGAGTAGCGCTCGATGCCCATGAACTCGGTGACCTTCACCGAGCCCAGCTCCGAGACGCGCCCCACGTCGTTGCGCCCGAGGTCCACCAGCATGACGTGCTCGGCGCGCTCCTTGGGATCGGTGGCCATCATGCGCTCGATCGTCTTGTCCTCGGCCGCGGTGGCGCCGCGCGGGTGCGTGCCGGCGATGGGCCGCTCCTCCACCCGGTCGCCCTCCACGCGCACCAGCACCTCGGGCGACGAGCCCACGATGGTGGTCCTGGGCCCCAGCCGCAGGAAGAAGAGGTAGGGCGAGGGGTTGATGGTCCGCAGCGCGCGGTAGACCGTGAAGGGATCGGCCTCCAGCCGGGTGTCGAGCCGCCGGGCGATCACGACCTGATAGGCGTCGCCGGCCGCGATGAACTCCTTGGCCTTGCGGACGCCTGCGCAGTAGGCCGGCTCGTCCATCGTGGAGGTGAAGCCTTCCTCGCCCTGGGCGATCAGCGGCGCCGTCGGCGGCAGCGTGAGGGCGGGCGCCGCGCGCATCGGACGCGCGAGCTTGCCCAGCGTCATGCCGATGCGCAGGGCGGCGCGGTCGTAGGCGCGGTCGAGCGAGGCGGTGTCGCGCTTGTCAACGTGGGCGTTGGCGATCACGAGCACGCGGTGGCGGAGGTTGTCGAAGACCAGCAGCGTGTCGCTGAACATGAACACGGCGTCCGGCAAGCCGAGGTCGTCGTGCGCCCGCTTCGGCAGCCGCTCCATGTGGCGGACCATGTCGTAGGCGAGGTAGCCGACGGCGCCGCCCTGGAAGCGCGGCAGGCCGGGCACCGCGACGGGCTTGAACTCGCCCAGCAGCCGCCGGAGGGCGTCCAGCGGATCGCGGTCGGGCAGGCGCTGGGGCCGGGCGTTGCCCCGCCGGAGCGTGCTGACGCCGTCCTTGGCCGAGAGGACCATGAGGGGATCGGTGCCCAGGAAGGAGTAGCGCGCCCACACCTCGCCGCCCTCGACCGACTCCAGCAGGAACGAGTACGGGCCGGGCCGCAGCCTCAGGTAGGCAGAGAGCGGCGTGTCCAGGTCCGCCGGCAGCTCGGCGAACACGGGTATGAGATTGCCCTGCCCCGCGAGGTCGCGGAACTCCTCCCGGGTGGGCGACAGCGCTGCGCTAGACGGCCAGCGCGTCCAGCTTCTCCTTGAGCTTGGCCTTCGGCACGGCGCCGATCACCTGGTCGACCACTTTGCCCGCCTTCACGAACAGGATCGTGGGGATCGAGCGGATGCCGTAGCGCCCGGCAAGGCCGTGGTTCTCGTCCACGTTCACCTTGGCCAGGGTCACGCGGCCCGCGGACTCCTTCGCGAGGTCCTCCAGAACGGGGGCGATGGCCTTACACGGCCCACACCACTCCGCCCAGAAGTCCACCATCAGCACACCCGGATGGCGGGTCAGGGTCTCGTCGAAGTTCGCTTCGGTGAGATGGACTGTCGCCGAGTCGGCCATGGGCTGGCTTTCCTCCACTAAAAAGTCAACGCCAACGCTAACATGGAGCACGCTCCGGCGCAACCCGCCGGGCCCCTCGACCCAATCTTATGCTTGTCAGTTTGGCAATCCGTCATGCTAGAGTCGGTCTTACCTTGGAACCGGCAAAGATCCTGGTCGTCGACGACGAGAAGTCCATCCTCATGCTGCTCAAGGAGGCCTTGACGCAGTGGGGGTACCAGGTCACCACCGCTGCCTCGGCCGTGGAGGGCCTCGAGCTGCTGAAGAATGGCCTGTTCGACGCCCTCATCAGCGACATCCGCATGCCGGACATGAGCGGCCTCGACCTCCTGCGCGAGATCCGCAAGCAGGACGAGACGATCGAGGTCGTGATGATGACGGGCTACCCCACGATCGCCTCGGCCGTCCAGGCCCTCAAGGAGGGCGCCTACGACTATCTCTCCAAGCCCCTGATCCTGGACGAGCTGCGCCACCTCATGGCGCGCATGATGGAGCGGCGCTTCCTGCGCGGCGAGGTGAGCACCCTCCGCCAGCGGCTCGGCGAGGAGCTGGCGGTCAGCGAGATGGTCGGCGCCTCGCAGCCGATGGCCAAGGTGAAGGACATCATCGGCAAGGTGGCCGTGACCGACTCGCCGGTGCTGATCGAGGGAGAGAGCGGCACCGGCAAGGAGCTGGTGGCCGCCGCCATCCACCGCCTGTCGTCGCGGGCCAAGCGGTCGTTCATCCCGGTCAACTGCAGCGCGATTCCTCAAGATTTGCTGGAGTCCGAGTTCTTCGGCCACGTCCGCGGCGCCTTCTCGGGCGCGGTGGCGGATGCGCTGGGTCTCTTCCGCGGCGCAGATGAAGGCACGATCTTCCTGGACGAAATCGCGGAACTGTCCCCGGCCCTTCAGGTCAAGCTCCTCCGCGTTCTCCAGGAGATGCAGGTGCGCCCCGTGGGCTCCACCAAGGCCTTTCCAGTGGACGTCCGCGTGATCGCGGCCACCAACCGGGACCTCGAGCGCGCCATGACCGAGGGCACCTTCCGCCAGGATCTCTTCTACCGGCTGAACGTCGTGCGGATCACGCTGCCGCCGCTGCGCGACCGGCGTGACGACATCCCGGTGCTGGTCTCGCACTTCCTGCGCCGCTTCAACCGCCGCTTCCACCGCGACGTGCACGGCATGGCGCCGGACGCCCTGGCCGCGCTGAGCGCCTACAGCTTCCCCGGCAACGTCCGTGAGCTGGAGAACCTGATCGAGCGCGCCTACGCCATGGGCGCCCGCGAGCAGATCACGCTGAGCGACCTGCCGACCCTGGGGCGCGCGCCCGTGGTGGCGCCGGCCGCCGGCAGCGGCGGCTCCCAGACGGTGCCGACGCTGGCCGAGGTCGAGCGCGAGCTGATCTTGAAATCCCTGGCCGTCTACAAGGACGACAAGGAAGCCGCGGCCAAGGCGCTCGGCATCTCCCGCCGGACCATCTACCGCCGCCTCAAGGAGTACGGGATCCTCTAGCCCGTTCGCACCGGTCGAAATTCTACCGGTGGACTGCCGATTCTGGTCAACAACAGTGCCGTCGGGACACGTTCGTGATCCGGTCTGACGATAAACCACCTTTATTCTCAAGATCTTATTGCTTGGCATGGGGGACGCAACGAGGCCCCCCCATGCTGGAGACAGCGTTCCACCCCATGCAGCAGCAAGCGAGCTCGAAGCTGGAAGTCTCGATCGGCATCAGCAGCAATCCAGACCCCGACATCGCCATCGGTGAGGCCGCCGGCAGCGCCGGCCAGAAGCTGGGCGCCCCGGCCGCCGATTTTGCGCTG
>Ga0335084_10008669_pt1 | contig 10138 bp, 8 predicted proteins | sample Lox_Sample_44_FD_206721 | JGI IMG/M metagenome (GOLD analysis project Ga0335084, IMG submission 206721) | Soil microbial communities from Loxahatchee National Wildlife Refuge, Florida, United States - Lox_Sample_4.4 | ecosystem: Environmental > Terrestrial > Soil > Wetlands | place: USA: Florida... | reverse complement strand
CCGCACCACTTTATCCAGCGCTATCTAGGTCACCTCGGACCGGAGATGACCAGTCGTTACGCGCATATTCACGACGCAACGATGAAAGAGAAACTGTCTGAATATCTGCGCGGCACCTTGGTGGATGTGACGGGGAAAACGGTTGCCGAGAGCGGACCGTTGGATACGAGCGATCTCCAATGGTTCACGAGAAACGTTCTGGCTCAGGCGCTCACAAACGGGTACTGCGCTATACCCATCATCGCAGGTCCTTGCCCTCATCCGAATGCCTGCCTGAACTGCGCTCACTTCCGCACCGATATCAGCTTTCTTGAGGTGCACAAGGCGGAATTTCGAGAAACAGAGCGGGTGATCGCCAAGGCAACCGCGAACGGTTGGGCACGGCAAATCGAAATGAATGAACGCAAACGAAATAACCTCGTGAACATCATCACGTCCTTGGAGCGAGCACATGCCTAATACAGCCGGTCTCAAGCGAAGCGCGCGACGGCGCAGCGAACGAGCAATGGATCGCGCATTAGCGGCGTTGCAGAGAATGGACGCCTCCGACCAGGTCATCAACTTTCGGACCGTTGCCGCTGAAGCGAAGGTCTCGACGGCATGGCTTTATGGGCAGCAGGAGTTGCGTGCTCGCATCATTCGTTCGCGCGAGAGATCGGATCACGGCCAGGTTCGTTCAGCGCCGGCAGCGTTGAATCGCGAACGAGTGTCCCTGCAAAACATCGTGTCAACCCTGCGACATCGCATCAAGGACTTAGAGGAAAGGAATCGGGAACTGACTGCGCTTCTGGAGCTCGCCTACGGAAAGCTTGCTTTGGGGCACCAAAAGAACGCGTGTATGAGTGACTAGATCGCGGCTTGGTTCTAGATCAGTATGGATTCTGATTTTGATTCACTGTTTTGTACCAGGCCAACCACGGCTCCGGCTTCTCCCCCAAGTCCTTTCCAACGATCGCCGTGAGCGCGGCTTGAGCTTCAGCGCCCGCAAAGCCATCGGTTACGAATGGCGCAAGCAGTGGCACCGTCTGCATATATCTGTGAGCGCACAGAGTCTGGATTACATCAACGTGAAAAATCTCGTCGCCTTTCCCACTGCCTAGAGGGAATTTCTTCCAGATCAACGAAATGACGGGCAAGTTGTCTTTGTCGGGCATCGTGCGAAATGCGTCCAGGGCCGCCTCGCACGTTTGCTCCAGCCCATACTTCACCGCCCAGCGTGCGATCTCTCTGATCAGCGGTAGGTCATCCCGACGCTGGAAGCTCGCGAGGCCAGCAAGGCCGTAGTAAATGTCGCCGTAGCTATCCTTGACGGAGTCGGGCATCGTATTCCAGTTTGCAAGTGCATCATGGTCGTTGAGTTTGTAGGCTGACACGGAGCTTTCATAGAATTCCTGTTGGGCTTTTATGTGGTTGGTCAGTTTCTCGTGTAGCTTGTCGCCGCCGTATGCTCCAGCGTTCTTGAAAAGGTCCATACGGTCCCAATGACGCATATCATCGAAGCGCTCTGCAAAGTAGTCACCGGATATGGGTGCAATCTTCTGCAAAGCTGATTTGGTGTGCTCTAGGAAACTCGGTCCGTAGTCCTTCATAGAAAGAAATGGCCACAGGGACTCTGCCCGAAGCCTCGGGTCTGGTGTATTGGACGCTGCCTCCCATCGGCGACGCAGAGCAACGGCTTGTTCAGCAGTTTTCCGAAGCTGAGGCACCTGTTCGGGGTTCTGCACCCAGAAGAAAGAGTATCCGAAATCAGTTGGCTCCCAGGCCGCGGGCATCTCTTTTTTGTGACGCAAGAGCAGCAGGATTCGTGTGTCCGGCGTAATAGGCTCGACGATGTCCGGGCCGTACTGTTGATAGGTGAATAATCGGAATCCCGGGAGTTCGATGGAATCGCCACTGCTGGTGCTTCCCAGAAACACTTCTTCGACTCTGAAACTGCCTGACGATTTTTGCGAGACGATGACTACTAGTTCCGCGTCCAATATTCCGTTGCGGTAGTCCCTCGCCGGTACCAACTTGGCGAGTGAAACGCTGCTAGAAAGTAGCAAGCAGGAGAGCACGAGAAGTGCCCGAATCGGCTTGCCGAAGCTGCGGTGGTCACTCATGGGTCAAACAAATGGTACGCCGTTGTGGGTCGAAGTGGAAAACTCGCCAAAAGCGCACGTGGTTTACATGTAAACGACGTGCGCACCCGCTAGAAACCCAGAAAAGACTTGCCAACTACAGATAATTCGATTACCTGGAGCTCCTGCGCTTCGGCGTCACCCAATTCCCGCACGCACACAGGCAGTTCAGCAAGTCCTGCCAGCACGGCGGCGCGGTACCGCCTCGCTCCGGCAACAATTTCAAACTGTCCGGCCACGGACCGCACCAGCAGCGGCGAGAGCAAGCCTTTGGTTTTGATGCTTTCCGAGAGCTCGTGCAGACTTTCCTCGGCAAAGTCTTTCCGAGGGTTCGTCAACGATTCGCGAAGCTCCGAAACCGGAATGGTCCGGTACTCTTCCGTTGGGGTTATCGTTTGTTTTGCGTTTCTTTGTTCTTTGTTTTTCTGGATGACCAGCATGTCAGTACTCCTCCGGCAAAAGAATCGTGGTCAATGACCTGTCGCGTTCGGTAATCACGAACAAGCAGTCGCCAGCGGTTGTGCGATAGCTGCTGAGGAGCCTGAACCCTTTCTCCAAGCTGAAAAGGTTCTCCTTCTTGTCTTCTTCGGGGATCTCAATCGCCGGTGACATGGCGGGACAGAAACTCCATCGGGTTCTGTCCGGTTTTTTCAAGGACGGCCAGCGCGCCCGGTGTGGCGACGAGCTGGCCCAGGTCAAACAGCGGCTTTCTTTCGGTTTGTTGCATGGGATTCTCCTTTTTGAATTTGGCGTTGTTCCCGAGAGGCGCGGCCTGAGTCGCGCATGTGAAGCAACTGCCCTTCATGGCGGGGTAGGGCGCCTGTCCGTCCGCGCCGTCAAGCCCGCGGGTTTGGCGTTCATCGGAGCGAAGCGAAGAGGCTTGACGGAAGGAGCGGGCGGATCAGGCGCAGGGTTTAGCCAGGAAGGGCAGGCAGATCAGTTCTCACGCAAAACAAGAAAGGAGTGGTGGATGTCCAAAACTCGAAGCGCATGATTGCGAAAAGCGTTCCTCGGGGTGCGTTGCGCCGGCGGATTGATACTAGAAGCACCGGCCGTCCGTGATGTTGGAGAGCATCAGGCTACTCCTGATTGTTTCGAATGACTAAGCTCCCGGTGTCTGTCCCGTGCGGCCAATGGTGGCGATCTGTCGCAACCCGGTGTCTAGTTTTCGACAGTGTCGGCTCTCGACACGACTCGCTTTCCCGCTCGTGTTGAAAACTCATCAACTTACAGCTCTCTAGGCTTGGCATTGGCGTTGCTAGTCCTAGGACAAGGGCAAACGGAATGCTGCGCATCGGGCTCTCGTGTGGGAGTGCGAGTACTTCTGCCCGTTCAGAGGCGACGTGTAGCGGGTGTACAAGCTCGCATCGAGTGCCTTGGAAGCAGGAAATGAAAGCTCTATCCCTGCCATATCTCTCCCGGAAGAAGGAGCGTAATTAATGTCTGCCTCCCCGGTTCCCGTCGATTCCGCAGCGCCGGCAGCGAAGCCGGAAACACCCGACAAAGAAAAGAACGTGACGGCGCACCCTGCGTCCCAGTGGCAGAGATACGTGACGCCTGTCCTGGTTGTGTTGGTCGCTCTCGCTATCTTGGTTACCGTTATGCGGAACTGGAATGCCTGGGAAGGCGGGCGCATCGACCAAGTTACGGACGATGCTTCCGTGCGGGGCGATGTTACTCCGCTCAGCACGAAGGTCGCGGGGATCGTGAAGGACGTGAAGGTATCGGACTTCCAGCAAGTGCACAAGGGGGATCTGCTTGCCGAACTGGAGGACAACGATTACCTGGCACAAGTGGCCCAGGCAACCGCGGCCGTCGAAGCGGCAAAAGCGGCAATCGAAAACAATCGCCGCCAGCGCGAACTTCAAGATGCACGCATTGGTCGCGCCATGGCCGGAATAGACCAAGCGAAAGCACAAATCACAGCGGCGCAGGATGGGGAAGAAGCGGTTCGAGCTGATGTTGTGCGGACCCAGAAGGAACGCAAGCGTCAGGAGGCGCTGCTTCAAACAGGTTCTAGCACACCCCAAAGAGCTGAGCAGGCTGTCGCAGACGAACAGAGATTTGCTGCGATGCTGGCGAGCCGCGAGGCGGATCTTGAACAGGCAAAAGCGATGTTGCACAGCAATGAGCTTGCAGCCGAAGCGGAAAGGCGCACCAAGACGGTGTTGGAGTCCCAGGAGGTCCAGCTCGTAGCGGACCTTCACGTCAAAGAAGCTGCTCTGACCGTAGCGCAAATCAATCTTGGATACACAAAGATCGCGGCCCCCGGCGACGGCAGCGTGGGTGAACGCCAGGTGCGGCCGGGGCAGTTGGTTTCTCCAGGAACGCAGGTGATCCCGTTTGTGAGCAACACCAAATGGGTGCAAGCGAACTATCGAGAGACGCAGCTAACGAACGTGAAGGTAGGCGACGCGGCGGAAATCCGTATTGACGAATATCCCGGCAGAGTCTTCCGCGGGAAAGTTATCGAGATTGCGCCAGCCAGCGGCTCTCAATTCGCACTTCTTCCGCCGGACAACGCAACAGGCAACTACACGAAAGTGGTGCAAAGAATCCCGGTAAAAATCGTATTTGACGACTCAATCGCCGCGAGCGCTCTGCGTCCGGGCCTCTCCGTCATTGCGACAGTACGAACAGGGAAGTGAGCGGAAGAAACGATGCCTACAACCACCACCGTCGAACGCCTTCCTCCTCCAGCGCAAATCGCACGGGCAGTTGCGGGAGTGGTGCCGTCGGAGCTGTCAAACAGTCCCTTGCTGGGGATTCTCGGGGTCCTCATAGGCGCCGGGCTCGTCACGCTCACTGGTCGTATGCTTTCCCTCGGACTTGCTGATCTGAAGGGCCATGTCGGCATTAGTTACGACGAAGGTGCATGGCTCGACAGCGCCTATAACGCGGCCCTCATGTTCATCGGGCCTTTTAGCGTGTATTTGGGAGGTCTACTCGGACCACGGCGCGTGCTTCTGTTTGCGGCTGGAATATTCACCGTGACCTGCGCTTTCCTACCGCTCATACACAGTTATAGCCTGCTGGTTGCGGCATTGATTGTGGCGGGGTTGACCTCAGGTACGTTCTATCCGCTCACCCTTACTTTTGCACTTCGCAATATTCCGCTGCGGTTTCTTCCGTTTACGATGGCATTCTACGCCACATTTATAGATGGGGCCGTCAATATAGCGCCGTCGCTCTACGGCTGGTATCGCGAGCATCTTTCCTGGCACTGGATGTTCTGGAATTCAGCCCTGATTGCGCCGGTGATGATGATCTGTATCTATTTCGGAATACCGAAAGCCCCTGCGCGAAAAAAGGACGGCCCTGTGCCCAGCTTTGTTGGGTTTCTGTACCTGAGCGCCGGACTGGCTCTGGTATTTGCCGCCCTTCAGCAAGGAGAGAGGCTCGATTGGTGGCGCTCCGGGGTATTCACGGCGCTGTTTCTGAGCGGGTCGTTTCTGCTGATCTGCGCGTTGGTGCGAAGATTGCTCGGTCCCAACCCCCTGGTGGCGCTCCCTTATCTTTGGAAATGGAACACATTGCTCCTGGGCAGCCTGCTGTTCTGGTTTCGGTTTACTCTCACCGGCACCATCATCCTCATTCCGCAGTCTCTGGCCATCCGCGGCTTCGAAGCCAATCAGATCGGGCCGGCCGTGATTTGGAGTGCTGTTCCTCTGTTGCTGGTTACGTTTGTCGCCGCGCTCCTGATGGTTCAGAAAACAGACCCTCGCCTGTTGTTGGCTGCCGGCTTGACCTGCACGGCCTTTGCCGTCTACCTGAACTCCGAGTACACGACGGTCTGGTCGGCGGCGAACTACTATCGCACCGAGTTGCTTACGGGCATCGGACAATCGGTTGCTCTCATCGGGCTGGTGGGATGCATTATCCTGCAGGGAATCTTCACGGGAGGATTGGCGAAACCTCAGTGGATACTGACATTTTCCGCGATGTTTCATACGATTCGCTTATTTGGTGGAACTGCGGGGGCCATCTACATGGCCCACTTCCTCGCTCAACGCGAGAAGCTGCACTCGAACCTTTTGGGTCTCCACGTGACCCAGGGAAGCTGGGTTACCGACGGAAATCTTCATGCCTTAGCTGCAGGCGTCTACGCCAAATCGCCCAGCGCGGCCGCGGCGGGCGCTCGTGCAGTCGAATTGATCGCCGCCCGGCTGCGTCTTCAGGCCTACGCCTTGAGCCTCAACGACGGATTCCTTCTCGTGGCCTGGAGTTGTGTTCTCGCTCTTCTTTTAACGGCGTTGCTGCGCCAGTCGCCGCTAAACTATGGGGACCTCAGCACGCTGCAGCCGATTAAGGAGACAAACTCATGAAATGGAAATTCCGGCTATTGCTAATCATCCTGCCGCTCTTCGCGGCCCTAGCCTTGGCTGGACAGCAAAGCGGTGCCGCTTCCACTCGCCACCTTACCTTGCACGAGGCCGTGCAGTTGGCCCTGCAGCATAACCACAACGTCCACATCGCCGAATACAAAGTCGAGGAGAAGCAGCACGCGAAAGAGGTTGCGAAAAGCGCCTATTTTCCCAGCATTCGAAATGAAAGCAACTTCATACATCTCACCGATACGCAGCTGATAGAAATCGCAGGTGGCAGTCTCGGCACCGTTGGGGGTAGCCCTGTTCCGGTCGCAAATTCGGTGATTAACCAGGGTGGGCGTGACCTGACGACCAGCGGCACCCAACTGACACAGCCCCTGACCACGCTGCTGAAAATCCGGCCCATGAACGACATGGCGCAAGCGGAACTGAAAGCCTCCCGACAGAGGGCGCAACAAACAGAGAATGATGTTGCTCTCACGGTTCACCAGCTCTATTACAAGGTATTGATCGCGCAGATCCATCGTGCCGCCACGGAAGCCAGAATCAAAGCGTTGCAGGATCTGCAAAGCGAACGCGTCCAGCAGGTGAAATACGGCAGCGCCCTGGAAGAGAACCTGATCGAGAGCCGGGCGCAATTCCTGCAGGCAAAACAGGAACTGCTGACCACCGACTTGCAGCTCTCCGACCTTAAGCTACAGCTCAACGATGCCATGGGACTGCCTCTCACAACGGCGCTGGAACTCGATCCCGACACTCCGGAAGTCCTGCCAGCCTGCGCGCGTGAAAAGTGTGTGACTGAGGCACTCGCATCCCATCCCGAGATCATCGAGGCGCGCAACGAAGTGGAGAAAGCAAAAGCCGCCGTTCACCTGGCAAAAACAGATATCTATGTCCCGGATATGGAGGCGTTTGCCCGTTATAGCTACCAAAACAACGTTCCCTTTCTGGCCCGCAATTTCGGAAGTTTCGGTATTCACCTCAGTTATGACCTCTTCGACTCGGGACGTAAGCGTGGAATCCTCCGCGAGCGCGACGCTCAGCTGGCGCAGGCCGAAGAAAATCTTGCCCGGCTCACCGATGAGGTCGAGCTGGCAGTCGAGACCGCATACAACAAGCTGGAAAGGACCCAGGAAATGCGGAAGGTATCTGAGGAACTGCTGGCCTTGCGCACCGAATCCAATCGAGTTCTGCATGAGCAACTGGCGCGGGGAGAGGCTCTCACCTCCCAGACCAACATGGCAACTGCACAGGAACTCGACGCACGCACATTGCTTTTGCAGTCACAACTGGACTACACGCAGGCAAACGACGAGATTATCCACGCCATCGGCCGGACACCTGAATAGACTTCTGCGGATGACCACGAGACAAAAACCAGCGAGCGTGCGGTAAAGTTACGACGCAGGTCGAAAAGGAACTTCCGCTTTCACCGTGGTTCCGCGCCTTGGTGAGCTATCGAACTCGAACGTCCCGTTCAATTGACGCACGCGCTCTCTCATATTAATTAGCCCCAGCCCTCCGGATTTTCCGCTTCCGTCGGGATTAAAGCCGACACCGTCATCGGACACCACAAGGCAAACGCGATCCGCGAAGCGGGTCAGCCGAACTTTCACTTGTTTGGCCTGGGCATGTTTCGCCACGTTGCCTAGCGCCTCTTGGGCGATGCGGTAGATGCACAATGCTGCCCCGGGCGATAATTCCTCTACACTTTCGTCGCCCTCATACGAAATGGGAATGCCGCGTAGCTTGCTGAACTCTTCGCAATACGACGATAGCGCGGCCGGCAAACCCGCTTCCTGCAGCACAGCCGGATGAAGTTCATGAGAGAGTTGCCGAATCTCCGTACCCACCTGGATCAGCTCTTTCTCCACTTCTCTAACTTCCGCCTTGGGTTCCGAATCGGCTGGAAGCGCAAGCGTCGCCGTACCGAGCTTGAGAGCGAGCGACGTAAGTTTCTGAAGAATGCCATCATGTAGTTCCCCGGCTATGCGGATCCGCTCCTCTTCCTGCGCCTTCATTAATTGTTCGTTCAGTGCGCCGACCTCGCCCTGATGGCGCTCTAAGATCACCTGGCGCTCTTCCAAGGCTCGGACACGCAGGCGATAAGCGGTCCACAGCATCGCCACAAACGCAAGCGCACACAGCACGCGGAACCAATTCGTTTGGTAGTATGCCGGCGCGACGGAGAAGTCGAGGGTATCGCCTTGCTCGTTCCACACCCCGCTGTTGTTGCTCGCGATCACGCGGAAGCGGTAACGGCGGGGAAGCAGGTTCGTGTACTGCGCCCGGCGATCGTTGACTGACTCCCTCCAATCGGTATCCTGCCCCTCGAGCTTGTACTTGAAATGAACTTTTTCCGGAGCAACGAGGCTGAGAGCGGTGTAATCGATTTGCAGATCACGAGTCCGTGCTGGCAGAATCACCTGCCCAACTGAGTCGCCCGACACTTTTTGCCAATAAAGCTTGTGGTTCACGACGATTTGCTCGATGCACACCGGCGGCGGGAGTTTGTTGACGGCAAGATGACGAGGATCGACGACTTGGACGCCTTCTCCCGTCACAAACCACAGTTTGCCATCGGTCGACTTCGCTACGCGAGGACCATATGCGCTAGCCGCACTTGAGCGGATCCTGACACCGTCCGCCGCATCCCAAATCGTGGTTTGGATCCTCCGCTTCGGGTCGGCAATCCACGCTTCCAGTTCGGTCCGCACAATCCGTACCAGACCGCAGGACGTGTACAACCACAACGAACGATCGTTGTCCTCTATCGCCCAGTGAACCGCGTCACAAGGCAAACCATTCCTGTTTGTCAGTGTAGCGATACGACCGTCTTTAATCCGGCTAAGGCCGCCCAACTCGGTTGCAGCCCACAGCGCGCCGTCCCGATCAAGTCGAAGGTCGGTGACACCGCCCTCGCCTAGCCCATCAGCGGCTGTATACGACGATTTTAACTGGCCATCCTTCAAGTACCACACGCCCCCGCCGACCCAGAATCCAAGCCACACTCCGCCTTGCTCGGGATCAGAGAGTAGAACTGCCGCAGTTTGTGGGTGCCCCAGCTCTGTCCAGGGGATCTGCTCAACCAAACGTCCGTCCCGCAAGTGCAAGAGACGCTGATGCGCTGCAAGCCAGAGAGTGCCCCCCTTGTCTCCCGTGATGAAATGTACTTCGCCGCCAGGAACACCCTCTACGAGAACAAACCTGCCGCCCTTGAAATACGCAAGTCCGTGACGCGTAGACGCCCAGATTCTTCCAACATTGTCCTGAAACAATGACTCCGGCGCATCATCCGGTAGTCCGCTCGCCATACCAAAGATGGTAGCTTGTCCATTCTTCCACTTCGTCAAACCCTGATGCGACCCAACCCACACGCTTCCATCTGTGGCAGCGAGCACGGACTGAGTGGCATCGCTGGACAAACCCTGTTTTACAGAAACGGTAGCAACGGGGAGTTCTCGAAAACGGTCGAGTCCTCCAGTGCTGGCGACCCAGACATTGCCTTCACGATCCTCGAAGAGACTCAAGATGACGTCGCCCGAGAGGCCATCTGATTTCGTAAATACATCGGTCCGGCCGTGATAGATATGGATGAGCCCCCGCTCGACTGTGCCGATCCACAGACCTCCATCGCGGTCGCGGAGCAGCCTATTGGCATCGACCTCGGGGTCCCGGAGCAGGGAGTTT
>Ga0335084_10008666_pt1 | contig 10139 bp, 12 predicted proteins | sample Lox_Sample_44_FD_206721 | JGI IMG/M metagenome (GOLD analysis project Ga0335084, IMG submission 206721) | Soil microbial communities from Loxahatchee National Wildlife Refuge, Florida, United States - Lox_Sample_4.4 | ecosystem: Environmental > Terrestrial > Soil > Wetlands | place: USA... | reverse complement strand
GTATCCGGAGCCTGCGCGGCGTTCGGCCCAGCGTCGAGCCGGAGCTGCCCGAGCTCGCGAAGACGGTCGCGATCATCATGGACGGCAACGGCCGCTGGGCGCGCCGGCGCAAGCTTCCCGTGGCTGCGGGTCACCGGGCGGGCACGCGCGCGCTGCGCCGAACTGTCGAGGCCGCGATCGACCTCGGCGTCGAGACGCTCGTCGTCTACGCGTTCTCCACGGAGAACTGGTCGCGCCCGGCCGGAGAGGTCGACTCTTTGATGGACATCTTCGGCGAGACGATCGAGCGCGAGCTGCCGGACCTGGCCGAGCAGGGCGTGCGGACGCGGTTCATCGGCCGCCGCGACCGCGCTCCCGCCGAATTGCAGGAGCGGATGTCCCGCCTCGAGGAGAGCACCGCCGGGAACGACCGCCTCAACCTGTGGATCGCGTTCGACTACGGCGGCCGCGCGGAGCTCGTCGAAGCCGCACGAAGGCTCGTCGAGGCGGGCATCGACCCGGCCGAGATCGACGAGAACGTCTTCCGCGCCAATCTCTACGCGCCCGGGCTGGCCGACCCCGACCTCCTGATCCGCACCTCGGGGGAGCTGCGAATCTCCAACTTCCTCCTCTGGCAGCTGGCGTACTCCGAGCTCGTGTTCGTGGACACGCTCTGGCCCGACTTCGGCCGGAGCGAGCTCGAGGACGCGCTCGCGGCGTATGCGCGCCGCCGCCGCCGCTTCGGCGGCCGGTGAGACGCGCGTGAGCTCGTTCTGGTCACGAATCCTCGTGGCGGTGGTCGGCCTCCCGGTCGTCCTCTACCTCGTGTGGCTCGGCGGCTGGTGGATCGTGGCCCTGGCCGTCCTTGTCGCGGTGGTCGCGCTGCACGAGTTCTTCTGGATTGCGCGTCCGCTGCGCCCACTCGTCCTCGCCGGGTACACCGGGGCCGTGCTGGCTCTCGTCGGCGCCTGGCTCGGCGGCCCCGTCTGGATGACGGCCGGCTTCCTGTCGACCGTGGTGCTGGCCTTCCTGCTGAAAGGGGTCTCGCAGACCGACCAGTCGGTCACCGTCGCGGTCGGCACCACGGTGCTCGGCTCGGCCTGGGTCGGGCTCGGCCTCTCGTACCTCGTCCTGCTACGTGACGTCGAGCCCACCAAGGACGGGCGGCTTGCGGTGTTCACGGTGCTTCTGGCCGTGTTCGCCGCCGACACGGTCGCCTACGGCGTCGGCCGCCTGATCGGACGGCACCGCCTGGCGCCCGTGATCTCGCCCGGAAAGACATGGGAGGGCCTGATCGCGGGGATGATCGCCGCCGTTCTCGTCCCGTTCTTCGCCATGTACAGCGCCGACTTCCTCGACGTCGGCCAGTCACTGGTGCTCGGCGCGGTGATCGCCGTGGTCGCGCCGATCGGCGACCTCTTCGAGTCAGCGGTCAAGCGCGATCTCGGCGTCAAGGACTCCGGAAAGCTGCTCCTAGGCCACGGAGGGATGCTCGATCGCATCGACGCCGTGCTCTTCGCCGGAATCGCCTCGTACTACACGATTCTCGCGCTCACGTAATTCCCGATCCGAGCAGGCAAACCGGCCGTACACTTCGACTAGATGAAACGGGTCGCCCTTCTCGGCGCCACAGGGTCGATCGGCCGCCAGGCTGTCGAGATCGTGGCCACCCACCCCGAGCTGGAGCTCGTGGCAGCCGCCTCGGGCTCGCAGCCGGTCGACGGCCTCGCGCCGCTCACCCAGGTCGGAGGCGACCTCACGGAGCTGCTGGAGCGCGCGGAGCCAGACGTCGTTCTGAACGCCGTCGTCGGCTTCGCGGGACTTCCCGCGACGCTCTGGGCCCTCGAGCACGGCGTCACGCTCGCGCTCGCGAACAAGGAGAGCCTGGTCGCCGCCGGCGAGCTGGCGCTCGACGCGCGGGAGCGGGGAGGAGGGCTCCTGCTTCCCGTCGACAGCGAGCACTCCGCAGCGTTCCAGTGTCTCGAGGGGCGACGCGCGGATGAGATCGACTCGCTCGTCCTGACCGCCTCGGGCGGTCCGTTCCGCGGCCGCACGCGCGAGGAGCTGGAGGACGTGACCGCGGAAGAGGCCCTTTCGCACCCGACCTGGCAGATGGGCCCGAAGATCACGATCGACTCGGCGACGCTCGCGAACAAAGGCCTCGAGCTGCTCGAGGCGCACTTTCTTTTCGGACTGCCGTACGAGCAGATCGAGGTGACGCTGCAGCCGACGTCGATCGTCCATGCACTGGTGCGCTTCCGTGACGGCGCGTCGCTCGCGCACATCGGCTACCCGGACATGCGCGTGCCGATCTCCTTCGCCCTGACGTATCCGGAGCGGGCGGCGACGCCGATCGAGCCGCTCGACTTCTCGCGTGGGCTCGTGCTCGAGTTCGCGCCGCCGGACGTAGAGACGTTCCCGCTGCTCGCGCTGGCGCGAAAGGCCGGCGAGGACGGCGGCACGTACCCGTGCGCGTTCAACGCGGCAAACGAGGTGGCCGTCGCGGCGTTCCTCGACGGCAAGCTCCCGTTCCTCGGGATCGCAGAGACGGTCGAGGAGACCCTGGGCGAAGTCGACGGCGCGCCCGCGAGGGATCTGGACGACCTGGTCGAAGCGGACGCAGTGGCGCGCACGCTCGCCGAGAAAGGCCTGCCGGTCGCATGACCACGCTACGCGTCCGGTTTCACCCTGGCAGTGATCTCGTATTGCTTTCGTGGCGAGCCCGCACAGAGCTGAGGCTAGCTCCGTGACCGTTTTCATCGCGATCCTCGGCCTCGGGTTCCTGATCCTCATCCACGAGTCGGGGCACTTCTTCACGGCGCTCGCCGTCGGGATGCGGCCGCGGCGGTTCTACATCGGGTTTCCGCCCGCCCTCGTGAAGAGGCACCACAAGGGCGTGGAGTACGGAATCGGCGTCGTGCCGCTCGGCGGCTACGTGAAGATCCCGGGGATGCATCGGCCGGCGGCGTCGGACCTCGACACGTTCTTCGGGCCCGCGCTGCACGAAGAGCCTCGCCTTCTACCTGCAGTGGAGCGGGTCAAGCGCCCGCTCGTGAAGAGCGACTTCGAAGGCGCGCGCGCCGCGCTGGCAGGGCTGGAGGAGGCCGTCGACGGCGCCGACCTCTCGCACGGCGCCCAGCGCTCGGCGCGCCGCGGCCTGAGCGAGCTGACCGACGCGCTCGGCCCGGACTCGTACTGGCGCCAGCGCACATGGAAGCGGCTGGCCGTGATCAGTGCCGGGCCGGCCGCGAACCTCGTCTTCGCGATCCTGCTGCTCGCCGTCGTGTACATGATCGGGATCCCCTCGGCCGCGTCGCGCCGCGTCGAGAGCGTCGAACCGAACACGCCCGCCGCGCGCGCCGGGCTCCAGCCCGGCGACATCATCATCGGGGTCAACCGCGAGAGCACCACTTCGTTCGCGCAGGTGCGGGACGCGATCCAGCACAGCAACGGCGCCCCACTCGTCATCTCGGTGCTCAGGAACGGCGAGATCCCGTACAGGGAGCTAGCAGCGGTCCGGCCGATGAAGCGCTCAGGCACCTACATCCTCGGCTTCCGTCCGGCGGTGATCCGCTACAAGCAGTACGGCCCGATCGCCGCGCTCGGTCTCGCGGGGAAGGACACGTGGCTCGTGACCAAGGCCATGGGCAACTGGTTGATCCACGTCAACTCGCCCGAGAACCGAAAACAGATCTCGACACCTGTCGGGATCGTGCGGACCTCGAGCGAGGCCGCCCACAGCGGCTTCCGCGACTACCTCGCGATCCTCGCGCTGATCAGCCTCTCGCTGGCGCTGCTGAACCTGCTCCCGCTGTTGCCACTGGACGGCGGCCACATCGCGTTCTCGATCGTCGAGGGCCTGCGAGGGAAGGCCGTCAGCCGTGTCGTCTACGAACGCGTCTCGATGGTCGGCATCGCCCTGATCCTGTTCATCTACGTGATCGGGATCTCGAACGACATCAGCAGCTTCCGCGGCGGATAGCCGCACGAAATCCGGCCGCTTTGCGGCCATGACGATTTCGTGCGGAGTCCAACTCTGTGGCGTCTAGCGAGCCGCGCCCGCCATGGCCGGGCGCGGCGGCGGAGCGAGAGAAGAATGTGCCGGAAAACGGAGTCGTCGGCATCATGGGTCTGCTCTCGCCGAAGCAGCGGCCGGGGAGGTTGTCGGGTTGCTTCAACGCCTGGAATCTGCTGCCGAGGCAGGCATGGCAACGGATCGTTGCGCGTGACTTCAACATCGTCTCGGTGGGCGGCTGGGAAGCCTCCACCTGAGTTCCAAGCGATCGGCCCTTCACTAGACTCACTGCGTGGCCAGTGAACGGCGGATTCGCGTAGGAAACGTGGAGATCGGCGGGGGTGCGCCCGTCGTCGTCCAGTCGATGACCCTCACCAAGACGCACGACGTCGAGGCGACCACCGCGCAGATCGCCGCGCTCGCCTCCGCGGGCTGCGAGATCGTCCGCGTGGCGGTGCCAAAGGGCGAGGACGCCGACGCGTTGCCGCGGATCGTCCGCCTCTCGCCGATTCCGGTGATCGCGGACATCCACTTCAACGCGAGCCTTGCGCTCCGGGCGATCGAGGGCGGCGTCGCGGCGGTACGGATCAACCCGGGGAACATCGGCGGCCCGGAGAAGGTCGCGGAGGTCGTGCTCGCCGCGAAGCAGGCAGGCACCCCGATGCGGATCGGCGCGAACTCCGGTTCGTTGCCCAAGCACCTGGCCGACCTCGCGCAGCGCGATCAGGCCGAGGCGCTCGTGGAGGCCGCGCTCGAGGAGGTCCGGCTGCTCGAGAGCCTGGATTTCCACGAGTTCAAGATCTCGGTCAAGTCGAGCCACGTCCCGACGATGATCCGCGCCTACCGCATGCTCTCGGAGAAGGTGCCCTATCCGCTTCATCTCGGGGTGACCGAGGCCGGCACCCCGTACTCGGGGTCGATCAAGAGCGCGGTTGGCATGGGAGCGCTGCTCGTCGACGGGATCGGCGACACGATCCGTGTCTCGCTGACCGCGGACCCGGTCGAGGAAGTTCGGACCGGCTTCGAGATCCTCAAGGCGCTCGGGCTGCGCGAGCGCGGGCCGATCATGATCGCGTGCCCCTCGTGCGGACGCGACAACGTGGGCGTGCAGACGCTGGCAGAGGCGGTCGAGGAGCGGCTCGGCGCGTATTCGCAGCACTTCGAGGTCGCCGTCCTCGGCTGCGCGGTCAACGGGCCTGGGGAGGCCGGCGACGCCGACTTCGGGATCGCGGGCGGGCGGGACGTCGGGTTCGTCTACGCGCATGGCCGCGTGCTGAAGAAGGTCTCGTCGGACATCCTGATCGACGAGCTCTTCCACGAGATCGACGTCTGGATCGCCGACGGCATGCACCGGCCCAAGCGCCTGAAGATGGCAAAGCCGGCTGCCTTGGCGATGGCCGAGGCGTCACTGATCCCGGTCGAATAACGGCTGCCCCGCGCGACGGCCGGGCGTTTTGTAATCTGAAAACGTGATCGCCCGGGCGTCGCAGCTGTTCCTGCCGACCTTGCGCGACGACCCGGCGGAAGCCGAGGCCGTCTCGCACAAGCTGCTCGTGCGAGGCGGCTTCATCAGGCAGGTCGGCGCCGGGCTGTTCACGTTTCTTCCGCTCGGGTGGCGCGTCCACCAGAAGGTCGTGCAGATCATCCGCGAGGAGATCAACGCGATCGGCGGGCAGGAGATGCTGGAGCCCGTGCTGACGCCATCGGAGCTCTGGGAGACGAGTGGCCGCTTCGCGATCCCGATCGTGTTCCACCTCAAGGATCGGACCGGACGCGACTTCGTGCTGCCGTTCTCGCACGAGGAGACGATGACCTACCACGCGCGGGAGCTGCAGTCGTACAAGCAGCTGCCGCAGCTCTGGTACCACTTCTCGACGAAGGAGCGCGACGAGCCCCGCGCACGGGGCGGCCTCCTCCGCTTGCGCGAGTTCATCATGAAGGACTCGTACTCGTTCGACCGCGACGAGGCCGGCCTCGACAGGAGCTTCGACGCGCACAAGGGCGCGTACGTGCGGATCTGGGAGCGATGTGGCCTGGACGCCTACTTCGTCGAGGCCGAGTCGGGGATCATGGGCGGCCGCGAGTCGTCGGGGTTCATGGCGCCGGCGGAGTCCGGCGAGAACATCCTCGTGAGTTGCGAGAACGGCGACTACTTTGCCGACTATGACGCCGCGCGAGGGCTTCCGCGAGCACCGAGGTTCCCGCAGTCGCTCGAGCAGCCCGAAGAGGTCGAGACGCCGGGTGCGACGACGATCGAGGCGCTCGCGGAGTTCCTCGACATCGACCCCGCGGCCACGTCGAAGGCGATGCCTGTGATGGTCGGCGACCGCCCCGTCCTGGCGCTGATCCGCGGCGACGACCGGCTGAGCGACGAGAAACTCGTGACTGCGCTCGGCGAGGCATACCGGCCGATGACGGACGACGAGATCAGCGGGGTCTTCGGTGCTGACGGCGGCTCCATCGGTCCCGTCGGCGTCGCGTTGGACATCGTCGCCGACGATGCCTTGGGCGAAGGACAGTTCGTCGCGGGCGCCAACCGCAACGGCGTGCACCTTCGCGGCGTTCAGGCCGGCCGCGACTACAACCCCACGTTCGCCGATATCCGGCAGGCAAACGAGGGTGACACCTGCGTCCACTGCGGCGGGAAGCTGCTCGAGCAGACGGCGATCGAGCTCGGCCACATCTTCAAGCTCGGCACGTTTTACTCCGTGCCGTTCGGTGCGACGTTCCTCGACGAGGACGGAGAGGAAAGGCCGCTCGTGATGGGGAGCTACGGGATCGGCCCGGCGCGGACGATGGCGGCAATCGTGGAACAGCATCACGATGACGACGGCATCGTGTGGCCACGTTCCGTCGCGCCGTACGATGTGCACGTGGTGGCGCTCCCGGGCGTGGAGGAACAGGCCGACCGCGCGGCAGAGGTGCTCGCCGCGGCAGGCGCAGACGTCCTCCTCGACGACCGCGACGCGCGGGCCGGCGAGAAGTTCGCCGACGCCGACCTGATCGGCTGTCCGATACGCGTCACGGTCGGGAAGAAGACGGCCGAGGACGGTGCGGCCGACGTCCGCGACCGCGACACGGGCGAGGAGCGGCGCGTGCCGATCGCGGAACTCGGGAGCATCGTCTGATGGGCCGCCGGCGGAAGTTCAGCGACGAGGCGTTCGGGCCGACGATCGAGCGGCTGATGGCCGAGACGGAGGTCACCTACCGCGCCTTGGCCGACAAGACGAAGCTCTCGGCCGGCTACCTGAACCACCTCGTGCACGGGAACCGCCCCGTGCCGTCGGACAAGGTCGTGCGTCAACTCGCGAAGGCGCTCGGGGTCGAGCCCGAGCACTTCCTCGAGTATCGCCTGCGGGTCATCACGCGCAAGCTCGAGGCGATGCCGGCGCTGATCGACAGGCTTTACCGCCGCCTGGGCTAGGCGACGAGCTTCACGGTCGCGCCCGGGTGGAGCGACTCCCAGACGCGGAGATATGACTCGACTTCCATCCGCGTCCACGAGTCGCGGGCGGGATCGTCGTCCGCGCCGGAGCTCTCACGACAGTCGTGGCAGCGGGGCGAGCCGAGCCGGAAGAGCACGCGCTCGATCTGCTCGCCGCACCGGTAGCAGCGGCCGTCCTGCAGGCGCTGAACCGCCGCGTCAGGGTCGACGGGATGCCCGAGACCGACGCCGACGCTCGTCGGCCCGAGGTGCAGGACCTCGCACTGGCACCGTCGCAGGAACGCGACCAGCTCCGGCGTAAGCGTGGGATCGTCCAGTTGAAGCCGCACCATGCCCCAGCACCTCCCGCGCAGAGTGTGACTGGGGCATCGGTCGTTTGGAACCACCGAGAAGGTCAGGATCTCTTCAACATCTCCACAGGCTGTGGATCGAACCGTTCACGGGGCGTTTCCACCCCGTTACCCACAGTCAACGAGTTCGTTCCTACCGAGAGCTGCGCGAGGCGGCGGTGCCCATCTTGTCGAGCAGCCGGACCGCGAGCTGGATCGTGTCCAGGAGGTCCGACGGCGACGAGGGCGGGCCGAGCGCCGCGGAGGCACCGGCCACGTGCGCCTCGACCGTGTCCAGCTCCTGCATGTCGGACCCGCGGAGCATGAGCACCTGGGGCGCGGGCTCGGCCTCGGTGATCCGCTGCACGGACTCGGTGCCTTGCTCCTCCGGAAGCGACGCGTCCATCAGGACGACGTCGGGCGACCGCTGAGCGGCCAGTTCGACGGCCTCTTCGCCGTCGGTGGCTTCGCCCACGATCTCGAAGCGGCTGTCGGGAGCGAGGAGCGTCTCGAGGGCTTCGATGAACGGTCGGCGTTCACCCGCGAGCAAGATGCGGATGGGCGTCTCGGGGGCGGCACCCGGCACCCGGGAAGTATCGCGTACCAGGGTCGTCCGTGTCGCCTAGACATGGGGCCAGTCACAATCCAACCCGTTCGCGGGAATTCCGGCCACGATCGAGGGCTGTCAGCGCCAGGCCCGCTCGGATACAGTGACCCGAAGCCGGGGCGTGGCGCAGCCTGGTTAGCGCGCTAGTCTGGGGGACTAGAGGTCCCGAGTTCAAATCTCGGCGCCCCGATCATTCGAAAGCCCCGCTCTGGCGGGGTTTTCTCTACAGCAGCACAAGCCGGGCGTCCATCCCTCGCTGGAGCGATCACCTTGAGCCGTGCGCCCGCCGATTCCTTCCTTTCAACCCAAAACGGGCGGTGCGGCCCCGCCTCACTCAGGAGGAAAACAACGTGCTCAAGCTGTTCGCTTTCATCCAGGTGTCAGCCGCGGACGCGGCCAAGGCACTTCAGCGCCGCGAGGACGGGCAGACGATGGCCGAGTACGGCGTCGTCCTGGCCGTCATCACGATCGCGGTCATCGGAGCGATCACGCTTCTTTCCGACAACGTGCGAAACGCGCTCGAGAGCGTGGCGAACGTCCTGCCGTAGCTTTCGAATGCAAGATCCGCAGAAGGCCCCGCACATGCGGGGCTTTCTGTCTTTTCAGCCGTCATTCGTCGTGGCGGTGCTTCCAGAAGAACCAGCACACGACCCCGAGAACGACCGCAGGCACCACGATCGACGCGAGGACGACCCCTGCGATGGCCTGGTCGCCCGAGTTCGCTAGCAGCTCAGGGCCTGGTCCGCAGCGGTCTCACTGCTCGTAGCCCTCGACCACCTCCGGCGAGCGCGCGTGGGCGGCGTCGGGGTCCATGCCGGCCTCGCGGAGAGCCCGCCGCTGGCGGAGGAGGTCCCAGCACTGGTCGAGGCCGACCTTGATCGAGTCGAGCCGCTGGTGCTCGGCGTCGCTCAGCCCGTTCTGGCCGGCTCGCTCGTAGAGCTCGTGCTCCTCGGCGACGAGCTGCTCGATGCGGTCGTGGATCGGCGTGTCTTCCACAGGAGCTCTGACCCTACCGGCTCACGGCTCGCCGAGGACGACCTCACCGGCCGGCCCGGCAAGGACGACTCTCGCGACCGCGGGCGTGCCCTCTCTGACCTCGATCGCGAGCTCGTTGTCGCCGAGCCAACGGGTGAGCTGCCCGTCGTCGCCTACGAGCCCGACCCGCACGATCCGCAGCTCTGAGGTGTCCGCGCGCCCGGGGAACGGCGTCTCGGGGTGCCACTCGATGAAGAACGGCAGCGTCGGCTTGTCGACCGACCGCTCGAGCCCGGCGCTTCGCCACCGCAGGACGCTTCCGTCCGGCGTCACTCTCGAGCCCTCCCCTGTCGTTAGCCCGAGACGCGTGGCTACGGCGTCGAGGTCGTCGGTCCGGACCGCCCAGCCGAGCGGCTGGCCGTCTCGCGCGCTGCCAACCCAGCGGCCCGGAACGGTTTCGGCCGCCTTCGCCTGGTCGACGACCGCGATCAGCTCCAGGTACGCGTCTCCGAGCGGCACGATGCGGTTCGCGGTGCCCCACTCGAGGTGGCGGCCGCCCTCCACGGATGCAAGGCCGTGGCGGCTCTCGAGCTCCCGCGCGGCGTCGTCGAGATCGGCGGCCGCGATCACGACATGGTCGAGCTCGAGGCGGCTCACGCGACGAAGACGTCGGCGCCGCAGCCGAACACCAGCGCCGCTTCGAGGTCGGCCCGGTCGACACCCGCCAGCGACCGGTGCGTGAGGTCGACTTCAACGTCGGCCCAGGTGTCGATGCCCAGAGCGGCTGCG
>Ga0335084_10008665_pt1 | contig 10140 bp, 11 predicted proteins | sample Lox_Sample_44_FD_206721 | JGI IMG/M metagenome (GOLD analysis project Ga0335084, IMG submission 206721) | Soil microbial communities from Loxahatchee National Wildlife Refuge, Florida, United States - Lox_Sample_4.4 | ecosystem: Environmental > Terrestrial > Soil > Wetlands | place: USA... | reverse complement strand
GTGGAAAACAGGCTGGGGGCAGATGCTGCGCGGACCTATTCACGGCACGGTCGAGCTGGTTGGCGACTTGCGCCGTCGCGGCCGCCGCCTGTATGCGCTGACAAATTGGTCGGCGGAGACGTTTCCGGTCGCGCGCGAGCGTTACCCGTTTCTGACCTGGTTCGAGGACATCGTGGTATCGGGTGAGGTGAGGCTCGCCAAGCCCGACCGGCGCATATTCGAGCTCACGATACAGCGCTGCGGGTTGGCGCCCGCGTCGACGATCTTTGTGGACGACAACGCGGGCAACGTCGAGGCCGCGCGCGCTCTGGGTCTGCATGCGCTGCTCTTCGAGAATCCAGTGAAGCTGCGGGCCGACCTGGAACGGCTGAAAGTCCTCTAAGGCACCCGGACTCACTAGGGAACATCCAGGGCGCAATCCGGCCAAAGCAATCTGTGCGATAGTTGGCAATCGGGAGCGTCATGGAGGACCCATGCAACCGCAACGCCGGGAGCTTCTCAAGCTTCTCTCACTGATGGCGGCAGCCGGGCTGTTGCCGGTCGCCCCGGCCCGGGGCGAGGAGTGGAACAAAGCGGCCTTCGAGGCCAGGCACATGGACGATGTCGTGAGGATGTTCGGCGGCAGCGCGCCGCAGGAAAACACCGACCTCATCCTGAACGGCCCCGAGATCGCGGAAAACGGTGCGGTGGTTCCCCTGGAGATCGAGAGCAAGCTCGCCGACACCGAGTCGATCGCAATCCTGATCGAGAAGAACCCGAGCATCCTCGCGGCCTACTTCAGCATCCCGGCCGGCACTCTGCCGTGGCTGCAAACGCGCGTGAAGATGGCAGAGACCTGCAACGTCTATGCACTCGCGAGAGCGGGCGGCAAGTTCTACTACGCGGCGCGTGAGATCAAGGTCACGATCGGCGGCTGTGGCGGCTAGAACTGACATGGACACCGCGATAAGGGTTCGAACCAAACTGGAAGGCGATCTCGTCCACCTGCGGGTGCTGATCAGCCATCCGATGGAAACCGGCTTGCGCAAGAACGACTCGGGCGAGCTCGTGCCGGCGCACTTCATCGAGCTGGTAAGGTTCGCCCACAAAGAACGCACGATTCTCTCGGCACAATGGGGGCCGGCCGTATCGCGAAATCCCTATCTGTCGTTCAAGTTCCGCGGCGCCGCCAGGGGCGACAAGATCACCATCTCCTGGCTGGACAACCAGGGACAGCGCTGGACGGATGAAGCCAGCATCGAATGAGGCGACCGATGCGCTTAGGAGCTTGGGATGTCGCTGGAACATGGATCGTGGTCGCGGCAGCATTTACCCTGCTTCCACAGGCGGCGGGCCAGGATGACCGTGCTCGCAGCCAGGTCCAGGAGTATCGAAGGATGCTTGCGGAGGGGAACCCGGCGGAACTCGCACAGGCGCGCGGCGAACAATTGTGGCACGCGCCCCGAGGGCCCAAGCGTGCGACGCTGGAGCGGTGCGATTTGGGGTTGGGCCCGGGTCAGCTGGAAGGGGCGTACGCACGGCTGCCGCGCTACTTTGCGGACACCGATCGAGTGCAGGACGTCGAATCCCGCCTGGTGACCTGCATTACCACACTTCAGGGGCTGAGCGAGGAGGAAGCGATCGGGAACTGGTTCAAACCCGACTCGGACATCGCGGCCTTGGCGACCTTCATCAGCGCCCAGTCGAGCGGCGCAAAGATCGATGTGACCGCAGTGCATCCGAGGGAAGCAGAAATGGGGGCGATCGGCGAGGTCCTGTTCTTCCGCCGCGCCGGACCGCTGGACTTCTCCTGCGCAACCTGTCATTCGCGCGCAAACCGACGTCTTCGTCTGCAGGAAGCGCCCGACTTCCTGAGCAGCGCGCGCGCACGTGCTTCGATGACGCAGTGGCCGGCCTACCGCGCGTTGCAAGGCGAGGTATGGACTGTCGAACGTCGCGTAATCGACTGCATGCGACAGATGCGCTGGCCGGAGCCACACTACCAGTCCGATGCGCTGATCGCGCTCGAAGTCTTTCTGCAGAAGCAGGCGAACGGCGGGGTCATGGAAGCCCCAGGCATCAGACCGTGAAAGCATGAGCGCAAGAACCTTGGTGACGCTGCTGCTCGTGGGTGGCGTGAGTAGCTCGGTCAGCGCCGACGGGGACGACGCGGTGCGTCAGCGTGCGGAGCAAGTCCTGCGCGAAAGTTTTGCAGCGTCGGAGCAGTCGAATGCAGGCCTGCCTCAAGATCAGGCCCAGGCTATCTGCAGTCGCTATCGCGATGTGCCGCCCGCGGAGGTCGCCGGAGAAATCGCGGCGCACGCACGCCAGTCGATGCGTTACCCGCAGGATCGGCAACTGATTGGCGACTGGCGCAAGGGCGAGAAGATCGCTTCGGCGACCAGCGCCACCCATGTGCGGATTGTTGTTGGGCAATCCGAGGAGCACGCCCGCGGGGGCAATTGTTACGCGTGTCACGCTCTGTCCCCCACCGAAGTCGCGGCCGGCAACCTCGGTCCGAGCTTGACGCGCTATGGCAGGCTGCGCGGCCGCTCGCCCGAGACCGCCAAGTTCGTCTACGAGAAGATCTACAACCCCCAGGCGTCCTCCCCCTGCTCATCGATGCCGCGCTTCGGCCACAACGGTTGGCTTACACCGAGCGAGATCGCCGACATCGTGGCCTTCTTGCTCGAGCCCGCGTCTCCCGTAAACGAGTGACGAGCCCGCGCGCTAAATAAGGCATGACCCGCCGCGAGTTCCTGGAGGTCCTGGCCATCGCTTCGGCCGCGGGACTGCGGCTCGGCGAACGCCGCGCGTTGGCCGGAGAACCGGTTCCTGCCCTGTACGATCTCCCGCGCTTCGGCAACGTCTCCCTGCTCCATCTTACGGACTGCCACGCGCAGCTGCGCCCGTTGCACTACCGCGAGCCAAGCGTCAATCTGGGAACCGGCGCGGCATCCGGCAGGCCGCCGCACCTGGTCGGTGAGGCGCTGCTGCGACGCTTCGGCATTCCGCGCGCGAGCGCCGACGCATACGCCTTCGCGTTTCTCGACTTCGAGCGCGCTGCTACTGCGTATGGGAAGGTCGGCGGCTTCGCGCACCTCGCGACCCTGATCAAGAAGCTGCGCGCGGAGCGCCCCGGTGCGCTGCTGCTCGATGGCGGAGACAGCTGGCAGGGTTCGGCCACTGCTCTGTGGTCACGCGGCCAGGACATGGTGGAGGCGTGTCTGCTGCTGGGCGTAAACGTCATGACCGCGCATTGGGAGTTCACCTACGGCGCTGAGCGCGTCACTGAGATCGTAAACGGCGCGTTCAGAGGCCGCGTCGACTTCGTGGCGCAGAACCTGCGCACCGCCGACTTCGGCGATCCGGTTTTCCCGCCCTACGTCCTGCGCGAAGTCAACGGGGTGCCCGTGGGAATCATCGGCCAAGCCTATCCCTATACGGCGATCGCGCACCCGCGCCGGTTCGTGTCCGAGTGGACGTTCGGGATCCAGGAGCAAGGCGTGCAGCGGTCGGTCGATGCCGTGCGCAGCGAGGGCGCCGCTGTGGTAGCGCTGCTGTCGCACAACGGAATGGACGTGGACCTGAAGCTGGCCTCTCGCGTGAGCGGTCTGGACGCGATTCTCGGCGGTCACACGCATGACGCCGTCCCGGCCGCCATCGAGGTTTCCAACGCTGGCGGCAAGACCCTAGTGACCAACGCCGGCTCTCACGGCAAGTTCCTCGGCGTGCTCGATCTCGAGGTCAAAGCCGGCCGCACGACCGGTTACCGCTACAAGCTGCTGCCTGTCTTCGCCAACCAGGTCGCACCCGATCCGGAGATGAGTGCGCTGATCGACCAGCTGCGCGCCCCGTTCGAGTCGAGGCTGTCGGAAACGCTTGCGGTCACACAGGGGCTGCTGTACCGGCGCGGCAACTTCAACGGTACATTCGATCAGCTCATTCTCGATGCATTGCTCGACACGCATGATGCGCAGATCGCCTTCTCACCGGGATTCCGCTGGGGAACGACGCTGCTGCCGGGCGAGCCCATTACGCGCGAGCACTTGATGGATCAGACCGCGATCACTTACCCGGACGTCACGCTGAGCGAGATGAGCGGCGAGAACATCAAGGCGGTGCTCGAAGACGTGTGCGACAACCTGTTCAACTCCGACCCGTACAAACAGCAGGGCGGGGACATGATGCGTGTCGGCGGGCTCACGTATGCATGCGCGCCCAACGCGCGCATGGGCAATCGCATCAGCGATCTGCGCTTGAGCGGCACGCCGATCGCAGCTTCGAAGAAATACAAGGTGGCCGGCTGGGCGCCAGTGACCGGCGAGACTGGCGGCACGCCGATCTGGGAGCTGGTCGAGAACTGGCTCAAGCAGCAGAAGAGCATCGCGCCGCGCCAAGCGTATCTGCCGCGCCTGATCGGCGTCGACGGCAATCCCGGTATTGGATGAGCGCAGCGCGCCAGAACCGACGCGTCGCTCTCGGTGCCTAGAGCTGTGCGACCCCGAACGTGTCGCAGGCGCTGGTGCTGCCGGATTCCAGCCCGCGCTTGAACCAGCGCACCCGCTGCTGGGAGCTGCCGTGCGTGAACGACTCAGGCGAGACGTAACCACGCGCCCGCATCTGCATCCGATCGTCGCCGATCTGGGCGGCCGCGTTGAGCCCCTCCTCCACGTCCCCTGGGTCGAGGATGTGGCGCTCGCGGTTGGCGCGGTTCGCCCACACACCGGCCAGACAATCCGCCTGCAGCTCGACGCGCACTGACAGCGCGTTGGCCTGAGACTCGGAGGCGCGCTGCTGCGCGGCGTGCACCCGCTCGGAGATGCCGAGCAGATTCTGCACGTGGTGCCCGACCTCGTGCGCGATCACGTAGGCTTCAGCGAAATCGCCTGGCGCATGGAAGCGGCTGCGCAGGTCCTGATAGAAGCTCAAGTCGATATACACCTTCTGATCGGCAGGGCAATAGAACGGCCCGACCGCGGCCTGCGCGAATCCGCACGCCGAGTGCACAGCGCCGGAGAAAAGCACGAGCTTGGGCTCGACGTAAGCGCGCTGATTGGCCTTGAACAGCTCGCCCCAGGTGTCTTCGGTAGAGGCCAGCACCGTCGCAACGAAGTCTTTCAGCCGATCCTCCTCGGGCGAGCTGCGCACCGGACCCGTCGAGGGCGCAACCGCGCTGCCGGACGGCATCTGCTGCAGCAACTGGCGCGGATCCACACCCATGAGCAACGCGATCACCACGACGACGACCGCGCCGATGCCGCCCCCCGCCCACTTGATGCCGCCGCCGAACGAAGCTCCGCGCTCGTCTTCGACGTTATCGCTGCGCCTTTCATCTTCCCATCTCACCGCTCACCTCCTGGTTGCGCGCCGCGACCCAGTCTGCTAGTGCGTTGACGCACCAACACCATACGCGGCGGTTAGGCGGCGGGTTTGCCGCCGGGCCAGACCGGCCTCGCCGCCAAGTCCGGCCACGCGATTGGTGCGCAGCAGCCCTGCGCCGCTTGCTGGGGCGGCTTGGTTGCGTCCCAGTGCGCCGCGACGTAGCGATTGCCCGTGACGCCGTTGGCTGCGTCCGAGCACAGCCACAAAATCGGAGGTGCCATCACGCCGGGCGGGATTAGGTCCTTGCGGTCGAAGCCCGACTCGGCGGGCACCATGGGCGTATCGGACGGACCGCCAGGAACCACGACGTTGACCGTGACACCTGTACCGGCCAACTCTTGCGCGTGTCCCGCAGCCATGGCCTCGAGGCCGGCCTTGGACGGGCCGTAGGGATGGAATCCCCCGCGCAGCATAGTAAAGAAACTGGTCGTGACATTGACGATGCGGCCCCAGCGTTGGCCGAGCAGATGCTGGATGGCGGCACGGGTCATGTTCCACGCGCCGGTCAGATTTACAGCCATGAATCGCTGCCACACTTCAGGGGTGATTTCGCGGATGCCCACGAGCTTCACCATATGATCGGAGCGTATAGCACCCATTCCGAGAGCTGCGTTGTTGATGACGATGTGCAGCCCGCCGAGCTTGGCGATGGCCGCCGCGACGGCGCGCTCGCAGGCTACATAGTCGGAAATGTCGGCCGCCATCACCAGCAGGCGCTTGTCGTGTTCGAGTGTCACGGCGTCCTTGAGCGCAGCGAGTCCGCGCTCGTTCACATCGAGCGCGGCGACGCTGGCGCCCCCGGCCAGCAGGGCGCGCACCAGCACGCTGCCGAAACCGCCGGCCGCGCCGGTGACTATCGCCACCTTGCCCTTCAGGGTCCCTTCCGCCATCGGTTTTCTCCGCGCCCTAGCTCGCCAGCGCCCGCTTCACGAAGTCCAGGCGATCCTGTCCCCAGAACAGCTCGCCGTCGACCACGTAGGTCGGCGCTCCGAACACCTGGCGGTCAATCGCTTCCTGCGTGTACGCATCGTACGCCGCCTTCGCCTCGCGTTCCCGCGCCCGCAGTTCGGCGCCGTCCAGCCCTGCGGCCACTGCAATCTGGTCCAGCGTCGCGGCGTCCGCGCAGTTGCGCTCCTGGACCCAGCACGCCTGCATGATGCCGTACGCTAGCTGCATCGCGGCATCCGCGCCGCGTTTCTGATCGGCAGCGATGATCATGAAGGAAGCAGCCTCTGTCGCGTAGGGGAAATACTTCGGCTCGAGATTGAGCTGCACCCCGAGATGCTCGCGCCAGCGCCGCAGGTCGGTCAGGCGGTAGGCCTGCCGCTGCGCTGCGCGCTGCTTCAGTGGCAATCCACCGGAGACCGCGAAGATGCGGCCGTAGTCGACCGGTTTGACCTTGACCCGAGCGTCGTAGCGCGCGAGCATGCCCGCGAAGCGCAGGTGCCCCAGATAGGTCCAGGGCGACATCGGGGAGAAGTAATAGTCGACGGTCTTGGACATGAGCGGCTCGCCTCGACGCGGAAGCCGCCATCTTCCCACAGGCCGGGCGCATTCCCAAGACCGGGCGCCACCCGCTGCGCTGCCGCCGATTCAGCTCTTAGGCAGGCGCTGGACCGCGAGCTTGAGCAGCGCGGTCACTTCGTCCGGCTGCACCGGACGCACCGCTGCGCTCTTGAGGCCGTTCATTTCGATGTAGCGATCACCGGCCAGGGTTCCCGCGACGCCTGGAACGAAGAAGGACGCATCGCCAACCCCCGGCAGCACCTGGGCCTTGCGTATGCCGCTGCCCTCGGCAAGAACGACGCGTTGCTCGAAGCGTTTGCGGTCCCACCGCTGGGCATGCACCAGCAGCAGAAAGCGTCGCCCGGTCTCCCCTTTCATTTCGTACACGCACATGGGCACGCCCAGCGGATCGCGCTCGGCGTGCCCCTCGAGCGGCAGGTGCCCGAGCACGGGCGCGAGGTCGGACGCTTTCAGCAGGCACGGATTCAAATCGGCGGCCATGGCTGCACTGCACGCCAACCATGCGACGGGAAGCAAGAGGACTTTCATCAAAGCCGCGGCTCCCGGCAGCCAGCGCGGATCACGCATGTCGCTGCAGGCTCTCAGCGCGCATTCGGCTTGACGGCGAGGACTTTGGCCTTTTCCTCTTCCGGCAGGTACCAGTCGTACAGATCGATGCGCCTGCGCGTGTCCTTGTCGCCCACTTCGATGACGAGCAGCTGATGGTCCTGGCACTGCCCCGCCACGGCGCGATCGGGCGTGGTCAGCACGCACTGGCTGAACGCGCTGTAGGCACCGCGCAACGGCGTCTCGCCTGGCTCGTCCTCCACGCCGGGGCCGTGCGGCACGGCGAACACGATGTAACGTCCCGGACTCACATCGATCCGGTAGCTGCGCTGACCAGCAGCAGTCTCGACGCGGTACTGCCTCCCGGTGGTCTGATCGACGGCGATGACGGTGAGCTCTGGAATCGAATCTCCGGGGAACGCGAGACCGCCGGTGATGGTCCCGGCGCATGCCGGGGCGCAGACCAGCAAGGCACCCGACAAGGTCGTGAAAGTACGCAACCATCCTGCCCGCTTGGAAACCATGTTTCATCTCCTTCGGCGCGACCAGCGGTACTGCGGAACTAAAGTGAGTCGCTGAGCGTATCGTCGCACGCACGGTCTCACCAGGATATCGGTTTCGGGGCGCCAAAGTTGAATTGACAACACCGCGTCGGCGCTGCGCGGAACAGACGGCGTTTAACAGTGGCGAACGCTAAGCTCGACGCGACGTTGGAGCCGCGGCATCGTGAAGCTACGAGTATGACGATCATGCTCGCGTTTCACTGCGACTAACCGCCTCATCGGCGCTTCGTTTCTGCTATAGTTCGCGCCCTCTTGCGGCCGCGATCCAGGCACGCATCAAAGCATCCCTGGCGTGCACGCCGCCGCTACCAGACGCCATGGACTCCGTGCCGCACGCCCTCGAGGCACTCGCACAGCCGCTCCCTGCCCTCAGACGCGACGCGGCGGGTCGCCCGCACGTCGACTACCGCGCCGTGGCGGCCCTGGCTGCGCCGCTGTTTCTCAACAGCAGCATCCAGGCGGTGCTGAACCTCACCGACACGTGGTTCCTTGGACGCATCTCGACTGACGCGACGGCCGCGGTCGGAGCGGTGTACTGGTTCGTGATCGTGTTCGTGCTGCTGTTCGGCGGGGTGGCCATGGCAGTGCAGACCCTGGTTGCGCAGGCCTACGGTGCGGGCGACCGGGTGCGCGCCGCGCGAGTCACGTGGGCCGGTCTGTGGGCGGTGCTGCTGGTGAGCCCGCTTTTCCTCATGGCGGCCCTCGCCGGGAAACCGCTGATCACCCCGTTCAAGCTCACGCCGGAAATCGAGACGCTGGCGCTGCAATTCTGGTTTCCGCGGCTGCTCGGCGCGATCGGCGGCGTTGCCTTGTGGACCGTATCCAGTTTCTTCAACGGCATCGGCCACACGAAAGTGACGCTCGCGATGATGCTCAGCGTGGCGGCGGTCAACGCCGTCCTGAATCAGGTGTTCATCTTCGAGCTGGGGTTGGGCGTCGCAGGGTCGGCATGGGCCACGGGCGCTGCGCAGCTGGTGGGAGTGAGTGTGGGCATGAGCGTGTTCCTGAGCCGCGACCTGTGCCGCGACTTCTCCTCGCACCGCTGCTGGCGCCTGGACAGTGTGGAGATCCGGCGTGCCCTCGGGCTGGGCGTTCCCATGGGGCTGCTACCCGCGGTGGACCTCATCGGCATCGCGCTGTTTCAGATGATGCAGGCGAGCCTGGGTACGGCCGCCGGGGCGGCGACTCAGATCGTGATGATGATGACCTCGATCGCGTATATGCCCGCGATCGGGCTGGCACTCGCCGGAACCACGCTGGTAGGCCAGTCGATCGGGGCCGGCGAGCGCGGCTGGGCGGCGCGTGTGGGCAACGCCGCGATCAGTCTGACCGTCGCATACATGGGGCTGGTCAGCGTCGCGCTCGCGCTCGCAGGGCCCTGGCTGTTACCGCTGTTCGTGTCGAAGTCGGATCCCCACGCGCAGCAGGTGCTGCACCTCGCATACACGCTGCTGTGGATCGCCGCTGCCTACCAGATCTTCGACGGATTCAACCTGGGTGCGAGCTTCTGCCTGCGTGGGGCGGGCGATGTGCGCGTTCCCGCGCTCATGGTGTTGCTGCTGTCGTGGCTGTGCTTCGTTCCGCTCGCACACATGCTCAGTTTCGCGCCGGGCCAGGGGTGGGTGCACTTCCTTCCGCAGTTCGGCCTGGGCGCGGCTGGCGGCTGGAGCGCGCTGCTGCTGTATACCTTTGCGCTGGCGTCCGCGATGTTCCTGCGCTGGCGCTCTGGTGCGTGGCGCCGGATCGACTTGCACTGAGCGGGAAAAAAAGACCCGGGGGTCACCCGGGTCGTGAGGATCGTCTGTTGACTGCTAGGGCAGCCCGAGCGATCGTTTCAGTCGTCGTTGGGGATAATCTCGAACGTCTGATTGTTGCCGTGCTGCTGAGTGTAGAAAACCCGCCATCCGAGATGGAACGACCAAGGCAGCTTGGCACCAAGCAGGCCGTTCACGGTCGCGTCACCATCGGAGACGTGGATGCCGGTGATCTCGTTATCACCGTCGTTCTGAAACCCGCTGCTGCCCGACAACGCCGAGTCTATGGTCGCAGATGCATCGCGGCCCAAAGCCAGGATGCGCACGGGCTGATTCGCGGGATTGCTGTAGTCCACGCGAACGTCGAACATGAACGCAGAGTCGAA
>Ga0335084_10008662_pt1 | contig 10142 bp, 7 predicted proteins | sample Lox_Sample_44_FD_206721 | JGI IMG/M metagenome (GOLD analysis project Ga0335084, IMG submission 206721) | Soil microbial communities from Loxahatchee National Wildlife Refuge, Florida, United States - Lox_Sample_4.4 | ecosystem: Environmental > Terrestrial > Soil > Wetlands | place: USA: Florida... | reverse complement strand
GAACAACAGTAACGCCACACCACCGCTGCTCGAAGCCGCCGCCCTCACCGTCCGCTTCGGCGGCCTGGTGGCGGTCGATGCCGTCGACGCAGTGATCCGCGAGGGCGAGCTGGTGGGCATCATCGGCCCCAACGGTGCGGGCAAGACCACCTTCTTCAACGCGATCTCGGGCGTGCAGGCGCCGACCGCGGGCAGCCTGCGCGTGCGCGGGCAGCGCCTCGGCGGGCGCAGCGCGCACCGCTTCGCCAAGCTCGGCGTGGCGCGCAGCTTCCAGACGCCGCGCGTGTTCAAGGAATTCAGCGTGCGCGAGAACGTGCGCTTCGGCCTGAAGTTCGCGGGGCGCCGGCGGCGCAAGTGGATTTTCTGGGGCGAGGAGCTCGGCGTGCCGTGGGCGCTGCGCGATGCCGACAGCATCCTCGCGCTGATCGGCCTCGCCGCGCAGGCCGCGCTGCCGGCGACGGCGATCACGCCGGCGCAGCAGCGGCTGCTCGAGATCGGCATGGCGCTGGCCACGCGGCCGAAGCTGCTGTTGCTCGACGAGGTGGCCGCCGGGCTCACCGAGGCCGAGATCGAAGACATGGCGCGGCTGATCCGTCGCATGCGCGACGAACTCGACCTCGCGGTGGTGTGGATCGAGCACGCGGTGGGCACGCTGCTCAAGCACGTCGAGCGCGTGATCGTGCTGCACCAGGGCCGCAAGATCGCCGACGCAGCGCCGGCCGAGGTGGTGCGCGACGCCGGCGTGATCGAGGCCTACCTCGGCGACGAGATGATCGACGAGAGCGCGACGCAGGAGAGCCCCGCATGATGTGGTGGCGCGAGCGCCCGTTCACGCTCGGCGGCAGCGGTGCTGCCCACTTGCGGGTGCGCAACCTCAGCGCCGGCTACGGGCCGTTCCTCGTGCTGCGCGACGTGACGCTCGAGGCGCGGCCCGGGCTCACGGTGATCCTCGGCCCCAACGGCGCCGGCAAGTCGACGCTGCTGAAGGCGCTGGCCGCGCTGATCCCGCGCCGCGGCTGGATCACGCTCGACGGCGAGGAGCTGCCCGACGAGACCGACGAGATCGTCGCCGCCGGGGTCGCGCTGGTGGCCGAAGGGCGGCAGCTCTTTCCGCAGATGACGGTGCGCGAGAACCTCGAGCTCGGTGGCTGGCTGCTCAACAAAGCCGAGCGCGAGCGCCGCATCGAGCAGGCGCTGACCGACTTTCCGCGCCTGCGCGAGCGCCTCGCCCAGCTCGCCGGCACGATGAGCGGCGGCGAGCAGCAGATGGTTGCGGTGGCGCGCGCGATGGTCGGCGCGCCGCGCCTGCTGCTGCTCGACGAGCCGTCGCTCGGCCTGGCACCCAAGATGGTCGACGAGCTGCTCGCCATCGCGCGCCGCATCGCCGATGCCGGCACCACGGTGCTGATGGTCGAGCAGAACGTGAAGAAGGCGCTCGCCGTGGCCGACCGCGGCTACGTGATCGAGCGCGGCGCGCTGGTGGCCAGCGGTCCGTCGCGGCTGCTCGAGCGCTGCAGCGTCGTGCGCGAGGCCTACCTCGGCAAGGACGCCGTCGATGTGCACACCGCGGCCGAGGCCGCGCAACGCCGCCGCTCGCAGACAGCGGCGACGACCCCCGTTTGACCAGGAGTCCACCATGTCCGATCTGTCGATGCTCATCAACGGCCTGAAGGTCAGCGCCGAGCGCGGCGCCACGTTCGAACGCCGCAACCCGATGGACGGCACCGTGGCCACGCGGGCGCCGGCGTGTTCGCCCGGCGACGCGGTGATGGCCGTCGAGGCCGCGGCCGAGGCGTTCCGCACCTGGAGCGAAACCGGCCCCGGCGAACGCCGCGCGCTGCTGCTGAAGGCCGCCGACAAGCTCGAGGCCAAGGTGCCGCAGTTCGTCGAGGCGGTCAGCGCCGAGACCGGCGCCACCGGCATGTGGGCCGGCTTCAACGCGATGCTCGCCGCCGGCATGATCCGCGAGGCCGCGGCGCTGACCACGCAGGTGGCCGGCGAGGTGATCCCGTCGGACGTGCCGGGCTCGCTCGCGATGGGCCTGCGCGTGCCGGCCGGCGTGGTGCTCGGCATCGCGCCGTGGAACGCGCCGATCATCCTCGGCGTGCGCGCGATCGCCACGCCGCTGGCCTGCGGCAACACCGTGGTGCTCAAGGGCAGCGAGAACTGCCCGCGCACGCATCAATTGATCATCGAGGCGTTCCAGGACGCCGGCTTTCCGCCCGGCGTGGTGAACTACATCACCAACGCGCCGGCCGACGCGGCCGCGGTGGTCGAGGCGATGATCGCGCACCCGGCGGTGCGGCGCGTCAACTTCACAGGCTCGACGCGCGTGGGGCGCCTGATCGCGATGACCTGCGCCAAGTACCTGAAGCCCGCGGTGCTCGAGCTCGGAGGCAAGGCGCCGCTGGTGATCCTCGACGACGCCGACATCGACGACGCCGTCAACGCCGCCGCGTTCGGCTGCTTCGCCAACTCGGGCCAGATCTGCATGAGCACCGAGCGCCTGATCGTCGACGCCAAGGTGGCCGACGAGTTCGTCAGGCGCTTCACCGACAAGGCCAAGGGACTGCCACTCGGCGACCCGCGCAAGCCCGAGCCCGTCGTGCTCGGCTCGGTGATCGGCATGAACACGGTGGAGCACTGCAACGCGCTGATCGACGACGCGCTCGCCAAGGGCGCCAAGCTGGTCTGCGGCGAGAAGGCCACCTCGACGCTGATGCCGGCGACCGTGCTCGACCACGTGAACCCCTCGATGCGCATCTACCGCGAAGAGACCTTCGGCCCGGTGAAATGCATCGTGCGCGTGAAGTCCACCGAGGAAGCGATCGCCTGTGCCAACGACAACGAATACGGCCTGTCGGCTGCCGTGTTCGGCCGCGACCTGGCGCGCGCGTTCAACGTCGCGCGCAGGATCGACTCGGGCATCTGCCACGTCAACGCGCCGACCGTGCACGACGAGGCGCAGATGCCGTTCGGCGGCGTCAAGGGCTCGGGCTACGGCCGCTTCGGCGGCAAGGCCGGCGTCGAGGCGTTCACCGAGCTGCGCTGGATCACGATGCAGACGCAGCCGCGGCACTATCCGTTCTAGGCCTGCCCGTTGGCGTGCCGCCGTTCAGCGCTCGGCGTTCGGAAAGAACAGCTGCTGTCCGTTGATCTTGTACGCGGCGATCGCATCCTGCCCGGCGCGTGAGGTCACCCAGTCGGCGAACTGCTGCGCCAGCGCCTGCTTCACGTGCGGGTGTTTCGCCGGGTTGACCACCATCACGCCGTACTGGTTGAACAGGCGCCGGTCGCCTTCGACCAGGATCGTGAGGTCGCCGCGGTTCTTGAACGACAGCCAGGTGCCGCGGTCGGTGAACACGTACGCGGGCAGCGAAGAGCCCATGTTGAGCGCCGGGCCCATGCCGCAGCCGCACTCCTTGTAGCCGGCGGGCTTGGCTTTGGCGATGTCGATGCCGGCCGCCTGCCACAGGCGCAGCTCGGCGGCGTGGGTGCCGCTCTTGTCGGCGCGCGACACGAAGCTGGCGTTGGAGGCCGCGATCTTCACGAAGGCGGCCGCGATGTCGTTGCCCTTCGTCTTCGCGGGGTCGGACGCCGGGCCGACCAGCACGAAGTCGTTGTACATCACCGGTTCGCGCTTGAGGCCGAAACCCTCGGCGACGAACTTCTCCTCGGCCACGGTGTCGTGCACGAACACCACGTCGGCGTCGCCGCGGCGGCCCGTGTCGAGCGCCTGCCCGGTGCCCACCGCCACCACGCGCACGTCGATGCCGGTGGCCTGCTTGAACAGCGGCAGCAGGTGGCCGAACAGGCCCGACTGCTCGGTCGACGTGGTCGACGCCATCACCAGCGTCTTGTCCTGCGCCAGCGCTGGCGCGGCGCACAGTGCGGCCAGCACACCCAGCAGCGCCACGCGGCGCATGCGGCGGATCATCGGGACCATGGCAATTCTCCTTTGAGAAAGCGCGCCGCCTCGGCGGGCAGCGCATCGGTGAAAAAGCGGTCGACCGGCAGGTCGACCACCAGGCGCCCGGCGTCGAGGAACGCCACGCGGGTGGCCAGGCGCTTGGCCTGACCGAGATTGTGCGTGCTCATCACCACCGTGACGCCGTCGGCGGCGAGCGCGTCGATCAGCCGCTCGACCTCGCGCTTGGCGCCCGGGTCGAGGTTGGCGGTGGGCTCGTCGAGCAGCAGGATGTCGGGCTGCAGCGCCCACGCGCGAGCCAGCGCGAGGCGCTGCTGCTGCCCGCCCGACAGCGCGCGCGCCGGCCGCGCAGCCAGCGCGTCGAGGCCCACGCGCTGCAACGCGCGCGCGCAGCGCTGCCCGCGCTGCGCGCGCGGCACCCGATGCAGCCACAGGCCCAGCAGCACGTTGAACCGCACCGAAAGGCTGAGCAGGAACGGCCGCTGGAACAGCATCGCGGAGACCGGTTCGCGCCCCTGCGCCGACCGCTGCACGTCGCGCCGGCCCTCGTGCGGCACCAGGCCGTGCAGCAGGCGCAGCAGCGTGGTCTTGCCCGAGCCGTTGGCGCCCACCAGCACCAGCCGGTCGCCGCGGTGCAGCGCGAGGTTGATGTCGCGCAGCGCCTGCACGGCGCCGAAGCGCACGCCGGCGTGCTGCAGCCGCACCAGCGGCGCGGCCGCGTCGGACTCGTGCGGCACCGTTCCGGCCGGCGCGGCGACACGCGACGTGGACACGCCGTCGCTAGACATAGACCTCGCGCTCCAGCGACGTGCGGCTCTGCATCGCCATGATCACCCCGTTGATCAGCCCCACCACGCCGAGCAGCACCACGCCGAGCGCGAGCGCCAGCGGCAGGTCGCCCTTGCTGGTCTCCAGCGCGATCGCGGTGGTCATCACGCGTGTGAAGCCGTCGATGTTGCCGCCGACGATCATCACCGCGCCGACCTCCGACACCGCCCGACCGAAGGCCGTGAGGCCCACCGTCAGGACGCCGAATCGCTCGTGCACCAGCATCAGCAGCGCGCTCTGCAGCGGGCTCGCACCCAGCGAACGCAACTGGTCGCCGCCGTCGCGCAGGCCGTCGAGCACCAGGCGGCGCGACAGCGCGGCGATCAGCGGCACCACCAGGATGCTCTGCGCGATGACCATCGCGTTCGGCGTGAACAGGATGCCCCACGATCCGAGCGGCCCGGAGCGCGACAGCAGCAGGTACACCACCAGGCCCACCACCACCGACGGCAGCGCCAGCAGCGAGTTGACGGCCCACACCGCGGCGCGGTGGCCGCGAAAGCGGGCGACCGCCAGCCAGGCGCCGAGGCACAGGCCGGCCAGCGCGCCGATCGCACACGCGGTTGCGCTGACGCGCAGCGACAGGCCGACGATCCGCCACAGGGCCGCATCGGCCGTCGTGATCAGCTGCCAGGCCAGCGCCAGGCTGTCGGCGATCGAGTTCATGCGTGCGCGGCGTGGGCATCGCGCGCGCGGATCGAAGGCGCGACGCTATGCTTGATGCCCATCCGTCGACCCCCTTCGCCTCGTGTCCGAACTCGGCCCCTCGCCCCTGGCTGCCCGCGAAAACAACCTGAGCGTGGCGCAGGCGCGCGCGCTGATCGCCGAGCGGCTGCGGCCGATCGAGGGCCAGCAGACCGTGCCGCTCGCGCAAGCGGCCGGCCGCGTGCTGGCCGGGGAACTGATCTCGCCGATCGACGTCCCGGCGCACGACAACTCGGCGATGGACGGCTTCGCGTTCGACGGCGTGGTGCTGCAGGCCGGGACCGCCGTGACTTTGCGTTCGATCGGCACCGTGCTGGCCGGGCAGGCGTCATCGCTGGCCCCGCGCGACGGCGAGTGCGTGCGCATCATGACCGGTGCCGTGATGCCGGCCGGGCTCGACACCGTGGTGCCGCTCGAACTGTGCCAGGTGAACGGCGAGCAGGTGTCGTTCGCCGCCGGTTCGATCCGGGCCGGCGAGAACCGGCGCCGGCGCGGTGAGGATCTGAAGGCTGGCCGGCCGATGCTGCAGCGCGGGCGCGTACTGCGGGCCGCCGACATCGGCCTGGCGGCCTCGGTGGGCATCACGCAGCTCGACGTGCGGCGCAGGCTGCGCGTCGCGGTGTTCTCCACCGGCGACGAAGTGGTCGCGCCGGATCAGCCGCTGCCGCCCAACTGCATCTATGACAGCAACCGATATGCATTGATCGCAGCCATCGAGCGGCTCGGCATGGAGGCGCTCGACTTCGGGCTGCTGCGCGACGACCCGGCGTCGCTGCAGCGCGCGCTGCGCGACGCCGTGGCGCAAGCCGACGCCATCGTCACCAGCGGCGGCGTCAGCGCGGGCGACGCCGACTACACGCGCGACGTGATGAACGGCGCCGGCGCAGTCGGGTTCTGGAAGGTCGCGATGCGGCCCGGGCGGCCATTCGCGTTCGGCTCGTTGCGCGGCGAGCGCGGCCACGACGCCTGGCTGTTCGCGCTGCCCGGCAACCCGGTGGCGGCGCTGGTCACCTTCTACGTGCTGGCGCGCGACGGGCTGCTGGCGCTGGCCGGCGCGTCGCCGCAGCCGCTGCCGCTGCTGCAGGCGCGCAGCGCCGAGGCGATCCGCAAGCGGCCGGGGCGCAGCGAGTTCCAGCGCGGCATCGTCAGCCGCGACGCCGACGGCCACTGGGTCGTGCGCAGCACCGGCTCGCAGGGTGCCGGCGTGCTGCGCAGCATGAGCGAGGCCAATGCGCTGATCGTGCTGGATCACGAGCAGGGGTCGGTGGCCGCCGGCGCTCCGGTCGACGTGTGGTTGTTCGACGGCCTCGCGTAGCTGCCGCAACGCCGGGGCCATCTCGGTCCTCAGGTCGCCGGGGCGGTGAGCACGCTTGCGCGCCCGTAGCCCACGGTGGGCGCCGGCGTGCCGCCGGGCGTGACCGCGACCGCACAGTACTTGAACTCCGGGATCTTGCCGAACGGGTCGAGCGCCGGATTGGTCAGCAGGTTGGCCGCCGCCTCGTAATAGGCGAACGGGATGAACACCGCGCCCAGCGGGGTGCCGTCGTCGCGCCGCACGCCCAGCGACACCGTGCCGCGGCGCGACGCCACGGTGACCAGGTCACCGGGTTGCAGCCCGAGCTTGCGCAGGTCGGCGCCGTGCATCGACGCGGTGGCCACCGGCTCGATCGCGTCGAGCACGCTGGCGCGGCGCGTCATGCTGCCCGTGTGCCAGTGCTCGAGCTGGCGCCCGGTGATCAGCACGTACGGATATTGCGCGTCGGGCCGCTCGTTGGCCGGGATGATGTCGGCCGGCACCAGCTTGACGCGGCCGTCGGCGGTGGGGAAGTGATCGACGAAGACGATCGGCTGCCCGGGATCGTCGTCGCTCAGGCACGGATAGGTCACGCTCGACTCGCGCGAGAGGCGCTCCCAGCTGATGCCGGCGATCGCCTCGTGCATCGCCTGGCGCATCTCCTCGTAGACCGCCGCGACGCCGGATTCCTCGCCGTCGTAGTTCCACGCCAGGCCGATGCGGCGCGCGATCTGCTGGATGATCCAGAGGTCCTGCTTCGCGTCGCCCGGCGGGTCGAGCGCGCGCCGGCCGAGCTGCACCATGCGGTCGGTGTTGGTCACGCTGCCGGTCTTCTCGGGCCAGGCGCTGGCCGGCAGCACGACGTCGGCCAGCCACGCGGTCTCGGTCAGGAAGATGTCCTGCACCACCAGGTGCTGCAGCGACGCCAGCGCGTGCCGCGCATGGTTGAGGTCGGGGTCGCTCATCGCGGGGTTCTCGCCCATGATGTACATGCCCCGCACCTTGTGCGGGTCGCTGTCGTCGGCGAGCGCCTTGTTCATGATCTCGACCACCGTGTAGCCGGGCTTGTCGTCGAGCTTGGTGTTCCAGAAGCGCTCGAACCACTCGCGGGCGTCCTTGTTGGCGACGCGCTGGTAGTTGGGCAGCATCATCGGGATCAGCCCGGCGTCGCTGGCGCCTTGCACGTTGTTCTGGCCGCGCAGCGGGTGCAGGCCGCTGCCGGGCTTGCCGATCTGGCCAGTGATCGACACCAGCGCGATCAGGCAGCGCGCGTTGTCAGTGCCGTGCACGTGCTGGCTGATGCCCATGCCCCACAGGATCATCGCCGCCCTGGCGGTGGCGAACTCGCGCGCGACTTCGCGGATCGTCTCCGCCGGGATGCCGCAGATCGGCGCCATCGCCTCGGCGCTGTAGCCCTTGACGTTGGCCTTCAGCGCCTCGAACTCGCTGACGCGCCGTGCGACGAACTCCTGGTTGACCAGGCCCTCGTCGATCACCGTGTGGATCATCGCGTTGAGGAGCGCGACGTCGGTGTCGGGGCGGAACTGCAGCGTGCGCCAGGCGTGGCGGCCGAGGTCGGTGACGCGCGGATCGGCAAGCACGATCTTCGTGCCGCGCTTGGCCGCGTTCTTCATCCAGGTGGCGGCCACCGGATGGTTGCCGGTCGGGTTCGATCCGATCACCAGGATGAGGCCCGCGTGCTCGACGTCGTTGACCTGGTTGCTGACCGCGCCGGAGCCGACGCCTTCGAGCAGCGCGGCCACGCTGGAGGCGTGGCACAGCCTTGTGCAGTGGTCGACGTTGTTGCTGCCGAAGCCGGTGCGCACCAGCTTCTGGAACAGGTACGCCTCTTCGTTGCTGCCCTTGGCCGAGCCGAAGCCGGCGAGCGCCTTCAAGCCGTGCGTGTCGCGCAAGGCTTTCAGCTTGCCCGCGGCGAGGTCGAGCGCCTCGTCCCACGTGGCCTCGCGGAACACGTCACGCCAGCTCGCCGGGTCGGCGTCGACCGCGTCGGCGTTCTTCGGCACGCCGGGCCTGCGGACCAGCGGCTTCGTCAGGCGATGCGGGTGGTGCGCGTAGTCGAAGCCGAAGCGGCCCTTGACGCACAGCCGGTTGTGGTTGGCCGGCCCGTCGCGGCCATCGACGCTGACGATGCGCCCGTCCTTCACGTTGTAGGTGATGAGGCACCCGACGCCGCAGAACGGGCACACCGAGTCGACTCGGGCGTCGACGACCTGCGCGCCGATGTGCGTCTTGGGCATCAGCGCGCCGGTCGGGCACGCCTGCACGCATTCACCGCACGCGACGCAGGTGCTCTCGCCCATCGGGTCGTGCAGGTCGAACACGATCGCGCTGTGGTGCCCGCGGTACGCATAGCCGATCACGTCGTTGACCTGCTCCTCGCGGCACGCGCGCACGCAACGGTTGCACTGGATGCAGGCATCGAGGTTGACCGCCATCGCCGGGTGCGACACGTCGGCCTGGGGTTGCTCGCGCGCGATCGCCGCCAGCTGCGGACGCACGGTCACGCCCATGCGAGTTGACCAGTCGCTCAACTCGCCGTGCTGGCGCGTGGCGTCGTCGCCGATCCACTTGTGCCCCTGCGCCGGCATGTCCGCGAGCAGCATCTCGAGCACCATCTTCTGGCTCTTGAGCGCCCGCTCGCTGGTCGCTCGCACCTTCATGCCGGCGGTCGGCGCGCGGCAGCAGCTCGGGGCGAGCACGCGCTCGCCGTCGATCTCGACCATGCACGAGCGGCAGTTGCCGTCGGGTCGATAGCCCGGCGTGTAGCACAGCCGCGGGATCGTCACGCCTTCGCGGTCGGCGACCTCGAGGATGGTTTCGCCATCGGCGGCACGCACGGTGCGGCCGTCGAGCTCGAATTCGATCGTGCGCGTGGCGGCCAGCAGGTTTTCGGGTGCGTTCATCTGTGTGGCTCCGCCACGGTTGCTCCTTGCGCAGCCATTGAGCGGGCATAGCCGCCCACGGCCTTGCCGGCACCGCTGTGGCGTGCGTGGTCGCACACCACGAGCGTCGCAGCGCGGTGGGCGGTGCCCGGTGGGGGTGACTTGTGGAGCGGAGCGCAGCGGAGTCGGCCCGCAGGGCCGACCGCCCCAGTAGGAGCCCCTGCCGGGCACCGCCTGCCGCGCCGCGCAGGAAACTGCAGGTGCAACCCACCGGGCAAGGTCACATCCACCACCTCAACCCACCTCATGCGGGAAGTACTTCTGCACGCAGCGCACCGGGTTCGGCGCGGCCTGCCCCAAGCCGCAGATCGACGCATCGATCATCACCTGGTTGAGGTCTTCGAGCGTCGCGTGGTCCCATCGCTGGGCCTGCATCAGCGTCGTCGCCTTCGCGGTGCCGACGCGGCACGGCGTGCACTGGCCG
>Ga0335084_10008661_pt1 | contig 10142 bp, 8 predicted proteins | sample Lox_Sample_44_FD_206721 | JGI IMG/M metagenome (GOLD analysis project Ga0335084, IMG submission 206721) | Soil microbial communities from Loxahatchee National Wildlife Refuge, Florida, United States - Lox_Sample_4.4 | ecosystem: Environmental > Terrestrial > Soil > Wetlands | place: USA: Florida... | reverse complement strand
GCGTGATGAGCGGCCTCGACGAACATTCCGTATTCCTCGACGCGCGCGCGCTCGAAACGCTCAACGAGCAAACGACCGGCCATTTCGGCGGCATCGGCATCGAAGTCACGCTCGATCAGGGTGCGTTTAGGATCATCGCGCCGATCGACGATACGCCGGCACAGCGCGCCGGCCTCAACGCGGGCGACGTGTTGGTCCGCATCGACGACACGGCGGTACTCGGGCGGACGCTCGACCAGGTCACTGAGGCACTTCGCGGCGAGCCTGGGACCCTGGTTCGACTCGCGGTGCACCGTGACGGCGCCGATGACCTGCTCGACTTTGCGATCAATCGCGCGGCGATCGACGTCGACAGCGTGCGAGGCCGATTGCTTGAACCCGGTTACGGATATCTGCGCATCACGCAGTTTCAGACCGGCACCGGATCCGAATTGGTGAAGGCGCTCAAGTCGATGCAGGACGAAGACGGTCCGTTGCAGGGCCTAGTACTCGACCTGCGCAATAACCCCGGCGGCGTGTTGCAGGCGTCGGTCGACGTAGCCGACGCGTTCCTCTCCGACGAAGACGGTCTCATCGTCTATACAGAGGGCCGGCAGCGTTCCGCCGATCTTCGCTATCTCGCGACCGGCAGCGATCTGCTCAAAGGCGCCCCGCTGGTCGTACTGATCAACAAGGGGTCGGCGTCGGCCTCGGAGATCGTCGCCGGCGCGCTGCAGGATCATCGGCGCGCCGTCATCGTCGGCACGACGAGCTACGGGAAGGGGTCCGTCCAAGCTGTACTTCCGCTCGATCGAAACCGCGCGCTGAAGTTGACGACGGCACACTACTTCACGCCGAGCGGCCGCTCCATCCAGTCGAAGGGAATCGCGCCCGACGTCGTGATCGGCCCGAACGACTCGGGTGAACCTGGCATCGATACGGTGCTCGCGGAAGGTGTACGGCAGCTGAAGTTGCATCGCGGCTGACGCCGTCAGCCGTTCAATAACGCCAGCGCAGAGCGAAGGTCGAGAGTCGCCTCGTACAGCGCCCGCCCGATGATGACGCCGAGCAGCGTGCCGCTGCTCGCTGCGGCGGCCTGCGAAAGCTCGCGCAGATGGTCGAGATCGCGCACGCCACCCGACGCGATTGTTGGGAGGCCTGACTGTTCGGCGAGGTCGATGGTCGCCGCGACGTTCAATCCGCTGCCCATACCGTCGCGCGCGATGTCGGTGTAGACGACGCCCGCGAGCGCGAGATGCGCGACACCGCGCGCGAACTCGACCGCGCTCTGCGTCGAGGTCGCTTCCCACCCGTCCGTCGCGATCATGCCGCCGCGCGCGTCGAGGCCGAGCAACACGCGCTTCGGAAATGCCGCGCACGCATCGCGCAGAAAACCCGGTTCACGCGCTGCGCGCGTTCCGATGATGACCTGGTCGACGCCGGCGTTCAGATAGCTCTCGATCGTCGCCAGTTCGCGAATGCCGCCACCGACCTGAATCGGCACGCCGTTCGATGCGGCGCAGATCGCGCGGACCAAGGCCGCGTTGCGCGGTTCGCCGGACACCGCGCCATCGAGATCGACCAAATGCAATCGTTGGCAGCCTTCGTCGACCCAACGGCGCGCCACCGCGACCGGGTCGGTACTGTACACCGTGACCTGATCCATGCGGCCTTGGCTCAGCCGCACGCACTGGCCGTTCTTGAGGTCGATGGCCGGGATGACCAGCATGGACCGCCTACAGCTTGCCCTTCGTCGACGGCGTGACCTGGCCGAGGCGCGGGTCGAGCGTCAGCGCCATTCGCAGCGCGCGCCCGAATGCCTTGAACAGGGTTTCCGCCTGATGATGGCTGTTGTCGCCGCGCAGGTTGTCGATGTGCAGCGTCACCATCGCGTGATTGACGAATCCCTGGAAGAACTCGTGGCAGAGATCGACGTCGAATTCGCCCACGCGCGCGCGGGTGAACGGCACGTGGTACTGCAGCGACGGCCGCCCCGAGAAATCGACGACCACGCGCGACAGCGCTTCGTCGAGGGGCACGTAGGCGTGGCCGTATCGAATGATGCCCTTCTTGTCGCCGACCGCCTTCGCGATCGCCTGACCCAGCGTGATGCCGATATCTTCCACCGTGTGGTGCGGGTCGATCTCGAGGTCGCCCTTCGCCTTCACGGTGAGATCGATCATCCCGTGGCGCGCGACCTGATCGAGCATGTGATCGAGAAACGGAATCCCGCTCGCGAGAGCGGACGTGCCGGTGCCGTCGAGATTCACGGTCACCTCGATCTGCGTTTCGAGCGTGTCGCGCGCGACGCGCGCGGTGCGCGCTTTCATGCGGAATCCTCGGTCATCGGAGGGCGGCGCAGTATACCAGCGCCCTTCGATCGAACCGGACTGCGGCCCGCCGCGGACAACTGACCCGCTGCCCGCGGGTCGGCCGGCGGGTCACAGCCGTTCGGCGAGGCTGCCGTACGGCAGAAAGCGGTTCGTGGTGTTCGCCTTGATCCAGGCCGTGAGCTCCTGCGGGTACGCATTGCGGTGTCTCAGCTCGGCGACGATCCGAATGACCGGCGAGCGCGCGCCGGCTTCCCAACCCGGCAGTCGCATCTCCGCGACTGTGAAGAACTTCACGAGCCGAACGAGACGTGCGTCCGATTCTGCGGCGAGCAACGGCGACCAGACCTGCGCCGACAACTTCATGAGGCCGGCCCACTTCGTGATCTCGTCAGCGGTCAACCCCAACGTGGGTTCGTCAATGAATTCGCTCGCGTCCGACAGTCGCGCCAATGTGCTCGCCGTCAACGGCACCTCTTCGGGCTGCCACACTCCAACGCTCGTCATCGTTCATCACGACGTCACAACTTGCGATCAGCCTACCGTCCTTTACAACGTAGGCACAACGGAGTTTGGGGGGTGTGTTGCAATGGCGCCGGTCACACATGAAGGTGCTTCAGCCATGTCATCGGAGCGCATCATTCAACGGGAGGACGGGCGCTGGTATTTCCGGATTCGCGGCAACACCAGCATGGGGCCGTACTCGTCGCACCGCGAAGCGAGCGAGAGCATGAATCGCTACGTTGCATCGTGTCGCCGTCAATCCGAAATGAGCTTCACGTGGCCGCGTTGGCTGCATGTGAAGCATTGGGCACGCCGCGTCGGCGAGACGCAGCCGCAAGCCGCCACGCCGAAGCCGCGCCAGGCCTAACTCGTTCCGTAAATCGCTCCGCCGTATCGGGCCCGACAATCGGCCCACGCCGGCGGTGGCGCGCGCACGTTCCCGTATACTGCGCGCCATGCGCAAATTCCTTCTCGGTTCGCTCGTCGCAATCGTCGTGGTCGTCGCCGTCGTTGCGTACCTGCTCTCCGACGCGAACCGCTTCAAACCGCAAATCGTCGAACTGATCCACGATCGCACCGGTTTGGTGGTCGCGATTCGCGGCGATCTCGGTTGGCGGATATGGCCGCCGGTCCAGCTCGTCGCGAACGACGTCGTCGCCGATTGGGTGGCCGACCCCCAAGACCCGATGCTCACGGCGAAGACGCTACGCCTCGACGCCGACCTCACCCCGCTGCTCTCGCGCGATCCGAAGCTCGTCGTGCAAGGCGTGGCGATCGACGGTCTCCATGCGACGCTCGCGCAGACCGGCGAACTGGCGAACTGGACGGCGCCGAAGCACGCGGGTCCGGTCGTCGCACCCATTGCCGCCGCCACCGCCACCGTCGACGCCGCCACGCCATGGGAGATCGCGAACGTCACGCTCAGCGATTCGGTGATCGACTACGTCGCCGACGGCGAATCGACGCATGTTGCGATCGAGGCGTTGCACTTGAGCGGCATCGCGCCGACGAAATCGAGTCCGCTCCACGCAAAGCTGACCGTAACCCGAGCGCAGCGGACGGTGCCGCTGACGATCGCGGCGAACGTTTCGTTCGACCCATCACTCACGCATTGGCGGATCGACGATATCGACGTCGGCGGAATCGTCGCCGCGCAGGCCGAGCGTTCCCCGGTCGGTCCGACCTTCAAGTTCACCGGCAACGCGAACATCGATGCGGGCGCGTCGACCGTCGATCTTTCGCAGGCACGTCTCGAGTTCGGCCCGACGTCCGCGACGTTCGATGCGAAGGCGACCGAGCAGCGGATCGACTTCGCCAACCTCGAGTTGCATCACGACGGTTCGATCATCACCGGTACGCTCGGCGCTACGTTCGGCGCCGACCGTATGCTGACCTTCGATCTGCACACCGATCGGTTCGTCGTGCCGTCGACGAAGACCGCGGTCGCCGTCGGTGCCGGCTCGTTCGGCGGGGTCGCGTTCGCGGCGCCGGCGCTGCGCGACGTTGCGTCCGAGCAGCCGTTGTTGCCGCTCGAGATCATTCGTGCGACCGACTGGAACGGCACGCTCGCGATCGGCCAACTGGTGTACGAAGGGGCGCAATTCAACGACGCTCGACTCGTGACCCGCAACTCCGCCGCCGAGATCGATTCCACGGTCGACCTACCGCATTTCTTCGACGGCACCGCGAACGCTCACCTGACGATCGACGCGACCGGCGCGATCCCGCAATGGGGCGTCACCCCGAAGCTGGATCACGTCGACAGCCAGGCGTTCCTCGCATGGCTCGGCAAAAAGTACGATTGGGTAGCGCATTTTCTTGCGGGCGGCGACTTCACGATGCACGGCAATACGCGACCCGAACTGCTCGCGTCGCTCGACGGCCGCGGAACGTTCGACGGCGGCCGAGGCGTCATCAACATTGAAGAGATCAAGAAGGCGGCGCAGGGCATCGCCCAGATCGCCGGCGGCTCGAAGTACGTCGACGCGTGGCCCGAGCGGCTGAAATACCAACGCTTCGTCGGTAGCTGGGACGCGAAGGGTCCCAATCAGTCGTTCGACGTCGCGCTCGACAACCTGACGCTGAAGGCGAACGGTCGCATCGACGTGCCGGCGGACGACATGGACCTGCGCGCGACAGTCACGGTCAACGACGATCCCAAGTACACGAGCTTCAGGGTGGGCTCGTCGCTGATGGGTTTGCCATTGCCGATCCACTGCCAGGGCTCGCTCGCCGCGCCGAAGTGCGGCGCCGACGAAGAACGCACGCGTCAATTGATCGCGCAAGGGTTGTCCGGCGAGAACCCGGAAATGAAGAAGCGTCTCGACAAGGCGATCGACGAGAAAGTCCCCGAGCAATATCGCGACGCCGCGCGATCGCTGCTCGAGATGCTCAACAAGAACAAGCAATCGAAGCCGGCGCAGACGCCTGGATCATGAACGCCTTCGCGGAACGCCTGCTCGCCTGGTTCGACGTTCACGGCCGCAAGAACCTGCCGTGGCAACAGCCGCGCACGGCGTACCGCGTGTGGATCTCCGAAGTGATGTTGCAGCAGACGCAGGTGGCGACCGTCATTCCGTACTTCGAGCGCTTCGTCGCGCGTTTCCCCAACGTCGCTGCGCTGGCGCGCGCCGAGCTCGATGAAGTACTGCATCTATGGACCGGGCTCGGCTACTACGCCCGCGGCCGGAATCTGCACGCCGCGGCCAAACGGATCGTCGACCAATTCGCGGGTGAAGTTCCCGCCGATCTCGACGCGTTGACGAGCCTCCCCGGTATCGGACGATCGACGGCCGGTGCCGTCTTGTCGGCCGGCCACGGCATTCGCGCCACGATCCTCGACGGCAACGTCAAACGCGCCTTGGCGCGGCACTATGCAGTTGAGGGCTATCCGGGCGAGAACGCGGTCGCGAACGTACTTTGGACGCATGCCGAGACGAACACGCCGCACGAGCGCGTCGCGGACTACACGCAGGCGATCATGGACCTCGGGGCGACGGTGTGTACGCGCACGAAGCCGCGTTGCTCCGAATGCCCGCTCGCGTCGACGTGCGCGGCATTCGCATCGAACGCCGTAGCGAAGTATCCCGAGCCGAGACCGCGTAAGACCTTACCGGTTCGGCGCACGCGGATGTTCGTGATCGCTGACGGCCGCGGGCGTTGTCTGCTCGAGCGTCGCTCACCGACCGGACTATGGGGCGGTCTGTGGAATCCGCCGGAGCGATCGGACGACTGCACGCCGCAAGACGTGTTCGACGAGCTACGCATTTCCGAGCGCGACGTCGTGGAACAGCACGCGATGCCGGCGTTCCGGCATTCGTTCACGCACTTCCATCTCGATATCGAACCCATTCACATCGAAGTGCGGCGTCCGCCGCTCGCGATTGCCGACGCCGACCGTTGGCGTTGGTACGGCCCGGGGAGCAACGAATCGCTCGGGCTCTCCGCAGTCGCCGTGCGACTGTTGTCGCTGCTCGAACCGCTGGAGCTCACCTGATGCGCACGGTGATTTGCAGAAAGTACCGCAAGGAGCTCGAGGGCCTCGACGCGCCGCCATTGCCGGGCAAGCGTGGCCAAGAGATCTTCGAGACCGTATCGAAGCAAGCGTGGTCCGAATGGCAGAAGCACCAGACCATGTTGATCAACGAGAAACACCTGAGCCTGATCGATCCCGCAGCTCGCAAGTACCTCGCGGAACAAATGGAGCGCTTTCTCGACAACGCCGACGTCGAAATCGCCGAGGGATACGTGCCGCCGAAGTCGTAAGGGCTGGTCCTTGCTACGGCGCTCGAGCGCCTTGACGGGGTGGGGGTCAGTCGATTTAATACCGCGCTCCCGCGAGTCGCCTAGATCTAGCAACTCTTCAAGAGACGTTCGCTCGCGGCCTTCCAGTTTCTCCGCACGGCCAGGTAGCTCAGTTGGTAGAGCAGCGGACTGAAAATCCGCGTGTCGGCAGTTCAATTCTGCCCCTGGCCACCAACAAAATCATTGAGTGGCGAGCAATCGCGACTTAGTACAATCGTTGTGCTGTGTCATTTTTGTGCCTAAATTCAAAGATCAAGACACTGCCTGAGTGCGGCCGCGCGCCGTTCAGATTTTCAACGGTTTCACGCAACATCCCAAGCGATCCACGCCGAGATTTCCAGAGCCACTTCGTGTTCGCCTCCCGTGACGCCCCACCCTTCCAACCATCGGCCCACTTTTTTCGAGGTATCGGTGTAGCGAGTATAGATAGTCATGCCGATGGCGTCCTTGGCCAATAGACGGTCTGTCGAACCGAGCACCCTAATCGTCTCGTTAGTCAGACGGTGCTCTCGATCTTCATCGCACACTCCCTTCTATTGCAATAACGTCGTACGCTTTCGACGGCGGTGTCAATGTCGGCTCTAAAATGGTCACCTCTATGAGATCGTTAGCCGCCGACGGTTTCGAATCGTGATACCCACGAGGGCTATGTTTTCTTCCTACTCACTTAGGTCAGATGACCAAGTGCGCCGTGTGGACGATGTTCGTTGTAATCGATCCGCCAGGCCTGCAATAGGCGCCTGTCGAGGTTGTCCCAACTCTAGCGCTACGGGCAGCTCCCGGTTCGTGCTCGCGCCACGTGCACTACATCCGGCGCACGTCCCCAGACGTAAACCACGGCGGTGTCGCCGTTCGGTAGAAGAGTCGCACCACGGGTCGACGAGGCACCATCAACTCGATCGCCTTTCATGACGCCAATCGAGCTGTCCGGATTCAACGACACGGCATCGACCTCGCCGTCGACCAATATCGGCATTTGAATAGTGCCGTTCGTGCACGCGTTCCCGAAAACGCCCGACGGCGAACTTCCCACGCTTCCCTGCGAATACACGAGGCTCCATGCGCTCGCGCCGACGACTGGCGCCATGTTCATCGGCGGAAGTCCTTGAAATGGCCCGGCGAAGGCCGCCTGCCGAAGCAGACCGATATGAGTGGACAGATAGACCGCCGCCGTCACGAGCAGCTCACCGTTTTCGTCCGAGCCGACTGTATAGGTCGGTTGCACCCCGTACGGAGTGTCGTAGTCGGGGCCCGCGTCGTAGTACGACCACGTGCCATCGAGCTGGCGAATTGCATACACGGCATTCAAGCCGTACTTTGGCGAGACATACACCCCGAGCGAGCCGTCGGGACGGGCGAACAGCTCACGATGAATGAATGCGTGCGGCCAATTCGCCGGATCCGTCGGCGACGTACTCGTCGTCTGCCGGGTAAACAATGCGCTGCTCGACCACGTGCCTTGGATTCGCTCCGCGAGCATCAGGGTCGCGGTACGTTGCGTCTTGCCGACACTGTCGACCCGTTCCCACGTGAACGCAGGATTCCACACGCCGTTCGGATCGCCGGTCGGGTTCGTCTGCGCATCCGGCAGATAGACAAGGTTGGTCGGCGGCGAATTCGCCTCCGTAAACACTTCGACGTTCGGCACCAACTGGGACGACCACGCGCCCGATGCGCTTCGCTCGAGGAGCAACGTTCGCGCCTGCGCCACACTGCGAACCGTCTTGGTTCCGCGCACGAGCAACCCCGCGACCTTGCTACTTCCGGGAATCGCCGCAACCGCAGCACCGCCGACCGCCAGAGTATCGATATACGTGCTCAAGAGCGGATTCGTCAGCATGATCTGCTCATAGCAATCGCCGGTTCCGCACAGCGCTATGCTCGAGTCCGCTTGCGGCGTTCCCATCGACGCGAAGCCGACGCCGCTGTTCGCCCACTTCGACGACACGAGCGACGTGATGATCCAACTCAAAAGCACGCGAGGCTCCGGTCCGCTCGCCGGCTCATCGAGTACCATCTGGGGACTCGCCGCGGTGGGAAGGGTGCCGACTGTCGGCACCGGGATGCTCGCAAGCGGCCAATCGCCATCGAGCGTGGTCCCGGACCCTACGGCCCACGTCGCAGAGTAATTCGGCACTTCGTCGAACGCGCGAATGGCGACGCAGTACGCCGCGTTCGGCGCGAGCGGCCGCACGTTCTCGTTGTCGGGTGTACCGGGCGCCGCCATGAGGCCGTGATTGCGCGGCGTCGCGGTATTGGGCGCGACCGGCCAAGTACTCGGGTCACCGGAACAGTTACCCGACACCGGCTTCACCCGAACGTCGTATCCCGCGACCGTACCCGTCGTTCCGTCGTCACCGGTCGCGGTGAAGCGCAACGTCAGCGCACGTATCGTCGGTTGTACCGTTAGGCCCGTCACCGGCCCGGGCTTGATCGTGTCTCTCGCCGACCAAGCGAACGACGAAACGGCCATCAAGAGGCCCAGCCAAAGCATCGTTCCGCACCTACTCATGGAAGCTCCCCTCTGTCAGTGATGCCTCAACGTTCGACGGCGTCTCGCCTGTATCGAGACGAAGCGGCCGACGAATGCGATGTATACGCGCAAAACGAGAGAGGATTCCTTCCCAATTCCTTCCCTTTTCCTTCGGAAGAAGCTAGAAGGTTCCTCGGGGATCAAAGCGACCGCGTGTCTTGAACCAGCAGTCCAACGGCTCCGCAAGGCTTCGTATTGGATCGGTTGAAGCCGATCCAACGAGTTGCACACTTCGGTTCAACGGCATCGCGGTGAAGGTCAGCCCGCGTGCCATGAACGTGCTGGTTTATCTAGCTCAGCGCCCCGGAGAAACGGTTACTCATGACGAGCTGCTTCGCGCGTTCTGGCGTGGTCCGGCGTCATCAACCAACGCCGTTCACAAAGTAGTCACTGAACTGCGACACGTCTTGGCAGGCTTCCCAAATCCAGAATTACAGATTGCGACCGTCCCGAAACGGGGGTACCGGCTGGTCGTGCACGTGAAGCCAAATGCGTCGAACGAAGCGGCGCCACAAATCGCGACGACGCCTGCCTATGTAATCGCCCTGGCAAACCAACGGTCGGCGATTCTCGTGTCACCGTTTCCGGGCGAGCAGGGGCGTGGCGAACCAACATTCCTTGAATCAATCCACCTAGAACTGGCTGCGCGCATCGCCCAGCTTCCAAACATATCCGTGGCGCAGTCCGTCCCCGAAGACCCAAAGATCTGGGCGGGCGCAGCGATGATGATCGCCGACTATCGAGTCGAACTGACCGTGCAGACCGCGGGGACGCCACTGCACGTATCCTTGGTTGTGACACCGCGTTCGTCAGAGCTCCCGTACCATGAGGAGCATTTCACCGCCGCGAGTCACGATCGACTCACACTATTGAACGATGTGATCACGCAAGCGATCGAGGTTCTGACCGTGCTACTGGATGATCGGCATCTCGAGCGTATGCGGGAGTGGGGCACGCGTAACTTGCATGCATATAAGCTTGCGCGCGAGGGG
>Ga0335084_10008659_pt1 | contig 10143 bp, 8 predicted proteins | sample Lox_Sample_44_FD_206721 | JGI IMG/M metagenome (GOLD analysis project Ga0335084, IMG submission 206721) | Soil microbial communities from Loxahatchee National Wildlife Refuge, Florida, United States - Lox_Sample_4.4 | ecosystem: Environmental > Terrestrial > Soil > Wetlands | place: USA: Florida... | reverse complement strand
GCTTGAGAGCGCGGTGTCCTGAGAAACCCCGATTGGCGGCCTGCGCCAGGAGAGTTCCCACGAGGGCGAAGTCGGCTGCGGCTCCGTATGCGTCGCCAAGAAAGACCACGACGCAGCCAGCGCCGCACGCAACTGCTACCAGCGTCCATTCCCACCAGCTCATTCGCATGAGCGCCTCCGCTCTTCGTTTAGCACCGGGCGTGCGGAGGGTCAAGGGAGGGGTGCGAGGTCTGCCATAATCCTCAAGAGATGCGAGTTTCGATTATCGGTACGGGCTATGTCGGGCTGACCACGGGAGTCTGTCTGGCGTATCTCGGGCATGAAGTCACCTGTGTGGACACGGCGGAGGAAAAGATCGCGGCCCTGCAGCGCGGAGAACTGCCGATCTATGAGCCCGGGCTCGACGAACTGCTGGCGGAGAGCGCGGGCCGGCTACGGTTCACGACGAAATATGAAGAATCGATTGCCGGCCGGGACGTGATTTTTATTGCGGTGGGCACGCCTCCGCAGCCGGACGGCTCGCCGGACTTGCGCTACCTGCGCGCCGCGAGCGAGGAGATCGGACGGCTCATCGACGCAGATTTCACGGTGGTGGTCAACAAGAGCACGGTGCCGATCGGGTCGGGCAATTGGGTGGAGTCGCTGATCCGCTCCTCGTATGAACGTCATCATGAAGGACCGGCGGAAGGGCGGTTCGCGGTCGCGTCGAATCCCGAGTTTCTGCGGGAAGGGACGGCGCTGATGGATAGCCTCTATCCGGATCGAGTGGTGGTCGGCGCGGACAACCAGAGAACGTTCGAGATGATGTATACGCTGTACCGGCCGTTGCTCGATCAGAGTTTTCCGGCGCCTTCGTTCTTGCCGCGTCCGGTGGAGCTGGCGGCGGTGCCGATCATTGCCACCGATCTGGCGTCGGCGGAGCTGATTAAATATGCAGCCAATGCATTCCTCTCACTGAAGATCAGCTACATCAACGAAATCGGCAATCTCGCCGAACGTGTCGGCGCCGATATTCGGGAGGTGGCGCGGGGCATCGGGCTTGACAACCGGATCGGGCCGCGCTTCCTGCAATCGGGCATTGGGTGGGGCGGCTCCTGTTTTGGGAAGGATACTTCGGCGTTAATCAGCACCGCGGCGGAGTACGGTCTTTCGATGCCGATTGTCACGGCGGCCCGCGAGGTAAACAAGCGGCAGAGGTTGCGGGTGGTGGAGAAGCTGCTGACGGAATTGAAGATTCTGAAGGGGCGGACGGTGGGCCTGCTGGGGCTGGCTTTCAAGCCCCACACCGACGATTTGCGCGACGCGCCGGCGATCGACATCGCGCGGCGGCTGGCGCAGCACGGGGCCATCGTGCGGGGTCACGATCCGGTGGCGATGGATCGCTGGCGGCACGAGGCGGCCGATGTGCCGCTCGAACTGTGTGCTGACGCGGCCGCGCTGTTCCGCGGCGCGGATGCGGTGATCCTGGTTACGGACTGGCCGGAATATCACGAGCTGTCGTGGCCATCGCTGGGGAAGAGCATGCGAACCCAGTTGGTTGTGGACGGACGCAGTTTTCTTGATCGCGGCGAATTAACTCGATCGGGCTTCCGCCTGTTGACGATTCCATGAAGCGGCCGGCGGTTCTATGGACTCTTGCGGTCCTGGTGACGCTGGCATCGGCGGTGTACCAGCGAATGACAGGACCGACCCACCCGCTGCGCGGGCGCACGAAGATTGGCGGGGAGGAGTATCGATACCGGCTGGAGCGATCGTGGGCCGGCGAGTCGGATGCATTGATCCGGCTGCCGGTTCAAGGGACCGAGATGACGGGGACGGTTTCGTTTCGAAAGAGCGAGACAGCGGACTCGTGGACCACGGTTGAGATGCAATTACAGGGGAATGATCTTACCGCTCCGCTGCCGCATCAACCGCTGGCCGGGAAGCTGGATTACAAGGTGATGCTGCGGTCGGGCGCGGAACTGGTGTGGCTGAACGGCGGGCGGCCCGTGACCATGCGCTTCAAGGGGGACGTTCCGGTGTGGGTGCTTGCGCCCCACGTTCTGGCCATGTTTCTGGGGATGCTGCTGGCGAACCGGGCCGGGTTGGCGGCGTTCTTTGCCGAACCGCAGATGCGGGTTTGGACGCTATGGACGGTGGCGTTGATCACGGCGGGCGGCATGATGCTGGGACCTGTCGTCCAGAAGTTCGCGTTTGGCGAAGCTTGGACGGGTTGGCCCAAGGGAGTGGATCTGACCGACAACAAGACGGCCATCGCATGGCTGCTTTGGGTGGTGGCGGCATGGCGGCGCTCGCCGCGATGGGTGGTTGCCGCGGCGCTGGTGACGCTGGCGGTGTTTCTCATTCCACACAGCGTTCTCAGCGGCAACGTAACCCGATAAACTCGTCGGTGGAATGCTGCCCCTTGCGTTTTTGGTGTTGAGCGGCCTGACTCTGGCCGAGAATGGGAAGTCCACATACGCCATCTGCGTCGCGCACGATGCCACGCCGCCGGAGCGGAGAGCCGGCGAGGAGTTCCAGCGATTCTTTGAACAGATGACCGGCGCGAACCTGCCAGTCGTGGACGAAGTGGGGAAGTGGCGGGGACCGCTGGTGGCGATTGGGCCTGGTGCCTGCGTGGCGCGGGTCAAGGTGAAGGTGCCCGAAGAGAGGATGGGCGCCGAGGGGTACCTGATCGAGTCGAAGGGGCAGAACCTTGCGATTGCGGGGGGCCGGCCGCGGGGGACGCTTTACGGTGTGTACGGCTTTTTCGACCGGCTCGGGTGCCGCTGGTTCACAGCGGAGGTCAGCCGGATTCCGAAGCGGCCGAATCTGCAGATGGACGAGATCAAGGCGGTAGAGCGTCCGGCGTTCGAGTATCGCGAGGTGTTTTTCACCGAAGCGTTCGATAAGGATTGGGCGGCGCGGAATCGAACCAACGGCGCGAGCGCCAGGCTGGACGAGTCGACGGGCGGCAAGGTGCAGTACTACCCGTTTGTCCACAGCTTCTATCAACTGCTGCCTCCGGAGAAGTACTTCAAGGAGCATCCGGAGTATTTTTCGTGGATCGATGGCGCGAGGCGGTATGACAGGGCCCAGCTTTGCCTGACGAATCCCGATGTGCTGCGGATCTCGGTGGAGCGCGTGCGGGAGTGGATTCGGGACCATCCTGAGGCGACGATCTTCTCGGTTTCGCAGAACGATTGGGAGGGGTGGTGCGAGTGCGACAAGTGCCTGCGGGTGGAGCAGGAGGAGGGCGGGACGCATTCGGGGCCGCTGTTGCGATTTGTCAATGCGGTGGCGGATGAGATCGGGAAAACAAATCCGGACAAGCTGATTGACACGCTTGCGTATTGGTATACGGAAGAGCCTCCGGCGAAGGTGCGGCCGAGGCCGAATGTGCGCATAAGGCTTTGTCCGATTGGCGTGTGCGAGGCGCATCCGTATGAGAAGTGCCCGCGCAGCGAGTATTTCGTGAAGAACCTGCGGGCGTGGGGGAAGATCACCGATCAGCTCTACATCTGGCACTACAACACGAACTTTTCGCACTACTTGATTCCGTTTCCCGATTTCGATGAGCTGGGCGCCGATATTCCTCTGTATCACCGGAGCGGCGTGGCCGGCATTTTTCAGCAAGGAGCGTACGACCCGAACGGGGGCGGCGAGAATGCGGAGCTGCGGTCGTACGTGATGGCGAAGCTGTTGTGGAATCCGATGCTGGACGTGGACCGGCTGGTGAATGAGTTCATCGAGGGAGTCTACGGTCCGGCGGCGAAGCCGATGCGAGCCTATTACGACCGGCTGCAGAAGGAGGCGCGCGACGGGCTGCATATCTGGATCTTCAACGTGCCGCAGTTCTCATCGTCGTTCCGGAGCGATGCGAAAGCGCTGCTGGACCAGGCGGAGGCCGCGGCCGGCGGGGACGTCGCGCTGCGAAGGCGGATACGGAAGGCGCGACTGCCGATCGAGTACCTGGGGTTGGTGCAAGACCGCGAGTACGAGGTCCGGGATACGGCGTATGCTTCGGCGGATCTCGACGGGCTCAAGAAGCGCTTTGCGGAATTCCGCGCGGGGATGACGGAGTTTGGGATTACGAGCCTGCACGAGGGTGTGCCGGTCTCCACGGACGAGACGCAGTGGGCTGCGTACCAGTCGCATCCGGTGGTGACGCTCGAGAATGCGCAGGTTCGGGCGGACATTGTGCCGTCGCTGAGCGGGCGCGTGGTGCGGTTGTATGACAAGGAGACGCGGCGGCAGTTGTTGGCGCGGCCGGATCCGGGCGAATCGTATTACCCGAACGTCGCGGGAATGACGGCGGTGGCGTATACGGATTACTACGGCCGGCGGATCGAGGCGGACTGGGTGCTGGAGTCGAGCAGCGCCGCGAAGGTTGTGCTGAAGGGGACCTGCGCGAACGGGCTGGTGCTGCGGCGGACGCTGGAGCTTGACGGCCGCGCGCTGAAGACCGGCACCACGCTCGAGAACTCGTCGAAGGATCCGATTGAAGCGGTGCTGAGGGTGCAGAGCGATCTCGAGCCGGGCGGGATCGATCAGTCGATGGTGCGATTCAAGCGGGTGGATGGCGGTTCGGTCGAGAAGAAGTTAATTGTGCCCGAGGAGCTGCCGAACGGTTCGGTGACGTGGAAGGAAGGCGAGCGGCCCGATGCGGTGTGGGAGCTGAGCGGCGCGGCCGTGGAGCGATTCGATAAGGGGCAGGCGGCGCGCACGCTGTTGAGCTGGACGGCGAAGGGGCGTCCGCGGGTGACTTTCGTTTTGTGGTCGGAGAAGAAGCGGCTGGGGCCGGGGGAGAAGGTGGCGCTGGACGTGGTGGACCAGGCGCAGTAGCGGACACTTTCCTCAGACGGTTATCACCCGGAGCTTCGGCTCAAGCCGCCTAAGATCGAGCGGGTCGCTGGTGATCACAGCATAGCCTGCCCTCCGCGCGCATATCACCACGTGGGCATCGACGATGTCCGACGTACCCGTCTGTGCGAGCAGCGCGCCAACGGCCTGGGCGTGCGATCCGTCCAGTGGGACCACCTCCGTTTTATCGAACTGGATCATGCGCCAAAGGCGTACCTGCCTGGCCGGGTTCCTGATGACCTGCGCGAGGGCTGTGGCCGGAACGATGATGCGATCCCCGTCCTCCAGAGCGGTTTTGAGAATTGAGAAGACCCGGCGATCGTTTCGTTCCAGGGCAATCAGCCCGCCAGCGTCGAAAGTGATTCCGTTCACGCGGCCTTCCGCGGCTTGGGTTCGCGCTTTCGCGGCGAGAGCATCCTCCTTGCCCACTCGCGTTCCTTAGGCTTGAGCGGCCCGCCAGATTCCCTGAGGGCTTCCTCCACCATGGTGCGGAACTCCGCCGCATTCTCCAGAGATTTTTGGACAGCCTGCTGAATGAAACCGGAGACGCTTGGGGAGTCTTGGGCTGCGACCCGTTTCCGGATCTCCGTGAGCTGACGGTCCGGTAAGGTGATGGTGATCTTGGTCGTCGCCATACCATACACCATACCATGCACCTACTATGTGGGCGCTGCGGGGGCGGCAGCAAGGGCTCATATGCGCATGAGCTCGTTCAGCTCTGCCGTGGTGGCGCAGTGATCGAGGAAGGTGAACTGGCCGGTGTCGGTCACTTCTCGGATGGCGTCGAGGAGGCCGGTCATTGCGGCGCGATAGAGGGAGGTCGCGAGGCTGATGCGGCGGACGCCGGCGGCTTCGAGTTCGCTTACCGAGAATGATCTGCCTTTGATTCCCACCATGAAGTTGAAGGGCTTCGTCAGGGCCTGGCAGACGGCGCGGACCGCGGCGATGTCTGGCAGGCCGGGAGCGAAGAGGACGCCGGCGCCTGCTCTTTCGAATGCCTGCAGGCGGCGGATGGTCTCGTCGAGGTTCGGATTGGCGTAGAGGAAGCTGTGGGCTCGGGCCGTCAGGATGAAGGGGAACGGCAACGCGCGCGCGGCTTCGGCGGCGGCGGCGATTCGTTCGACAGCCCGGGAGAAATCGTAAAGGGGGGCCTGCGGGTTTCGGGTCGAATCTTCGATGGTGCAGCCGACGAGGCCTGTGGCGGCTGCCAGGCGCACGGTTTCGGCGACGGCTTCGGGGTCGTCGCCGAAACCCTTTTCGAGGTCCGCGGAAACGGGGAGGTCCGTCGCGCCGGCGATCAAGCGCGCGTGGGCCAGAGCTTCGTCCCGTGTCAGTTCTCCGTCCTTTCGGCCCGCAGCGGCGGCGGCGGCGGCGCTCGACGTGGCCAAGGACTGAAAGCCGAGCCCGGCCAGCAGGCGGGCCGAGGGGACATCCCAGGGATTCGGAATTATGAACGCCCCGGGGCCTTCGTGCAGCTTTTGGAAGCGGGCGGCCTTCTCTTTCTGGTTAACGTCCATGAGCCTCAGTGTACGAGGCGCGAGCTATTCGTAGCGGAGGGTCAGGGCCGGATCGGTACGGCTGGCGCGGAGGGCGGGGCCGAAGCAAGCGGCGCCGGCCACGATGAGGAGTGTCGCGGTGACGATGCCGAAGGTCAAGGGGTCGGCGAGCCGGATGCCGAAGAGCATGCCCTGAATCCAGCGGCCGAGGGCGAAGGCGGCGGCGAGTCCGGCGGCGAGGCCCGCCCAGACAGGAGCGAGACCTTGGTGGAAGAGCATCGCGAGGACGCGGCCGGGCGCGGCGCCGAGCGCGAGCCGGATGCCGATCTCATTGCGACGCGCCAACACGGCTTGCGCGATGACGCCGTAGATGCCTAGCGAGGCCAGCAGCAATGCGGCCGCGGCGAAGATCAGAACCAACGTCAGATGGAAGCGCCGCTGAGCCGTTGCGGCGGAGACGAGCTCGCGCATGGTTCGGATTTCGCCGAGGGGCACTTCAGGGTCGAGGCGGCGAATCGCGGTCCGCAGCGCCTGCGCCGCGGAGATCGGATTCATGGCGGTTCGCAGGGCAAGCGTCATCGCGAGCCTCGAACGCTGCCAGTAGGGCAGGTAGACGGAGAGCGACGGTGCGCTGTCCAGACCTGCAGCGCGCACGTCGGCGGCGACGCCAATCACTTCGAGTGGAGGCTTGGAGTCGTCGCCCAGCCAGAAGCGGCGGCCAACGGCATCCTGTCCGGGCCAGAGCCGCGCGGCAACGCTTGCGGAGATGACGGCGAGCTTTCGTTCGCCGTCGGATTCGTCGAAGGCGCGCCCTTGCAGCATGGGAATGCTCATGGTGCCGAAATAGTCGTGGTTGACCATTCGGAAATCGCCTAATGGGCGTTCGAGCAGAGGCCATTTGGCGCCTTCCGGAAGCAGGATGTTGTTCGAGCCCGTGCCTTTCAGCGGTATGAGGTTTGAGATGCCGGCCGACACGGTGCCGCTAATGGAGGCGGCTTCCGATAGAGCCTGCCGGTAGAAGCGGGTGCGGACCGCCGCGTCGTCATAGCGATTTTCCGGAAGAGAGAGTTCGACGGTGAGGATGCGCTCGGTCGCGAAGCCTGTGTCCACTTGAAGCAGGCGGACGAAGCTATGGAGCAGCAACCCGGCGGCGACCAGGCAGACGACGCTGAGCGCGACCTCGGCGCCGACAAGCGTGCCGCGGATGCGGTGGCTCTGGCGTCCCTCGGATACCGTGTGGCTGCCCGCCTTCAGCGCGGCCTGGGGATCGCTGCACGAGAAGCGAAGCGCGGGAAGAATGCCGAACAGGACACCGGTGAAGCCGGTGAGAGCAAGGGCGAAGAGCATGACGGGGAGATCGATGCGGATCTCCTCCATGCGCGGCAGGCCTGATGGCGCGATCGCGAGGAGCGCCAGGAGACCCCAGCGCGCGAGCAGCAATCCGAGAAGACCGCCGGCGGCCGCGAGGGCGAGACTATCGGCGAGCATCAGGCGGACCAATGCCGGGCGGCCGGCGCCAAGGGCGGCGCGGATGGCGATCTCCCTGCGGCGCGTGAGGGCGCGCGCCAGCAGCAGGTTGGCGAGGTTGACGCAGGTAATTAGGAGAACCGCGCCGACCGCGGCGAGCAGCAGCCACAGGCCTTGCCGGGAAGCGGCCGAGAGCTGATCCTGCAGGGGCACGAGGGCGGCCCGTACTCCGGCGTCGGGGACTTCGAGGCGCGCGACATTGTCTGCCATGGTGGAAAGCTCGGCCTCTGCCTGTTCGCGTGTCGCCCCGAGGCGAAGGCGCGCGAGACAGGCGTAGTTGAAATCGCCGATCGGGCCGGTGTCTTCCGGCCGGATGCCGAGCGGCTTGTACAGTTCGGGGCGCTTCTCGGTCCGCATCATGCCCTGCAGATCTTTTGGGCGGGGCGCGAGCGGCGCGGGCGGCAGCACGCCCACCACCTGGTGCGCTTCGCCATCGAGACGGATGAATTGCCCGACGATCGACGGATCACCTTGAAATCGGCGAGTCCACAGTGCATGGCTCAGTAGGACGACACGGTTGGCCCCGGGCGCATCTTCTTCGGCGCGGAAGAGCCGGCCATACAAAGGACGGATGCCGAGCATGGGAAAGAGCTCGAAGGAGACCCGCGACGCGGGCAGCCGTTCGGCATCGCCGCCCGAGATGAGGTTGGTCGCGTATTCGTCGAGGAGAGCGAACGATTCGACCGTCTTGCTTTGCTTTTTCCATTCGCCGTAGTGTCGCGCCGAGACGGGAAGTTCCGAGGTCAGATGCGCAAACTTGGGGACGAATTCCTGGACGGCGAAGAGGCGTTCGGGCTCGGGGAAGGGAAGCGTCCGCAGGAGAACGCCGTGCACCATGCTGAAGATGGCGGTGTTGGCGCCGATGCCACCGGCCAGCGTCAGGATGGCAATGATGGTGAAGCCGGGGTCGCGGGCAAGCCGGCGGACGACGGGTCGGATCTCCATGGTAGTCCCTCGAACGTATTACGCGGCATCGCCCTCCACGTTTGCAAATTTCCGACGCGATAGAATTGGGGCCGATCCGGAGGTTTCGGTCCGATGCCGATCTGGCACGAAGACGATGACTTTTGGGCGGGGATTGAGCCGCAGCTTTTCGATGAAGCGCGGGTGAAGGCTGCCGTTGCGGATGTCGACAACGTCGTGAACCTATTGGGCCTGGGTCCCGGCGCGCGGGTGCTGGATCTTGGATGCGGGCCGGGGCGGCACTCGCTGGAACTGGCTCGACGCGGCTATGCGGTGACGGGAGTTGATCGAACCGGCGCTTACCTGAAACATGCGCGCGAACGCGCCGGGACGGAAGACCTGCAGATCGAGTTCATCCAGGAAGACATGCGCCGCTTTTGCCGCGGCGAGGCCTATGACGGCGCGATCAACCTTTTCACTTCCTTCGGCTATTTCGATGATCCGGAGGAGGACCTGCAGGTGTTGCGAAACCTGAATGCGAGTATCAAGCCCGGTCGCCGCCTGGTGATGCAAGCCGCGGGCAAGGAGATTCTGGCGCGCATCTTTACAACGAAAGATTGGCTGGAGTATCCCGACGGGTCCTTCTTTTTGGCTGAGCGGGAGGTGGAGCCCGGCTGGGGCGCCATTCGCAATAAATGGATCGTACTGCGCGACGGCGAGAAGAAGGTGTTCGAGTTTTCGCTGCGGGTCTATTCCGCGACGGAGTTGGGCGCGATTATCCGCGAGGCCGGTTTCTCCTCCGTGGAACTCTACGGCGATCTCGCCGGGCACCCTTATGATCGCGAAGCAAAATTTCTGGTAGCGGTGGCGGAGAAATGAGCGAAGCGGTGAAATTGCGGTTGCTCGACAGCGGCGATGTGCCGCAGGCGCACCGGATCACGAATGACATGTCGATCATCCGGTACATGTTGTGGACGCCGCACAGTGAAGAAGAGACGCGGAAGTTTATCGATGACTCGCGTTCGCCCGACGACAAGGCCGCTTTTCAGTCGTTCGCATGGGGCATTGAGAGTGACGGCCGGATGGCGGGCATTTGCGGCCTGCTGATTGGTCCGGACAGACAAACGGCCGAGGCCTGGTACATGCTCGACAAGCCGTTTTGGGGGAAGGGGATTGGCACGACGGCGGCGCGGCTATTGCTCCGGGAAGGATTTGGGACGCGCGGGTTGCATCGGATCTGGGCGACTTGTTTGCCGGAGAATCCGGCTTCGATCCGGGTGCTGGAAAAGTCTGGGTTCCGGCGCGAGGGCTACCAGCGCAAGAATCTCATGATTCACGGTGAGTGGGAGGACACATGGCTGTTCGCGATTTTGCA
>Ga0335084_10008658_pt1 | contig 10143 bp, 8 predicted proteins | sample Lox_Sample_44_FD_206721 | JGI IMG/M metagenome (GOLD analysis project Ga0335084, IMG submission 206721) | Soil microbial communities from Loxahatchee National Wildlife Refuge, Florida, United States - Lox_Sample_4.4 | ecosystem: Environmental > Terrestrial > Soil > Wetlands | place: USA: Florida... | reverse complement strand
GCATTGAGAAAGAACGCGCCGCTGAGATGCTTCAGGACGTCCGACATGTCAACGCTCGAGCCGCCCGAGCCGCCGGTCTCGAACCCCAGATCCGCATCGATGTAGGGTAGCCACACGTACGGCGTGACACTGAAGCGCCACGGTTCCTCCGGCGCAGCCTGCGCGGTGGCCTGCAACAGCAGGCCCGCCATCGCCAGCATCGCGGCGAGGGATCGGGCCGGTCGCTTTTTCATGCGTGAATCGCGGGGCACGCGCCACAGGTTAACATCGCGCCGGCGCCGCGTGCGGCGCGCCGGACCGGCAGCGTCAGGGTCGGAACCAGGAGTTACCGATCTGGATATAGACCGCGTTGGTTCCCGGGCTGTGGGCGAAATCCAGTCCGGCATGCAGGCCGAACTTGCGTGCCAGCTCGTAGCGAAAGCCGACACCGCCGCTACCGACCGTTTGCCCGTCAGAGGAAGACCGCGCATGCCGAATGTGCGTGGTTCCGGCACCGGCGAAGGGAATAACGCTCCAGCGCCCGTAGCATTGCCAGCGCGCCTCGACTTCGACGAACGCGACCTCGTCGCCCTGGTAACGCATCGCCGGAACCCCGCGCAGCTGAATGTAGGGTCGCAGAAAAAAGGGCGTCTCGGCCGATGCCCAGGAGTAATCGGCACGCGCGCCGAGCGTGATGTGCTGCGGCAGCGGTTGCCAGGCCAGCAAGATCTGATGAAAGCGCTCGAAGTCGACGGTGGCGCCGAGCGCACTGCGCGACATGAGGTACGAGGTCTCCGAGTAAACCCCGCGGGTCGGCGTGAAGAGATTGTTGCGCGAGTCGTACTCGAGGATTGCGGTCGGCGCCGACACGGTGACGGCGGTGCGGTTGGAAAGCTCAGGGAAGAGCGGCTCATCGCGCAGCTCCGGGTTCACGTCGGCGAACACGTAGCGCAGTCCCACCGCCCAGCGTGACTTCTCACTTACCTGCCAGTCCGCCTCGGCGAGCGCGCCGGTGACGTTGAGCGAGTAGCGCACCGGCTGGTTAAGGTCAGGCAGGCCGAGACCGCCGCCGTAAAAGTCGAGGTTGATCTTCCCGGTGGCTGCACCGGCGAGGGTGTGCAGCCGTCCGTTGACGAACCGACTCGTGTCACCCGCCAGTGCGAGCCACGTGCCGTTTTCGGTCGCAAGCCCGCCGACGACGGAGATGTTCGGCCGCGCCCAGCCTTCACTGCCGGCTTCCTCGCGTGGGCGGAAAAAGGCGCCGAAGGCGCCGCCACCGTAGCCGACCGCCGGCTCGGTGATGATCACGGGGACGGGCAGGAAGGCGTGAGGTTGCGCCAGGAAGTGGCTGAGATCGACTTGTCCGTCAGTGGGATCGAGGAATGGCGCGAGACTGTGTGCATGGGCCGTCGCGGGCGGACCCGTGCCCGCAGTCTCATCCGCGAGAGCCAGGTGAGCCGCCAGGCTGACGGTGAACACAAGCGCGGCGCCCATTTGCCTTGCGGCACTCGGGACACAGCATCCTGCCGCGCGCGCATCGGCGCATGCGGTCATCGCGCGTGGCCACGAGTACGCGGATCCTGAATCCAGCATGTCCCGCCTGCTGTTCACCGAGCCTCATTCCCGCGCGCCATGAGGTGCTGTAGGACTCATCTTACGCGACGTCCTGCAGGCGCTTAACGGTGCATGAAACCCTGCAAACCTGCGGCGATTGCGATCACGCCGGCCCCGCCTCGCGCGCTCTCATAGGTGACCTGCGTGTAAGATCTCGCGCGCATGGCGGTCTCGCATCCTCTCGAGCAGGCGTCCGCGCACGCCTCACCGATGATCAGCTCGATTCCTGCCCCTGATTTCCTGGCCGGCGGAGGAGAGATGGGTCGCAGGATGCGCGCCTATGACTGGAACAGCCATCCGCTTGGTTCCCCCGCGCAGTGGCCACAGTCGCTGAAGACGCTCGTGCGGGTGATGCTCGACTCGCGCTATGCCATGTGGATGCTGTGGGGTCCGGAGATCACATTCTTCTGCAACGACGCCTACGTACCCACCGTAGGACTCAAGCGCGACTGGGTCCTCGGATCGCGGGCCGATAAGGTGTGGGAGGAGATCTGGCCCGACATCGGCCCGAGAATCCGCCAGGTCCTCGAACGCGGCGAGTCGACCTGGGACGAGGCATTGCTGCTGTTCCTGGAACGCAGCGGCTTCTCCGAGGAGACCTACCACACCTTCTCTTACAGCCCGGTATACGACGACGACGGCCGCATCGCGGGCATGCTCTGCGTGGTGACCGAGGTCACTGAAATCGTGCTGGCCGAGCGGCGCCTGCACGCGCTGCGCGAGCTTGGCGCGCGCGCAAGCTTCATGGAGCGAACCTCCACGGCCGGAGAAGCCTGCCGCGTCGCAGTCGAAACCCTGACGCAGAATCCCGCGGACGTGCCGTTTGCGGCCGCCCTGTTGCCGGAGGGGAAGGCGGGGGTCCTGCCGGTCGCCGCCGCCGGTGCCGACCTCGCGAGCCTTGGGCTCGCGCAATTGCCGGGGCTCGAGGCGGCTCAAGGCCGCTGGCCGCTGACCGCGGTGCTCGAGTCTGGGGAAGGCCAGCTCGTTGAGCAGCTCGCCGAGCTGCAGATCAGCGCCGGACGTTGGCCGCAGATCATCGAGCGGGCTTTCATCGCTCCGGTCACCGCTCCAGGCCACGATGGCGTCGCAGCGCTGCTGGTGCTGGGCTTGAGCCCGCGCCTGAAGTTCGATGACCGTTACCGCAGTTTCCTCGAGCAGGCTGCCGTATTCCTCGGCCAGGCCATCACCAATGCGAGGGCCTACGAGGAGGAGCGGCGGCGCGTCGAAGCGCTGGCGGAGATCGACCGGGCCAAGACCGCCTTCTTCTCCAACGTGAGCCACGAGTTTCGCACGCCGCTGACGTTGCTCCTCGGGCCGATCGAGGAGCTGCTGCGCCAGCCGCAGCTGCCTGCCGAGGAACACAGCCGTATGGAGCTCGCCCATCGCAACTGCCTGCGCCTGCTGAAGCTGGTCAACTCACTGCTGGATTTCTCGCGCCTGGAGGCTGGCAAGGTCCGCGCCCGCTACGAGCCCGTAAACCTCGCCGCCAGTACCGCAGACCTGGCGAGCACGTTCCGCTCGGCCATGGAGCGCGCCGGGCTCGAGTTCGAGGTCGATTGTCCGAAGCTCCCGCAGCCGGTCTACGTCGATCGGGAGATGTGGGAAAAAGTGGTCCTGAACCTGCTGTCCAACGCCTTCAAGTTCACCTTGCAGGGCAGGGTCAGGGTGCGGCTGCGCAGCGAGGGCGCCGTCGCGCTGCTGCAGATCGAGGATACGGGTGTCGGCATTCCCGCCCACGAGCTGCCGAAGCTGTTCGAGCGCTTCCACCGGGTCGAGGGCACGCACGGCCGCACCCACGAGGGTTCCGGCATCGGCCTGGCGCTGGTGCAGGAGCTCGTGCGGCTGCACCACGGCAGCATCGAGGTGCACAGCGTCCTGCAGCAGGGCAGCACCTTCAGCGTACGCGTGCCGTTCGGCACCACACACTTGCCGCGCGAACGGCTGCAGGAGAGCCGCGCTGCCGCGTCCACCGCAATCGGCAGTCAGGCATTCGTGCAGGAAGCGCTGCGATGGCTGCCCGAGGGCACGGGAGCGCCGGCACCATCGCTGCCGCGGACCGACGATGAGCAAGCCGTGCATCAGGCGCGCTTCGCGGCCACGCTCGGGGCGCGCATCGTGCTGGCCGATGACAACGGCGATATGCGCAGCTACCTGCGCGAATTGCTGCAACCTTACTACTCGGTCGAGGCGGTCCCGGACGGCGAGGCCGCGCTGGCCGCGATGCGTCGCGAGCGGGCCGCCCTGCTGCTGACCGACGTCATGATGCCGAAACTGGACGGCTTCGGACTGCTGCGCCAGGTGCGCTCCGATACCGCACTGCGCGACGTGCCGGTGGTGCTGCTGTCGGCGCGCGCCGGCGAGGAGGCGCGCGTTGAGGGCATCGATGCAGGTGCGGACGATTACCTCGTCAAACCCTTCTCGGCGCGCGAGCTGCTCGCCCGCGTCGGGGCGCTGCTGGAGCGCAATCGGGCGCGCACGCTGATCGCCTACCGCAACGCCCAGTACGAGACGCTCTTCGATCAGGCACCGCTGGGCATTTTCGTGGTCGACGCGGAGCTGCGCCTGAGCGAGGTGAATCCGACCGCGCGCCGTGTATTTGGTGACCTGCCCGACCTGGTCGGTGCCGACTTCGCCCAGCTGCTGCGCCGGCTCTGGCCCAAGGGCCATGCTGAGGAGATTCTGCGGCTGTTCCGTCGCACGCTCGAAACTGGCGAATCCTATTTCACGGCCGAGCGTGCCGAGAACCGTCTGGATCGTCCAGTCACCGAATACTACGAGTGGCAGGTCAACCGCATCCGTCTGGCCGACGGTCGCTACGGAGTGGTCTGCTACTTCCGCGATATCTCCACGCACGTCGCCACGCGCAAGGGGCTGCAGCAGCAGCAGCGCGAACTGGAGACCGCTGACCGCCACAAGAACGAGTTTTTGGCGATGCTGGCGCACGAACTGCGCAATCCGCTGGCTCCGATCCGCAACTCGAGCGAGGTGTTGGCCCGCACCGTGGTCGACGACCCCCAGGCCACGCGCGCCGTCGCCAGCATCGAGCGCCAGGTCACGCACCTGGCACGCCTGGTGGATGACCTGCTCGACGTCTCGCGCATCACGCGCGGCCGCATCGAGCTGCGGCGCCAGCCGGTGCTGTTGGGGGAGATCGTGGGCCGCGCCCTCGAGACGGTGGATCCACTTATGCGGCAGAAGGGCCATCGGCTGCACCTGGACATCGGCCTGCCGCTGCTGGTGGATGGAGACCCCGAACGGCTGGTGCAGTGCGTGGCCAACGTACTCAGCAATGCCGCCAAGTACAGCGATGCGGAGCACGAGATTCGTGTCGAGTCCCGGCAGGAGGGGGACCTGGCGGTGCTGACCATCAGCGATCAGGGTGTCGGCATCAGCCGCGACCTGTTGCCACGCATCTTCGACCTCTTCGTGCAGGGTGACCGCGGGCTGGATCGTGCGCACGGTGGTTTGGGTATCGGACTGTCGATCGTCAAGCGCGTGCTGGAAATGCATGGCGGCGATATCACCGCGAGCAGTGCGGGAGCAGATCAAGGATCCAGCTTCGTGCTGCGCCTGCCGCTGTGCGCGCAGCCGATGCCACAAGTGTCAGTGGCACCGGCGCAGAAGGCGCAACCCTGCCGGATCCTGATCGTCGATGACAACGAGGACGCGGCCGACTCACTCGGCATGGTCCTCGGTCTCGATGGCCACGAGGTGATCGCGGCTTACAACGGCGAACAGGCCCTGGAACGCGCCCTGACCTTCCGTCCCCACGTCGTGCTGCTCGACATCGGACTACCGGGCGTGGACGGTTACGAAGTGGCGCGCCGAATGCGCGCCTCCGAGACGCTGCAGTCAGTGCGACTGGTGGCCATCACCGGCTACGGCCAGGAGACTGATCGCGAGCGTGCCCGCAGTGCCGGCTTTGCCTACCACCTGGTGAAGCCGCTCGAGTTCTCCGCGCTGCAACAGATCCTCGTCGCAGCCGAGGCGGCCGCGACGCCAGGGGACGATGCCGGCCGTGTGCCCGCCTGAGGGCGAGTCTGGGCCGCTACTTCTGGTCGGCGTAGATCTTCACCAGTCGGTAGAGGAAATCTCGGGACTCCATGAGCGATTTCACGCTCACATACTCGTTCAGGCCGTGGATGTTGCCCAGATCCTTGCCCAGGAACAGCGGCTCGATGCCATAGGTCGGGATACCGACGGCGTTGAGAAATTCACCGTCCGTGGCGCCGGGCTGCAGGATCGGCAGCACCGGCACCCCTGGCCAGAACTGCGCGGCAAGCTTCTCCACCGGTCCCATGATCTGCGGCGTCAGGGGAGGCGGCGAGGAGGTCGGTCCGCGGGTCTCCAGCGTGACCACCTTGACCTGCGGGTCCGCGATCACTTCGGTGAGCTTGGCGCGCACTGACTCCACGCTCATACCGGGGAATATGCGGCAGTTGACGTTGGCGCGAGCGCGTTGCGGTAGCGCGTTGGTCGCATGCCCGGCATCCAACATGGTCGCGACGCAGGTCGTGCGCAGCGTCGCGTTCCAGCTCGGATCGCGTGCTGCGACCAGGGCGATTGCCTGGGTGTCTGCCGGGTTGACGAGGAAGGCATCCATGGCGCGCGCCACTTGAGTCTCACCCTTGGCGGCTTCGATCTTCGCCATGCCGCGGAAGTAGGCGCGGTTGGCGTCCGTGAACTGCGCCGGAAAATCGTAGGCCTCGAGGTGCTGGAGCGCCGCAGCCAGGCGGTAGATGGCGTTGTCCCTGACCGGCCGGGAACTGTGACCGCCGGGGTTGGTGACTTCCAGGCGGAAGTTTTGTGGAAACTTCTCGGCCGCCTCGACCTGCAGGACCACGCGCTTACCCGAATCATCCAGCTCACCCGAGGCGCCCTCATTGATCGCGAAGCCGGCGTCGATAAAGTCACGCCGGTGCTGGGAAAGCCACTCGGCGCCGTTGAAGGCACCGGCAGTTTCCTCCCCGCAGGTGAGTGCCAGCTTCAGCGTACGCAGCGGGCGGTATCCCTCAGTGCGGTAGCGGATCAGCGTGTCGACCCAGATGGCCGCCTGCGCCTTGTCGTCGACGCTGCCGCGCGCGTAGAAGTTGCCGTTCTCCTCCACCAGTTTGAAAGGGTCACGCGTCCAGTCCTCGCGCTTGGCCTCGACCACGTCGATGTGCGCGAGGAGCAGGATCGCCTTCAGTTTTGGATTGCGTCCTGGATAGACCGCGAGCAGGCCACCCTCCTTGGGATGTTCCGGGGCGGTGAAGACCTCCACGTCGCTGTCGCCGAAGCCGGCCTGCTTCAGGCGGGCCGCCATGCGCTGTGCGGCGAGTGTGCAGTCGCCGGCAGATAGGCTGGTGTTCGTCTCCACGAGCTCCCGATAAAGCTCGCGGAAGTGCGCCTCGTCGGCAGGCGCTGCCTCGCACACCTGGAGAGTCAGCAACGCAAAGGCCGCGAGCCAGCAGGCGGCAGGAATTCGCTTCATCGGATCCCCCCAGCAAGGAGCGGTGATTAAACGTGCGAACCCCGGGCGGCGCAAGAGCTTGAGGTTTTTATGGATCAAAGTGCCCTCGCGTCAGTGTGCAGGGTGCTTTCGCGGCGCCACAGTCCGCCATTAGAATTCCCGAGCGGGTTCGGGTGACGATTAATAAGAATGAGGAGACCTGCACGGTCCTGGGGAGGAGCTGATCCTATGCACTACGTCTGGATGTTCATTGTCGGCATCGTGATCGGCGCGCTGGCGCGATTGGTGCTGCCGGGTGCCCAGCACATGGGTATCCTCATGACGGGCATACTGGGTATCGTCGGTTCGTTCGTGGGTGGTTTTTTGGTGCGGTTGTTCAGCAAGAACTCCACTGACCCCGGCAAGGTTCAACCAGCGGGCATCCTGATGTCGGTGATTGGTGCGGCGCTCGTTCTGTATGTCTGCACCAAGCTCTTCGCCTAGGCGGCGCCGTCGACGATTCGGCGACGCAGCCATTCGGGCGGTGTGACCGCGGCGCTGCGCCGGCCTCAAGAGACTGCAGCGGCTGCACCGATCAGAGCGCAGGCGCCAAGCAGCAATCCGACCCGCAGTGGCGACGTGCTTTCGTTATAAAGGAGGATTCCGATCGCGATGACCCCCAGCGGAATCACCGCAGCCAGCAAGGGGCTCATGATCCCGAGCTTGGCGCCGCTCTGGTACATGCGCGCGACCATCCAGATTCCACAGACGAACAGCAGCGCGCAGCCCACTGTGGGCAGGAGCACCGTGAACCCGCGTGTGCGTGGCAGAAGCATCATCGCCATGAGCTGAAACGCCACGGATGCGAAAAACAGTGCATAGATCCGCAGTGGAATTCCGAGCATGCCCTCCCCCTGGCAGGGATTATCGCGGCGCCGACGAGGAGCCGAAAGCCACGCGGACCTTGCGGGGGGAAATCACTGGTGTGGTAGGATGCGCGCCCTTTTGGCGAGGGCCTGCAGAACCGACAACCCGGTCTGCAGCAACGAGCGCACCTCGACAAGGGCAGAGCCCAGCAACTATCTGATTTTATTGCAGATATCGCGCGCCCGTAGCTCAGTTGGATAGAGTGCCTGGCTACGAACCAGGAGGTCGGGAGTTCGAATCTCTCCGGGCGCGCCAATCAATCATTGTCTATTCCGGTGAGATGGGTGACGTTTTATACCGGAGACATGGGTAACAGTTTCGCAGCGAACGGGTTCTCCGCGCTCTCGATGCGACATGTCTCGTGGTCGAAGAAGCCTAAGTCATAGCGCATAAAGCTGACCAGCCAGATCTTTTCCTCGACCTGCTTGACCCCGATTTTCTGACCGGCGAAGGCCTGGCTGAGGTTGATCTTCAGCGGTCCCATGCAGATCCTGCCACAGCGAGTGACGGTGATCGTGCGATCGTGGAAGGGATAGTCCAGCTCGGGTAAGCCGCTGTAAAGCCTGGGCGAACGCGCGTAGAGCTCGGCCGGCAGTCGCATGTTGAGTCCCTGATGCGGACGCTCTTCGTTGAAGACGCGGATGAACTGATCGAAGCGGCCCTGCTGCTGCAGGAAGTTCCTGGCCGCAGGCTTCGTGGCTTCCTTCTTGAGCGTCAGGTGCATGCGCTCATGGCGGCCGTTCTGCTGAGGATGTCCAGGCTTGATGCGCTCGATGTCGATTCCCAGCCGCAGCCACCATACTGACAGACGCGTCAGACCGAACAGCGAGTTGGCGCTGGCAAAGGGTGCGCCGTTATCGGTGCGAATTGCCCTGGGTAAGCCGAAATCCTTGAAAGCCCGCTCAAATACGCTAAAGGCGTACAGGGTGCGGGTGTTCTCCAGAGCCTCACAGCTGATCAGGTAGCGGCTGGCAAAGTCAGTGATGGTCAATGGGTAGCAGTAGCGACGGTCCGCGAGCATGAACTCGCCCTTGTAGTCCGCGCACCAAAGATCGTTCGGCGAGGAAGGCTTGGACAGCCCGGTTCCCTCGGCCTTATAGACCCTGCGGCGTCGGCGCTTCACCAGGCCGTGCCGGTCCAGGATCGCATGCACGGTGCTGATCGCAGGACACTGGATCTCGTTGTGCTTGCGGCGCAGGCGTTCCCGTATCTTCGGCGCACCCCAGCTCGGATGCTCCTGCTTGAGCTGCAGGATCGCCTTCTCGATCTGGAAGGGCAGCTGCCGGGCATGGCGGTACGGTCGCCTGGAGCGGTCCGTCAGCCCCTCCACCCCGCAGTCCTTGTACCGACTGAAGATCTTGTAACCGGTCTTGCGGGAGATCTCGAACTCCCGGCACAGCCTGGCCATCTTCTCCCCGTCCAGCAGACGGGCCACAAACCGCAGACGCTCGTCCATCGTGCGACACTCCCGCCACGGCATCTGCGTACCCCCCGCAAATACCGAAAAGTGTCACCCATGTCTCCGGAATACTGTGTTACCTATGTGTCCGAAAGGACATTTTTCTTGATTTCATTGGCTTTCTGCTCGGCCTTGATCGCCCCTACTCGGCGCACGCAGCCGGCCATCTCCAGAACGTGGTCGCCTAGCTCCTTGAAGTGAGCAGTGCCTTCCACGCCGTCGTGCGCGGCGTTGGGTGCCAAGACGAGGCGTCCATCAACAAGCAGGCTGCGGAGCGCTTCACTCGCTTCCGCCACGCCAGCCGGATCGGTTAGCACCTTCACGCCCTGCGCCATCAGTTCGCGATACTTGGCTACGATTTCAGGCAAACGCGTTAGCAGGCGTTTTGCGCGGTCGGACGGTTTGCTGGCCCGCTTGGCGGTCTCCGCCAGAAGATCCTCGCGCTCGCGTTCTAACGCGGCGAGCGCGGCATGCATCGCGGCGGGCGGCAACTTCAGCTTCCTTACCGCTGCTGCTTGTTCGCAATCTCCTAGTTAGTGGGGTTAACGGCGTTGGAATACTTCTGAAGAACCAGCGCCAATCCTTCACGCAAGTACGCCTGCTGACTCTTGCGCGTGCGCTTGGATAGAGCCTTCAGCGCCTTTGCTGTGGCGGGATCTGAATTGAGGGGAAGTTGAACGACTCGGGATCTCTTGCTCGCCATAACAAGCTCCGTGGCTTATAGATATAGAAG
>Ga0335084_10008657_pt1 | contig 10144 bp, 8 predicted proteins | sample Lox_Sample_44_FD_206721 | JGI IMG/M metagenome (GOLD analysis project Ga0335084, IMG submission 206721) | Soil microbial communities from Loxahatchee National Wildlife Refuge, Florida, United States - Lox_Sample_4.4 | ecosystem: Environmental > Terrestrial > Soil > Wetlands | place: USA: Florida... | reverse complement strand
GTGCGTGGCCCGCAAACTTGGATTCGTGGCGACCATTTCGGACACAGCCAGTCCAGCGCCGAGGCGCTTGCACAACTGCCGGAACGGACGGTCGGTCACGCCAGCCATCGGCGCGACGATCAAGTTGTTCTTGAGAATGTGTGAGCCGATCTGCATGGACAGGCCCTGGTGCTCATCGCCGCGTCGGCGTGCACGAAGAGCGCAATTCTAGCGCAACCGAGGATTCGTGCCAGAACAAATTTTCATGCGTGAACAAATTTCCGATGCAAGCACTGCCGCGCGTATGAAACGTGAGTCAAAGCTTCCGATCAGAACGGACGGCCGAACATCATCTGCCGCATGAATGCATGCTTAAGAGGCGGAAGGCAATCGAGGAAGGTGAGTCCACACCCGCGCAGCCAGCGCCGCGGCAGGAGCTCGCTCGAGAACAGTCGAACAAGCGAGTCCGTGAGCGCGACGCTGCTCGCGCGGTCGCGGCGGCGGCGTGCGGAGAAGGCTGCCAGGACGTCGCTGCCGCCAGGATCGCCGGGATGCGCTTGTATACATTCGGCCAGCTCCCACGCGTCGCGCAGCCCGAGGTTAAAGCCCTGGCCAGCCACGGGATGCAGAGTTTGCGCGGCATTTCCCAAGAGAACCCTACGCTCGGTAACCGGACGATGCGCGATGCGCAAACTGAGCGGGAAAGTGGTTCGATCGTCGACTGCAGTGAAGTCACCGACGCGGTCGCCGAAAGCGCGCTTCAGACGCGCGAGGAACGCGTCGACCGGAAGCGAGCACAGCTCGGTTGCATGCTCGGGCGTAGTCGTCCAGACCAGTGCGTATCCACGCTCACGCGGAAGCAGCGCCAGAGGGCCGGTCGACGTGAAGCGCTCGAATGCCCTACTGTGGTGGGGCGTCGAGGTGAGCACGTTGGCCACCACCGCGCTCTGCCTGTAATCGCGGATCGTTCTGCTTTGCGTAGTCGCTGTCCCGCCATCGGCTATCGCCAGCAGCTTGCTTCGCTCGGTACGCTGCTGCGCGCCGTCTTCGAACCGCACGCAGACCGAGGCCGAGTTCACTTGCACGTCGACCGCCCGCAGACCGGCCAGCAGGGTGGCATTCGACGTGCGCTCGAGGCCGATCCGCAACGCGCGCCGCACAGACGCATAAGGGACTACGTAGCCCAGAGCGGGCACGCCGACGTCGCGGGAGGCGAGAATGGCGCTCCCGAACGCGCCACGATGCGATACGTGAATGGTTTCGATCGGCGTGGCGGGCACAATCTCGCCCCACACGCCCAAGCGCTCCAGAATGAGTCTGCTGCCGAAGGAGAGAGCCAGGCTGCGTGGATCATTGTCGCCCAGCCCTTCGTCGCGTGCGTCAGCCAGCAGCACGGAGCGACCCCCGTCGGCCAGAGCCAGAGCGAGCGCAGCCCCGACCGGCCCGCCGCCGACGATAAGAACCTCGTGACTCACGCTCCGCGGCGCATGAGGTCTTCGATATCGGTAACGGTCTTGGGCGCTGCGCTCGTAATGACTTCGCAGGCGTCCGCTGTCACCACTACATCGTCCTCGACGCGCACCCCGATGTTCCACAGATGCTGCGGCACGCCTTCGCCGGGCCGAATGTAGCTGCCGGGCTCGACGGTGAGGACCATGCCCGGCTCGAGCGTGCGCCACGTGCCCGCGCGCTTGTACTCGCCGCAATCGTGCACGTCCATGCCCAGCCAGTGTCCCGTGCGGTGCATGTAGAAGCGTCGGTAGTCGCCCGATTCGATGACGGCGTCGAGCGAGCCTCGACACAGACCGAGGTCGATGAAGCCGCGCGCGAGCACTCGCACGGCGGCCTCGTGCGGGGCATCCCACGGCTTGCCGGCACGGACCTCGGCGATTGCCGCGGACTGTGCCGCAAGCACCAGTTCGTAGACGTCCTTCTGCGCGGGCGCGAAGCGGCCGTTAATCGGGAAAGTGCGTGTGATGTCCGAGGCATAGCCATCCAGCTCGCAGCCGGCGTCGATCAACAACAGTTCGCCATCCGTGAGCGGCTGATCGTTGGCCACATAGTGCAGCACGCATGCGTTGGCACCGCCAGCCACGATCGGCGAATAGGCGGGCGCCTGGGCCCCCCCGCGCCGGAACTCGTGCAGCAGCTCTGCCTCTACCTCGTATTCGTGCCTGCCGGGCCGCGCGTATTGCATGGCGCGGCGATGGGCGCCGGCGGAGATGAGCGCGGCGCGGCGCATCACGGCTAGCTCGTGACCATCCTTTACGAGCCGCATTTCGTCCAGCAGCTTGCGCACATCGCGTATCTCACCCGGCGCCGACACACCGCTGCGAGCCTGCGCGCGCACCGCGTTCAGCCACTGGATGAGGCGCGCATCCCACTCGGCGTTCTCGCCCATGTCACAAAACACGGCGGGTTGATCGGCCAGCAGCTTCGGCACCATCTCGTCCAGCTGCTTCACCGAGCAGGTCTGGTCGAAACCGAAGCTTGCCCTCGCGCCGTCCGGACCATAACGGAAACCGTCCCAGATCTCCCGGTCGACGTCTTTGTCGCGGCAGAACAGCAGGCTGCCCGGGTTCTCGCCCGCGATCAACAGCAGCACCGCTTCGGGCTCGGGAAAGCCCGTGAGGTAGTAGAAATAGCTGTCGAACCGATAGGGGTAGTGTGCATCCCCGTTGCGCAGCTGCTCGGGGGCCGTCGCGATGACCGCGACTCCGCGCTGCATCCGTTGCGCAAGGCGCAAACGTCGCCCCCGGTACAGTTCCACGTCGATCACAGTTTCGTCTCGTTGCGAAGCAGTGAATTATAAGGCTGGCGCAACCGTCGGCTCAGACCTCAGGCACCACCCGAGCACGCATCAGGGCCGCGAGTTCCGCGTCCGCCGGGCTGCCCGCCTCCAGGGCCGCAATCACGCGGCGGCGGTCATCGACAGCGCGGTTCTGGGTCAGCTTAAACTTGCCGCTCAACCGCTCGATGTCGATCTCGACACCCACGATCGCGCGCAGCATTTGTTGCTGGAAGCCGGCGGGCAGGTCCGGGCGCCACGGCGCCGCGCGCGGGCTCTCGAAGGTATGCACCAGCCGGCGTGTGATGTCCTCGAGCGCAGTCGGGTCGTGCAGCAGGCGAGCGCCCCCGGCGGCGTGCACGACCGCATAGTTCCAGGTGGGCACGCTGGGGTGAACCCCATACCACGCCGGCGACACGTAGCCGTGCGGGCCGTGAAAGATGGCCAGCACGGCAGGGCGTTGCTGCAGCCGCTGCCAGTGCGGATTGGCCCGCGCGAAGTGACCGACGAGGGTCCCGTGGGGACCCCGCTCACGGTCCAGCAGCAGCGGCAGGTGCGTGATCAGAGGATCGTCCGCGTCGGGGGATATCAACGTCGCGAAGCTGTTCGACTCGATCAAGTCTTGCAGTGCGTCGAGGCTGGTCTCGTGGAAGTGCTCGGGGAGATAGATCATGCGAATTCGCTCCTGTCCGGATCGGCGAGCATGCGGTTCAGCTCGGTCAGGCGCTCGGGCGTGCCGACGTCGAACCACAGGCCGGTGTGCTTCTCTCCGCTGACACGCCGTTCCCCCATCGCCGCACGCAGCAACGGTGCCAGCTGCGCTCGACCGCCCGCGGCGACGGACGCGAACAGCTGCGGCTGGTAGATGCCGATGCCGCTGAAGGTGAGGCGCGCGTCCCCTTCCGCTTCGACTCGCGTTTCGCGCAGAGTAAAGTCTCCCTCCGGATGGTGCGGCGGATTGTCCACCAGGACCAAGTGAGCGAGCAGCCTATCCGCGGCCAAGGCAGCGAGGCGCGGCACGAGCCGGCCAAAGTCAAAATTGGTAAAGATATCGCCGTTGACCACCAGGAACGGCTGCGTTCCGAGGAGCGGGAGCGCTTTGGTGATGCCGCCTGCGGTCTCCAGCGCCTGCTCCTCGGGGGAGTAGACGATGCGGGGCCCGAAGCGCGTGCCATTTCCCAAAGCCTTCTCGATCTGGTCGCCCAGCCATGCGTGGTTAATCACGATCTGCTCGAAACCGGCGCGCCACAGCTCTTCCACGTGCCACTGCACCAGCGGCTTGCCGCCGACTTTAAGCAGCACCTTGGGTGTGTGATCGGTGAGCGGCCGCATGCGCTCGCCACGGCCGGCGGCCAGGATCATCGCGCGCATGCCGCGCCCCGTCGTCAGAAAGTGTAGCCCACGGCAGGCTGCCGCCTGTCCAGTTCGTCCAGCAGGCGCAGCAGCGGGCTCAAGGCAGCGTAGCGTTCACAGGCCCGGCGCAAATAGGCCATCACCAGCGGCTGATCTCGCAGATAGCGATCTTTGCCGTCGCGGTGGAACAGGCGCGCGAAAATGCCCAGCACTTTGATGTGCCGCTGCACGCCCATCCACTCGAAGTCGCGATAGAAGGTGCCGAAGTCGGGGTCGACCGGCAAGCTCGCCGCTTTGGCCTTTTCCCAGTAGCGCACCACCCAATCGATGATCCGTTCCTCCTCCCAGCTGATGTACGCGTCCTTGAACAGCGAAGCGAGATCGTAGGTTATCGGACCATATACTGCGTCCTGAAAGTCGATGATGCCGGGGTTGGGTTCGGTGACCATGAGGTTGCGCGAGTGATAGTCGCGATGTACGTACACCGATGGCTGAGCCAGATTGTTGGCGAGGATCATCTCGAACGCTGCCGCGAGCGCTTCGGATTGCGCGCTCGAGAGGGACACCCCCAGCTGCTTCGCCGCGTACCAATCCGGGAACAGCCGCAGCTCGCGCAGCAGCAGCGCGCGGTCGTAGGGCGGAAGCATGCCGGGGCGGCTGGCCAGCTGGATTCGCACCAGCGCGTCCGTCGCCGCATCGTACAGATGCGCGGCGGTGGAATCGTTGAGCGCCTGCGCGTACATCGTGCTGCCCAGATCCGTGAGCAGTAGATAGCCGTTTTCGATGTCTTCGGCCAGCACCTCCGGCACGTTGACGCCGGCCTGACGGAACAGCTGCGCGACCTTGACGAATGGGCGGCAATCCTCTTGGTGCGGAGGCGCGTCCATTACGATCCGCGTGCCGCGCGCAGTGGTGACACGGAAGTAGCGGCGGAAGCTCGCGTCCTCGGAGGCCGGCGCGAGGTCGAAGGGTTCGCCGTCGAGGCTCGCGCGAAGCCAATCGTCAAGTGGGAGAGTACGGCTCACGCAGTCGCGTTGCTCAGGCCATGCTTTTGTGCGATTTTATCGCCAAATCACATTAATAGGCCACGATGCCATTCCACCGCAGCGCGGCGCTGGCGGCCATGATCCTGCTGCTGGCGGCCGCCGCCGCGCGCGCGCAGGACGCCGCGCCCGACAGGCCGGATCCCGCTCTGGGCTTGAAACCGAAGCTGCAGGTGTCGCTGCTGCCACCGGTTGCGCCCGGCACGGAAGCGGACCTGCCGATCTTCGTCGAAGCCGATCGTATCGAGGGCAATCAGGGCGTCGAGCTCAACGCTATCGGCAACGTCGTGCTGCGCCGCCGGGGCGAGGCCGTGTTCGCCGACCAGCTGCACTACATGTTTCCGACCGAGGAACTGACGCTCATCGGTAACGTACGCTTCGATCGCTTGGGCGACGTCGTCACCGGCGATCGCGCAACGTTCAATCTCAAGACAGAGACTGGCTATGTCGACAAGCCGACTTACCGCTTCCGCCAGTTCCATGCCCGGGGCGAAGCGGACGAGCTGATCATCAAGGACCGCGACGACTATCAGGCAATGCGGGCGACCTACACCAACTGCGACGTCGGCAACGACGACTGGTACATGAAGGTGCGGCGCCTCGACATCGACCGCCTGCGCGACGTCGGGGTCGCGCACGACGCGACCCTGTATTTCGAAGACGTGCCCATCATGTACACGCCGTGGATGGATTTTCCGATATCCGAGCGGCGCAAGAGCGGCTTTCTGCCTCCCACTTTCGGTACCTCGAACACAACGGGCGCCGAGTTCTTGCTGCCCTACTACTGGAACATTCAACCCAATTTGGATTACACCATCGCCCCGCGCGTGATGGTCAAGCGCGGCTTGATGCTGGACAACGAGTTCCGCTACCTGGAGCCCAAGTTCAAAGGTCAGCTGGAGGCCGATATTCTGCCCGAGGACCGCGAGACGGGCAGCAGCCGTTGGTTCGTGCACCTGTTGCACGAACAGACCTTCACCCGCAACCTGACCGGGGGCTTGAATCTGCAGAAAGTGTCGGACAATGACTACTTCACCGATTTCGGCGGCACGGTCGCCCTCACCTCGCAGAGCGTACTGCCGCAGCTCGCCTGGCTTAACTATGAAGGCGGCTGGTGGCGAGCCTATGGACGCATCGAGCATTTTCAGACCATCGGCACGGATGTTTTCGCGCCCTACTCGCAGGTTCCCCAGATGACGCTGGTGGCGTCGCGGCAGGACATCAAGGGCTTCGACCCGGCGTTTTTCGCCTCGGTGACCGACTTTCAGCATCCGACGCTCCTCGACGGCGTGCGCCAGATCTACTACCCGTCCGTGACCTATCCGGTGCGCACCCCGCTCTTCTACATCACGCCCAAGATCGGCCTGAACTTCACGCACTACAACTTTCCCGGCAGCGATGTTCAATCGGTAAGCCGCACCTTGCCCATCGTGAGCGTGGACAGCGGTATGAGCTTCGAGCGCGACACCACGATCGGGGGCCGCGATTTCCTGCAGACGCTGGAGCCGCGTCTGTACTATTTGTATATCCCGTTCCGCAATCAGGATCAGCTCCCCATCTTCGATACTTCGATCAAGGATTTCAACTTCACCAGCATTTTCAGCGAGAACATCTTCAGCGGGGGCGATCGCATCAACAATGCGAACCAGGTTACGGCGGCCGCGATCAGCCGTCTGATCGACCCCGCGACCGGCGTCGAGCAGCTGCGCGCGCTGCTCGGCCAGCGTTACTATTTCAGTCCGCAGGACGTAACCCTGTTCAGCACGCTGCCGACCACCCCCGTTCCCAACGTCGGCGCGACCACGTCGTCGCGCTCCGATCTGCTCGCTGCCTTCTCGGGTAAGCTCACGCCGACCTGGTCGCTGGACACGGCTCTGGATTACGGAGTGAGCCCGTCGCAGGTCCAACGCTTCGATATAGCGCTGCGTAACCAGCCGGAGCAGGGCAAGGTGCTGAACTTGAGCTATCGTTACACCCAGGATTTCGTGGACCAGATCGATCTGTCCGGGCAATGGCCGATTTCGCGCCGCTGGTCGGCTTTGGCGCGCTGGAACTATTCGCTTTCGCCCAGCTCGCTGCTGGAGGGGCTGCTTGGCCTCGAATATACTCAGGACTGCTGGGTGGCGCGCTTCGTCGTCCACCGCTTCCTTACGGCCACGGACACGTGGAGCAATAGCTTCTTCGTGCAGCTCGAGCTCACCGGATTATCACGCGTAGGCAGCAACCCGTTCCAGGTGTTGACGCGAAGCATCGGTGGCTATACCGCGCCGCCCCTGCGCACGCGGTTCCCAGTCGAGTACTATCCGGGGATGGACCAGCCTTGATTGAATGCGTGGAGAACCAACGCCGATTCGAGTTGACCAAGTCGTATCCGAATTCGAGACCAGTCGTGGCGACATGAAACCCGTGTTGCGTTGGCTGTTGTCCAGTTTAGCGCTGGCAAGCGTGTGCGCTGCGGCGGCACAAGATGGCGCTGCCCAGCGCACTGTCGTCGATGTTGATCGCGTCGTGGCCGTGGTCAACGACGAGGTCATTACCTCTCTCGAGCTCGACCGCGAGCTGCGTACCGCGACGGAGCAGCTGCGCCGTCAGGGCACGGCACTGCCCGCGCGCAGCGCTCTGGAGAAGCAGCTGCTCGAGCGTCTGATCACCAAGCGCGCGCTCCTGCAGTACACGCGTCAGACCGGATTGCGAGTGTCCGATGCGGATCTAGATCGAGCGGTCGACAAGATCGCAGAAGACAACAAGCTGACACCGTCCGCTCTGCGCGAAACCCTCGAGCATGACGGCATCCCCTTCACACGCTTTCGCGAGAATATCCGCTCGGAGATGCTGCTCGCACGGCTGCGCGAACGCGAAGTGGACAGCAGGGTCGTGGTGAGCGATGCTGAGATCCAGAGCTTCCTGCGCGGTCAGGAAAGCCAGACCGACAAGGTGGAGGAGTACAGCCTCGCGCACATCCTGGTCGCCGTGCCGGAGCAAGCCACGCCCGAACAGGTCAGCGCGCGGCGCACGCGTGCCGAGACAGCCCTCACGCAAATCCGGCAGGGCGCGGACTTTCGACAGGTCGCGGCCACCTACTCCGATGCGCCAGACGCCTTCGAGGGCGGGGCTATGGGTTGGCGGCCTGCGGCCCGCCTGCCGAGCATCTTCCTGCAGGCCGCCAAAACGCTGAAGGTCGGGCAATCCAGTGATATCCTGCGCAGCCCGGCCGGTTTCCACATCCTCAAGCTGGTGGACAAGCGCGGGCTGGACACGCCGGTCATCGTGACTCAGACGCATGCCCGCCACATCCTGGTGCGGCTCAACGAGGTGGTGGCCGAGAACGACGCCAAGAACCGCCTGAGCGACTTGAAGGATCGCATCGAGCACGGTACCGACTTTGGGGAGCTGGCGCGCCTGCACTCGGACGATCCGTCCGCTGCGCGCGGGGGCGATCTGGGTTGGATCACGCCAGGCGACGTGGTGCCGGAGTTCGAGCACGCCATGGACGCGTTGAAGCTCACGCAGGTGAGCGACCCGTTCAAATCTCCCTTCGGCTGGCACATCGTGCAGGTGCTGGAGCGGCGCGAACAGGACATGTCCAAGGACCGGCAGAAGCTGGCGGCGCGCCAGGCCATCCGCCAGCGCAAGTCGGAAGAGCAGTGGCAAGAGTGGGTGCGCCAACAGCGGGACAAGACTTACGTCGAGTATCACCTGGAAGAAAAATAGGCGCGCGTGCCCAGTAGCGTATCTGCTGCTCGCCAATGCATTCGCATAGGCCGCCTGGGCGTTCTGGTTCCAGCATGACGCGCCGGAGCGCATTAGCCTCCAGCGAAACTCCGGCGCTTGTCCATGTATTCACATAGACCGCGCCGTCGTTTTGGCCAGAATTTTCTGATCGATGCCGGCTACATCGAGCGCATCGTCGAAGCCATCAGCCCGCATCTTTCCGATCGTGTGATCGAGATCGGGCCCGGACTCGGAGCCATGACCGGGCCGCTGCTGGAACGTCTCGACTCGCTGCACGTCGTGGAAATCGACCGGGACATCGTCGCGCGCCTCGCAGCCCGATTCCCGGGCGAGCGGCTGGTTGTGCATCAAGGCGACGCCTTGCAATTCGACTTCGGCGCGATGGGATCAGGCTTGCGGCTGGTCGGCAACCTGCCCTACAACATCTCTACGCCGATGCTGTTTCACACCGCCAGCTTTGCCTCCTGTGTCCGTGACTGCCATTTCATGCTGCAAGAGGAGGTTGTAGACAGGATGGCGGCGAAGCCGGGCGGAAAGAGCTTCGGCCGGTTGTCCGTGATGCTGCAGTATCGCTTCCGCGTGGAAAAACTGTTCGACGTGCCGCCCCGCGCATTCCGCCCTGTGCCGCGCGTGAATTCGGCCTTGGCACGCCTGACACCGCACGCAGTGCTGCCCGCCCCGGCACAAGACGAATCTCTGCTCGCCCAGGTCGTGAACAAGGCATTCAGCCAGCGGCGCAAGACCGTGCGCAACGCTCTGGCGGACTATGCGACCACGCAGGAACTCGCTGCGCTCGGGCTCGATGCGCAGCTGCGCCCGGAAAATCTGTCGTTGGAGGATTTTGTGCGCGTGGCCAACGCAATCGCCAGCCGCGCGGGTCAGGCTTGAGCGGCCTCTTCAGGCGGTAGGGGTACGCGCCCGTTCGATGAACTCGATCTTGTAGCCATCGGGATCGGCAACGAAGGCGATGACGGTCGTTCCGTGCTTCATCGGACCCGCTTCCCTCGTCACCGTGCCGCCGCGTTTTCTGACCTCCTCGCAGGCCTTGCGCGCGTCATCTACTTCGATCGCGACGTGGCCGTAGCCGTTGCCCAGATCGTACGCCGCGGTATCCCAGTTGTGCGTGAGCTCCAGCACCGCGGCCTGCGACTCGTCGGCATAGCCGACGAAAGCCAGCGTGAAGCGCCCTTCCGGGTAGTCCTTGCGGCGCAGCAGCTTCATGCCAAGCACATTGGTGTAGAAATCGAGC